>Ga0325410_1000234_pt1 | contig 54545 bp, 33 predicted proteins | sample PopdelMetagenome_16_FD_206182 | JGI IMG/M metagenome (GOLD analysis project Ga0325410, IMG submission 206182) | Populus deltoides microbial communities from Bellville, Georgia, United States - Xylem-PdIQD-R3 | ecosystem: Host-associated > Plants > Phyllosphere > Stem > Wood/Secondary xylem...
TGGGGATCTTTTAGTAATTCTATAGATCAAATGAATAAGAGATAAAGCAGATAATAAATCTCTTACAGAAATCTAATGTATGGCTTTAAATTTTTCTATGGAAACAATGCAGGGACAACAGCCAACCACGCAACCTTCACACATTCTTCCTTCTCGAATTCCCAAAGCACAACATAAATATAAACAAAAAAAGAAACAGAACTCAAAAACATTTGTGAAAGTTCAAGAATTAAAGCACATTACAGCATATAATTCATGGTGGCTCTAAGCAGCCTCCAAGTTGTCCAGTTTAGACCTCCACAAGATCTTTCATTACATAAATGTAGACCAAGAAGTTTCATCAAGTGTAGGATTGCAGAGCCAACAGGAGAACCGGCCCCTTTAGGACAAAAAACAAAATACATGGATGGGTTCTTCGAGAAAGCGTTCATGACTCTATTTGCTAGAAAGATGGAGAAGTTTGCGGCTCCTGCAAAAAATGGTTCTCCGAGTAAAGAGAAGGGGTGGTTTGATTATGATTATGAGAGTTTTGTTGATGTTTCAAAGAGAGTGATGCAAGGAAGAAATCGCAAGCAGCAACAAGAAGTGGTTCGTGAGGTTCTCTTGTCTATGCTCCCTCCAGGTGCTCCTGAGCAGGTGGACTTCCTCCCTAAACTATTACTTCATTGTTTCTTGTTTTTCAGTATGTTTTAAAATTCCAATGTTTGAGAGGCAGCAGCAATACAGTACTTATTAAATCGTGATGAAACCCATGAGTAATTTTTTTTTGTGATTAATATGATAATTTTTTGAAGTTGATGTATGGGGTTGTTTAGCATAACATAGCTTATCTAGTTGTTGTCCTGCAAACACAGAAAGCTTACCTAGCTAGCTTCTGTTATTGCAGTTCAAGAAATTGTTTCCACCTACAAAATGGGCTGCAGAATTCAATGCTGCATTGACTGTTCCTTTCTTCCAGTGGTTGGTTGGGCCTTCTGAGGTAATCTAACCCTGCCTTCTGATCAGGTGTTTTCTCACAGCTGAAAGTGTCAATACTAATTTCCCTCTTGAAAGTTATGCTAACTGGTCAATAATTTGACATTCTGTACCAAATTGTACTGCTTTTAAGTGTAGCACAAAGGATCAAGGATATATTTCCTTATTTAGATTTATTTCTGAGCCTAATTGCCCAAAGGAAACTCTGTTTTTTATCAGTTACAATGCAAGCTACTTGAGAGTTTCAATTGACGCTTACATTTTCTGCATTTTGTATTGTAACAACCCGGTTTTTTTTTTTATATATATATACCTATCACACATGGTGCCGGTGATCAGCGAACCTGATCCCTCACATCATCAAAATACATTTCATACAATCAACATTGGGTGTTTACATGTATGTTCTAATCGAATAGGTTGTGGAAGTGGAGGTAAATGGGGAGAAGCAAAAAAGTGGAGTACATATAAAGAAATGCAGGTAGAAATTCTAATCTCTTCAACAAAATCTTACTATGGTAACATGAATTATTAAAGCCTTCCTCTTTCTGTCTCCTGCTGCAACAAAACTAGGCACGGTAGATAAGTTCATCATGTTGAACAAATTTCCCAATGCTAACTGTAAATTTGAAAAATTCTTTCTCGTCAAGGTACCTTGAGAATAGTGGATGTGTAGGAATGTGTGTGAACATGTGCAAGATTCCTACTCAAGACTTCTTCACTAATGAATTCGGGCTTCCATTAACTATGATACCTAGTAAGTCTTTGTTTATGCTTTCAAACTGCGATTTATGCACGATATCAATAGAAGCATTGGTGAATTTGAAGCAAACACCCAATTCTGTATCATAAAAGGATTTTTATGCTCGCAGATTTTGAAGATATGAGTTGCGAAATGGTTTACGGCCAAGTTCCGCCCCCATTTGAAGAGGATCCAGTAGTAAAACAGCCTTGTCTTGCAGATATTTGTAAGTTCCCAGTGCTTCTCTTTTGTGGCTGATAGACTTTCTTCTGGTTCTGACTATAACATCCTCTGCAGGCACCATAGCAAGTCCCAACTCAAGTTTTTGTCCCAAGTTAGAAGCTTGAAATGATCTTGCTTCTCAATCCACTTGATTGTAAAAGAATCATGTATTTGATGTGAGCCTTTCAAACCATCAACCTCGGTCTTATCATTATTGGACATAAAAGTCTTCTGTAAAATCTAGCCAGAACCAGCTTCTTTTTTTCATCTTTACAAATTTGTAAATCTCAAACTAACTGGTAGTCTGCTTTTTTATAAGCCATGGTCACATCCATGGCAATCGGTTAAGTGTATATTCTACACTCAGTACGATAGTTTCAAAGAATGCAGCTTATTAGCTGGAATATGTTTGCAATAAGAAGATAATTTGATTTTGTGCATGAAAAAGAATTGAGTTAAAATAGCTGCATATGATTGGCTACTTTTGGTGTTGGATATATAGTGACCAATTGACGAGGATTCAAATATCATGAGTCATGACATTTTCTCTTAGTTTTGAAGGTAAACATCAAGTTTAATCTGCTCTTTAATTTACTTGTGCATGAAAAAGAATTGAGTTAAAATAGCTGCATATGATTGGCTACTTTTGGTGTTGGATATATAGTGACCAATTGACGAGGATTCAAATATCATGAGTCATGACATTTTCTCTTAGTTTTGAAGGTAAACATCAAGTTTAATCTGCTCTTTAATTTACTTGGCAATAACCTGGGAATTGCTGATGATGGAAGACCAGAAAAAATCTGTTACTTGCCTGAAGTTGTCGATAGTCATAACAGCCTAAATAAGAAAAAAATCAAATTTTAGTTATTAAATAATACATTCTCTGTATAGAAAGAAACGTTGTACGGATGATTATTTATTACAGGGTGAAATATGAACAAGAAATGGCCGTTTTCTTAAGCAGATGAATTTACCATATTCGAATTCTGTTTATCATTTACTTTCTAGCAGAAAAGTTTGAATTAATGTAACAACACCCCCTGATCTCAGAAAACTTACGTTTATGAGAAAGTACAAGAGTTAATTATGGCACGATTTAGTGTTTTAATACTTCCATGTGACGGTGCCTCAAATTTCTCTGGGGCTAAAATTTAGTTTCAAGTAACAACAGTTACTCAAAGAACATTGTCTCCTTGTCTAAAGATGACACGTGAATCCATAATCACTAGCTCAAAAGGTTTTTCTCTGAACTAGTCCAATCTTTAGGCTCATGTGCTCTCTTAAGAGTTCCCAAATCAAGCCGCAAGTATTGCAAGGGAGATGGTAATTCCTGCCCGAAAAATTGTCAATCTTTGACGAACTATGTGAGATTCTGAAATGGAAGGCTCAGCTGGTAATTAAGTCCCACAATATCATCACGGGTTTAAATTTTATCAGTAGAGGAATAATCTCAGTGCATAAAGCAAGCCTAAGGATATACTTGTACCGATACTGAAACCAACAGAAGAAATGCATAACTCTATGTCCTAATCGCATGACTTGTGGAATTATGGTTGGACTAGATAGACTCTTTTAACTAATAAAACTGTTCATACAAATTGTTGCCTGTGTGTGATAGCCTCATCCTTGCTCTGTTGAGTCTCATGTGATTTTTGACTATATATACGTATCCGTGACTTCATTGCTAAAGACAAAGTACATGTCCACCAAAATTCATTACCACATTCCACACTCCAGCCATTGATTACGGTATCCGAAGTTTAAAAATTCAAGCAGTCTTTAAGAGACCTTGTCATGGATTAATAGTAATTTACTCTCCTCTCCCAGATAATTCCGCTTTTTTTAAAGCACGAGAACTATCAAGGGCATAAAATATGATCTTTGCCTTTTGATATGTTTTTTTGTATGTCATGTCAGTGACTTTCAGGTCCATCATATTTTACATTTTGGATGAAGTTTTCGTATGTTGTGTCTACGCAAAATGTCCAAATTTGCGCACTTGATCCCGTGATCAGCGTTAATTTCTCTCTGTTAACGACCAACGAACAACCGAACTTCTTGTCTATAAAATGGCAGCTCCTCTTTAATATAATTCAGACCCACAACCCCTTGACTGCTATACATTGCAGCAAGCATAGTTCAAGACTCTATAGTGTGGAGCTCTGGAGGGGGGGAAATGGCTAATGCCACTACATTTTCACTAATGTTGCAGTTTTTCTTCTTAACTTTTTGTTGTCTGAGCTATTTTAGCTTTGCCTTCACTTCTCAAGACTATGCTAATGCTCTTGAAAAATCTATCCTCTTTTTTGAGGGTCAGAGGTCAGGCAAATTGCCGTCTAACCAACGGCTAACTTGGAGGGGGGACTCTGGGTTGTCTGACGGTTCTACTTATCACGTACTAGTTCAAATTCTACTATAAATTAACTTCCTTTTAAAATGAAGAAAACAGGACTGATTAATCCTGGTTTTACTGTTTTGTGGATTTCAGGTGAACCTAGTTGGTGGTTACTATGATGCGGGTGATAATGTCAAGTTTGGCCTTCCAATGGCCTTCACAACTACATTGTTGGCATGGAGCGTCATTGAATTCGGTAGCTCGATGCAGAATCAGAATGAAAATGCCAAAGCAGCCATTCGGTGGAGCACTGACTACCTTTTAAAAGCAGCCACTGCCACCCCTGACACACTATATGTTCAAGTGAGCATCCATAACAAAATTCTACTATAAATTTTGCATACAGAAACCTTCATAAGGAAAAATGCGCCTGCTCTCTTAAAAATAGATTGAACAATTTTGTAAAATGGCGATACAGAAGCAGGAATATTGAACTCTTAGATGACAGCAGGGTCCAGTAGCATAGTAGGTTTCTGCATTACTTGATAATTTGAAATGGAACTTGGGTGTGCGCTGGATGGTGCAGGTTGGAGATCCAAACATGGATCACCGGTGCTGGGAGAGGCCAGAAGACATGGACACACCACGCAATGTGTACAAAGTAACCATCCAGAACCCGGGATCTGATGTGGCTGCCGAGACAGCTGCTGCATTGGCTGCAGCTTCAATTGTTTTCAAAGAGTCTGACCCTTCTTACTCTACCAAATTGCTTCATACGGCAATGAAAGTAAACATTCACTATTGAAACTACAACCACTGCTCACTGGTCCTCAGCTTCTACACTTCCATTTACAAATAACCTAATTGTGATTATGCAGGTATTCGATTTTGCAGACAGGTATAGAGGTTCTTATAGCAACTCCCTGAATTCAGTAGTCTGCCCATTTTACTGCTCTTACTCGGGATACCAAGTAAGATAGTCTTCAGCTTCTTGGTTTTCTGAAGTTCCATCACTGTTGTTGACTAAGTTTGTCTGTTCAGGATGAGCTTCTTTGGGGTGCATCATGGATTCATAGAGCGTCACAGAACGGGTCATACTTGACTTACATCCAGTCAAATGGTCACACGATGGGTTCTGATGATGACGACTACTCCTTTAGTTGGGATGACAAGCGACCTGGGACTAAGATTCTTCTTTCCAAGGTTCTATTCTATAAAGATCCCCGCCTCACCCCAGCACAAATATTAGAAACCAAATAAAGCCTTAACTTTGTGGGATTTTCAACAGGAATTCTTGGAGAAAACTACTGAAGAATTTCAATTATATAAATCGCATTCAGACAACTATATATGCTCTCTAATTCCAGGAACTTCTAGTTTCCAGGCCCAATATACACCCGGTGAGCGATTTGTTCTCTATTTCTGTGCTCCTTACTAGAAATGTTGATGCTAGTGAATATGACAGCATTTCCTTATGCTTTGCAGGGGGGCTTTTTTACAAAGCAAGTGAAAGCAATTTGCAATATGTAACCTCCACAACTTTCCTTCTATTGACATATGCCAAGTATCTTGGCTCAAATGGAGGAGTTGCCAGATGTGGTGGTTCAACCGTGACAGCAGAGTCGCTCATCGCACAGGCGAAGAAGCAGGTGGACTATATCTTAGGTGATAATCCAGCAAGGATGTCTTACATGGTTGGATTCGGTAATAGGTATCCGCAACATGTTCATCACAGGGGTTCCTCGGTGCCATCTATACACGCACACCCGAATCGCATTTCCTGCAACGATGGTTTTCAGTTCCTCTACTCCAGCTCTCCCAATCCGAATGTCCTTGTTGGAGCCATAATAGGCGGCCCTGATAACAGAGACAATTTCGCTGATGATCGAAACAACTATCAGCAATCCGAGCCAGCTACGTATATCAACGCACCATTTGTTGGTGCTCTCGCTTTCTTCTCAGCCAAAAATTAACAGCACCTCCCACCATCTCATGTAATGTCGTGTAGACGAAAGCTGTAAGAGAGCAATTTAGTACATTTAAGATTGAGCATCATGCTTGCTACTCTAGTTCCAGATCGCTGGATTTGGTCATTTCATTTCCATAAGATCCACATGATCCATGAAGAAGGTAAGGCGCCTCGAGCAATAATTACCTGCTAAATCCTTCAGAACCTATCTCGTGACACGGGCAACGCAAGAACTATTGCTAGTCATCTGGCAACTAAACACGAGAAGGAACAAGTCACGTCAACATATAATAGCATTCGCCTAAAGTTCACCTGGGAAGGTTTATCTGCTTAACCTTAAAAATAAAGAATTCACAGCTCAAAATAATTTAAAAAATCATTTGCTAATCAGCCTACTGTTCTTGCGGAGAAATCAGGAGCTTAGAATAAATAAATAAATAAATCAAACATTGAAATAATCATCAATACCTTTCAACCTAGAAATCAACATCGGTCAAAATTCAAACCAACACGCAAATATAGAAAAGAAGAATTTGAATTTTTATTTTATTTTTTAATTTTAAATAAAAAAATGTAAAAAAAAAAGTTAACGAATAAAAATAGAAATTTATAAAATTATTGTTTTATCAATCAACTTTTTCCAACAGTAAAAATACCTTCGGACCATCTTGTTTATAAATCAAAACTAATTTTTTTTCTCTAATAATTTTAAAAATATAATTCCACGTTGATTTGATGTATTCAAGATTGAACCAAGATAATTTTTTAAAAACAAAAATAATTTCTTTAACCACTAAATTAAACCCTTTTAGTTGCTAAACAACCCATAAAGCAAAATGATCTCCATCGAATCTTCTTCAACTCCCCAGCATTTTTCCCTTCCTAATTCACGCAACCTTCTGAGATGGCAAATCGGTAATTCTAAGAAAACCAATCCAATCTCGTATTCTCAACCAAAACTTTCCCGTCTTTAAATAATTGTTCGTAATTCCATCAGGGGACATCTTAGCTCAATTTATTTTTTATGTTTAGACTACTTTGTTTTTATATTTTGTGGAGAAAAACAATTGTTTAGATCATATATATATATATATATATATATATATATATATTTCACTTGCATTTAGATTTCTCCAACATAAATACTTTAATATAAAACATTAATATATCTAAATTTATTTGTGAACACAAGGATCAAATCCAAAAAAAAATATTAAGCCCCATGATGAAAATTTATAAACTTTTCAAGTGATTTGATACTTTATAAAATTAAAATTGGAGTTACGAAAAACTTTTTTCTTTCAGTTTTTTAAATATAAATTATGAGATTATCAATTAAAAAAATATTTTTTGTTAATATAGTTGATTGATATAAAGAATACATCTTTGTAATTAGAGAAAATTATCTTAATTCTATGATATTTGAGTGTGATAATATTTTGTTTTTAAAAAGAAAAATAAAGAGAGTAAAAAAAAGTTAGAGATATTTTAACTTTTTATTAAAATTTGAATTTGATTTTTACCAGTATAATTTTTAAGAATATTACCGTGTAATGTTAGAAAGGTAAAAGTAATATTAAATAAATAAAACTATTTGAAGAAAAAACAATCATGAACGTTTACTTGTAAATTGCCCCCCAAGTGAGATTTACTTTTACAACCTTTTTAAAAATAAAAGGTTTTTTTATTGTGTTTAAGTGTATTTTACATGGAAAAAAATATTTAATTAATGTTTTTGTTTATGGTTTTAATATATTAATATTAAAAAAAAATTACTTATAAAAGGTATTTTTGAAAAGTATTTTGTTTTTGTAGTAAAAAAATATTTAAAAAAAAATTGAATTTTTTTATTATAAATTAATTTTTTAATACGTTAATGTTAAAAATAAAACCTATCACAATGCTACAATGATTCTGCACCATAATATCCAACTTACACTTGAGGTGGGTTGAAAAGTGTAATAGTTTTTTTTTCCCTTTTTAAATTGTGTTTATATAAAAAAATATTTTAAACAAAATATTTCAAAAAATATTTTTTTAATATTTTACTATGTTTTTTGTGTGTTAATATAAAATTAAAAAAAATCTTAAAATAATTATTTAATATATTTTTAAATGAAGAATATTCTTGACTTTCCACCAAAATACCGAACAATAAGAAATAGCAACAGACACAATAAAATAAAATATAAAAAATATAAATGTATTCTCTCCTTCAACCAACGCCAACCATCATAAAACACAGATCAAAATCAAAATCAAAATCAAAATCAAGCTCCAATCTAATCCCCTCTTTCTCAGATCCATGGCTTCTCGCTTCCTCCTCTTCTCCCTCTTCACTTCTCTTCTACTCTCCTTCTCCCTCGCCGAGATCCATTTCTCCGAGATCCGATCCGACGACCGTCAAATTATCCCTTTCGACGAATTCGGGTTCACCCACTTCGGCCGACTCGAACTCAACGTCACAAACATCCACCTCTCAAACCCTAACCCCGATCTTGACCGATCAAAAATCGGATTCTTCCTCTGCACTCGTGATTCCTGGCTTCACGTTATTAACCAACTCGAAGATGGTGAAATCACGTGCGCTCTTCAATCGGATCTTATCAAACCCGTTTTCACTTTCAACGAACTCGTAAAAGACCAAACTAGCCTCTCCAAAACGCTCACCCATAACGATGCCGATCAGTACACGCTTGTGTTTGCCAATTGCTTGACGTCGCTGAAAGTCTCCATGGACGTCAAGTCGGCGATGTATAATCTCGATAAAGGCGGTAAAGCTCGTGACTATTTATCAGCAGGCAAAACTATGCTGCCGCGGGTTTATTACTTATTGTCGCTGATTTATTTCGCTTTAGCTGGGGTTTGGATTTATGTTTTATATAAGAAACGACTTACTGTTTATCGAATTCATTTCTTCATGCTTGCTGTGGTCATTTTAAAGACAATGAATTTGTTGTGCGAAGCTGAGGACAAGAGCTATATTAAGAGAACAGGTTATGCTCATGGATGGGATGTTTTGTTTTACATTTTTAGTTTTCTGAAGGGAATCACGTTGTTTACTTTGATTGTTCTGATTGGTACCGGGTGGTCGTTCTTGAAACCATACTTACAAGGTAAAGAAAAGAAAGTTTTGATGATTGTGATTCCCTTACAGGTTGTTGCCAATATTGCCCAAGTTGTGATTGATGAGACTGGGCCGTATGGGCAGGATTGGATTACTTGGAAACAAGTGTTTTTGTTGGTTGATGTTGTCTGTTGTTGTGCGGTTTTGTTTCCAATTGTTTGGTCGATTAAGAATTTGAGGGAAGCTGCGAGGACAGATGGGAAGGCAGCCGTGAATTTGATGAAGTTGACTTTGTTTAGGCAGTATTATATTGTGGTGATTTGTTATATTTACTTTACTAGGGTTGTGGTTTATGCTTTGGAGACCATTACTTCATATAAGTATTTGTGGACGAGCGTGGTGGCTGGAGAATTGGCTACGTTAGCGTTTTATGTTTTTACTGGGTACAAGTTTAAGCCGGAAGCACATAATCCATATTTTGTTGTGGATGATGAAGAGGAAGAGGCTGCGGCTGAGGCTTTGAAGCTAGAAGATGAGTTCGAGTTGTAATTAATTTTGAGATCAAAGAAGATGGCGTGTCAAGAAATTGAGAGATTTTGAGGTAGATACTTGATCATTGCTACATTTACATTGCACACATGGGATGATTTACTATGTGGTTTTCTTAATCTCTTGTTTTTGTACCTTATTTTTGTTATTGGGTTAGTAGGGTAGGCTCTTAAATTTCATGTATCTCCATGAAAATGGATATCCAACAGTATGTACAAGCTCTTAAAGTAAATCAGCCACTGTTTTGACTAATGTGTTGTGTTTAGTCCCTTTGTGTTTTTTGTGTTAATTAGCATGCAAGTGTTGAATTTAGGTGAATAACATGGCAATGATGCAGATGTGATAGAATGTGTGCACTTTTGGAATTGGTATTTGGAGATTGATTTGTCGTACAAGATATTATTTCGGTGGGTTTAAGGGAATATGGATCACCAGTTTGTGACTGATTTCTCGTTCACATGGTATTTTGGTAAGTGTTCAGCAAGATGCATGCTTTTCTTTGAATTATGATGGCTTTACTCTGAGTTTGGCACTTACAGCCAAGAGAACGATCGCTCTTTGTTAGTTTTATAGTAGACTTGTTTCATAATAAAGCTCTCGTAAAGTCTATGTTATTACTAACTCTTTTATTATTTCCTGTTAACAAAACAATTATATAATCCTTTACTTTTTAAATTGATTTGATGATTTTTTGTTTCCTTCATCGTTTGGCAAAGATTGGCTGTAGTTCTTTCAGACTTAGTTGCTTAGACTGTCTCAATGTATTTCTATTAGATTGATCCATAGGGGAATGGTCCATGGTTGGTTGCTTATCATGCATTTTATGTTCTTGAGCTGACCTGTTCACTATCTGGGATTTGTATCATGCTCCTACTTTAGACAATTCAAAGAGTTTGGGTCACCTTTTGTTTTGAATGTTTTAGGCTAATTTATAAGATGGCCATCTTGCTTGGAATATTCCTTGTACTCATATGGCTTGTCATTTCAGAATTGTTGGTAAGCATTCTTGTTATTGTTATCAAGATGCATGCTAGTGGTTTTGAGATGTTTAATATTGTGTGTACTGGATGTTCTAATGGCAAGTTACATAGGATGGTCATGATCACCATGACACTAGTGTTTGAATATATATCTTCTATTTAGAATTATATGCATGATTATCCTTTTCACTCTAAAAAAAATATATGGTTTTGTTTGATGGATGGATGAATAAAAAAATGGGAGGCTGTTCATGATTATTCTAACTCGTGCTCCATGGGAGAATAAACTGATTGCATTTGTTCATCATGTGCCTCAATCAAGCTAGGGTAGAGTATTCAAATGGGCCGGATAGCCCATGGGCGGCCTGAGCCAAGCACAGTAAGGCCAGTGTCAGGCACGGCCCATATTGTCTACGAGCCTGGTCAATGCCTGGCCAGCTACAGTAACATGAAGGCAGGCGGAAGGACTTGAACTAATGATCTCAAGAAACAAGATGTTCACACCACTAGGTTTCGCAAAGCACTTGTTACAAGCGTTGCGGGTTAGAATAAATTTTTTTTGTCAACTCAATAAAAAATGTAGGGATTGATAAAATAATTTTTTAAAAAAAAGATTATGTAATTATATGAATCTATAAATATTAAATGCTAACCAAAGATTAAGTTTAAAATTAAAATAAATTTGCACATTAAGATATTTAATTGCATTATGTAGGGAGCTTTTAAAAAAAAATTATTTAATTATATAGCAATAAAATTATTTCTTGTAACGAAAGTAATTATTTTCACTCCATTGAAAAAAAAATAATTTTCTTGTATAATTCATTCATTTTTATTAACATGTTTTTTTCAATAAAAAAAATATACTTTTTCCTAGGTTCTTAGTCTCATAAAAATCATAAGCAATTAGAGTTAATAAAAAAAAATGTAGAGGTTTTGAAATAAGAATAAAAAATGGTTTCCTTTCAAGTAAACCCCTTCATCTAAAATATATATATAAACATAATTATTTTTTATTTAACTTTAAGAAAAAAACAATTATGAAGGGTTGTAAAAGAAGGGAGCCCGCTAATATTATAAAAAATATCATAATCTCATTTGAAAATAAATCTAAAATTAAATGATATTTAATTGGGTAATTTTCTAAGAAAACAATTGTAGTTATTCTAATTAAATGCGATTTAATAAAAATAAAAATAAAAAAGATAAATAAGAGACTTTAAAAAAGATCTTGAGAGCCTAGGCCTAATTGCCCTGCTTTTAGCCTTAAAAAAAAATGCAAGCCAATGAGCCTGCCCATAATTATTTTTTGCTAAGTTGTGCCTTAAAAAAACCGAACAACGTGTCATCTATAGTTCGATTTCAGCCACCTCAAATGATAAAAAAAACTAGAGATATCGATTTCCATAACCTTAAAAACCTATTTTTAAACCCTTTTGTACATGAAAATGCCTAAAGAACACCATGTAGATCTTAACTAGTTATATGACCTGCGCGATGTTGTGGGTCTTTTTTTTACATAAAAAATATATAAAAAAAACTAAAATTTAAAAGTATTAGGTTTTTCTTCAAAGTTATACCCAAGAGTCTTGGCTTTGGCTGCAACGTCTGACTTAAAATTAATATTTATAATATTAATAATAACATTAAACTTGCATGACCCAAGTTTAAGTGAGATTGGCTGCAACATTGGACCCAAGAATAATGGATGTGGATCTGGCTATAAGGTCGTGTCATAAAAGTGTGATAATTAAATAGATTAATTAAAAAAAAATAAAGAAAAAAACCAACAGGAAAAAAAAAACTAATGAAGAAAAAGAAAAAAATCTGAATTAATTGGGTTACCCTTTCAAATCAGGTTAACCCGTAAAACCTGGGATTCGCGTCATGAAAGTTTGATAACTAAATAGAAAAAAAAATGGACGAGTTTACCCAGAATTAACTGGGTTAACCCATCAAACCAAGTTAACTCGTCAAGCCCAGGATATGTGTCATGAAAGTCTGATAATTAAATAAAAAAATTTAACATTAACAAACTAAACTAAATGAAAAAAAATTAATTAAAAAGAAAAAAAATCCGGGTTAACCCGTCAAACCAAGTTAACCCATCAAACCCGGGATCCGTATCATGAAAATCTGATAACTAAATAAAAAAAATTAACATTAACAAACTAAATCAAACAAAAAAAAAATTATTCTATAATATAATATAGAAAAAAAAATTGACGGGTTTACCCACAATTAACTGGGTTAACCCATCAAACCAAGTTAACTCGTCAAGTTTAGGATACGTGTCACGAAATTCTGATAATTAAATAGAAAGAAATTTAACATTAACAAACTAAACTAATGAAAAAAATTAATTAAAAAGAAAAAAGATCCGAGTTAACTCGTTAAATCAGGTTAACTCATCAAACACGGGATTCGTATCATGAAAATCTGATAACTAAATAAAAAAAATTAACATTAACAAACTAAATAACAAAAAAAACAGTTCTATAATATAATATAATAATTATAATATATTAATATATTAATAAGTGAAAGGCGTGGGGAAGCTACAGTAGTTTGACCCAAGTTTAAGTGAGGCTGGCTGCAACACCGGATCCAAGAATATTGGATATGGGTCTGGCTATAAAGTCGTGTCATAAAAGAGTGATAATTAAAAAAATTAATTAAAAAGAAAAAAAACAAAGAAAAAAATCAACATGAAGAAAAAAACTAATGAAGAAAAAGAAAAAAAATCTGAATTAATTGGGTTAACCCTTCAAATCAGGTTAACCTGTAAAACCTGGGATTCGTGTCATGAAAGTTTGATAACTAAATAGAAAAAGAAATTTAACATTAACAAACTAAACTAAACGAAAAAAATTAATTAAAAAGAAAAAAAATTCGGGTTAACTCGTCAAACCAGGTTAACCCATCAAACTCGGGATCCGTACCATGAAAATCTGATAATTAAATAAAAAAAATTTTATCATTAACAAACTAAATCAAACAAAAAAAATTCATTAAAAAAACAAAAAAAATTGAAAACAAAAAAAAAATTCTATAATATAATATAATAATTATAATAATATAATATATTAATAAGTGAAAGGCGTAGGGAAGCTACAGTAGTTTCCCCACGCCTTTTAGAGTATTACTTAACTAGCCATTTAACTCGCATTTTGCCGTGGATTATAAACATAGTTTTCAGACCCGGCACGGTGGCCAGCTCAATTCAAGGCCCGGGTTCCGGATTTTGACCGGGTCACCGGGTTTTGACTGGGTATCCGGTCATCCAGATCAATTTATTTTTTAAAAAATCGAAACGACGTCGTTTTAGTATAAAAAAAAAACAAAAACAAAAATCAACGTGTTGCAATCGGGTTTTTGATCGGGTCACACCGAGTTTTTTCTTCCTCTATTTTTTCTTCAACTCGGCCTGATTCCAACCCCGAGTCGGCTGAGCCGGGTTTCAAAACTATGGTTATAAAATATTTAAAAAAGTACTGAGTATGTAGGCTTCTTCAAAGTGTTTTTTTACATAAAAAATCAAAGTATAAATTGAAAAGCCTATATGGGCATCTAATTAAATGAATTGATAATTATCTATGTAATCGTTAATAATAACCAAGAAAAAAACTAAAGAAAATCATAAATGAATGAAGATCAAGATATTCAATCACATAAAATGACACATTCACTCGATTGTGTTTACTGAACTTATTTATTTAAATCAATAAAACATAAATCCATAACCCCAAAAACTCATGATTTAAAGGATAAATACAAATAAAAATTGATTGAATAAATTCACGCCACAAATAATATTACGCAAGGTCGAACAAATCAGCAATATTATTTAAAAATAAATATTTTTATTTTAAAAAATAAACTTCATTTGTATAGAAAAACATTATAGATGAATTAGAATAATATCTTAAAAAATCAAATGGAAACAAAACAACTAAAAAAAAACTTATATTCATAAAAGCATGTAAAATGGTGGCCTAAGTCATAACACCAATAAAACCCATAGAAAAAACTTGATTATAATCACAAAAATATTATTAAAAAACTAATGCAGAACGATAAGATCATACAAAGCCAAATCCCCAACAAATTAAATATCAAAAGATGAAACTAGGAAAAAAAAATCAATCACACAAAAAGATCTAAAAAAATAAAGGTAAAAAAAATTAATTATAGGGATACAAATTTTCAATTGGAGGGTTAAATTGAATTGAAAAATAGCTTTAATAAAAAGAAAAACAAATCAAAAGCATAAGGGTCAAACTAAAAAAAATAAAACAACAAAAAAATTGGTTGAATGATGAAATTAAAAGTAAAAAAAAAAAACTTCAACAAAAGTGCTAAGCAAAAAAATTAAATGTATAAAAAAAATGAGTATCAAAATGAAAAATAAAACATATGAGAAATTGCAATTTAAGGACTAAATTGAAAGAAAAAAAATTATATAAAAGGAATAAGAACAAAATAAAAAATTAAAAGAATGAGGACTGAAATTTAAAAAAAAAACACATGAGATATTGTAATTAAATGACTAAATTGAAAAGAAAAAATCTTGTATAAATGGAAAACGAACGAAATAAGAAATTAAGAGAATGAAGACTAAAATTGAAAAGTGAGAAACGAAGAGGAAAATATTGTACATTATCTGTCAGGATAGAGAAAAGAATGAGACAAAATATCAAACGACCATGGGCGACAAATTGACCACAATAAGTTGTTACGCGCCACACCACATGAAAAAGGACATGGTGGAGCATCTATGGAAACAGTGGAGGGCCAGTTTTGGCGACCAACTAACGTCACACGCATCATGTACATGTTGCAGACGTCACTCACTCACTAGTGCGTGTTGAACATGCGCCAACAACTTTTCTCCTTAAAAAAATTTAAAAAATGCAAAAATACTAAAATGTCCCCCATGACTCTAGCAATTACACAAAATACTCATGTGAAAGTACAAAAATACTCTCAAATGCAAATCTTATCTTTAGTTTTTTCAAAGTTAAAGGTGTACTTTCACTGTACACATATATTTGAAAACCCTGAAAAACTCTTATTTAGTAGCCCAATAATTTTTTGACCATGGGGCAAATAAATATTTTTCATGTTAAGAAGCTTACGGAAAGTCATAAAAGACTTTGTCCAATAATTTTAAATTTTATTAACTTTGAGGATAAAAGCATATTTTTATTATGCTGAAATTTTTAAAAAGACATAAACACTCTCATAGAATCTTTTAATGACCACTGGGCCAGTGAGAAGGAGTAAAACATCCCTGCCCTTAAGGCTTCATCTTTTTCCACTCAAGGGCAACATGGTAATTTTAATTTAGTAATCCATAATAATGTGTCTTGAGCTATAGTTAAACTCCGACGGGTTTAGAGTTTATGTTAATAAACTCATTTATGGTCTTAAATTGGCATTGAATTGATTAAAAGAATGAAAAATCAACCCGATTTTCAAAAACTTCCTGAGTCCCGATCCCGATCTGCTTTTTCTAAAAGGACACATGTTGACATCAAGATCGATTTTTTTTTTTGCCAAAATCAAGCCAACTTACAACTTTATTTCTCAGCTCGTATTTTTCTATGACTTTTTCTCTCATCTCTCAAACCTAAGGACTAAAAATGAATAAAATGAAGTTTTAGACCAAAAATAAAATTCTAAAAACTAAAGGGATTGAAAATGAATAAAAAAAATAGATGGACCAAAGTGAACTTTTTCATAACAATTTCTTATTAACCACTTGGTTTCTCTATGTTCTACATTTTGATCCTCTTTTTTTGTAATTAAGTCTTTCTATAGCAAATTATAAGAAATTTTTCATTAGTTTAGACATGATGCAATGCAAGAGGGAAAATAGTTCATGATAAAAAAAAAATGGCAATGCTCCAATCCACTATGAAATTCAAGAAAATACATAGTGTTTGTACAATGAATTTGCTATAGTGAAAAAACCACATGTTCTAGGTCTTATTAGATACATGGCATATGCTACGTTGCAGTCTAGGCCAAATTATTCCTAACATAATAAAAAATACTTAGACAATAATAACATTTCTAAAGGAGCATGAAAAATCTAGAACCTTAGTCATTGATTCTAATGGGTTCAATGACTTTTGTTAATTTAATAATATGACTAAAACATCCGATGAAAATTAAAAAAAAAAACATAAAAAATCAATGACTAGAAAAAAAAATGAATGTTTGCCAATTTAATAAAAAGATACCATTTAAATATTTTTAAAATGTCACAACGATTTTATTCGGTAACAAAGTGAATATTTAATGGGAACGAGATAACCTTATATAAAAAAAATTTGAAGCTCAATTATCAACAAAGCAAACGTCAAAGAACAATCTGGAAAAAAAATCAATTTTAAAAAGGATAAAAAAATGACTCGTGTCAGCATGTCAAATTCATGGTCTCGTCATGAGACCAGGAAAACTCCACCCGTAAAAAATTAAATAAAACAATAAAGGTCAACTCTCAAATAAACTAAATGATGAAAATCAAAAAATCAAAAATAATCAATTTAAAAAACATTGAAAAAAAACACAAGTCAACCCATGTTAACTCAACTAACCCGTGACTCAGGATATGAAATTGGGATAAACCCACAATAAGAAAAGTGGATAAAATTACAAAGCTCAAGGCCTAATAATCTATTTTTGAATGATGAAATTAAAAAAATAATCAATTTTAAAAAAATAGATTAAAAAAATTGAAGTTAAATTGGGCTAATCTTTAAAACTCGTGACCCGAGTCATGATACCAGGATTACCTTATAGAAGACATACAAGAAAAAATTACGAAGCAAAATTCTTAATCATCCAAATTTTTTTTAAAAAAAAACAAAACAAAATAATGAGGACAAAATAAACTAAATGAAAAAAGGGACTAGAATAAAAAATAAAATAAATAAATATCAATCAAAAGAATAAGGACCAAATTGAATATAAAAATTAAATGAAATAAAATCATGAGTGATGAAATTGAAGAAAAATCAAGAAAATGATTTTAAAAAAAAAAACAGCAATCTAAAGAATAAAATTCAAATTACATATAAAAATCAAATCAAATCAAATGTCAAATGATAAAATTCAAATAAAAAATCAACTTCAAAAAAGCATTAAAACCAAAACAAATAGCAATTAAAAGAACAATGATCAAATTTGATACAATTACAAATTAACAGGGCACATTTGATTTTTAAAAGTGTTGGCATGAAATCCGAGGCGAAGAGAGAGAAAACAGGGGGGAAAGAAAAAAGGTTCATTGGATCCCCACCGCTTCTCTATCATGCACACACGCCTGACCACGCGGAAAAGGATGTCATGACAATTCCAACATCATCGCAAAATATAGCATTTGACTGTTGGGAGGTGTCGCATGCACCGTCCAAAAGCGCATGCGTACAACGCGCTAGCCATTATTATTTTTTAATTATATTTATATTTATTAGAAAATTGAATTTCGCCTCATTTAAATTGATTATAGCTAAAAAACACTTATCATGAAAAGATAAAAATACCTTTGGATATCAGTTTTAATGTTTTTTTACTTTGAATGGCAATTTAGTCATGATATTTTGCAACCAAAGTGGTAAAAGACCAAAAAGCCCTTGGACCCTATTTTTATTTTTTTTGCTTTTAAGGATATTTTAGTCATTTAATTGTGCATCAAAAATTAAAAAAAAAAGACCAATTTATCTTCAATCAATATAATAATAACAAATGAACCATATGAAAAAGATTATTTTGATCCCAATAAATATAAATGATTTTGTTTAGGAAGAGCAAAACTCATTTTTCATAGTGGACCATATTGGATTTCGAAGATACTCGAATACACTTTACTTTTGTTTAAGGTTTCTTGTTGAAATACCATACAAAAATATTAACATTTTAAAATTTTATGATGATGAGAGAGCAATGTTAATGCACAAGTTAGAGAATGATAATGGTAAAGTAGCAATTACAACTGAGATGTAGACTTTCAACTATTAAAAAAGAGGGTTCACGATACTTCATTGGTGAAAAATGGAAATTACAAAGTTGTATATTGAAGTAAATTTTATTTAATATATGTTGTTAGTAGCTTTTACAATTACTTATTATGTATATTTATTATTTTATTTGATTTAGATTTGTTTATGTGTCATGCCCACACACAAAAGAAGTGCCAGCTAAAGTTTTGGTTAAGTTCTTAATGGATTGGAATGTTAATACTAACTTGTCAACTATTACATTGGATAATTGCTAAACTAATGATGCATTGATATCTAATTTGAAAGATAAATTACAAGTTAGTTCATTGATATTGAACGGTGATTTTATTCATATGAGGTGTTGTACTTATATTTTGAGCTTGATAGTGAAACATGCGATGAAACTAATTAAGAGTGGGATTGAGAAAACTAGAGAGAGTGTACTTTATTGGACAAGTCCATCCAAAAAAGAGGAAAATTTTCAAGAAAATTCTTGTCATGTTTGTTCCTATAACTAAAAGCTTTGTTCTTGATTGTTCAACAAGGTGGAATTCAACATATTTAATGTTTAGAATGCTTTGATTTATAAAGATGTATTTTCTCAATTTAAGCAACAAGAAACCCAATATAATAATCTTTCAAGTGAATCTAAATGGGAGTTTGCAAGTTTAATTAGTGATCATTAGAAGATATCTTATGAGGTCACATTATTATTTTTTTCAAGAACAAAGTATCATACAACTAATCTATGGGCTTCTTGTTATAATACTTTTCCAAAATTTGTTTGATTAGATTAGCATTGCAAAATTAGGCTTCTTGTCATAATACTTTCTTTCATCCAAAAAGTATATAATTGATGTTTCAAATACAATTAGTTCATCAGGGATTTGGACATGTAAAGAGTTTTCAACTTTTTCCACAATCTAGTAGTTATAGTTTCCTTAACAACTTCTCTCAAAACCTTATCGGACAAATAAAGCTGAATAGCACTATATAAACATTCTATGAGATCTTATTTTTCCTCGTCATCCATTTTCTTAGGCAAATTGTCTACATCTTTTAGTGTCTTGAATAAACCTCGTTGAACTAGCAAGCACATATTAACATGTCATGAATTAAAGTCATTTTTACCATTAAACTTATCTACATCAAACTTCATTGTTAATGTTATTTTTATTGTCATCGTGAAAGCCAACTAATAATTATACAAGTTTTGATACCAGTTTGTTGCAGAAAACCTTGAATCTTAAACTAATTGGCAAGTAGAGAAATATAAATAAACCACAATGCATTACACAATCAATCATAACAAATTTATGTGGTTCAACATCTTAGACTTACTTCATAGGAGAGATGATCATAGAAATTTGTTATGAGAAAATAAAAAATAAAATGATGTCACACAAAATTACTATTTCATCGAAGATCTCAAAATAACCCTAAAACTTATATTTTCTCTATTCTTTCTGGTCACCAAAATATAGAGAACGGAGACACTTACAAATAAATAATAAATAGTAACCCTAAAATATGACAACTTCAAGATTTATATATAGACTAATTACATGAATATTTATTTTCTCATTTTAACCTATAATTAAAGACCAACCCAACTTCTCATTTGATGTGTGTCCTTTTAAGAATTTTGTACAAATGTTTTGAGTATAAAGCTTTCATGTCTGGAATAATCATACAACTGCCTAGAAATAGACACATGAAGTGCGACTCTATACGGCTGGATATTGTAGCATTAACTAGCCTTTCACCTTCCATCCCCAATGAGGTCACTGAGCCTTGGTTCAGTGATATTTAGTGGAGAGTGCATTTGATCACCTCGTGGAATAAGATCAATTGGATTGTGATTCTTGCTCTTGCTAGCCTCGGATGAAGTGGATGCTTGAGTATTTTCAGTCGAAAAGGTGCCAGTTATATCCTTAAAATCCCAATCAGTCAAGTAGCTTGGCTTTGATGTAACAGCACTCACTTCAATATCTCCAGTAAGCATTGCTACAACTCTTGACATTGTTGGCCTCATAGCTGGTGACCCTTGAGTGCACAAGAGAGCTACTCCTACAACTCGAAGAGCTTCATTTTCATCGAATTCTGTTACACTTGGATCCATCAGCTCTAAACTTCGCCCACTTTCATGCAATTTCCACGCCTAGAAACATTATACCGTCAATTCACTTCGAGAAGGACTGATTTCATTAACAAGGGTAAATAGGCAAGTAAAACAAAAGTATACAGAGTTTTTTCCTTTTACCCATTCGAGAAGATAGACCCTTTCGTCATCCAAACTAGAATCAGAATTTGCTCTCCCACTCAGGATCTCCAGAGCAACCACACCAAAACCAAAAACATCAGCCTTCTCTGTCAGATGTCCACGCATTGCATACTCCGGTGCCAAATAGCCTCTACAAGAAAATTAATTTGCGTGGTGAGAAGGTTAATTGCAAGAATCCCTTCAAATAATCTCCATCGATTTTACATGTGGCTTCTGAACGCTGCGCTTTGGTATTGACTATAGCTTGGTTCATAATCAGCAAATTAAGAATGATTTAAGGACATGGTTGGAGGAGGTCTTACATGGTTCCTGCAACTCGAGTGCTGATGTGAGTTTTCTTGTCATCATAGAGTATTGCCAATCCAAAATCTGATATTTTGGGGAAGAGGTTTGCATCAAGCAAAATGTTACTGGCCTTGACATCTCTATGTACAATCCTTGGCCTTGACTCCTCATGGAGATAAGCTAACCCTCTAGCAGTTCCCAGGCATATATTGAGGCGGGTTGGCCAATCAAGATGCATGCCATCTTTTCCTGCATAATTAGGAGATGCAAGCTTAGTACATAATCCATTCCATTAACAAAATGAAGCTTGAAAACTGAACATGTATCTTATTGAAGTACAGTGATTTGCCCAGCCAAGATGCAAGCCTTTTCTATTCATTCACATTCTTCAGCAACCGAAAGTAAACCCTGTCTATTTCGATCCTCTATATGAGTGTAGAGAATCAAGTTTCTATGGCTACTTAGTAAGGGAAATATGCAAGCATTTGGGCATCTTCATACCAAAGAGTGTCTTATCAAGGCTTTTGTTTTCGAGGTATTCATAAACGAGGAGGCGTCTATTTCCTTCAATGCAGCATCCATACAATTTCACAAGATTGCGATGTTGAACTGCTGATATGGTTGCGATCTCCGTCACAAATTGATTTGTTCCCTGGTTAGATGCTACTGAAAGCTTCTTTACAGCAACTTCTCTCCCATCAGAAAGCATACCCTAAAAGTACCAGAATTTAGTAACGTAAAGCATAATTTGATTTGTTCCCATCAGAAAGCATACCTGGTCCTAGGTGAACAGAAAAATCTTGAACCTCTACCTTATCTTGTTTATAAAATGTAGAGTAATTGTCTTGCGTTTCTTACCTTGTACACAGGTCCATATCCTCCTTCCCCTAGCTTATTTGAAGGGCTGAAGTCTTCGGTGGCAGTCCTCAACTGGGAATAACTAAAAGTGTTTGGTCTAGGGCCCATCCCAAGCAACACTGCAGATTTAAGCAACAAAAAATGAAGTCATTAGTTTAGGATACCTTTCTTTATCTAACATAATTTGTACAGATCATGTTAACTTAATATAAAGTTCTAGACAGGAAATGGTGAATCATCCAATCAGAGTTAACCTCCTCCAAAGAAATTACACCCAGATTCAAGGCATAAAATCATTTTCTGTTTAAGGAAAATTTGAAGGTCCTTGGTTGTGTATGAGGATCAAGTACATCTTCACTCATTTGAGAGAGTTGAAGGCTTGAGGAGAGCTTCTGCTCACTATTGGAATCATCACACTTCACCAATTCCAGAATCGATGAGGTTTGGATTGGGCAAACTATAATAAGTACAAGTTGTCTGATTATTAGATGGTCTTACCTTCCTCATCTTCGCTGTCTTTTTTCAACCTGATGTAAAGAAGTACAGATATCAGGATCAAGCTCACAACTCCAACAGAAATGGAAACACCAACAATCACCCCCGTCCTGCTCTTCTCTTTTCGAGTACTGGATGGTATCCCACTAACATTTGGTGTAAAATCTGTGCAGTAAATTCAGTTAGCAATAGCAGTGAGAACCAGAGAAGCACAATCTGAACATACTAAGTTTGCTTAGTAAGTTAAGACATGTTACCTGGAACAACATTGAGGGCTGAAATGATTGGTCCATAGTAGCCTTGTACAGGGTTACAGCACGTACCCTTACCAGCCCAAAACAGGTGAATTTCAAGATGATTTTCTGACACAGTAACGTTAAAAGTCTTTGTAATTGCTCTGTCGACCCCACCTGCCTCCATTGATATGTCAAAGTCCTTCAATTGGAGGTTTCCCTAAGAAACATATGAACACAGAAAATGGAATTTTAATTATAGAAATTTGTACAACATGCATTTGGTTTTAAACCTTTTTTACCTGAATATAGATATCAAAAACACGTCGTGCTAAACTATCCCAGGTTTGTGAGCTTCGAGCTGCAAATCTAGTTTCTGCAAATAACAGATTTATAGTGTAAGGCCCATTCTGGAGACCTAGGCCATAGTACCTAAGTGAACCAGGAGATATCCTTGAAGTCTGATAGAGCTCTGGGGTGTTGGTGCCGGTAACTTGTTTCAAGTTATTTTCAAAATAACTAGGATTTTCTCTATCAGCGTACAAGCCTGCATTGCTCACCGCCCATTTCTCATTGCTAGTTACAGTGAATGATGCTGCACTGATAGATGAATTTTCAGCTTCATAAACTGTGCCGTCAGCAGTTCTCATCATTGGACCACCACACTTGATTGAGAAATTTGCATCTGCAACAGATGACAAGATAGAACAGAAATCAATTATTCTCTTCCAAATTGTTGAAGCATGAAGCCATTGTCACCTTTATATGAAACTAATACCTGAAAGTCTAGACATGCTAGACAAAACTAGGATGATTACTGGCAGGGTCTAGGAAGGCGCATTTCATATTGAATCAGACAATGAAAAGTTCTAGTAGGAACTAAATTGCTGAATGAAGAAGCTTACAGAGTGGAGGATTCCGATTGCATGGGAAATTTCTCTGTAGACAGTTCAATCCTGGCAGAACACTATATGGGAAAACATTTATTGCTTATCAGAATTGGAAACTAAGAAAGAAGGAAAGGACTGGTTCCAAACACAGGATCAATATTGCACCAGTTTTGCTTGATGTGCACCCTATTAATTATAAGGGCTTTGAAAATACAAATCACTTCACCTTATATTTGAGCTGTCAAAAGTGAAGTTGTTGGCCACTAAATTCCTGCATAGTTTCACAAAGGTTACTGACAAATATGTGCTGTAAAACTCAGTAAAGATTCATGATGACAGAATAAGGCGATATTGATTTCTAAGAGGTAGTTCATTTATTTGGTGTTCAAAACGTAGTGTTAAACTCAGAAAACAAAGATGCGTGAAGAAAGCGTCATGGTTTGGGACACATACAATTGTATATTTGAGGTTACCCATGAAGGAAAAGTCCCTGACAGATAATTGTAAGACAAATCTCTGCAAATAAAATTATATAAGCGGGGGTTAATAGGCGCATGATAACAAAGGAGTTGGGATAAAATTAGATTCTGACTTAATTCAGATACAAAAAAGAAGGAAATAAAGGTCAAAAGGGTTTCAGGATATAGTCCAATAAAATAATGGTGTCACGATATGATCTAACATTGCTTCAGAAGTTGTTATGTAATCGCTGCTTGGGCAGCGCCAACAGATGCAATGTATAGTAGTATTCTTTGGTACGAGGACTTACATTGTCTGAAGTTTACTGCTCTTCTGGTTAGGAAGGGTTCCGATTAGACTATTGTTTCCAAGAAACCTGGCCATTGCAATAGTATGGGAAGAGAATAGAAAGAGAAAGTAACAAAGTGAAGAGTTCAGCAAGAGTGTCAGAACCGAAAAAAAATGATCAAGGCACTTCTAAAGGTTTAGTGATATTTACAAGTATTGAAGAGAACTATTAGTGAATAAAGCACTTGGAACTTGGCCTGTTAAATTGTTGAAACTTAAATCCCTGAAAAATTGATGAAAAAATTACATAAGAAACACACGGGTGCAAGTAGATTTCAAGGGTGGCTTTGGCCTTTTAAGCTAAATGTATCAAGAACTTACAGTCTATCTAGAGTCTGGAATATTTCTCCAATATCAGATGGAATACTACCACTAATCAATGCATTCCTCAGAGTCCTTCGGAGAATATAATCGAGAAATTAGTGCATATTTGGATGCATATAAAAATAAGGAATAGACTAGTCAACTACTTACAAGTCGGTCAAGCTCTTCAAGTTCTTGATAAAATCAAGAGTAGAGCTCACATTGCTTAAATCGCTGATTCGCCTGTACAGTTATGTGCATTTACACATTACTGAAACTAATTTTCTTTTGCATGTAGACAAACATATGAAAGACAGAGAGTTATAAATATATATATATATATATAAACTCACAGAGAGGTCAGTGAGGTCAAGTTGGAGAAACTGGATGGTATAGGACCTTCAAAAGAATTCCCTTGAAATCTCCTGCAGGAACATTCCATAAACCAATCAAACAAATCATTCTTCCCTGTAGCTGTAGACATACTACTGCTGTGTCTAACAAATGCAAATATCAGAAGATTTTATGGCTTACAATGATGTCAGCTCTGTCCAGTTGCCAATAAAGTCAGGTATGTTGCCTGTGAAAGCAGCATCTGAAGCCGAACTGAACATATACAAGCCAAGCGAAGGTGAGCCATGCTGGGGTACACTAACCTTGGATTTGAAGATGAACAAACTGCTATAAACTTATAGAATGTGATTTCCTTACAAGATTCTCATTCTTTGAAGGTTAACAAATGTTGAGGGAATTTCACCACCCAATCCACAACTATTCACATAACTGCAAAACAAACAGATATCAAAATCCTGTATTTAACCACATATGGTACAAATACTTACAGAAAGGAGGTCTTTGGTTACATTACAGGGAACACGCGCTACAACTTACAGTTCCTCAAGATTGACAAGTTGACCCAGTTCTGGAGGGAGTGTTCCTGAGAAATTATTTATACCAATAGACCTGTTGAACATGTAACAAATAAGGCTTTTTTAGAAGATTATCATCCAAATACGATTGCCTATGTGCTTAAAACCTGTACAATACTTCATCTTGTAATCTGTCCATAAATTAAGACCAAAATGAGGATATATGCTGATAATTTATTCCACGAAGTAAAATTTGATTGAAAAGCAAATCCTACAGCAAGGTTAGCTCCTTTAGATTTCCAAGCTCCTTAGGAATGGTCCCAGAAAACGCATTATGCGCAATTGACCTAGTCACATAAAAAAGAGTAAGGTCAATCATGAGCTGTCGAGGTTCAATTTTTTTTTCTTTTTATGTAACAGAAGGGTGTCCGTTGTAATAAAATGTTCTGGAAAGAACTTCTTTACTTACAAACTCTTCAATGCAGTTAAATTTCCAATAAATGCAGGCAATGGACCAGTGAAGTAATTTTGATCAATTGTCCTGCAAAATTCCTTCAACTATATAAGCAAGAAGCATGGAATCTTTCAACAAAAATTTAATAATTTGGGTGTTTCCTTACAGAAGGGTAAGATACTTCAAAGCCGTAATTACTTCTGGAATCTCCCCTCTTTTGTTCAAAGCATAGACTCTCCTGAAAATAGTTCAAAAGTTATACGTAGACTAAAACAAAGACCAAACAAATGCCAACTGCCCTAAAATTTATGAGGGCTCATGCGAAAAATCGAAATTCTTTAGAGAGAGAGAGAGAGAGAGAGATACAGTTGAGTAATGTGACATGTAGCACTGTTATTGTAGGTACAGACACATTTGATGGTAGGGTTGTTGGCACCGTCTTGAAAACCGGTGTCGTTAATGGCAGATCCACTGCATGGCTCTCCACTTAAGTTCCATAATCCCACAGCTTGCGTGTCCCATTGTTCAAATAATGAGTTCAATGCACTTACTGTCTCACCATCACAAAACAACTTTTATAATTAGTTTTAACCAGGGCTGTTAAAAAAGAAAAAACCAAAAAAAATAGCAATTAAAAAACCAACAAATCTTTTAATAAGGTTCAGTTTTGGTTTTGATTTTAAAAGTTTAAAACTTATTAAACCAGACAGTTTTAGTTTGAACCTAAACCACACTCAAGTATATAAAGTGAGCCAATCATCGAGTAGAACCCTAATTTAAAAGAGAAGTGAGAGGGAGAGGGAGAGGGAGAGATTGGAAAAATAAATTGCAATGATAAATTTATCTTTTTATCTTCTTTTAAGCTTTGAATTGACTAAGAATATAAAGTGTAATTTTCTAATACATGTCAAAGCAAAAAAAAAAAAAAACAATTAAACTACAAGAGGGGCTTGATATAATTTAATCTTTTTTTTTAATATAAGTATAAAGGATATTTTTAAACTGAATTTTATATTAATTACTACTAATTTTTTTTATAAATGATTTTAAGAGAATATTATTATGGTATATTCAGGAAAAAAAGATGGATGTTATATCAAAATTCGACTTCAAAAGGCTCAAGAGATTGAACGAACAAGTATTACAAAAATTGTATGTAACAACGGTGACATAGTTTTTATTTTCTGATGATCATGGGTGGACTTCCCAATCACTATGCCTTGAAACAGAAACAAAATGCCCAGCAAAGAATGAATTGAACATAATATTTTAGCTCTGCTCTCAAGGCCTGCCAAAAGTTTCGCCAGGATACCTGGACCTTTCTCGATCGCTTGCAACCCACAGTAAAAAGTTGTTTATAATATAAAAAGCTGCAACCCACAATGAAAATTCAAGCCACCAAGGTGGTTTGGTTTGGTTTGGATTTTATAGAGATATACATAGAGTGAAAATCTGTAAGTATACATCACTTTATCTCAAGTTATCTAAACGAATCTTTGAAAAATTCCAAGGGCTACGTAACATTTACTTACCCCACTTGAAGTAACGGGTTTATTAATTAAGAAATTGATCAAACTTTTGAATCGCCATAGCAAGAGTTGAAGTAGAAAAGTCAATTACTTACATTCGAGAGTTCGATTATCAAAAAACACATGTATTAGTTGACTGTCTGCATGGATTATATGAAAATTCCGAGGTAATATATGATTGTAAGAAGAGAAAAAACCTCCAAGGTGGTGAAATTACAGTCGAGGATTTCTAATTTCAAAATGCCCCATCAAAAAAATATATATATGCGTGCTTCAAGTGGGCATTGATTGTGACCCCCTACACATATCCAGCTAAGTCATCGGTATGGACACGAGTGAAATATTATATCTTTTTCGCTACCAACTTTGGAGTGGGGCGGCTGAGGGTGTTTTTTTTAATTTAAAAATACAATAAATTATTATATTTTTTATTTTTAAAAAATTTATTTTTAACGCCAACTGCACATAATGATATAATAAAATATTAATTTAAAAAAAAAAACAGCACCAAACTGTTATTTAGCTACTTTTGTGTAATCATAACATGCATTGAAAAATTAACAAAAACATCATCAAACACATACATAGGTAGCATTTTTTTAGTTTTAATCTCCTACTAAAAAGGCAATTCTAATCTCCATGAAATATGGATGAAAACAGGACAAGAAAGAAAAGCAAGAGTTTCAGTCAGATTTTACATATATATGATACTTTGCCTTAAGACTATAAGCCAGCTTAATTTTAAGAATGTTAAAACAAGATAAGAAAAGACGTATTTTAATTATTAAAATCATTTGAAGCTAATTAAGAGCTATATATATTTCTTTTATATAAATCTCCGATCTGTAGTTTTTCTTCTTCTTTTTTTCAACTAAACTGCATACCTTAGTTTCTCGTGGTGAGAAAATAAATTTCTGTCACCCAGTTCCCTCATAGCTAAAACAAATGAAACCCCGTATACGCGAAGATTGCAAGAGTAAAAAGAAAAGAAAGAAGATGCAAGAAAGATGGATATGGAAGCAAAATTCACATGGTTTATTTTGGAACCATTTGCCCCTCATGAGGATTATTTAACTTGTACTGCAGAATTCAGGAAATCTGAGAGAGATACGTACCTTCAGATGGATCAGTAGTGGCGTTTTGAGCGTTGGACAAGTGGAAGACTGAAAGAAGGATGAACAAGTGAAGACAGCAAGAGTAGATAGCGAAGACTGAAGAATGGAGCAGCTTTACACTCCATCCCATCTCTCTCTCTCTCTCTGGGAAAAAGAATGCCTCCTCCCTTTACAGTTTAGAGTTTAGAGCTGTAGTTAAAATGAAATGAAAGGCTTGTCTTTAAATACATACAAAGAGAGCTATAGAAGCCTTCTTGATGCACTGTTCTCAATTTTGGTTAGTTGGTGAGGCCATTTTCTTCTTTTTCCGTCTTGCGAAGTTACAACCGTTAAAAAAAGTACTCGCAACTTATTTTCAAGTACAAGATGGTCATAACCTGAAGGGTCAACTCACTTCCCATCCAACACAAACTCCAGGGATTCATCGAACATGTTAACTAATCAGTGAAATGGTCGAAAATATCAAATATTTTGAATTACATTTATTACTCCTTTTTTTTTTAATGCAGAACTGTATCTGTCTCTGAAAGCTTAGCTACAGCCGGATTCAACTTAACTGTAGTTTTTTAAAATATTTTTATTTTTAACATCGATATATTAAAATTATTTTTAAAAAAAATTAAAATTTTATAAAATTCCGATTGTATCGCTCGTGATCCCTAGATAATTAGTTCACGAATGAGCATTCACAGACGCTCTAATTTGGCTGCTTAGACTTTGTAAACTTCAACCGTACAATACGAAGACTGCCGCTCGTTTTCCCACCTAATTAACGAAGACTGCCGCTCGTTTTCCCACCCAATTAACGAAGAAGCATCTGCAGACGCTCAAATTTGAAAACTCTTTCTGGGACAGTTTTCTTTTTTTGCATTCCGACTTTTCCATTTATTGAACAAAGTATAAAACTTGGTTTAAACATTCTCAAAGGTCTTTGTATCTGACAAATATGTGTAGTGGATAAGAGTTTGGTCAGCTATTGGGGCTATTCTAACACTGGATTCTCAATATCTGATGTTGAGAATGCATGAGATGGGGCCCAATCGATTAGGCCAGATCACCTTTGCCTCATGATGATGCATCAATAATCCCAAGATACCACTAGCTCGACGGGTTAAAAAGGAAGAGTTTGTTTTTTTTTTTTTTGTTGAAAATACTTTTTTATTTTAAAATATATTAAATTTATGTTTTTTTAGATTATTTTTTTTAGTAATTTTAATACATTAATGTTAAAAATAATAAAATCTAAATGCAAAAATATTTTTGCGATTACAGTTTTTAAAAATACACTTTTAATTGCATTCGCAAGTTTTTAAAAATATGTTCTAGTAAAAAAGTTGTGAAATAAATATTTACATGCAAAATAAATAAAATACAAGTCTACATAGATGAAAAAAAATTATTTTTACTTTTATAAAATCTTGTCTACAAAATCTATTATAAAAAAACTAAAATTATTTAACTAAAACTACCACAATCACAAAAGAAGTCATCCAATAGATTTGGATCCTATCTATCTTTCATATATACCCCCCGGGGCCTTGTTAGTATCTCAAATGATACAAACAGCATATAAATGATCAAGGTGGGGGAAAAGAAATCAAAAGGACTAATGGTAGCCAGTGAATATTGACCATAAATGAATGAATGTGTCGAAATCTTAGAATCAACAAAAAAATTCTGTGTTAGCATGCCTCAGTCATAATCCTCGGCATAGTGATAATCATCCTCTTCATTTTCAAAATACATATCATTGTAGCAGTCATTGTTGCCGCAATCAGTCTCTCCATAATCATGTTCGTGCTCGTCATTTTCTTCACTAGCACCAGAACTGTGTCCTTCAGGGATGGAGTTCTCGTCCAACTGCTGTGAATCAGCATAATTGGCATTAGAGTGTTTGCTGTCTTCTACCTTTCCAGGAACCACCTCCTGTGATCATACAGCATATATTAACTTATGACCATTAGGAATAGAATCTTTGAAGAAAATAGAAGCACTGAAAGTATGAAAAAGTGGAAATAATTCAAACCAAGCATTGATGGTAACAAAAAAAGAAACCCACCAATGTCACAATCATACACTGCAGATGAATAACATGTTTCTATAGCTTGCATGATAGGTGCAGGTTCAACTTGCAGAGAGTATTAAGTCAACTTTCTCCCTTGGAAGGTGGTTATTTAACTCAACATGTCTTAGAGTTCAATTACTTAATATCACTTCTGTATCATTTTTGTGAATAGAAATGTCAATTATACTAATAAAATGATGCAAATGAAGCGCTCCTGCAAGGTTAAATGAAATTTTCTCCCCGATAATAAGCTGATAACAACTAGCTCTATGTCACCGATCCCTATGTTAAGTTTTTCAAGATATACAGAGAGAGCAGCTTCCTTTTTTTTCTTTGTTCTTATTTTTTTTTCTTTTCTTCCGAGGAAACATAAAGTGGGGAAATTCATCCAGAAAAAAAAAATAGGGAAGTAGAGAAACGTACAGGCTCATCATCCAATAGCTTCTTCAAGACATCATAGTTGATTTTCGAACTCGATCTCTGGAAAGACCAGACAAAACAAAACGTTAGTATCCAAAAACACAAGAAGTTACTAAGAGGGCCACAAATTCTCGCATGATGGGCAAAGATTTAACATTAAAGCTGTTGGGAAAAAAACTTGAAAACGTGAAAACCATAAAGTTTTCGAATCGATTCTGACTTGTAGAAAAACCTAATAAGCATAAAATGCTTATTTTGAATAATTGTGGGGGAAAAAACAGAAGAAACATGATTGCTTTGAGGATAAAACTGGAAGATAGCAGAAATAAAATAGATACCCCAAGAGTAATTCATCAGCGCTTCGCTCGCATCGTACCACATTTTTTTTTTAACCATGAGAAAAAAGTGCATGCATTGTTAGCAATATATTTTCTATTTACTTAATTATGAACTCAAAATTTAATTTTATGTATATAATTTTTTTTTTTTTCAAATAACAAGAGAATGATATCTTATCTGGATCAACTTATCAAACCAGCGATTTCAGTTCTTTCAAATAATTTCTATTTAATTACATAACAATAAAAAAAATACAAGCTATTTGAAAAAAAATAGCATAAATTTTTAAAAAAACCAATGGTGGGTTGTAAAAAGCACTTGTTAATAGATTGTTATACTCTTATTCAAAGTTAAAGTAAGAATTGAATGATATTTAATAAAATAACATCTAAAATATATTTTTATTTAATTTAAGAATTTAATAAATTAATATTTTAATGATATTTTAAATTAATTAATTTAAAATAATATATATATTTAAATTAATGAAAAAAACAAACAAAAATAAATAAAAATACGTCAGGCACGAGAGCTTGGTATAAATTAAAAAGCCAACATACACCTGGGCTAGAAGCCCAGGCCTCTGCCTGGATTTTTTTTATTTTTATCTCAGGAGGGGATAACATATTCTACTCTCTTGTTTTAGGCGACAGGGCATCTCTTTTGCCTAGAATCTAGCCACCACCAAAAAAATCTAATATATAAGTTTTTGACTAAAAATTCTTTTTTCAAACTATTTTCATCAAAAAAAAAAAAACCTCAAAACACCATAAAAACCACCCAACAATCCCAAAACAACCCAAAATGACTCAAAAAAATGAAAAACAATTGAATCCAAAAAATCAAAACCAAACTCGATATGCCTATCTCACCATGTTTAGAAAGAAAAATCATCATCATCAAACCTTCCTTTAGAAAAATCATCATCATCTTTTAATTTAGTATTTTTACTATAATTTTGAATCTACTTTCATCTAATTAGACAGTAAGAGGATTTAATTGAAAAAAAAAACAAAAGCTATGTGCTTTACTGTTAATATGAATACTGAAGCTGAAAGTCCAGATTTTTTAGTTTTTTAAGTTAATTCATCTTTCCACCAAGTGTTTATTCTTACCGTCTTATTCTCTGTCTGGCCAGCAATTTTAATGGCTTTCTTAGAAGGTGTTCTTTTCTTTACCTTTCTAGCCCCTTTCAGTTGTTTCCCCTGCCAATAAAGACCCCAGATAGAGAATATCAAAAACTGAAGCTGGTAGCCACACAAGAATAGTGGTAAGCTAGGCATTCCTTTGATAGAAACAAAATATCTTCAACAGCTTCTAAAATGGACTTGAGCCAAGATATCTACAGATTGGATAACTTGAAATGGCAGAATTCACAGGGAAGACATTACCTTCAAATATTTCTTGTTCATCATTTCCCAAAGGGTTCTTTTGAATTCCATCTCTTTCTCATTGTGAAGAAGGTATCCAGCAATCTACGAACCATTTGGAACTTGGTCAACATCCAAAGTTGAGCATGACATTAGAGGAAAAAAAATCTATAATTTTAATTTATGACAGAGCTTGGTGAAAGAACTTGATATACTACTTTAATACATGTCTTTATAGGTATGGGAAAGCAACATCAAATGGAAGTTCGATCGGTTGTATGTTAGGGATACAAGACCTAAGTAAACAAGGCATTCAAGCCAGAGGTGTATAGCTTTTCATATTGGCAGTTTTCTACATTGGCATAAGCTGGATGGGCTTACAAGGGACGCATCAACGAAAACAATAATTTTGTAACATTAAAGTTCTTTCAATCAGGTGGCACATCCAAGTTCCTTTATGGGAATTAAACCAGCCTCATTACCCTTTTGTTTACATCATTCGGAAGATTGAGCTCCTATAGCAATTTAAAAAAAATGATATATTGCATACCTCAGCATCATCGATGTCACTAAGATCTTCTGAGTCATTAGCAGCTGCAGTACTCCTCGATTGATTTCTCTGTAACCAATTAGAGGCATTCTCCACATTTAGGTGGAAAACAGAAGCTACTGAACCATTGGAACAACAATTTGATCAATATAGATCCAAAAAAGCTGAATTTCCACCTTTGAGAACAAATAAATAAAAAGGCTTCCCTTACCTTTACTTCTTTTAAACTTCCCAGTTCTCTTAGACTGTCCCGATGCTGAAGCTCCACCTTTGATGGAATTTAGACGCGTCTTGGAAGAAGATTTTACTTCTTTCTCCATCTAAAAAACCTGAGAAACCATAATAAGACATTGTATAACGCACATTCCTCCATCCTATTCTGCACAAACCAAGTTAACTTTACAGAACAATTTCACCATTTTGCAGAAAAAACAGATAAACCAACAAAAATAGTCTTAATGCAACAACTTGACAGCTAAATAGCAACCTCATTACACATGTTCAAAAATTTCATCATGTAATAGAAACCAAAGCTAGGAGGACCGTCATTCGTCCATGAAATAAAAACATATGCAAGTAATGTGGATTAGTACACCTATGTCACCAGAAGAAGGAAGATTATCACCCCTCATTTTCCACCGAAATTGTACTAAAATCTTATAAAAGCCAGAGTAACAAAATAGCAATTTAAAAGCAAATGAAAAATGTCTAACAGGAAACCTGCCCATGAGGCAATAATTACATTACAAATAAATTTATGATTCATCAATAAGCAGGGGGTTTAAATGGGCACATTGACTTGTATGTGGAGACAAAATACAAAGACAGACGCACCTGATGGGAAACGCATGTGAGATCCACAAGCAAAAGCACAAGCACAAGCACATGGATTAACAGTGAAATCTGAACAGAACGACATCATTTTTTATTTAACCCGAAATCAACACTGTATATAGCAATCACAGCCTCACTCAAAAAATAAAATAAAAAAATTCTTCCATTCTACTTTATCACTTATGTTCTTTCATTAGATGATGATGATGATGATTGTTGTTATTATTGCTATTATTATTATTTACCAGAAACCAATCAAGAAATTGAAAAAATCATCTCATGAATAAAAACAGCAGCATAGATAAAATCAATCAATAATGACAACCAAAACAAAGATTGTACAAACAAAATTATTAAATGAAAAAGGAGAAGAAGAAGAAGAAGAAGAAGAAGAAGAAGAAGAAAGGGCATACCGTAAGAGAGCATGGGAGAGATGGGTTCTGGAAGAGAAAAAAAGGGGGGGCAGGAAGAGAAACGGAAAGCAGAGATCGTTAAAAGACGATGAATCCCAGGTCTTGGAAGCGTTTTCAAAATTTGCGAGTTGTTGCGCGGCTACTTTTATTCTTAAGCCAAGCGAGTCGGTTTGCTTGCCGCTTGTGTTCTACAAGGGTTCTGTGGATGGGTTTTCATTGGAAAGAATCAAGCCCGTCAAATAAAACTACTCGGCCCAGATAAATGGAGTGGATTGAATTAGAAAACCACCTCCAAGTCTGCCCACCCCCAAAAAAAAAAAAAAAAAGAAGATAAAATCCTTGAATCTAATTTGTCGATCCAGTACTATGTCATTTGCTATAAATTATATTATTAACTCTTAACTATAAATCTAAATTCATGAGGAGTTTATTATGTAAAATGCATTGTGGATCCTTTCTTATGGTATTGTTGACTAATTGTTCATAATATTTGTTTTTATTGTTTTTTTTTTTTTAGCCCTTGCTAAACCAAATTGTAGGCCACTTGTAGATGAAGAATAAGATTGAAAGACAGAGGAATGAAGTAAAAATACATAGGAAATAGATGATTTTAACAAAGTTTGGGCAAGATGTTTATTGTGGTCCTATACTTTTCAAAATTTAAAAACAAAATCAATTTTGATTACAAATTTCATTTTATTTATTTATTTTGTTCGTAATTTGAGAGAGGTAATAGAAAGTCATTGAAATCTGGCATTAGAAAAAGTAAATTTTTGTTGGCACCAATTCCGACCATAAACATATTTAATATTGGTGATTGAAAATCATTTTATTGGTTGAAAAAACTTTTTCCTCATTTTTTCGGGCACTATTGTGGGCAGAGCTAGGTAATATCAAACGACGTGTTATCTGTCTTAATAAACAATGCATTGTCTAACTTATTATAAAAAATAGGACGAACGATATATTATCCGTCTCATTAAAAATAAAAAACATTAAGGGTCCAAGCACACGGGCCTCTTCTAAAAAGCTAGCGTACAAACTCTTACTAAATGATCTAGGCAAGTTGTCAAACCCAGCAATACTTCATCTTTTTTTTTTAAAAAAGTTTTTTTAATTAATTCAAAATAAATTTTTAATTTATATTTAAATTAATACACATTCTCTCTTTTATTTTGTTTATCTAACTTCTTTTAAATAGCCTATTTTTAAATTTATTTTTACTTATTTTGTATACATTTTTTTTTAGAGATTTTTATAATTCATAAATCATTTTTTAATGTTTTATATAAATGAAATTTATTTTAAGAAAATTAAAAATATTTTTTTTGGAAAATATTTTTAATGTGTAATTTTGCATAATATTTGTTTTTATTTTTTATTTTATTTAATTAATTTTATATGTATCTATTTTTATTATCACTTAATTAAATAAAAAATTAATATTCATTAATAAAGTTATTAAATTCAACCCAGTCAAAAATTTGAGTTATAAAGTATTTATATTTATATTTAATTTTAATTTTTAATTATTATTAATAACTTTTTATTTATTTAATATATGATTGTGTTTCATGATTTGAGAGAGAGAGAGATCTTGATCACGATTTGATTTCCATTTTACGTTGGAATTGATTGCCCGTGTCAAATCTAATAAATAGATTAATTGGATGATATTTTATTATTGACCTCAATTGAGTCAACTTAACAATCACATCATGTTTATTGAATAAACTGTCAATACAAGGAAGATTCTAAATAACTAGAAAAAAAAAATAAGTTTTTTTTTTTAGTTTATGATTCATTGTCGATACTTTCTTCAACATCCTACAACACTAAATCCTAGTATTTCAATGATAAGAACATTTTAGTGCACTCTTTCACGAAATCCTAGTCTTTGTCTGATCCATAATTAGAGGCGCTTAGCATCATGTTCCTAAAAACCTTTTTTTTTTATTATATATATATATATATATATATATATATATATATATATATATATATATATATATATATAAAAAAGCAACCGAGTCTTTTTTTTTTTTTCCTCCCAAACGGCGCCGTTTGGAATAAGGGAAGAAACCCCTAATCTCCAACCCAAGCAGCCACACGCAGAACAGAATACACACTCCCCTCTGCTCGTCTTCTCCTCTTCCCTTCACCCGACCTGCTTCTTCTCTCTAATCCACTGCTACTGCGTACTGACCTTCAATTTCAGTGCCCAACAGATCAAAGAGCTGCTGATATTTGCGAAAGTGGTGCCTACTTTCTATCAGGTTGGTTCATCATTCTTATTACCTTCTGCTATTTATCTCAAACAGATTTTCATCATAGGTTGTTCGCTTATTGATTTAGACAAATGTGTGCCTCTTTCTCTGAGCGAGACCATGATGTACATAAACGCTCGGTCGGTTGATTCTTTTTTTTTGGCTGGGCACACTTTCGGTGAACTGACACTGAAAGGAATTATTGACAATTTTTTTCCATTTATGTTATTTTATTGACGTACAGATTCTAATTGTTTTAACAAATTGAGAGTTATCCAATCACACTGGCAATCCTCCTCTACACTTTTTTGTTTGACAAACCTGATCCCAGTAAATCAAATATCATCTTTATCCTCACCAAACAAACGGTTTCCTTTGGAACTTTCGTAGATTGCTTAGTATAGACTGCAATTGCTTAGTATAAACTGCGAACAGGAGGATCTGTAAGCCCCAAGCACTGACTGACAATACTTTTAATTTGTCAAGATGAAGGAATAAGACGTGCCGCCAACGGGTTACTCTAGGAAATGGGCCCTATCTCACTACCCTCATTAAACTATCACTCTTTCCCCGGGAAACATATTGATACTGATGTCATTGTACAATAACAACGTCTAATCTGTTCAATAATTAATAATCAACACAGGACGCAGCTCTTGCTCATCCAATCTCGGCTGGCTTTTGGCAAAAATGGAGTTCGTGAACCCTGAAGGTCTTCGTCTGGATGGTCGCCGCCCCATGGAAGTACAATCCACTTCTCTACCTTTTTGCTTGACTCCACTGTTTCTTCTTTGTCTTTGCTTATTTTATTTCCCTTTTACCTATTGCAGATGAGGCAACTTAGAGCACAAATCGGTGCTGTAGCCAAAGCAGACGGGTGTGTTTAATATTTCTAACCTCGGCTTCTTAAAATCAAAACAAAAATATTGAAGTAAAAAAAAAACTATCATTTGTTTTGTAGCTCTGCTGTTTTTGAGATGGGAAATACTAAAGTAATTGCTGCCGTTTATGGACCTAGAGAGGTAGCTGCTACTCCTTTTATATTATCTTTTATCTCTCTTTTTTAACTACTTATTTGCTTTGGTTACTTCTATTTTTTTTTTCCAGGTTCAAAATAGGAGCCAACAGATTAACGACCAAGCACTGGTAAAATTCTTTTATTACGAATTCAGCTAGTTTAATTCTTTTATTAATAAAAATGCCTTTGTAATGATGTGCATTTTAGGTGCGGTGTGAGTACAGCATGGCTAATTTCAGTACAGGAGATCGGAGGCGAAAACCGAAGGGTGACAGGTACGCTATTCTTTTTTTTTTTTAATTTTTTGAAAATCTCTTGCTTGACTGTGCCTTTTTTTCGAGTTTTGGAATTGGTTGTTGTATGAGATTTTGAATGAGTTATTTGCTAGTGGGCAATCCAAATAACTTGAAGTTGACATCTTTGTTATTTCTGACACTGCTCTTTGGATTTTTTGTGTCTGTCATTGTAAAGTACCAAGATTGCCTGTGAAAATGCCATTTTCAGTTGTACAGATCGTTGGTTTATGTTTGAGATGTGTTTTCGTCGTGGCAAGTATTTTTGATTGGCTCCAAGAATCACAATATATTCTGCACTTCAAATCGATGTTACAATACACTGTTGGGGTATTTTGATTTGTTATAGATGAAAGCATTCGCAGGCGATCAACAGAGATTTCGTTGGTTATTCGTCAGACAATGGAAGAATGCATATTGACAAATCTAATGCCCCATTCTCAGGTCCTTTTGCGGTTGCTTGAGATATTTGCCCAACTCCATTGGATGCTGATTCTTCTGTTTTTTTTTACCTAAAGTGTTTGCATATTTTGCAGATTGATATATATGTGCAAGTTCTCCAAGCTGATGGAGGTAACTTCGAAATCATTTATGAATACCCAGCACTAACTCATTGATGTTTGCTATTCTTTTTTGTATTTATGTGCTTCTTTGACCTCTGTGCGTAAGTTCAGATTCTGTTCATTTTATCGGTACATTAGGTATTGCTCCTCTTTTTCAAGATTTAAGAGAAAAAGGTCCTTAAATTCAGGCCATCATATATAAATTGCAAATATTGTTGCTGGTTTTTCAGTACATGGTCTTTATTGTAAGCTACCTACCTGCTAGTTCATGATAATAATGTCTGCTAGTTCATGATAATAATGCCTGCAGAATTGTTAATGGTTACACTGCAACAACTTTGAAGGAAATTATTCTTCATTTATTTTACTTTTCTTCATCTGAAAAAGAAACGTAGACAGGGTTAAATAAACAGGAAGCATTAAAGAGAGCCAAGAGAAGAAAATTGGAGCAAGTCGGACCTCTTCTCCTTGTCTCCAGTTGAAATAGAATACATACTTGGATATATTTGCTCTCTCCCTCAAATGTTTTTCCCTCACTCCCCAAACTCCAAAATGGCCAAAACAAATTATACGAGTCAAATAAATCAATCTTGTGCTGGTGCTAGTGCCAAGAGGCATGGACTTCAGAAACATCCATTGCTTTCTAAATAAGCTAAGCAACGCTTGAGGAGCCTGTTTCTCTAGTATTCATTATCGCACCACCACTGGAAATTTCCAAGATGCTTCATTATCTTGTACTCAATAAATTTCCATACTCAATAATGGAAAATTTGTGTCCATTAAGCCATATGTTGTCTGCAGGAACTAGATCTGCATGCATCAATGCTGCAACTTTGGCCTTAGCAGATGCAGGTATCCCCATGCGTGATCTCGTTACTTCTTGTAGTGCTGGATTCCTCAATAGCACTCCTCTTCTTGGTGAATTCTTCATGTCTCTCATTTGAATGTGCAGTTTTCTGTTTTCTACACTAATTGATTTTTATTATATTGAAGCTAACTTTCATTTTGTTGACCCAGATTTAAACTATGTTGAAGACAGTGCAGGAGGTCCTGATGTCACTGTTGGAATCCTACACAAGTTGGACAAAGTGACACTTCTTCAGGTTTTTACGTGAATCTCTATTTCATATAATTGTCCCTGTTAATGTAAAACCCTTTGTTTCTTCCATGGTGATTTTAATCGTGAAAGTTATTGATCTGGACAAGTATGACTGGAAATTTTCATCATGGAAGTTACTCGAGTTGTGACAACAAGAATTTGTGGTGTGCCAATTTTTATCAAAAGTTGCCGTGTCATTTCTTTTCCTTCTAGCCACCTTTCGACACCCTCTTATCCCTCTAAATCTTCTTCACTGGTAAAAGGGAAAGCAAGATGAAAGTAAACACCAAATAGCCCTTGCTCTCATAGTGTGATCTGCTCCACTGTTTTGAATACAGCGTCTAGATGCTTCTTAATACCACTTCTATCACTCTTCTAATACAACTCTACAATGTTTTCAAACGTGAGAATCTATCATTTGTGTTCAGCATGATCCCGGTCTTTCAACTCCGCCGCAAGCATGGGAATTAGAATTCTTACTTTTAGCAAAGCTTTTACTCCTAGACCCCTCATTTATGGTGTTTTTTTAATGCAGATGGATGCTAAGCTGCCAATTGATACCTTTGAAAATGTTATGCAACTTGCTGTTGAAGGCTGCAAGGCAATAGCAAATTACATTCGTGAAGTAAGTGATAGTTTGAATATGATTGAATGACCTATGCATCTTAACCTTGTCTTAATGAAATTTATATATTGGCACGCATCTTAAACATTTTCATTATAGCTGAACTATTTATTGTGCACCTTTTGGAAGGTTTTGCTAGAGAATACCAAACAGCTGGAGTATCGACGTGGCTTGTAGTTCATAAAAAGGGTAAGAATTCTGGGCCACGTACTATCATATGCTTGTAACTTGACAAAAACAGACAGGGTTGACCGTACCTGCGTTTCTGTTCTTCAGGTATCGGGGCTCATATCCAAGCCCCAACCTTTGCCTGGTTATCGTTGGACTTTCAGTTGTCAAGTCATCACTTGAAATTTGTTGCATATACCGGAGTTGCCATCTCTTAAGTGAATTCAACTCCGATAATTTGCTGAAGTCGTAGCTTACCGGGAGAGATAGTGGCCAGCACGTTTGTATTTATATTTTCATTTGTTGCTGGAAGCCTGGAAGTGCTTGGTTTGACCGGAAACGTTGAACTCATGATGCCTTGTACCATCATTTTTGAATTGTTGATACAATGCAGTAAATTTTGCGAGGAGTATGACATGAGGTGGTGCGGTTGTCAGTAACCTAGTAAAAGGAGTTCTTGTAATTACCAGCTTTTTGATCCGCTATTCACCACGGCTGTATAAGTTTTTTTATCAGTAAAAAAAATTAAATATGTAGGCTTTGGAAATTAAATGAACCACAGAGAGGTAAAATCAACCTTGTTTGGAAAAAATATCATCTTTTTTCCCACTAGCTCGAAAATTTTTATCCCGCGTTAATGGAGAAGAGGGAAATAATATGTCAAATTTGCTTGTCATTTCATCCCCTCTCTCCACGTAGAAATATATCAATATCAATCAATATTCATTATCTTTCCCTTCCAACAAATAATTTATTTTCCTTCATTCCACTTGTTATTTAATTCCAAAAAAAGTTAGATATAATTTTCCCGAAACAAAGACTTGGAAGCTGGAACTTGTGGCAAGTCGAGAAGCTGCCACCTGGGATTCGAAAAGATGGGGTTATAAGAAGAAGCATCTTTTGCCCCAGACCTGAACCATGCTCACCACGGTAGACATGAGATAATTAATGACATTCTATGGAGTTCTAGACCCCATCCGAGAAACATATCTCCAGTATTCGTGTATTTGAACCTCAAATCCAAGGAGGATCTTTCCTCTTTTTCTCAGAAACAGAGCCCATAGAGTGTATAAATCACACAAACTACCTAATGTTAGAACTGTGGATATTTTGACCGAGAGATCTCTTCTAATGTTAGAACTGTGGATATTTTGACTGAGAGATCTCTAGGAGCAGCTACCTGAATGGAGGAAAACTAACACAGAAGAATGTGAAAAGAGGTTTCAATAATTTTTGTGTGACATGCTAATCAACAAAACAGGTCAGAATTCTAAAAGAAGAAGGCGCAAATTGAAAGCAAGTTATAACAACAACATGAAGCAGTGCGCCACCTTTTGCTCTTGAAAAATAATTCCACATCTCAAATAACTCCTCTCTGAAGATCAAAGCGTTCACTGCAAAAAACTTGAAGGCACAGCTGAGAGCTCCGAACGCCCAGTTCATTCCGCTTCAAGGCTACAGGTTTCTCAATCACTACTCCATCGACACTTTAACACGAACTCTAAAATGTTTGGGTATCTCACTGTAATAATTCCAAGTGAAATACCTATCTTATTCTTTACACACAAAACTAGCTATTGGGGTAATTTTATAATTTCACAATAATCCATCCTTCATTGCAGATTTCGAGGTACAATTAAGTATTTTCACTTCTGTATTTCCCACTCAAATTGCTATTATACCCTTAGATTCAAGATGTTTCAAAGCTGGTGTCATATTTTATATTCTTTAAGCATTTTAGGATGACTTAAATATCCTTAAAAGGTGAATTTTCCTTAACTTACGTCTACGGATATTTTTGTATTTTTATTTGGGTATTTTTTTGTTAATATCACGTATATAAATGAGAAATTTTGTAGTGCCAGGGACATACGAATATTATTAAAAAAAAATGGATGACGTGTGTTACACGTGTGGGTGGTGGCTGTGTTGTTCAGGTAGCACGCGACATTGTCCAACTTCCAAGGTGGCGTTTGATTTGTCTTAACAACCTCTCCGGACACACATGCGGTGAATGGAACTCTTATTTGGTGTTAGTGTTTTTTTTTTTCCTTATTAATTTTCACATCTGACCCTCTAAATTCTTAAAGAAGCCCTTTAATTTACTTTTCCTTCATTTTCCGTCTATTTTCTCTTGATTGCTATTGTTTTACAAACAATTTATAAAATTAAAATTTATTTTAAATTTCACATTTTTTTAATTTTTTTATATGTCAGATTTGATCCTCGTTCTTTTGATTATTATTTTTATCTTGTTTGAATTGATTTTTATGATTGGATTTTTTAACAATACCATCATCCTTCAATTTTTCTTCGTATCAAATTTGATCCCTATTTATTGGATTGTTAGTTTTTAACTTTAATGAAATTTTTAAATTAATATTTTTTTGTTCTAATTTTATTTTTTAACATTAAATTGGTTAAAAATTTAGCTTTTTGATTGAGCTCAAATCTAAAATTTTACAGTTACGAGTTTAAGAAATTATCCCAAGTTTTCTAGATATCAATGTCAGATTTATCTTAACTTGGAATTTAATTTCTGTTGCAAACATTTTTAGACTCACCCAATCCTATACTAACATACCTCAAGATAGGCTGACGGAGAATACATACATGCTGATTGACTTACCATCCCAATTAGCAACTGGGAATAATTTATATATATATATTTTTTTAGTATACTTGATCTTAAATAGATAATCTACATTTAAAAATGATTTGTTCATAAATTATTAACTTTTAATGACACGATTAATAAGAATAAATCTCCATCATAAAAAAAAATGGTTGGAGAATATCTCCTAAATAATCACCAACATGAATGAATATTTTAATAATTTATTTGAATTTAATAATTTGACTTTTACAACCAAAACTTATCAAATTACAAAAATCTTTTAAGCAAAATGTATTATTTGTTGTCTTAGTAACTTTTCATGCTATTATTCTATATGGACGATTTGGATTTTAGCACTCTCAATAATCTAAGGTAAAATTCCATACTTAAATGATACCGATAAATTAATCTCACTGCTGAAGAAATTATAACTTCAAAGCACATGAACGTTGACAAGAAAGGAGAAGAGACGTGTCGTACAAGGGTAAGCAACCAAACTAGCGATGGTCAATCAAAGGAGAGACGTGTCGTACCCAGTCCATGTGCGGAGTCAACTTTTTAGCTATGGAGCCATGGATTCAAATGGCCCGACCCGTATTACATGATGGGGCTTCACTATACCTTCTTACTAGGTCCAAACCGGTCCTGAGGGCAGCCGCCAGCACTATGATGTCGGTGTTGGTTCGTTGAATCCCATATAATTTCCTGATTATCGGTCTTTTTACGGCTCCGGACTTCAATCCCAAAGCTTTACTTTTACAAGAACAGAATACATCATCTGACCTTTTATCTGCGCTGACATCTCTTCCTGTACGCAAGCAAAAGTTTCGAGCCAATGGTGCAATCCTACTACTCCATCCACTAGAAACAAATATCAGCGTATGATGCTCTAAAGTTACACTTTAAATTTGTATGGACTACAACGTTGTGCGAGCCTCGTACGGCACGGCGTGGCGTGGCTGACCATGTTGCTTAATATATTTATAAAAAAACCCAATCATATTTCTAAAAACCCTAAAAAAGAGGAGCTCGTTAGGTACCCTAGAAAGGTTTCACAAATATTTTATTTATTTTATCTTATCGCAAAGTGAGGCAAATAAGATCGGGGGCATTTCAAGCAGGAGCGAGTTACTTGTTGAAAATCATCTATTGTGAATTCTCTAGTTTCTCCGGCCCGCAGATATTGTAACCTTACCGGGCTAGTTACAGGCAAATCAATTTCTCAGACCAGTGATCCGATCCACTCAGGAAAACGTTTTTCTTTCCCTTTTATCACTACACCGCCTCAACTAAGCATATCCGTTTTCTAGCTAAACAGTTCCATGCATGGTCATCAGGCATGCCCACAAGGTTTTATTTTCTGTACCTCGGATATATCCACTGCACATGCCATCATGCACGTTACAGGGACGATATGAAGAAACCCTCGGTTGACAAGTTGAAATTTTAAAATGGTGAGCCTTCGGTAACTCGCGCCACTTCAGATTTCCAGCAAAGACGTGACCAAGTTCCACAGGATGCTTTACATAACCAGACGCCCAGTACCCAAAAAGAGACAAAATCGATTTCCTGCTGTATATAAGCATTTTAATGGACATCTCAAATTTCAGTCATAATTCATGATGTAAATGAGATAATAATAGCAAGTAGCATGTCTTGTATAGAAGCACGATCGTCTCAAGCTCATATCAAAGAGTGTCCACGTCACTATTTGATAAAATTGCACAAACAGAAATATTTATAAATCACCAGTTCCCAAACCTTCCCTGAATGAGTTTCTAATTCTCTTCAATGTACATTACCTTTCAATGGCCATCCCAGCACTGAATATTGATAAAAACGCATCAGTTCTGCCATGAGAGAGCTACCTTAACATGTTAAAATTAAGAGTCTGAGTCTCGAGGATCGGCGCCAATCCTATTTAGATATTCTATCAACAGCTAAACTATTAACCGTAATTTTGGGCTTGTAATTATGCCAAAACTACTTGGTTGCTTTGAAAAATAAGATGAGGGACTGCAAGCAAACTACTTTCATCAGCCAGCAGCCACAGCATCAGCTCTGGGGCTTGCATCCATGAGTTGATGTAGCTTGGCACCAGAGTTGGAGCTTCGCTGCTCATCAATGTTGCTTAAAATCATTTCTTGCGTGGGTCCTAGTTGCGCATTCTTGAGTTTCTCCTGCTAATTGAACCACTCTAGAAGTTACAACATCGATAATTAAATACCAGCAAAAAGCTAAATAAATAAACAAACAACCTCCTGGACTCAAGGATTGACAAAGGGCTGAAAGGGTGTGTACCGTTAATGCTGCATTTTCAAGCCTTAGTTTCTGCGATTTCTCTGTAAACTGATCTATTTCTGATTTGAGTGTCATGTTCACTGTAGTCAACATTTCTACTTTGTGTGCGAGTTCTTCAGCCTCGGCCTAGAGGGTCGAATACAAAGCACAATTTCAGTGATAAATTGATAGTCTAATGGAGAGATTTAAAACGACAACAGGATGTCTAGGGGGGGAAATGCAGCTACAAATCTACTCTACCTGCTTCCTTAATCTTGACCTTCTAGCAGATTCTCTGTTCGATTGCTTCCTCCTCTCTCGTTTCAGCTCCCGGTCATTCTGAGCATGCCACCAGAATTCATAAGAAAATGCTCACCAGAATTCATAAGAAAATGCTCAAGACAGGGCATATATACTATTCTAATTACAAACAAAACTTTTGACAATAGCATATGTTCAGAGAGGCACAGAAGAAATGGTTGGGACAAATTAAAAGAGATATTCGACAGCATATATTATACCGGTGACCAGGCTTCAGAAGGCAGCATGGCACCAGGTTGAGGAATAGTTGCAGGATTTGTCTTAGCAACATTCACACTAGGAGGGTTTCTGAGCTCCAATGCTTTGGTCATACCAGGATCAACAACTGCACCCAAAACCTTGTCAGTGGATGGATTCACCTCTCCAAGAAGAGGGCTAAAATGTGTCTCTGTTTTTGCATCTCCACCTGTGGTAAGATGATCTGAGTACAAAAATGATGCCCTATTTTTTGGTACACCGTACATAAATTAAGCTTAAAAACATTAAATTCAAGACAAAATGTGGATCGGCTATATTTGGTCCATTATCTATTCCTATCCCTGGGTTGTTTCTTTTGTGCTAGAAGCCTAGAATTCATTGCCATGCATGCATAAGGTTCAATCACATGGAAAGTTTCCTCATCTAAGCATGCTGTGAGGCTTATCAACTATTGCCCTCAACAACATTGGTCATTCCTAAATAAAATATCATTATTTCAGTTTCCAAGATTTCGCCTAAAAAGAAGTCATTCTTCAATTGACACTACCATATTGAATGATGAAGAGCACCACAACACGGCCCTCACATCTGATAACCATCCCTTTGCAAATGAACACTTTTTAGTAAACTGTCCTGGTCAATATAGACACTAGCTTTGTCATTTCACAACTTGCAACGTGGTCAAATGCGATGCACACAACAGGAAAAGAACAAATGCTACTAGAAATTGAGTTTCTAGGTCAACACTCTCAATGAAGGATGAGATTATACCAACAGTTGGTGTTCCATCACGGCTCCTTTTCTTTCCCTAACAAAAGAAGCGGTAAAGATTACAGTTAACATTCAGAAACATATTAAATTTTGAAGCATGCAAACACTCATGAAAGATAAAAGGGCTCACCCTAGCTGTATTCCCATCACTTCCATCACTGGAACCTTCTGTCTCCATGCTGTACATGGCAAAACAATTGAAAGTCGGTCAAGAAAGTCTCTCAAAGACCACCAAATTGGTCACCCAGACAAAAAAGCTAAGCTGAAACAAAACTTGAAAGAAAATTTGGAGGGGGGTGAATCGGTGCCAGTTTCAAACCTCTGAGGTAGCCTACTCCCACCCTCTGCACTCTCAGCATCACCATTGCCTATTGACATTGCAAGCCCATCAAACCCTTTCAACTTCTTCATTAAACCCTGATCAGTATTTCCTGAAGATTTTGTAGGTGTTTCTGCACTCAAAGGGGTATGAGCCTGCATAATTGTACAAGAATTACATATGCTTACACAGTGAAGGCAAATCAGTTTCTGTATTTCCAACTGATGCATTTCTATCTCATTTTGTTTAACTGATATTGAATACAGATAGAATTGGAATTGGAAGAGTAGAAAAGGAAATTTCCAAAGAGTAGGCTTCACTTACAGCAGGAGATGACAGAACCCCAGGACCATGCGGGTGGGATCCCTGGGAATTGAATAGAATGGAACTATAAGCATGTTATAAACTCTCCAATAATTACACTACAACTTTGAGTATTCTGTTGAAACTTTGATCATAACTTATCCAGCCATTCTCTAAGTTAGAAAGCATTGTAACACTCCTTGAATAATATCAACAACCAAGTTGTTGAAAAAATGCAGACTTACAATCGGAATAGCCGGATGTGCATACACTCCTCCATGTGAATAGATTGCTGCATATGGTGCCCCATAAGTAGCCATCATAGGCTGGAAGAATTCAAAGTTAAAAGTCTGTATCAGTGCTCAAGTCTTCAATTTACTTCATTACTTCTGAAGTACCAAGAAGAAATAGAAAATTGCTGGCAATCTTGAAAGAAAAATACATCCCTTCAAGAGCTTTGAGTAATACCTGTGGCGGGCCCCACATATAAGGATGGGGGGCATGGCCAGATGCCACACCCGAGTTGTAATATGGTGGGAGAGCCACTCGGGATCCATAATATGCCTAAAGATGATACAAATTCACTTAGTGTCACAATTGAATTGAAAGTGTCACAAAAAAGAAAAGGCATAGCTGAATATGCTGGTGATGTCTCGACTCTAAACCACTAAATGAAAAGGCAGAAAACAAATGCAAGCATTAAGTAGATAACCTGAATAGCTGCCCAATCAGGATACACATGAATGCTGGTCTGATCCTGCCAACACAAAAGGATTGACCAATAATCAGAAAAAAAAATTGCAAATCACAGCAAACTAATCAAGGCCTTATTTGATTGGTGGAAAGTGTTTTCCTGGAAAACATGACGTTCTCATGTTTAACTACATTATGAAAAATTGATCAACGAAATTCACTTTCCGGTAAAAAAAAAAACATATGTTTTAGATGAAGGAAAGTGTTTTCTGATTTAAAATATTGGAAAACACTTTTCATGAAGGACCCAAAAACTAAAGTGGTACAATACTTTATTATTATTATTATTATTATTATTATTATTATTATTATTATTATAAACAATAATATATTAATAAAATAATATAATATAATAATTTAAAATATAATATTATTAGAAAATAATAAATTACTAATATATTTATATAGAAAATAATATATTAGGATATATTGATATACAATATATAAGTATATTAATTTGATATATCAGTGCATACAATACTTTAATTTAGATAATATTGCTAGAAAATAAATTTGAATATAAAACATATTGTATTATACAATAATCATACATTTAAATCATATAAATTGCTACATAAAATTAGGATACATAGAAAAGAAATTTATTTTCAATGTTCTTCAAACAACAAAAAATAGTTATAAGTCTATAATATTATATTTAAAATATTTATATTATATGTATAGTTACATTTTATAAAATAAACTATAAATATATATATTACATAATAAATAATTTTTTTCTACCATTACACTTTTCATAGCTTAGTCTTTTATTGTATGTGGTCACATATTTAAATTGAATGTTTTCTATATGTTAGATAAACTTTTAAAAAAATTTAAAACATTAATAAGTGATTTTTCTATTTATTTTTCATGGTATAGCTTTCCAACTTATTTTTCATGATATTCTTGGACATCATAAACTAAGATTTTTTTGCTCAAAAAAAGGTAAAAGAATGTGACGATATCAATTTCCACCACTGAAATGTAAATACTTCTCAGCTTACTTGTTGGGTAGGAGAAGATTTATCAGACGCAGAAGACTTTCCCTCTTCATTGTTTCCCATGGTAAAACACCAAAAAAAATAAAAATCCTTACTTAATTTGGAGATGATACGCCCAAACTGCTTTAACTCTCTCACCTGCAACAAAAGGAGACAGGTTAGCAAAGGTGTGGGAGCAGAGTGTGAACATATTGAAAAAAAACAGAAGATTAAGATTGAGTCATGACACATCTAATCATTCAAATTGAGCCATTGCACAATTTCTAGATTCACTAAAGACCCGCAACTTCCAGAGTCAAGGTCTGTCAAAAAAGTCAGAAACCAGCTATCCCAATATGAAACAGCTTTGTGTAGGGGGGAAGACACCACTGATTTTCACTTGATAAAAACTAATTTTATGTACGAATCCGGTACAGTGAAAGATAGGGTTTTCCTCAGCTCTTTTCAGACAAGGGAAAATGAAACACTGTTTAAGAAACTGTGTAATTTACAGATAAAATCATAAAACTTTGAAAGATAATCCATTCACTGCCTTCTGTTCAGTGATACATCGGATCATTAACTATCGACAGCTGAGCACACCATAAACATCATTAGGGATGTGTTTCTGAACTTCTTTCATGAATTTCAATATTTAATTTTGTAAATATTTTCACCCTCAATTAAAAAGTTCAACTCCGTTGAAAATTTTTATGGAATCTGAGGGTATTAAAGTCTTTCCATAATACCATTGGATCACAAGAAAGTGACGCACACAAACACCAAATCCTTCACCAGGGGTATTATCCGTGAATAGAATGACTAAAATACCCCTACAAGTTTAGCTGTAAATCTAAAATCTTTCTACACCTGCACGATCAGGTTCTGGCTAATAATTTTATCGGGACAACTTCAGTTATAAACTATTTCGATTCTTTCTCGCAGATTTGGATTAAAAAAAGGAGAGAAAGCAAACCTTAGAGTACAAGAATTATTAGCGAATTCTCTGTTTCGACCCTAAACAAAGAAAATTGTGGGATCCAGAAAGTTGCTAAACTGATTCTCTGTTTGGATGATACGAAAAGGAAAGAAAGTTTTTCCAAAAACATTTACAATTAACAAAAAAAAATAATTCTATGTTTTATTCGTTCCCAGACTCGAAAAGGAACAGCTAACAGTAGTTTTGATTTTTCATGCTAACATGTCTCGAAAATTTCAGTTTCCTCGCCTTTCTTACATTTTCTCACTAACCAAGCAAAAACTTACACCATTAATAAAATAAAAAAGAAATCTTCAAAACACCACGGGATTTTAACACAAAGAGGAGAGAGAACTCCAGGTTCTACATACCTTCCAATTCTCAGATCATAAATCTCCTTATCCTTACAGATAACAAGCTGTGAACTCCGGAGACTTGAAATAATGCTCACTCTGTATTCAATTTTGCACGAAGAAGGAAGCAACATAGATTAGAAAACCTGTCACTAGCTTCACAGACTCTGCATTTTTTTTTCTTCTCTTTCTTAAAAAACAGAGGGGGAAATGCAAGTTCAATTTTTTTTAGACGGAGAGAGAACAGGGAGAGAGAGATTATGGAGGGGAGGAGAAAGAGGGAGCGCCAGGGCAACATCCACGTCATGAGACACGTGTAATATGTCAGGGAAGCGTATTAGTACAGCAGGATATACGATGGGGGGGGGTATGGTGGTTGTTGAGCTGGCCCATTGATATTTGTGCTGGCTAAACTTATTGTTTATTTCCAACGTCACCTCCGGCCGTAAACGTGTTAGCAAATGACTCGATGTACGCGTCTCTCTAATTTAGGGGGCCCACCCTATTCCACCCGTCATGTGCCTTACGTGGTCTCTTTTTTACTTATTTAAATAAAATAATCTTTCCTTTTTTTAATTTCCCTAAAAGAAAAGATTTAACTCTATTGAATAGATCCTTTGGAATCCACGAGCGGCCATTCATCGACGGGCTAATTGGGGGGGTTACTCCACATTTCTCAACCGGGCCCACATTTCTTTTAACTAATGCATAAATATAATATATCATATACGATTTGCTTGCAACTTTTCCTGTGATTTGGTAAATTAATTTAATCCATGAAGCTTCTTCTCTCTTATTTGATGTCATCCTTTAGCTGGCCTGTGCTTTACCATCTGTAAATCAAAATACCATGTGATAAAATCAAAAGTGCATTCAGCCTGTTTGATATTTGGATATGGGTTTTTTTTTTTTCATTTTCAACTTGATTGAAAGTTGAAGAGAGCCAAGGGAAATGGGATTTTCTGGTTTTGTTTGGAATTCTACTATCCCTGTGCTCTGTGTTTTCACTTTGTAGTTATCTTCAAGACCGTGCAGCAGAGGATAAGTCATTTACTTATGAGGTACCTTTTGTTCTTAAAACATGCTGGATCTTTCTTCTTCTTTTTCACAGCTAGTGATGAATGATAGGTTATAGTGTGTACAGTTGTGAGAATCATCAAATGCATGAGAGTTCTTTGACAGTGGTTTCTGGAGCATCGTTTTGGTGAAAGCGACAGTGCTGTAATTGGAAAAACAAGAAAAGAGAATCCTACCAGGAATTCCATGAAGATGTACTAATCCTTTGTTTAGCTTGCTGCTGTATTTACAAATTGAGAGCTGTATACTGATTGATGCTCTGCCGCTTGTGTTTTACTGTTAAGGATGAGCTATGTGCCTATGTTCCTAGCATTCTCTTCATCTTTACGTTGTCTAGATAAATGAGTTTCTGAACAGGTGGCGGATCGGATAAGAAAACTTGAACGTAATTTTATATATATATATATATAACAGAGAACTACGTACATGGTATTATTATTAAATTCAATATAGTGATTCATCCCTAAATCTTTCAATTTGATTTGTTGTTTAACCAGGATGAGTTAGTTGACATCATCTAATCATCTTGGTTTGTCTGAAAATAATTTATTTGACCACTAAAAAATTTGAAAATAAAATTATCATAAAAAAAAATTTTAACTCAACTTTTTATCTATCACGGATTTCAGATTTAATGTAAAAATTACCTAATATTATACAATCAATTTAACAATAAAAAAATAAAATTAATAGGAAAAAACTTATTGACGCAATTCATTGGTGACCCGATTCTAAAAATAAACGGTGTGATACGCATTAATATACAAAATTATTGTAAAATATAGCATGTTGTGTAATATAGTATATTTTATAGTAATATTATCTAAATTAAAGTGTGATATGCACTAATATATAAAATTAATATAATATTATACATTGATATTTTCTTTCTTGAATGATTTATTTTCTAGAAATGCTGTATATTTTAAAATATGTTTTTAATATGCTATTGTGTGCAAACAATTAAATTTTGTGTCATTTTAGTTTTAAAATTCTCCATGAAGAGTAATTTTTACTATTTTAAATTATAAAATACTTTTCTCAATCCATATTTTTTTTCCTAGAAAATAAAGTTTCATTTACCAGTTTTTTAAATAATGTAATCAGATGAGAAAAGGCGAGGAAAGTATATTTTTTAATGGACAAACAAATACCTAAAATTAATAGTTTTATTACATTTTAATGAGAAAAAACAAATATCTTCATTTAAAAAAAAAAGAAAAGAAAGAAATAAACCTCCAATAAAAGCGGATCGCTTGGAGAAACCGTTAGCTACTTTAAAATTTCTTCTTTATTTTCTAGTCATTCCAGTACCGTAGATTCATATTTCGTACTTTCTTTTTTATTAGTTTAACGTGATTGTTCGACTCAGTTTAAATGAATCTCAACTAATTTTACGGGTTTTAAAGTTAATGACCATATAAACCTCCAATAGCTATTATATGAGCAACCACATGGTTCGAATCTGAAACCACAGAAAGAATAAATCTCTTAATCCCAGATTTTTATCACTAGACCACCATTTACATGGTTGATATTTTGTATTTTTGCCCCTCGCTGTTCCGGCAACTAGCTGTTACAACATGAACTAATGTTCTCACAATTAGTCTCTGTCCTGTCATAAACTAATGGTGTGTGTGTTTATATATATATATATATATATATATAACGTGAAGAAAGATTGTACTGCTCTATTCTATTTTAAACAGGTACAGTCTACCCAGAAGAACAACATATGAAGAAACAGCTAAACGTTTCGAGATTTATTCTTTTCTTGCACAAACTTGACCTTTCGGGTTCGATTCCGACGATTCTATTATTCAATACCAAGCAGTCCCTTTTTATTTTCGTTGGCTCATGCAGATTCTTTGTTTATGGTGCATTCGTGCGAGACTTTGTCGCTGTTGAATTTTAAACTAAAATTTCATGTTCAACTAAAACTTGTTTTAGGATGTGATGCATTATTAAAGATTGATTACGAGAACCCTTCTTCCTATTATTGTTTTGTTTTTAAATTGTGACCGCTTAATTTTAAGTTCATGAGACTCTTTAGTTCTCTTCATGAACCTAAAAAAAATATTTTTATTGATCTTATATATTTTATAGGTACTTTATTTTGAAGGCATCAATCCTCGAAAACAAGGTTATCAAGTTACTCGATATCTCCTTTTGATAAGTCATGGTATTGATTGATGGTTGTAATTATAGACTAGTTTATACTTGTAATTTATAAGATATTGTAGTCATATTGATATATAATTGTAAATTGTATATCAATGTACTTGTGGATATATTTTTTTAGAAAGATGATATTGATGATATATATATATATATAATGACCATTATAATGTTATGAATTTAATTTTTATTATGACTCTAATATAAAGACATTTTAAAGTCAACAATATATTTTTTTCATGATAATTTTAATAAAATAAAACAAATATTTTATAATTATATTATTACAAATACATAATATAATTAATTTTTATAAAGAATAATTTTTATTTTTTAAGAAAAAAAGGTGTAATATTCATGCATTTCTTTTTGAATTTTTTATTGAAAAGAAAAACTAAACAAACATAGTTTTAAAA
>Ga0325410_1000237_pt1 | contig 54291 bp, 22 predicted proteins | sample PopdelMetagenome_16_FD_206182 | JGI IMG/M metagenome (GOLD analysis project Ga0325410, IMG submission 206182) | Populus deltoides microbial communities from Bellville, Georgia, United States - Xylem-PdIQD-R3 | ecosystem: Host-associated > Plants > Phyllosphere > Stem > Wood/Secondary xylem...
CTCTTGTTGATCAGTCTCTCTGTTTAAGACATAATAAAGCTAATTAAAAAAAAAAAAAAACATTTTTCCCCTTTTCGGTTTGGGGTATTTCTTTTTCCATAAAAACTGATAACCGCAAACTTATTTACTTAGGTTTATTTGGAACCGTGGCTCCAATTATTTTTTAAATTTATTTTTTAAATTAATGTTTTAAAATGATTTAAAATATAAAATAAATTAATTTTATAAATAAATATAATTTAAATTTTTAAAAAACATGAATTGATTCGTGTTTTAGAACATAGAGCAAGCAAAATAGTTTTTTCCAGTGAATATATTTTATATAAAGATACTCTTTATTTTAGAATTGATTTTAAGATTTAAATATTTTGCGTATCAATAAAATCATAAAAAAAAATTGATTTTTTTTACTTGACCATACATAATTTTTTCTAAGGTCATTTCATTTTATTTTGGAAAAATAATATTTTTTTGATGCTTTTATGACAATAAAATTAATATTTATAGAGTTCATAATTTTATATTCTACGTATATCTTTAGTAATATCTTATTAACACCAATAAAGAATCTCTAAGAAATTCAAACAATTCTTGCTATACATGTCTTTGCTCTATTCCCTAAGTTAGTTGTCCACTTTCAGGTCAGAGAATAATCATTAAGAAGAAGTCCAAACATGTCACTAAAGATTTATTGTCGATAATGTAAAGGATGTGGGGGTGGGCTGTTGGTCATATAAATCATGACGATTATAGGTAAAAAAAAAAAAAATCATACTTTTAAGTCATTGATAACCAATTAGGTGAATAATAGTACATATAAATGAAAAAAAAATAATAAATATTTCATTTGAATGAAAGTACTTGACATTTAAAATTAATAATTTTTATACAAGGTTGGATGGTTTATGATCCACATTCTTAGCTATAAAAGTAAGGAATATAAAACTAATTCATTGTTTAATATCTAATAGTACTTGAAATTAAACAAGCTCATGTATATAAATATTTGATTTTATTAAATATATGATTGTTATAATTTCTATTTAAAATATTTTTACAAAAAAAATAAGACAATTCTCTAATTTTTCCCTTGAAATTAATATATGTTGACATGATTTATTTGTAAAATCAAACCAAGATTTATACTTTGCAAGAACATGATTTTAGACGTGAATTACACAGCGCGAGATTTAATAATTTAATACCTTGAATAGTATTTTTGATTTGTCTTCAAAGCATTATTGAAGAATTTTTATGGGACATAGGTTTGATTTAATAAAGTTTTATTTTTTACAGACTGCGTATATAAAATAGACTTAAGTACTTTTAAGAGAGCTTCATTTAATAAAAAAAAAATTAAAAAAGCTCCAAAAAAATAAAATATGATTGATTATTGAATGTCATATACCAACATTTGCATTCTAAGAATACAAAATCTTAATGTCTTTTCCCACCAAATTTACTACTATAGAAATATTTGTGAGTTTCTTTTATATTAAAATATTTCTTTATTCAAATAAAATCTACTTATAACAAAAATAGATGAGGTGCATGATACTAACAAAAATTTTGTTTAGTACTCCACTAAATTTTGAAAATGATTAAATCAAGTATTTATTATATATTTGTTTTTTTTAAATGTACAAGTTTATATAAAATTTGATAATTTATAGCTAAGCTAATTTCCTTGATTTTTAAAACCATTAAATAAATTGAATACACTCATGTAAAAATTAAAAATGTAAATATTTGAAGATATTATTAAGTTAATAACTTAAAGGCATTGAACAATATAAATGCCTTGATTCATTAGAAATTTCAGTAGTTTATTTTTTTTAGTTATTGATTTTCCTCCTTTTTGATTGAGTCCAATCGCTTCTAATTGTTAACAAATGACAATATTAAATAATAAGGGATTAAAGTGAAAAAATAAAAAAAATAGGTCATGGTCTCAAAAATTGGCAAGCAAAATTTACTTTGGTATTGATGTTTTTCATATGATCAATTTCCAATCCCTTTAGTTTTCTAAATTTTGATTTTGATCCAAAAATTTATTTTTCTTGTTTTTCAGTCTATTGTTTGAGAGAGGGGAGATGAAGTCACTGGATTTTAATGGTAAAGAGATAAATCATTGTTGACACCAATTATGGTCATGAAAAATGTCGTTCTCAATGTCAATAAATTTTATTTAATAATAGGAGTTTCAATGAGGTGTTGTATCAAAATATTAGAACATATTAGAGACTTGCTCACCTCTATAAAAACATATTGAGCTATTTACTCAAAAGTAATTGTATCAAAATCTAAAAATAGTTATATAATAGAGTTAAATTATCAAAAAAAATTGATCCATCATACAAATATCAATTAGTTAACTGTATTAATTTAATCATAATCAAAAGACAAAATGCATCCATTATAAATAAATCTTCTCTCTCATATGCAATGGAGAAATACATAAACCAAACCTCTAAAAATGATAAAAACAAGTACAACAAGAGGTTAATGTATTTTCATCAAATAAAAATTAAATAAATATAAATATACATGTGTATATAACTATATATAGTCCCTTTATGGAATCTTAAAAAAACAAACCAATAACAACAGCCAATATGAACACTAAGAAACTTGCCAAAACATTAGAAGATGATGAACTAGGTGAAGGAGCCACTGATAACCTTAGAGTTATTGAGCTTACGGGGTTTGATGTTTAGTGTTGTAGCATAATCAATATGTTTAGTGTTATTGTCATAGAAGGTGGTGAGGCAGCTGGTGTGCCTAATGATATAATGATATCTAGCTTTTGTTTAAATTGACAATGTTAGACAAAACCATACAGATATAGTAGTGTTCATCGTTAGATTCAACTTAGCAGGACTTGTGGTAATAATGTTGTTAGTGTATATTACTTGTAACTAATTAGTTGGTTATACGTGATATTGACTTTATATATATATATATATATATATATATATATATATATATATATATAATTTATTAATAAAAAGTTTATTTATTTTTAATATTCATCAAATATTTGATTAATGAATCTAGAGTAAAGATAAATTTATTGGGACAAAAATGTTTTGCAAATGAAATTATAAAATTGTTGTAATTATGAGATTCCTATTGCATTAAAATATTGTCCCTAAATGTTTCTAGTCAATGCTTTATTAAGACTGAATATTAATTAGAGTTGTTAAAAATGATACATATTATGTTCTTTTCTTTATGAAAGGAAGCAATTGTTCTAAAAAATTAAGGTATGAGGGATACCTAGAAATAATATGTAGGTACTTGTAGATTAATGTACACCAAAATGACCCACATGAGACTCTATATGGAGAGATCACCTGTCTATATGGAAAGACTCACATAACAGTTATGTAAGTGATATTTAAACTTATAATCACTAAATTATCTTATGTAGAGAGTGCTATATTTTGATCATGTTATACGTTGTCCTAATCAAGGGTAACAAATAGGCAGTTATTAAGTATAACACTAAATATATAAAAATATTTGAGTAATTAAGGGACGATTCATCGCCCTATATGAATTAGAAAAAATATTTGTTCTCAAATAGTATTGATTATAAATTATTATACAATGTAGAATGAGATTTGAAAAGAGTTTCAAATCTTATTCAAATAATCAATAACTATGGCATTGAGAACAAACATAATTTGACATAGTAGATACATTTTATGCTATAATGTCTAAATTAAAATATTGTTGATGAAAGGATAATAATTACATTGAGAAACTAGTCATTGAAAGGTTAAGTCAAATTACTTATGACTTTTTTAATATTTGAAGGGTAATGACAGGTTGATAATTATTGTACTTAATCTTCAAATATAAATCAATTAATTGTAAAATTAATAATAAATTAATTTTTAAATTTATTTAATCCTATTTTATTTAGGATTGTGATTTATATTTGGGCCAACTTATTAGGGAACCTAATGGGTCACGCACATAGGAACCATTGATCAGAAATAAAAATGGGATAATTAATCAAGTGTGACTTGATTATAAATTTTTTTTTATGGGAATTGAGCTTTAGATTTTTATTTTTTTTTTGCTTTTTATGGATTATGACGTTCTCATTTAATATTTTCTTTGTTATTAAATAAGATCATGAGATCTATTTTAATAATATAGAGAGGATATTTTTCTATAATATTGACAAGTGTTTATTTTTTGAGTTAATCATTGTATATCTTTTTTTTTAGTTCGATTATATATTGTCGTTGCCTATTTATATAATATTTTTATTAAATTAACTATGCTTATTGAATCACGTCAAGTTAATGACCAAAGTCTCAAATATTTCTTACTTCTTTAAAAACACTAACATCACCTCAATATATTTTTTAAATCCTCAGTTTAAAATAAATATGGAATTATAGAAACAAGCCTTATAATAAATTAAATAATAAGGTAGATAAATAAATAATTAAAGAAAAATATGGTTGAAATAAATAAGTCAATGATGAGGTATCGATGTTCGGTATTAAAGTGAGCCAAGTGAGCCGAGATGGGATTTTCAGGTAAAAATAAGCATTTAAATGTTCACTTTTAAATGGTCATAGATAAATACTAGGTTAAGTAAGAGATTTATGAAATTCGAAGAAAATCCCATCCCCGCTTTGGACATTAGGTTTAGCCAAATGGGTGTTTAATGGGGAAGGAATGTTTTTTGATTGGCATGTGTAAAATTGTATGAAAAATATGTATTAAGATTGGCTAATGAAAAATTATGATGATTTTATTATATAGAAATTAAAAGAAAACTATGGTTTTTTTTAGGCATGTTTCGGCCAAATTGGCCATGAAAAATGGGAGAATAATTGATTTAAATTATGCATGTCATTGTCATGGAGGTGTGTTGAATTGATATTGAATCATAAGGAAAAAATAAAACTTGAATATGGATATATATACAGGAAATAGTTGAAAGGTATTATTTTGAAGATTTATTTATGAGTTCAAAGATTATGGAAACTAATGATGATGAAATGATCTTATGTTGACAAGGGATATTACTACAATAAGACCACAGTCTAGAAAAGGAGTTGGGATATCACATGCAACAAGTAGATGTCTAACACCTATTTTTTAGTTAATTAATGCACCATTATAATTGTAAAGTTTATTTCTTTACAGTTTTCTAAAGTAACATTGAAAAATAAATAACTTGGTGGTTAGAGAAAGAAAAGAAACTAAAATTAAGATTTGATTAGTCATTTCTAAAATGAGTGACTAATGATACCAATGAGGATAATTAGTATAGACGTTTACCTGAGATTTGATGAGCCATTCCGGGTATCAGAGACTAATTATATCAATAAAGATCATTGATATCGATATCTACCTGATATTTGATTAGTCATTCCCATAATGAGAGACTGATGATGCTAATAATCATTGGTATCGACATTTATCTAGACTTGATTAGTCGTTTCTGGTAGAGAAGACTAATAATACCAATATGGTTCATTGGTATTCTTTGATGTAATAATTGTTTATTATTTATTTCATTGGTTGATGTTTTGCATGTTACACTTTTAAAGGTTGTCACACTCATGCTAAGAGTAGATTTACTTTATTTTTTTTGTTCATATAAATTAGGTATTTCATGTTAAGTTTGGATTGTAATGCATTTAAACAAGAACTTTTAACTTTTATTTGTAGATACATGAAATTAAACGTTCACTTTTAATTATGTATGCTATATAATTTATATAAAATCTTAAGCTTTGCAATTAATATGTTATATAATTAATTAGATATTATACTAGGCTGTATTGAAATTATTGGTAAATGATTGATATGGATTACGATTTAGGATAACTGGATCAAGGAATTAAGAATGTTTATAAAGCAAAATAGGTTTAAGTTGATAACTTGAGACCTCTTATTATAGGAAAAACTATACCAGAATTACGGTAGAAATTGTAATAGAGCACCTATTAATTTGAAATAGGCTAATATTTATATAAAAAAGAAATTTTTAGGAACTCTATAATTAAGAATGTGTTTTGTCCCGAAAAAATTTGGATTGTTATAGTTAGTATCAGAGTATTGGTTAATATCCAGTGGATTGAAATATTGATATGAAATCATAATGTGTTTCATAATGGTGCATATTGCGAAAGGAACTAAGACTGATCCATCCCCGATTCGAGGACGATGAAGATGATCAAGAAGGAGATCCTTTGGCAAACATTGCCTCGCATATACTTACAACATTTGTACACTCCAATAGAGGTAAATATATAGGACACCGGATGATTATGTTTCCCGTCGAGTTGAGATATCATGACCTAAGGCATCTAATAGACAAGGGTAGATAGATAGGCCTCCATCGATGATGCCAACTATCGTGCCTACGCTATATTCAAATCTTATATTTTTAGAGCAATTGGTTAAAGTAGTGGGTGTAGAGTAGAGAAAATTATCACACTTGTACATTGGGTGAAGAGCATACGAGAAATGAGTTATGTGATACATTCAAGAGGAGAAGATCAACATATTGTGAGACATGATTGAGGTAAATTGTAAATATAATGATAAAATCATTTAAAATTTCAATTGGAAAAGAATAAATCGAAAGAAACATATTTTTAATTATAGTAAGACTACGGAAGAAGCTGGGGGATATTAGCTGAGTGGTAAAATTATAAATGTAAACCTCATGTTTAATGATGTAAACTCCAAGTCAATGAAAGCTTTAGGTGAAAATAGTAATAAATTGTATGTGGAAAATAATTATGGTTGAAGATTTGACAAAAAAGAATTATGATAATAATAAAATAGCATGTGTGACATAAATAAGGGTAATTTGGTAAAATAAAGAAAAATATATGCTCATTTTCTTTATAAACCGGCGTCATTAAGAGCATATACAGGAAGGAAGATGTTAAATGGAAACGAAAAATAAAATAAAAAACTACTATTTTAGTTTTTTAATACTAAAAAAATATTATTTTTTTAGTAAAAATATTATTCCTTAATATCTTGTAAAAATATCAAAATACTATTCATTACAATAATTTTTTTACTATTTTTTTTCTTTGATTTTTTTTAAATTTATTTATTTATTTATTTATTTTTTATAAAATTATCTTGATCACATGACCCGTGTTAAAATTTTAATAAATTTATTTGGGTTGATTTGAGATTATTATTATTATTATTAATGTAATTATTTTAATTTTAATTTTTTAATATTAAATTGATTGAAAATTATACAGATTATTTTTAAATTTACTAAGCCGGTTGATGAGTTATATCAAGTTGTTAATTAGATATGTCTAAATACAACTAGATCTTATAAATAACTCTTTACCATTAAAATACATATAAAAAAAATAAAAAATTATATTTATTCTATTTAAAAAATTATATTACCAATTTTACTCATACTCTAACAGAATACGAGGCCAGTAATTTATTCTTCTTCTCTTCTAATTCATGTCATGAGTGGTAATGAGAGTGTTTTTAGTTCTACCAAAAAAATTAACACAAACTTGTGAGATTATTGAGAAATTCTCCCTTTCTTCTTACTCGACAGACACTTCACATTTCAAGCAGCCATAACTGTAATTTTTGGCAACCTTGTCTTCTCATTGTTTGAACCCAAGATTTTTGTAGAAATGGTTGGTAGTTCCGTTTCTAAATGCCCTCGTGGAGCGTGAATCCCTGTTACGCAGGTTGGGTTTCTTTTCTTTCATTTCATTTATACGATCTTTGAGGTATGGTGTTGTATTGTGCACATTTGTTTTAAATCTTGATTTTCTTGAAAGTTTTAGCATTTCTGTAGTTATGGGGATCTTAGTTGTTCACTTTAGTATAATACACAATATTAGGGTTCAGCATGTCTTTGTGAGGAATGGATACAAGGTAGTTATTGATTCGCTTGTTAAAGAGGACTAGGAAACAATTTGTACATGGATGGTTCGTTGGGAAATTTATGGAATGTTGTCGCGTGGGAGGAGATAACTGGTCTTTCTTTTTCTCTTGAGGATGTGGGGTCGATGGGTGGAATTGGTGGTCAAATGAATGAAGAAAAAGAAGACAGCTTTAGGGAAAATGAACTAGTGTGATTGTGCAATTTATCAAGGATAGGGTATAGATAGGGTTCTAGTGACAATTTACAGGTATTGGAGAAATGGGTTTCGAATCTTTTGTCTTCTTTTGATCCAAAGTAGCTGATGAAGCATGCAGAAATTGAAAAGAGATCATGGAAATGAATGGAAGTAGGAGACTTTTGAAACTTACAGAGGGTATTGATGATTTTGTAAATGAACAAATGATAATAAAAGGAGCATTTTCAATCTTGTCAGACGTTTTCAAGAGACATGCTACCCCTGCTCTTGACACTCCTGCTGCTCTTGAAACGAGAGACACATATGGGAAAACACGAGGAGGAAAAAAAGTAATTAATTGTGATCTTGTTGGACAGGGTGGAAAGCCTTGTTCTCTGAAGTATCAACCATTTGTTAGACAAGAGGCTATGATTGGCATGGCTTCTTTTAAAAGGTGTCAAATATCCAAGGTGTATAGAAGAGATAACTCGTCTAAAGTAAGATATCAGGAATTTTAACAATGTGATTTTGATATTGCTGGTCAATATAAAGAAATGGGACTGGACTTTGAGATCTATTGAGGTTTTGATAAAATTATATAATGAGCTAGAAATAGGAGATTATAAGTAATTATTTAAGTAGGTTAAGAAAGGAATGTTCAATTTTTGGGTGTTGTTAAAATTCGCTAAATTATTAGTTAGAGAATTTTGGGAAGAATTCGGGAAGATAATCTTTATAAATTAATTAAATTGTATTATTTTATTCTTTAATGTGTTGTTGGTTAATAAATGAGGTTTAGTCTAATTAACTATGCAAGTTGGAGAAATTTCATGTTAAGTTTGATTTAAATTGATAGATTTTGAAATTTGTAATGTAAAAGTTTTAAGTGAGGATTTAATTTGATGACATAATCATTAACCTATGAATTATAGTATAAATTAATGGTTACCGGATATTAATTTAAAATTTTGGGATGTATATAAATTTTTAAGGATGAGTTTTTAATTCGTGTTATGAACACTAATGGTTATTTTTAGAGGGTTGTAGGATAAGTGTTTGGGGTGGGGTTGACTTTTCAGAAGTACATAAAGTAGGAGTTGAAGGTAACTTTTACTTGCCTTCTAATTTATTTAAATTGTCTTTGTAATTTGTTAGATTTATAAAGTTATTTAATTGTGTTGTGTATAACTGATTGTTACAAGAATTATGTCTACGAGACAGAGATGTATATGTGGTTATTATTGATTATAAAGGTGGTAATTGTGTATGTGATGTGAAATTACTGCAATGATGGTGTCAATTATGTGATTGAAATTAATTGCAATGGTAGACATAAATATATAATGGTGGTTAACCGCAATGTCATTAATTCATACATAAATCGTAATCAAACATAATGATAAAAGATAATATCTGAATATATCCGACTGTAATAACGATAAACGATACGTGAATATGATTTACCACAACAACAAAATTGATAACGAATGAGAAAGTTGGTCATTTGAGTACTAGTTATTTAATTATTATGCCTTCGAGGCTTGTTATACGAATAAATACTTTCGAGGCAGGTTATATGAATATCATGTTTTTGAGGTAGGTAATATGATTATTATGACTTTGGGGCAAGTTATATGAATATTATGCTTTTGAAGCAGGTTAATGTGGAATTGTCATTTAGATTGCTAATTTCAGGTTTTGATAAAAGTTTGTAACTAGACCCAACAAGAACCTTGCATTTGAGAACCAAAGTTATGATATGAGGCAACTTGTAGATAAAATTCATAAATCTCAAAATAATATTAACAATTGGTTTATATAGTAGAAAGCTAATCGTAATTTGACTTAATAGATCCAAACTTGATAAATAGATCTTAACATATTACAAGCTCAAAATAACTAATATAATAAAATAAAACATAATCCAAATAACCCTTAAATATCATTGGCCCTGTAACAAACTAAAAGATAAATAAATAATAGTCCGACTAATTAAAACAAGCCCAAAGTTGAATTTTGTAATTTGTCGGCAAAATTGAAACCCAACTTCAAACGGATAGTTCTCCCTCGTCTTGATGAATTAGAAGATATACCATATGTCATTGGACAGGTTTGGATGTGTATTTTCCAATGCAACTATAATCGCGTCAAAATTCATTCTATAGATCCAGTTATAGCCAAAATAGTACTAAAAGGTCAAGATTGACAAATGTGAGTTTTTTTATTCCAATCTTTTTGTAATGTCTAGAAACTCCACTATAAGCCTTTCTTGAACATGAATTAAAATAATCAAAACTTGTTATTCATTCTTTAATATCCTCTCAAAGTCCATCTTAACCTATGTATCTTGAAGAAGTCCATTAATTACTTCATTGAACTTCTTTGATCTAAGTCTTGTGACTAGACTTAATGAAACCTCTAATGAATATCTCAGTGTTGAAGTTAGGTTCACATCATTATATGTGTGATCCATTAAGTTTTCTAATAAGTTGCCCAAATATAAATTACAATCAATAATTGATTGATTTATTATCTCATTCTCTATTAGATAATCTTAAAAGTCCTGACTTAACTATTCACCACTTCGATCAAATCGAAGTAACTTGATACTCTTTCCAGTTTTTTTTTCAACTTCATTTTTAAATAGTTTGAACCTTTCAAATGATTCAGACTTTCATCAAATACACATGATCATATTAAATTTGGTCATCAATGATGAAACATGTATATCCATCTATAACACAAATAATTATTGGTCCACATACATCTATATGTATAAGACCTAACAATTTATTAAATCTTTCACTCTTTTAATAAAAAGGTGTTTTAATTATTTTACACAATAAACAAGCTTTACAAGTTTCATATGATTTATAATCAAAATGATCAAATACCTTCCTTTATGTAATTTAGTGATTCTTGTTTTATTGATGTGACATAGTCTAGAATGCAATAAATAATATGGTTATTGATTATCTAATCTGGTTTTCTTGTTATTTATATTGAACTTGGATATTTCAATATCATATATATACAAATCATTTTTTTTTTTGCAAAGCTTGCTATACTTTTTATGTTACGCTCTTAAACATTCATAATATGGTCTCTTAACATAGTATTTTTATTTTATACATATATTTTTATGTGTGGTAACAAATGGATAAGAACATGGCAAACAAATTTGGGCTAGACCATTTTGGTCCTATATAGACCTATTGAGAGTTAGTGGAAGCCTTTGGGCTTATCCCAATTAATATAATTTTGAAAAGGCAAGCTTACCATTTGTTCATCATCCTCTAAAGAAAATTGAGGCCAGGGTATTTTATGCTTAAAACTTTGATTTTTCACTCATTTTTTACCCAATATTCTTAGAAACACATCCTAAAGACCTTAATAAATCCGTTCATAGCCTCAAACAACGTTAAAATCGATTAAAAACCCCAAAATCAACCCAAACACAAAAAAACTTCTTGAGCTTAAATCTACCATCTCAAGCGATAATAATGCCAAAGAACACCCCTGTGGAACTCTCTTCATTGAATGGAACCCGTTGACATCAAGATCAACTATTTTGGTAACCAGAATTGATATCAACTAAAACTCTCTCTTTACCATTAAAATCTAACTATTTTCTCTCTTATCTCTCAAACTAGAAATTGAAAAATAAAAGAAATAAAACTTTGTATCAAAATTGAATTTTAGAAAATTGAAGGGATTAAAAATTGATCATTTAGAAAGTAGGATGACGTTTCGTGCCAATTTTGAAACCACCACCTATTTTCATCACCTTTTCCACTACGATTTTTTTTTTCAATTCTATCATTGTATAACAAATTAGAAGCAATTGACCTTCAATTTTGCAATACTAGGATCCAATCAAGGAGAAAAAAATACATGGTGAATTATAAGAGGATGTAAAATGAAAATGTGCATAGTAAAACCTCCTCACCTCTTTGTTTCTTTTATAATCAATTAATGTTATAAATCTTGATATTATAATACTTATTGTTATAGCTTTGAAAATAAAAAACATGTTCCCATATTTATATGCCATTGTTGAATTGGAGTTGAAGAACTTTTATGTTGAATGGACACTTTTAGAACCTTTTTTTTTTTTTGTATAAATGCAATTGTATTAAAGGACAAGGCTGTATAAAAATATAAAGGGCATACCCTAAGATATACATCGTCCTTTAACTCAGATCAAGGCAATAGAAAAAAAAAAGAAAAATCTAAATATAACTTAAAATAAAACTAAAAACAAGATTGTCTAGATAATAATTGTTAAATTGGTTTACCGGTTTGTGGAAAACTCAGAATCGATCGACTAGTTCTACAAAAAGAGTAGACATGCTAAGTGGAACTCCAAGGAAAACAATCTAGAGGTATCTCATGACTCTAAAAGACACTATATAGACCTAAGAGTAGCTATAATATGGTATTTTGGTTCTAGTTCAACCAACCTGGACATGATAAACTCAAAGATTTCCTCACTAATAACATGATGAGGATGATAAGCCTAGTGAAAAACCTGATTATTCCTCTTATACCAAATGAAGTAAACCATGACTGAGAGTACTAATTGAGCAAGTAGATGTAGGAACTCCTTCTTCTATCTATAGTATATGTTTGTCCACTAAAACAAAGGTTGTCATGTTATAGAAGTCCAACTCATAAGAGTACTGCTCATGGTAGCCCCTCATACAGAAGTAGAGAAAGGACACTAAAAAAACATATGGTCATGTGTCTCGATATGCAAGCCACAAAGGATATGTTAAGGAGCTAATGATCTAATAAGCATGAAGTTTGTTTATGGTGTGTAAGCGACCCATAGATACAAGCCATAAGATAAAAGAGTGTTTTAGGATAAGACATAAAAACCAAATAAGGAGATGCATAGAATTTGCGAGTCTCATGTTTTTAAAAACCTCTTATACCAAGTTGATAGAAAATCTCCCTAATAGATGACCTTTCAAGATATAGTGATCTAGAAATGCATTCTTGGGATGAAAATGAATTGAGTCCCAAATAGATTGTGGCTCTTGATTGCTTGAGGGAAAAAAACAAGTACCTTCCTTAATGATGTTTAGGACTTTTACATTCCATAGAAGCCCAGTCGAGGATAGCACCCTAAAAAGTAAAAGGTCATGTAATCGTTGATTATCTAGCAACTAATAGTCTAACTATAGGGAAGTAGTAGTCCTATCACCAATGCATAAAACAAATCTCCCTCTACATCAATCTGTACTGAATAAGATACTCCTCCAAGCCCAAGAGGGAACCAAAGGAGGCTTACCATGCCAGAAAGATCTACACTTAAGTAAGACACTATGAACTCATCCCAACCAAACTAATGATCTCATTAAAAAAAGTCTCCAAACGTGCTTGAGAATAACTACTTTATTCTAAGTCGTAATCCTCTTTACCCTTAAACCTCCCTACTTAAGAGGGTAACAAACTAAAGCTCAGGCTACCTTAGCCTCTAAATAGGAGAGAGAACAACCATTCTAAAAAAAGACAACTATAATACTCTTAATATTTTTAATAACATAGTAGAGCAGAATAAATATGGAACCCCAATATACCTAAATGGAAAAGACAATAGATTTGATCAATTAAAGGTATCCAGCATTAGTAAGAGAAGTTGAAGCCAAAAACTTAATCTTGGAGAGAATTTGATCCACCAAAGGCATACAATCATTGTGTGTTAGTCTAGTAGAGATCAATGGGACTCCTAGATACCTAACTGGTAGAGAACTTAACCTGAAACCCAAAAGAGTCTGCACAGAGGCTCAAAGCTCATCATTGTCTCCTAACAAGAAAACATGGATTTTCTCTAGATTTGTAATAAGCCCAAATAACCCATAAAATCATCCAAAGCCTTCCTCACAATCCCAACCAATTCCATATCTGCCTGACAGAAAATTATAAGGTTATCTGCAAAACATAAGTGAGTAATGATAATCTACTAACATTGACAATGGTATCGAAAGCTCGGGTTCTGCGAAGCCTCTCTAAATATGCCTTCTAAACCCTTCATGGAAAAAAAAAACACAAAAAAATAAAGTGATAAAGGGTCACCTTGCTAAAGGCCTATAAAATATGGGAATAAATTGTGACTTTCCCCATTTATGACCACTGAGAAATGAGTTGTAGACGTGCATATCTCAATCCATCTAACCATGGTGTCAGGTACTCCAATAACCCTTAGCGTCATTAAGATAAATTATCAACTAACTGTATCAAAAACTTTCTTAATGTCTATTTTTAAAGCACATCTAGGTATATGACTCACTAAGTGATAGTTATATATAAGCTCCTGAGTTAACAAAATGGCATCTAATATTTTCCCACCCAAAACAAAGGTAGTCTGAGAAACACCGATAACATCTAAAAAAATCCCATTCAATCTACTCATAATGACTTTAGATATGCATTTGTAAATCACGTTACAATATTAGATAGGTCTAAAGTCATTCATATCTAGGAAGAGTAGAATAATCAAAAGAGCACGACACAACAACAATGAAGTCTCTACCAATAATTTCCCAACTTCATTTTGAAAAACAATAAAGGATAACCATCAAAACTAGGAGCCTTATTATCTAGGATAGAGAATAAGGCTTTCTTAATTTCATCATATGTAATGTATGACTCCAAAGTAAGCACAATATAAGAAGGAATCCTACCATAAAGGTATTAGGAAACATCATTTAAAGTAGTGGCCAGGAGTGTAAAAAGTAGCCCATGTAAATAGTGCACAACCAACTAACCCAGACCATGTTGGTCCTGAACCTGAGATCCTGTCTTCTCAGTCAACCAACAGATTATATTCCCAACATATCTATGAAGTAGTGATTTGTGAAAGAACTTGGTGATTTTTTCTCCTAAACCATTGAGTCCGAGACGTTTATTTGTAAAACGCCTCCTCATCCTTACACATATGTAAGAATTCCCCAACAAGCTCTTTTTATCTGACCTTTGATACTCTTCAAACTGTGGAGAGCCATCAAGAATTATATGTGTTATAAACCAATTAGACTTTTCCTCAACCACTCAAATAGAAATATGGCTAGTTTGTTGATGTTGCAAAGATTTCAACTTTGGCTTTAACAAGCCTAGCCTCTTGATAAGCCTATACATAGGGTTATTATCACTAGAATCTGCCAAGTATCGACAATTAAACCCAATAAATCATCTCTATCAGCCTATAGATTTAAGAACTTAAAAGTTGTTTTTACCTTTGGAATAGGACAACCGAAGTGGACAATCATAACACTATAATCTAAAGAGTTCTTAGTTAAAAACTTATAATAAGTAGTTGGCCAAGTTAGAGGCACAATTGCCAAAGTCATTCATGTGCCTACGCGAGGTAAGGTCACCCCCATATTTATCAAAGACACTCATAATAACAAAAAAAAGCCTTTTTGAATAAGCCACGATTTAGACCAAAATGCAATGGAGTATCTTGACAAATAATTTCATAGTGTCTAATGCCCCCACATATGTATTGAGGCCATAAAAAAAGTGACAACAAGGAAGCATCTTTCAACAAAATTGGAGACCTCACAGGTTATCCATTGAAGAGAATAGTGAATCAAAGATACACTATATACCATTTGGTCTAAACTAACAAGAATATGACAATTAACTATATCTAAACATTAGATATAAATTGTCATGTTAAGGGATTAATAGTTGTTTCTGCTCCTCTATATTGATAGAAGCAATCTTAGTCTCAAGAAGACCCATAATACTGAGTTTATACTTATTAATCCAATCCTTTATTGCTTTATAATTTTGCGAGCTGTTTAGACCCAAAATATTCTAATAACCTAACATATGTAATAAAGAGTGGAAAGATAGTGAGAATCAAAACCAACGATCCTTGCATCCTTTCTCCTTCTTCTTCATACCAATAATTTTAGAATGTGGGTTTAATAGTTCTAGTTAAAGCTTATCTCTAGCCTTTGTGTTCACACCCGAAGTTGTAACAGTACCCAGAGTATCCATAATCTCACTATTGTTTGGCAAGTTCAGAGTTATGCTTTCTATACACTTAGCAAATTTAAGAAAATCATCTTGGTTCTCTTCAAGCTGAGAATAGTCTCTCTTTGAGTCTTAGTCCAACCCAATATCATCATTCAAAGCGTCCTCTCCACCAATTTGAGAAGGTTCATCAGCATTGAACTGATCGGCCAGTTTGTGAATTGACCAGTTTCCTGGATAGTAGCTTACAAGGCTTTTATCTTGTTCAACCAGTTGTTTAGTTCTTGGGATGTTTGAATCGGTCAACCAGTTTCAATAGTGCCCAAATGCTTTGCAAGTATCACAGACTTGAGGTTTCCATTCGTACTTAACTATAATTATGATAAGGTTTGAAGATAACTTGCATTTCAACTAGAAACTATGAACTATGGGTAACGAGGCATCCAACTCAATACAGACTCAGAAGTAGTCAAGCTTGGTCTTGTTAAGTGTTTGTTAATTATAAACCAGAGGTCTTCCAACCATGCTAGCCATTCCTAGACCCATTTCATTGCAAAGGGGAAAACCTTTGGAGGAGAACCTATGCAACCACTTTTGAGATTTTCTTTTTTTCAAGAACAAAATATGGGTGTCATGGTTAGATGATAATGGTCTTTCCCCTAAAAATCCACAACCCCTTTTCCATAACTAAGTGGGCATCATCCGCTGTCTTAAAATGAAAAATCAAGAAACCTTGTTATGTCGACATGACATTCTCAAGGACATAACTCTTCCATACCCAAAAGGCAATAGAGTTGGCCGCATGGTTTGACATCCTATAACTAGGAAAGAATCCTATTAAGCATCGATTCCATTTTGATGTACTCTCATTAATGACATTATCCAATATTTCCAAAATAGTATCAATCTCTTGTCATGGAAAAAAAAAAAGCTATTTTAGCTCAAGTTGTTGAGTTTGACACTTTCACTCTATTAGCCCATGAGGTGCTTGAGGTGGAGGTGGTGGTGTTCTTTAGTGTCATAGTGGCAATGTGGGTGGTAAAAGGGTTTTTTTATGGTATCAATTTGGAGGTGGTTTTGGTGTTTTAAGGAGGTTAATGGATGTTTAAGGTGTTGGTCTTATTTGGGTTGGTGGTGTTAAAGATTTTTTTTAGTAGTTGTGGTGGTGATAGTAGTTTGTTGCATTAACCGGTCGACTAGTTCCTAGATAATTGGTGGTCACATCTAAAACTGACAAAAAACGGTTTAAGAAAAACAAAAAGTTTCAGCATTGTTTACATATGATCTCCACCGTTCAGAATAAAGAGGACATCTAGGCAAACCTCCCTAATAAATTTGAAGCAGGTCCAATGGTGAATGAAGGAGAACCAAGCTGGAATCTACGGTAGTCCTGAATGCAGTTTTCCAAAAATAGTGCAGTGGTGATATCTCTCAAACAGAAATAGATTAGAAAATCCAAATAATTATTTTGTAGATCATCATTAGTCACATAACATACTAAAAACTCAATTGAATCTAATGGTGGATGGTGGAGTTATGGCACTGATAACTTATTTCTCTTAACACTCTAAGAATCTATTTTGTTATGTGGTGGCTTCTATATGTCTTGATTTTTTTATCTTCTTATTTCTTTACCATTGAGATACACATATACCAAAATAACCTTCAAACTTCAAAAAACCATTTTAAAACAACTCTAAAAGATCTATAAATCATCTTTTATAGTTCATGAAGCAACTCCAAGAGTTCTATAAATCATCTTTGGGAGTTTAGAGAGTTCAAGTATAAATGCCAACTACAAGAGACCTTTTTTGTTTGAATGAATTTCTTACCAAAATTGTTTCAAGAAGCTTGGATAATAGTTATGTTAAGAATTTTTCTTTCCTTTTTCTTTTTCAACTTCAAATCATGGCTTAACTTGATGAAAACTTTTGGTGTTCTTTAAAGACAAAACCATCTTCGGTGAAGCCAAGATTTGACAGTAAACAAGATCTTGGTAAATTGGTGTTCATTGATACTTGCATGCGTGATATGAGCTACTCTAGTTCTCGCAACTTGTTTATAGCTTTGGTGTTCAAAAAATTATGGGTTTTTTTTCTTTTTATTTTGGGGTTCTTGATATGTGAACAAAATGGTCAAATAAGGACTTAAGAGTGTTTATGTGTCAAAAAAGAGAAGAGAGAACAAAATGGGTTTATTGTGGGTCCTCTTTTTATTCAAAATATAGCTTTGATTTTAATGATAAAGTTATTAGATATCATCTTTATTGTATTTGGTCAAAGAAATAGAGTTTATAAATTGAGGGCAAAAAGCAATGAAGAGGATGTAGATTAAGGTAGAGAGAAATTAAGAGGTTAGCAATTTGGGCAAGGTCTTTGTTAGCAATTCGAGAGTATCCATGTCTTGATTTTTGTAAGGCTAGTTCAATTGATAATCATTGTATTTTAAAAAATTATATTGATTATTTTTGTACTAATATTAATTTATTGAATGAAAAGTATAATGAGACTAAGAGATGAATTTAATTATTCATTTTGTTATGTTTAGAAATTATATTAATGATGTGTCTATAAACCATATGATAAATTTTTCTTGCAATTTCAAATAATTAGCACGCATTAGGTTGGCTAGAATGTTACTCTATAACAATCTAGCCAGATCTTTGAGCACATCCTATTATGTATGACATGTTGTTTTTTCATGATATTTGATGCCTTTGTTTTTATTTTTTAGTTGCATATAAGAATTGTTAATTACCCAATGTTAATAGATAAAGTAGTTATTTTCGTAACAATATCAGAAAACCTATTTTCTTTCTTTAAGGAGAACAAAGACCTATAGTTTATAGTTGGATTTGATGTTGAAAACATGGAGTTTAGTGACTATTTAGTGGCCCTAATCTTGAAGAATTAAGTGTATATTAAAAAAAAGGATATATATTAGGGAGTAAAGGCAATTATAGATATGATTCCTAAGTAATCATATTCAGACTAAGGAGAAGCAATCACACTAGCTGATGGTTCATTAAAATCTTAATAATGTGATGTTATGGTTTTTAAATAAACAAATCACAAACCTTCTACTGTTTGCTTATAACTTTATTGGTGATGATTATGCATTGAGATTTTTTGTCTTTATTTTATATACATGCAATCATAATATTTTTTTTTGTTTATAAATGCTTTCTATTGTCTATTTAAAACTTTTTGTTTTTATATTTTGACCTTATGATCTAAGTAAGAGACAACAATTTCAAATGATTCTCAAATATTATTCACTTAATTTGGTGTTGTGAGATACAAAGTGGCTTTTATGGTTTTAAACAAACATAACCTTGCATTAATCTTAAATACTCATTTATGTGTTTGTGTTTGTTGAACAAACTTTGCAAAGAAAGTAATGGAAAGTTCTAAAAGTTAGGATAAAGCTACTTCGACTAAAGAAATGTTGCATATTTTTTGTGATATTTCTATCAAAGCTATTGAGATGGGAATTATATTAAATACTCGTTTTGATAAGACTAATTGGAGATTTATAATGACTACCTTCAAATAAAAGATTGGTCATACCTTTACCATGATATAATTGAAGAATAAATGGGATGATATAAAAAAAGATAGGAGAATTTGAAAAAAAAAAATTTAAACTGATGTTGGATAAAGTGGTGAATTATGAACTATTTCTACAAGTGATGAGTAGTAGAAAACAAAAATCAAGGTTAGTTAGGAATTTTAGGTTTACAATTTTGATTCTCTTATTTCTGTAGTTGAGAAATTGATTAAGTTTCATTATTTATATTGATTTTCTTTTATGTAGGAAATCAGAAAAGTAAAAATGTTTAGGCATATTGTTGTTGAATCATCTTTGTGTTGTAAATATGATAAAATATTCAGCAATATAGTGGTTATTAGATAGTATGCTTGGATTTCCTTTTTGGTAGTATTGTTTGAAGATGACGGTGGGGATGATGACATTCAGAATGATGATGGTGATGGTGATGCTAATTTGAAAGAAGAAAATGGTGATTGATATGAGGATGCCATTTCTAACTTTATAGATGATATGAATAATATAATAGTTGGAGGTAATGTGGAAAGCAATAGTAGCACACATAGTTGTGGTAAGAGAAGGGATAAAGAACATTCTACATAGTAAGGTGGAAAAACTGAATGGGTTATGGAATTGGATATTAGTTATTTTTGTGTTTAGATTGACTAGTTGATAGTGTTTTGACCAAGAGTGATTGCACCTCTAGTAGTTTGGGTAATAAAATGTGTAGTATTGAAGAGGTAATGACAAAGCTTCATTCTATAGATGAAATTAACATTTGTGATGATTTTCATTCTTTTGCCACTAAGCTCTTTTGTTTAAGGAACAAGAGGGCAATGTGGACAGTAATGTGAGATCTTGATATAAAGCTTAAATGGCTACAAGAAAATGTATGAGCAAAATTTAAAGCCTTAGACCGAGCAAAAAAATGTATTTTATTTTCTAGGTTTATGGAGTTGCAAAGGCAGAAATTGAGTTTGACTATTTGATTGCATCTTTGCTTTCTATCTAGATATACTTCCATGAAAATGATTCCTCTAGGAAATGTTATAGTGTCTTTGCTTTCTCTAGGGCTATACTTCCATTGTTAATTTTTTATGGGTTTCTATTTTTTTTACATGTAGTTTTGTTGTTCTATGTTGTTATCTCCTAGATGTTTACATTTGATGAGAGAGCTACAATTCGGTGATTCACAGGGATTTGATTGCACATGGCCATTTGAGTGTTCATCATAGGAATTTATCCAAGATGTTAATTTTATTGCTTTAAGCCCTTATGTTAATTTCTTATTTCTTCTATTAATGCTTAGCTTGTATTGTGTGCACTTTACATTGAAATTCCTTGCTATTGTGATTTACTTTAGAGACATGTAAATTTGAGTTGTTATTTTACTATATGGAAGTACATTAATTAACTAATTATTTACTCCAATTTATTTGAATTCATATGTACTATAACTTCTTTTTTTTTTGTCTAAACCCACTAATAAAATTATTCATCCCAACAACTAAAACCTTATAACCTAACTTTGTGGCAAATGAATTAGCCAACATAAATGTGCAAAAATAAAAAGAGATTATTAGGTTAGAAGACCAAGTTTTGAAAGGTAGTTGAAATGGATGCAACTTAAGTTACGAGTGTTAATATGTTAAAATATGAAATAAACTTGCATCCAATATCACTTTTAACATTGAGCTCATCTTCATAAGCTACATTTTTATCTTGTAGATTTATATTTAAAAGCCTATATCCACCAATAGAGTAATATAGAAACATACATATCTTGTATCCATGCATACACACTTTATCACTAATAGACCAAATATAGTCCACCATGGTAGCTCATCGTCTCTTTTTAAATCCTTTAAATGGCAGGGAAGTAATAGGGTGAATTGTGCTCCATCTCCTTCACCTTTAAGTGCCATTGACTCTTTAAGCTTCTCAATGCTTGCTGATTAGTACTTAAAAGCGCATTCTTATTAAGACTTTATATCATCATATTGCACTAAAGTATCGTTAAATTCCCTAACTAAAGCATGTTTTATAATAACAAGTATGATAATATAATATATCTTTAATTTATGGTAAATGCTTAATTTGAATGCAGGTATATCTCACAATTCAAAGGATTGATTAATGTGATTAACTATTGAAAGTGAAGAGACAAAAAGAGGACTAGGCTAAGAGAAGAGATGCTGGTTCAATTCCAAACTGGAATACCATTCGGTTATTTGATCATAACTGGAGTTGTAGAACTCAGATTTAGGTCTACTTTATATGGATGGAAAGATAAGACATAGACCTAAAATTTTAATGAAGAGTTCAAGACTCAATTCTACCGTTTTCAAGTTCAAATCTTAGCAACAACGGAGAAGTCGGAACCTGTCCTGCAGCTCAAACACTGTTCGGTTTTCAGCTCATATCTTGAGTTCTAGAAGTCCAAATGAGCTCTAGTTTTTTTTGTTGGAAAGCTGAGACAATTGCCCACAGCTTTCATGGAACAAAGGGCTCAAATTTTGGATGTTAGCAATGATGTTTTGGTCAGCCAACAATATCAAAAATCTGCCAACAATATCAAGAACCAGCAGCCAACAATGTCAAGAACTAGCAGCCAACAATGTCAAAAACCAGCCACCAAATCAATGATTGCCTACCAATTAATAGTTTTGAATCTTAGCCTATAAAAGGAGGCATTTTCCATGTATTTAGTCATACTATTTTTCATATCAAAATCATGTTCTTGCTTTCTCTCTTTATATCTTTGTAATGTTCAAGTTTTTTTTCATGCTATAATAATCTTTTGTTTATACTTTTTCATTTCCTTTCCTATATTTAGTTAACTTATATCATGTTTATGTTTTTCTTTTTCATTATGTTTAGCTAAGTTAATTATGTCAAGGTGAAAAGGTTTCACTAATGGTGTTAGAATAGGTATAATATAAACTCAACATGGACTTTAATGTTTATATCCAAGAAAGATTATTATTAACATGTCTTATCTTTTTATCTTACTAATTCTTAATACCCTGCTTGTTAAATGATTAATCTAGATTTGTGTTCTATAACACTTGGTACATCAAATGTTTGATCCTTCATAGTTTTCGGCCGACATCGTTGTTATGATAGGAACTTGATTTGTTGTTAACATAAGTTAGCAACATGAATGCCTGATGATATTTATAAGTATGATATTACTTAAATAAGATAATTAATATGATCATGTTAATACTTTATAATGAGTCATTAACGATAAATCATCTGATTGGAACCTCATTTGTGTGTGGTTTCCAATTCAGTAATAAAAAGAGTTTATATTATATTTATTTGAAATACCATTAGTTTATCATTGTTTAACCTTGACATCTGTTTTATCATTGTTTAATCCTTACATCAATATCACATCCCAAAACTCTCTTCAATTACTTTTCTGTTATTATTTTCTTCAAATCTTATCTTTATTTGTAATTTATATAGTTGACCTCCCTGTGATTTAACCCCAGTCTTGCCGGGTTATTTATTACTTCGACACTCCTGCACCTGGGATAAGACATCAACTCTTTGATCATGTCACTTGCCAAACATATCCAAAAAATAATGAGTAAAGTATGGTAAGTTTACATCAATGAATATGTGCAAAAATCCTAATGTTTCAATTATTATTCAAGCTATCGTATATAATCCAAATAGCACATATAGTAAATACAAAATGAGAATAAAGTTTCTCCATGTTTTCTAGATTCAAAGCTCATCTTCATAAGCTATAGGTTAAATAATTTATTTTGAATCTATTATATGCATGGTACACATTATAGTATTTTATTCTCAACAAAACAATACATTATATATTTGTTTATTCATTTTTCTTTGTAGATATGGAATTTGAATAGTTTAATGGTTTATTCAAAGATAATTTTGAAGAGGATTATGATGATGGAATGAATCGTGTTATTGATTATATTAATTATAGTGCTGGTAATGGCGGTAATGGCGACGATAGCAATGTTGGTGATTATAGGAATATGGATTATGACGACGACGACAATAATAGTAATGAGGATAATGAATCATTTGGAGGTGGGATTTTGATCATCATAAATTAGTATTATACACCACTGGAGCTCTTTCTATGTATTATGTTAATTATGTGTATAAAGAACTTTGTATGGTTTCAAATAATATAGGTAGGATATGGTTGACCAAAATTTTAAAAGGATATTGGAAATAATGGGTCAACATGTTTATGATGGATGCAACAATATTTCAAAGCATGTGTTATGATTTAGAAACATGATATAAGTTAAACGCTTCAAGAAAGATGAATGTTATTGAGAAAGTGATCATGTTTCTCTATATACTAGTATTAGGTGCTTTAAATAGGGAAGTTCAAAAAAGATTTTAATATTCAGGTGGAACTAGTAATAGATACTTTAATGAAGTTCTAAAAACAATATGTTTACTCGTAGTAAATATTATAAAATTAGAAGATTTTGAATTTAAAAACACTCCATAGAAAATTCCAATGAATCCAAGATATATGCCTCATTTCAAGGTTACAATAATATAGTTTTTTTTATAATTATTAATGTTATGTATAAATTATTAGGGTATTTTTATTCAATTATTTGAAAACTAATGTTTCTTGTTTTTTTTTTATACAAAACCGTGTATGAATAATTGATGGCACACATATGTATGCTTGTGTATATTAGAAAATCAAATTTTATTTATTGGTAGAAAGATTTACAAAAATAAAACATAAAGTTTACATATAGCTTTGACATGTAATTCACATTTGTCTAGGTAGGATAAGAAAACAGTGCATATGACATGCATTTGTTTTAGAGGCAATTGGCAATCCTAATATAAAATTTCTAAAACCACTGGAAGGTAATTATATAAGAAACTCTTAATGTTATTTTATAAAAAAAATTTAATGTTATTTTAAATATGGTTATGAATAATCTTTCTTTGTAAAATATCTTGCAAATTCATTAATTGTTATCATAAGGAAATACTATTTGATAAATGTTGGATATCCAAATTCACTAAAATGAAGGGAAAACTCCATCCTAAGTGAAGGGAGGAGATAAAAGATTTTTGTGTGTTGGATGAATTTATCTCTCTCAGGAATTTATACTTCATCCTTCTGTATTTTACGAGGTGAATATAACTTTGTTCCTTTATTTTATCTAAACTTATCAAGCAATCCTAATAATAAAAAAAAAATAATAAATCAGTGTTTGACTAGTATTGGCCACCATATATGGCTGTGAGGAAGTTTACTCTAATGCACGTGGAAGGAAATTACTTTCCGCCTTGAATTAACTATAACTAAAACTGATCTGTGTTTCACTGTAACGCGGGCTATTGTGCACTGTGAGTGCTTTCAGTGTGGATTGCATTGTTCTGCATTGTAGCGACCCTGTGAATGCTTTCACTATGGACTGTGACTGTTTTCACTGTAGACTGTATTATTTGGTGAGGGCATGTGTGATGTTGTAGCTAGCAGGTGCCAAATTGGAGGCGCGCCCGCTAGGGCTGCAGCCACCTGATGCTAGATTTATCTGGCCTTAGGTGCTTGGGCTGCTTGCCTGTGTGCAGGGCAGACCAAGTGCACACGTGGCGCTTGAGTTGGCTTGCAATGGCATGAGATAGGCCAACGCTCGCCCAAAGGGAATGGGTTCGGCGTCGAGACCCACACTTAATGGGTCTTGCGTAAGGACCCAATTCTATTGGGTCTTTCATCAAGATCCTAGGTTCCTGGTTCATAGGATTCTACATATAATTATTTATATTGTAGATATTATTATTTTTATTATAATTAAATCGCAATCAATTTGAATTTTTTGATGTGTTCATGTTTTCTTTATTTCATAATTAAGTTTTCTGTTCAGTTTCTTATTCTTTTACATATTTTTTTTCCTTTTTCATTTATATTCTTAATTCTAACCATGTTATTAAAATTCCCTTGATTGAAAAATTTAAAGCCATTGCCCTTGTGAATTTAGTTTTACTTAGACTATTTTTTACCATTTAAATTTTTCTTTTAACTTTTAGAAACGAATTTATGACTAGCGATCGACAAAGATTATAATCATTCCATAATGTTTGCATATAATAGTCTAAGTAAACAAATTTTTTATTATTTTTGCATATAATATAATTAGCAGCTGAATTGGTTTACAACAAGAGTTTAGTGAGAGAAAAAGATGTTTGTTTGTTACCACCTCTATTTGTTGCAACAAATACCACTTTCTGTATTGTTGTATTTGCTTCTTTCCATTGTAACAACTCTCAGTTTTACGGTAGAGTGAACACATTTTTCATAATTTTTTGCTTGCGATTTTCATTATCGTATGTGTTTTTTTATTATTGCATTATCCACCTCTCAAGTTTAAATTTTCTTACTGACTTTCTAAGTTTTCCCATTTGTTGCAGACTTGTTGCTCCAAATGTTGTTGAACTATCTCCACATTGCAGGGAACTGAAACATCATTTTCTTCCTGTCTCACTCAAGCTACAAGTGCACCTTTATTTCCAAAGTTGGCGTGCTGTTTGCATGTTTTCTGTTGTATCTTTCTTTTCCATTCAATGTTCAATTGTTTTCCAAATCAATTTGAATTTTTTTATTGTGTTCATGTTTTCTCTATTTCATAATTAAGTTTTCTGTTCAGTTTCTTATTCTTTTACATATTTTTTTTCCTTTTTCATTTATATTCTTAATTCTAACCATGTTATTAAAATTCCCTTGATTGGAAAATTTAAAGCCATTGCCCTTGCGAATTTAGTTTTACTTAGACTATTTTTTACCATTTAAATTTTTCTTTTAACTTTTAGAAACGAATTTATGACTAGCGATCGACAAAGATTACAATCATTCCATGATGTTAAACCTTATGTTTCTTCACCATACAACTCAACAACCCAAATTTATAGTGAAGGAAATTTTGGTCACGAAAATTTTTCATTCACGTAGACAACACCATATAGCTCTGATCATCTAATAAGTGATCACTCGCTTTTACATACAATTGATGTTGGTGCATCATATTATACTTCCTTACTTGGAAATTGTTCCACCTTGAATAATATTGCGTCTACCTCAATGGCATCAACGAGTCAGACACATTTTGCTCATGAATTGTCCATCAATGAAAATTTTAATGACAATACTAGCTTTAATATTAACACAACACATGGACCAATTGCTTATCTAAATCCATTAGCTGGTCAATCTGAATACAAAATAAAGGAAAAGTGAGTTTACCTTAAACTTTCATGAACTCTCAATCATTTTTATTATACCTTACATCATACATGTTCCTTTTTTTCATTATTTTTCATTTTCTTTGTAATTTCTAGGGGAAACATAAGAGTATGTTGACTTTTGTGATAAGACTTTTACATGCCGCCATTGTAATGCACTTTTTTTGGCTTCAAGAGCATCTTGCATGTTAATAAAAAAAGAATCCATTTTTCTCGCTTTGTTGCCTTAATGGTCAAGTTTCTCTTCCTGCTATGCAACCAACTCCTCCAATTCTTGATTTTCTTCTTAACCCCAATAATGGCTCTACCTCTAAAAAATTTCGAGCAATATATGAGCTTATAACTCTACGTTTGCTTTCACATCAATAGGCGCAAAAATTGATACTTCTGTTTATGATCAACTTGCCCCATATATGTTTAAGATAAGCGGTCATTGTCATCATTTAATGGGCTCCCTCTTACCTATGGATGGAGAATGACCAAAGTTTGCACAACTTTATGTATTTGACACTGCTCACGAAGTTGCAAATCGACTTTTACCATTTGTAGGAAGCTCTAGATCATCGTCTTTGGATGAGGATATTGTTGTGGATCTTTTAAAGATGCTAGATGAAACAAACGAGCTTGCAAAGTTGTTTTGCAAAGCTAGAGATAAAACTTAGAATATTCAATCTATTTATTTTAAATTTTGTTTACTTGGAAAACAAGACCATGATTCACACCATTATGATGATCCTACATCCAATGACATTGGTGGATTGGTTGTTCGAGATATTGGAGATTATTTCTCTGAACGAGACATTGTTATTGAATGCTTTTGAGGCTCTTTGAACAAGATCTCAAAATTGTATCCAAAATTCATGGCATTGCAGTATCCCCTATTGTTTTCTTACGGTGAAGATGGCTACTCCTGTAATATTATGTTTGCTGACCATGGACATGAAAAAAAAAAAGAAAACGATCAAGAGTTCCGATGCGAGCTTATTATGCTTACCTTATAAATGAAAGGCTTGGGTACGATAATACTATTATCAAGGGAGGTCATTTATACCGGAAATTCTTGGTCGATGCATTTGTTAATATTGAAGAAGATCGTCTTGATTATATTAGAGCTAATAAAAAAAATTTGCATGTAGAAGTTTATAAAGGTATCCATGAAGTTGTGCTTAAGGGAGATATTAAAGGCTCATCAATTGGAAAAATCATTGTTCCATCTTCATTAACTGGTAGCCCATATTATATGATCAAGAATTACCAGGATGTAATGGCTATATACAGGACCTATAGAAATCCTGACCTATTTATTACATTCACATGTAATGTCAAATGGCCTGATATACAAAGGAAGTTCAGAAAAGATCAAATTTAAAAACATGAAGACAAACCTGATATCATTACACGTGTTTTTAGATCAAAGGTTATTGATATGTTAGCCTTTATAAAATTAGGCAAACCTTTTGGTTGGACAATTGCAGGTACTTTATCATTTATTTCATTTCTTCTAAAGATTGCAACCTTCTATTGCTATTATGGTTGTTTATCTTATGTTTTTTTTTTTCATTTTGTAGATGTTTGTGCAATTGAATTTTAAAAGAAGGGTTTGCCACACGTTTATATATTGATTTTGTTGCACTGGAATTTTAAATGTCGTAAATCCGAAGATGTTGATTCCATTGCTTCAACTGAAATTCCTAACAAATTTACAGATCCAATATGCTATAAAATTGTTTCAAAGTTCATCATCCATGGTCCATATGGTCTTGCAAATCTAAAATCTTAATGTATGAATGAGGGAGTTTGCTAAAAAAGATTCCCAAAAAAATTCAAGTCATAAACTGTTTTTGATGATAATGGCTTTGTTTATTACAGATGTCGTGATATTAAAGACAATTTTGTTATGAAAAATGGCATTCAGCTCAATAACATATATGTTGTTCCATATAATAGGGAACTCTTATTGCGATACAATGCCCATATAAGTATTGAGATTTGTTGCCAGTCAATGCTAATCAAGTATCTTTTTAAATATGTAAGCAAAGGCTCCGACAAATGTAAAGTTGTTGTTGAAAAAGAACCTACTGATGAGATCTATGCATAGATGAATTATTTTTTTATATGCCCATATGAAGCGGTCTGGCATCTTCTATAATTTCCAATACATTTAAGATCACCTCCTGTTGAACGACTTCATATCCATTTGCTATTACATCAAAATGTTGTTTATTTAGGAAATTAAAGTCTTCCATCAATACTTAAAAAACCAGGTATTGAGAAAATAATGCTCACAGAATGGTTCACACGTAATCGAGTTGATCATGAAGCGCGTCAACTTTACTACTCAGAATTTCCACATAAATATATTTGGGATCCTGGTCAAAAGGAGTGGATTCCAAGATCAAAAGGTTTCAGCCTTGGTCGGTTAACATATGTTCGCCCTACTTCAGGAGAGCTTTATTTTCTGAGACTACTCCTTAACCAAGTAAGAGGAGCGTTGAGCTTTGATCATCTAAAAAATATTTCGGGTGTTATGCATCAAACATTTCAACATGCTTGCAAGACCTTGGGGCTTTTAGAAGATGATAAAGAATGGGAAGAGGTCTTTTGTGAGGCCATGGCTAATGGAACATCTCTTTAGATTAGGAATCTCTTTATCATTGTTATTATTTTTTGTGATGTTACTTGACACGATCAAAGAATTGATGTCTTATCCCAAGTCTAGGAGTGTCAAAGTAATAAATAACCTGGCAAGACTGAGGTCGATCCACAAGGAGGTTAACTATATAAATTATAAATAATATATATAATTTAACAAAGTGTTAAAGAGATCTTTAAGATATGAGATTAATATGAGGATTAAACAATGATAAAAACAATTGTCAAAGTTAGAGGATCCACTAATGGTATTAGAAATAAGTATAGTATAAACTCCTTTTATTACTCAACTAGAAACCACACATAAAGGAGGTTCCAATCGAATGATTTATCCTTAATAGTTCATTATAAATTTTTAACATAATCATATTAATTATCTTATTTTAGTAACACCATACTTTTAAATATTATCAGGAATTCATGATGCTAACTTATATTAACAACAAATCAAGTTCCTCTCATAATAACAATATCGGTCGAAGACTATGAAGAATCAAACATTTATTATACCAAGTGTTATATAACACAAATCTAGATTAATCGTTTAACAAGCAAGGTATTAAGAATTAGTAAGATAAAAAGATAAGATATATTAATAACAAACTTTCATGGATAATATAAGATATATTCTGACAACATTAGTGAAACCTTTTCACATTGACAAATTAAACTTAGCTAAACATTATGAAGAAGAGAAACATGAATAAACAAGATAAGAACATAGTTCTGATATAAGTTAACTAAGAGTAGTAAAAGAAATGAAAAGCATAAACAAGAGATTAATGAAAATAAAACATGAAATAAAACTTAAACATTACAAAGAGAGAAAGCAAGAAAATGATTTTGATATGAAAACCAAGATGCCTAAATGTATCGTAAATGCCTCTTTTTATTGGCTAAAAAGAACTATTTATTTTGTAAGTAACTATTGAATTAGTGACCAACAATTGGCTTAGTGGACTTGGTGGTTTACGTATGGATTTGTTTTCTTGATAAAATAGTGTTGTTCCAATCTAAAGTTGGTAAAGTCGTCTTCATGAAAGTTGTAGGCATCTCTGTCTTAGCTTTCCACCAAAAGAAGAATTAGCTCATTTGGACTTCTAGAACCCGAGATATGGACTGAACACTAAACAGTGTCTAGGCTGCTGGACAAATTTAGACTTCTATTTTGATGCTAAGATTTGGACTCCAAAACAACATAATTGAGTCTTGGAATCACATGAATGTTTTAGGCCTATGTCTTAGCTTTCTAGCCATATAAACCAGATTGAAATCCAAGATCAACAGCTCTATATATGACCGAATGACTGAATAATGTTCCAGTTTGAATTGAACTAGCATCTCTTTTCTAAGCCTAGCCCTCATTTGTCCTTTCACTTTCAATAGTTAATCACATCAATGAATAATTTGAATTGTGAGATATGCCTACATAAAATAAGCATTTACCATAAATTAAAGTAATCTTATATTATCAGACTTGTTATTATAAAACATGCTTAAGTTAGGGAATTTAATGATACTAAAAGTATAATATGATGGTATAAAGCCTTAATAACAATGCACTTTTAAGTACTAATCATTACTGGTCAAGAAGTTTTGTTCAATAAATTCTATTCCTCAATGTATGATGATATTATCACCAGTTTCAAGTCCATCTTTGCCATACTTAATCTTAAATTATTCGATGATGAGCTTAAAAACTATGTTTTATATGAGCTTGAGCTTCTATTCAATGTTGTTGCCTCATCTCTTGAGAAACACAAGCTTCCAATGCCTGATGGGCGTTTATTGTCAGAAATAAGGAATAAACTTTTGAGAGAAGAATTTAACTACAATATTGCAGACCCTATATGTCAGCATTCATCAGCTTTCCTACAACTCAATAAATGTCAACTAAATTTTATAATTGTGTTATTAAATCTGTCCTTGAAAAAAGACAAGAACTAATTTTTGTTCAAGGCCATGAAGGGATGGGGAAAACATTTTTGTGGCATACAATAATTAATCGGTTGAGATCAGATGGTTTGATTGTCCTTGTTGTCGCATCATCAGGTATTGCATCGCTTTTACTTCCTGGTGGTCGCATAGCTCATTCAAGATTTAAAAATCCCCCTTACTGTTTATGATACTTCATTGTGCGAGATTTAAAAAAAAAACAAATCTTGCACGACTTCTAGAAATGACCTCTCTCATTGTGTGGGATGAGGCTCTAATGAATAATTGATGTTGCTTTGAGACAGTGGACCGATCATTTCGTGATGTCTTAACAAATGGTAACAAGCCCAATGATAAACCATTTGGTGGGAAATCAATTTTGTTGGGAGGAGATCTCAGACAGATTTTGCATCTTATTCCCAGAGGAATAAAGGAAGACATTGTTCATGCATCTCTTTGTAGCTCTGTTTTGTGGTCTCAATCTAAAGTTCTCAATCTTACTGAGAACATGAGGCTATCATCCAATGGACTTTTCAGATGGTCAAAAGAAAGAACTTGCTATTTTTGCCAACTGGATTCTTACAATCGGTGATGGAACTCAACATGATGTTTTGTTCCCTGATGATTATGATGTATCCATGATTAAAATACCACAAAATCTTCTGCTTGAAGCTGGATCTAACCCTATGTTAGCAATTGTCGTAGCTGTGTATCCCTCTATTCGTGACATCAATATTGATCCATGCTATTTTAGAAAGCACAATTATAACTCTAAAAAATAATACAGTTTCTAAAATCAACAATTGTATCTTTAACATGTTACCAGGAATGAAGCGGGTTTATCTAAGTACTAATATTGTTTGCAAAACATCAAGTGATGGTGACAATGCAGATATTTTGTATCTTGTTGAATTTATCAATCAACTTGAGTTCAATGGGGTGTCATCCCACACAATTTCCTTGAGAATTGGCACACCGATAATGCTTTTATGCAATCTTAATTTGTCTGCTGGTTTATGTAATGGAACAAAACTTATTGTTACACAACTTGCTATTCAAAGATTAAATGAAATTACTTTACTTTTGTCAAACTTGTTAATCAAATTTGTTTTGTATTTTCTTTTCAAATGGTGAGGAGCTTCAGATAACTCTTTAAGGGTGATAGTGCCCGAGACTTTGATGAGTTCTCTCTTTGCAACCTACCATCTCCAGTCATCATTGCATTTGCTGGATTTCATGTCACAGAATTTAAGAGTAATTTTAACTACCATTTAATTATTTTTCTTAAAAAAAAATTTCAGATTTTTGTTCTCAGTCTAATCCAAGTAATTCCCTTTTTGTTTTATTAAAAAAAACTCTTTTCTTCACAAGGAAAACCAAATCTTAACGGTATAGTTGCCTCTCTTTGGTGCTTCAATCCAGACAAACTAGAATGCTTAGCATATAAACATTTGTAAGTTATCCAAGCATCAACCATCTCTTTTATGCCTTGCCATTATCAAAAAAAATTCTAACTAATTATTTTTTCACCATCTTTTTGCATTAATTCTGCATTTAGCTTTGCACAACTGCCTGTTGAAATCCAACAACTCCCCTCATCCTCAAATGTTGTTTTATCAATGGAGGAACAAATCAAAGAAAATAAGAGAACAATACATGAGATTCTTTGCATGAATCCTTATGAGCACAAGGTTATTTCTTTCACCCCTCTATTATTAACTTTGATAACATGCTTCAGCTTCTTCATATATTTAGTTTTTCAATTTCATCTTACCAAACCCCTCTAACATGTATTTCCTTTGTGTTACCAGCACCCGAGATTCACCTATCAAGCTTTGATTGTTGACTTTGATTTTTCTAATGGCTGATGGTATCCAAGTTGTCCAAAATGTAAAAAGGAACATAGTGGCGGCAAAAACAATTACACATGCATGAATCATGATGCTGTCAACTCTCTTCCAGTTCCATGGTAACTCATCTAATTTCTCAACTAAGACAATATTAAGCTGTTAAATAAAAAAAACATAAACAATATATGTTCCTCAGATACATTATCATACACTCCTTATTAGTGAACATGTCATCAATTTTATATCATAGGTTCCACTTAGAATGCATTGTTATTGATGGAGAAGATGTCGCTAATTTCTTTCTATTAGGGAAAACAACTGAGAACTTTTTTGGATCAACAGCCCACCATTATGTCCATGATAAAAAAATTTATTGATCCCTCAGTTATTCTGCCTATCATGACAGCAAAGTTAAACAAGAGCATGATTTTTCAGCTTCATTTTAGAGTTTTCAAATCCACCACCAATAGATGTTAAATTATCATAACTAATATCTTTGATGACACCACAAATAACAGCATCCATTCTCTAGAAACACCACCTACAGAAGCTAAATTTTCTACTACATCCAAGACATTTACTCTATTAAGCTCTACAAAACAGGTTCCTATAGATCCATGTACTCCACAAAATATTGTCACACAACCAAGATTGTTCCTAATTCCTTGAAGACACCACCCAGAACATATCGCCAACCAACAAAACAAGCCTGAACTATGGAGCACGACGTGCACTTGATTTTGAAACTGCAACACAGCAACTTAGACAAGTTTATCTTTCCCCACACATATTCTTTATAAAAAAAATTTTGTCCTTAACACATGTTAAATTAGATGGTTCTTAACCTATGGTTCTTCTACCATTCATTTCCTTAACTCATTGATTAAAATAGTCATGAAGATGAGCATGACAGCTCAATTGAAGCTTAAGGAAGTCTGGAGAGCATAGCTATATTTGATCACTCACTTCCACCTTTGAAAAAATAACAAACAACATCCTCATCACCGTTAAAGGTTTGATTTTTAACCTCACATTCTTTCATTGCTTCTTATTATTATTTGTAATACTGTGCCTGCAACGTTTTACTCTTTTTTGAATTACAAATCATTGTCACATATGATTGTTTTCTTGGTGGACGCCATGACAGTTGAAATCAATAGAACTTTAAATAAAGTTTTATAATGGCTACATAAATTGTACATAAGATAATGTTATAAAAAAAATTAAACAAGCTTGATTTTTATTTTCTTGCCTCATTCACACATTTTGCTTCATGTAATTCACAAATACTTATAGAATTTTCAACATTCAATTCCATCTGCAACAAAGAACTAAAAAACCAAAAATATTTTTGTGGAGACTATTTAACATGTAACTAAAGCATCAAATAATAGCAAAAAAATTTCTTTTATTGTACAAATTATTCCATGTTATTTTATATTACACATGTTAGCTGCACACACATTTCACACATCCTTTTTTTATGTTATTTTTTTCATTGTTTTTCCATCACAGAAGAACTAGCAATTTCTTTACTAATGACTTGGATTTGGATTTCTACAATAAGAAGATGACTATTACCTCTATAATTTTGATATAATATACAAACAACAATGTGCTTATTTGCACTTTTGCTTTTGTTTATAACTTTATCTATATTATCAGACCCTTAATACTAGACTTACCTGCAATACTCTTTTGTTATTACCTACCAATCTCTTCTTTTCCATGGATGTTATTTTCATTCTAGCAAAAAATATTACACCTCCATGCTTTGTCACCTTCCACGTACACTGGACTTGACTTAGAATAATTTTCTTATAATATAATTATTTTATCAAATTACACTTAATTTTACATTTACTTTCATTTACAAATTACATACAAATTATAAAAAAGTTTGACCCCTCCCTCTAATTTGTTTTTAAATTTTGAATTTTGATGACTTTTATTGAATTTAAATGCGTCTCGCAACTCTAAACAATTGGAGGAAGTGTCTTTTCCATTTTTGTATCTAAGTTCATGAGATGAGAGAGTTAAAAATACCTACCGGAAAGACTAATCTAATCTATGATAAATTTCAAAAAACTATTATTGATGATTTCATTTGAAGAGTAAAATAAAAAATATTAATTATTATTATTATTATTATTGGTAAATTAAAAAAACCACTATTATTACTATCAAATAAAAACTATAAATATTTTTAAAAAAATATTAAAAAATATAATAACTTAAGTAAACAAGTTAAATATTATTATTAAATTTTTAAAAAAAAACATTATACTCCATGTTGGACCTTGATGTGTCCACGTCCAACCCCACGTTGGGCCTGGACGCGACCGTGTCCAACTCCATGTTAGGTCTGAACGCGTCCACGCCTAACCCCACGTTGGGCCTGGACGCGACCGCGTCCAACTCCATGTTGACCTGGATGCATCCATGCCTAACCCCATGTTGGGCCTGGACGCGATCGCATCCAACTCCATTTGGACCTAGACGTATCCCCGCCCAACCCCACATTGGGCTTTTACGTGACTGCATCTAACTTCTTACTGGACATGGACATATTATTATTAAATTGAAAACATATTATTATTTATAATTAATAATTTTGAAAGAAAATATTATTATTAATATTGAAAACATATTATTATTTATAATTAATAATTTTGAAAGAAAATATTATTATTAATATTGAAAACATATTATTATTTATATTATAATTTTTTATGATATTTTTTATAAAAATAAAAGTGAGCAGCAACGTAGTATTATTAAAAATATTCAATAATTATAAGTATTAATATAAAAAATATTATAATTTGTGTTGTAAATATTTTTATTTTTCTTCTAATACAAAGTAATCATATAAAAATATTATTATTTGTGTTCTAAATATTATTATTTTTCTTTTAATTCAAAGTATTCATATCAAAATATTATTATTTTTAGTATAATTCAATGTATTCATATCATAGATATTATTATTTTTGTTATAATACTATTATTTTTATAATAATTAAAAGTTTTAATATAAAAAAATATTATTATTTGTGTTCTAAATATTCTTGGAATTAAAAATAGTTTTATTTATGTTATGAATATTATTATTTGCACTATAATCGAAAGTATTAATATTAAAAATATTATCTTTTGTGTTATAAATATTATTATTTTTATAATAATGAATATTATTAATAAAATAATTACTAAATTAGAAAAAAATTATTATTAATATTGAAAAACAACCATAAATTTGATTTCAAAGGTAAAATAAAAAATTATTATTATTATTATTATTATTATTATTATTATCATCATCATCATCATCATCATCTTTAATAAATTTTTTAAAAATATTATCACAATCGAAGAAAAACCACGTGGGGACACGTAGCGCTTGAGTTGCCTACCTATGTGTCGACAGTCCAATCGCTTGGGCTGCCTGCTGTGTGCTGGGTAGATCCAAGTGCACACGTGAAGTTTGGGCTGCGCCAAGACCCAACTATCCTTGGGTCTTTCAGCCGCAGAACCCAAAATAGCTTGTGGTCATTTGTTGTGCAGGACGCAAAATAGACTTGGGTCCTGCTAGTGGTGGACCCAAATAGCTTTGGGTCTTGGAATATACAGGACCCAAACTAGCCATGGATCCTACCAGCGTCAAGACCCAAATTTTTTATAAAAATAAAATGTGAACCTGCGACATAACGCGGGTCACCTAACAAATTCTTATTCTAATCAAACTAGCTTGGGTAATGTTAGTTGGCCTAGGTCACTGAATATCATGTGTACACTTGTTATCAGGAACAATGCATGCTCCTAGTTTTAGAAAAATAGACATGCAAGTATTCAAGAGCCTTAAAAAAAAATCAAATTCAAGATTTAAAAAAAAAGATATTAATACGAGTTATAATTTATCAGCAAAAGCATTTATTTTACAAAAAAACATTTAATAAGATAATTATCGCTTAATGCATTGTTAGAATTTTTAAATGATTATTGAATCCGCTCAAGTAAAAATTTTAAGATATGTATGGTTCATGCTATAATAATAATAATAATAAATAAATAAATAACTGGCTCATTGTAAAATTTGGAGTTTCATATCTATGAAGTCTCAAGTTGTAAAATTTAAAATATTCCTAAATAGTCAAGATTAAATAAAACTTTAACTTAAAGTAATTCAACTTAAACAAAATACCAAAATATTATGAAAGTAAAATGTTTTAACATAAAAAAAACATAAATCAAACCCAAACTTTTCACTTCTAAAGATAAAAGGAAGCCACACAAGTCATTCACGTCAAAACGTTACGACAATTAATTCTTGAACGAAGGTAGATGGAGTTGGAATTTGAGTGTCACATTTAGGTTAACACACGAATACCACCTAATTAGTATTTTTTTTAACCCTTAATAAAACTATAAGTTTTGTTTGTCACCCCTTTAAATTCCCTTCAGTTTACTCATTTAATATCATGAGGATGTCATGCTTTTCTTAAGGATAATAGGAAATAGCCCAGTACTTTTTATATTAAATCGTATTGCAAAATATATTTTTATTGTGATATTAATGGAGAATGATCTCTTAACATTTTATAAAAAAGATGTGCAATTCATGTTTTATTTAACCAAAGAAATGGAAGGAAAGCAATAAATATTGATGTCAATAAAGGTTTGTTAGGAGAGGGGAGTTCAATAAAGATGAATTTGTCCTTTGACCATGCTAAAAAAAACAGATTAGGGTTCATAAATTTATTATTATTGTTGTTGTTTTGTTTGATTTTTTATTTTTAGATTGATTAAAGATTGTTTTGTAGTTGAAAATAGAGTTATTAATATTTATATGGTATTTTTAGGATTTGTTTTGGTTAAAATAAGTTGAAGTTGAAGTTTGAGTTTGATTGAATGACTTTTCAAGTTCAAAACGGAACATGTGAAATGAAACCAGAACATTCTAACCGAAATTTATCTGGAAAATCCAAAACAGACTGAGATTTAAAATGAGATAAAAATTGTTCCATTTTGTAAATGTTTCGACTACTCTTAATGAAACGGGACAAAATTAACAATTTTGATCTAAATCTCAAACCCAGATCCTACCAAATGCCCAAATGTCAAGAACATACAAAATGAAATTAAAAAGTTTATGCAAAAGCAATCCACTTTATCTTGTTCACTATGAAGATCGAGATCCTCTTAAAAAACTCCCAAGTTTACAAAAAGCAAGCAGAACCAGTTCTTAAAGCTCTTTCTTGCTCTTAAATCTGCTGGAAATCATCATATAGAGGTGTTTACCATATGTTATATCCAGATTTCTTTATGAAGAGAAAGCAAGACATAATTGGTGTGATATAACCAACTGTAATGTCGAGATTGGAAGAGATTGTCTCCACCTGGAAAAGACAATCGAATCGATTTCAATTGTAATTTTTTGTTGTTCTATTCGGGAGATGAGAAGAGATTGTCTCCACCTGGAAAAGAAATGACTTGTTGTTTGTGTCTAAGGTGGTGGTTGTAATATATATACGGGCGGTAGTTTTGTCTTTTTATTAAATTTAATGTTAACTGTAATTTCTAGAACTCGGTAAAGAAATATAATTTTGACCAAGTTTTTATAGGATATTAGCCTATTAGGTTAATTTTCTCAGTAAAAAAATCAAATTTACCGGCAGTGAAAGGTAAAAAAAGAAAAAAGAGGAAGAAAAGAAGTACAGTAAATTCGAGAGGGTAAAAGTAGAGGGTAGAGGAATAAATAAGATGTTTCAGGTGGTGGGGTCTCGCGTGGGAAATCAAAAGGGATAGAGGCGAACAGAGGAGGGAGGCCACCGCTACAGTAGGATTCAGAATCAGCCGCAAACACACACACACAGGAGGCGGATTCATGTCGTTTCTTGTTCGGAAAAAAGCAAAGAAGATATAGCTTCAGAATCAATTAAAAAAAGAAGAGAAAGAGTAGGTGTGTTTACTCTCAACTTCTTTCTTGAAATTCCTTTTCGATTTCTGTTTTTTTCTCATACAGTGAGGAATTTGTTGTTTCAGATTTATCTCCACCTTCTATTTTTTTTTTTCCTGATAAATTGAACGGCATGTCTCCTGTTTCTTTCTACCGACATGTCTTTCGTTGGGCCTGACCGGCGATGTCGTTCATTCAACCGGAACGACGTCAACCGGTGGCCAGGCAGTCAGTCTTGGGTATGACATGTCTTTCGACACTCAATTTGGAGGAATTGAACCGGAATTTGTTAGCTAGGGTTTTGATTTTATGGTTTGTAAACAAAAATTTTATGATCCTTGTCCAATCAGAATGCATTGCCTTAACCGAGCTTTTAATCAATTATAGAGGTAGCAAGTGATGGACGTAGCAACTCCAAATATTACTTTCGATGAAGAAGAATCGCAAATTCAAATTTCTGGTCATTCTCTACGTAATGACCCCGGTCCCTTTGATCCCTCCGTGCTCTATGATCAGGACGAGCATATATCATCGGCTGTTTGGGAAGGACTGGTATAGCAAAATTGAAAGCTTACTTTTATGATGTGTAAAATATGGAGTGAGAGTAAGTGTTCATACAACAAAAATGCGTGAGCAAAACACAGGTTCCAATTCCTTGAGAGTCGTGCTACAAAAAGATAATTTGTCACAAATCTTTTAATTTAATCAGAAAGGGATGAATTAAATCTCGATAGATGCATATATGATTCGAGAATTTTCTTACTAGCCCCACATAATAAAGAATTTGTCTTTTCTGTAATTATTTATTTTCTCCATGCCTTTCCATTGCGTGTTTGGTTTAGCTTCAAGTAATTATTGTCATTATACTATTAACATGACGGTCTTTGTCCCTGCAAGGTCCTCGTTGTTAGTTTAATCTAAGAACAAGCATGTATATATATATATATGGACGTGCATGGCTCCAAGCAAAGCCCTCTGTATTTTATTAGCACAATCCGGATATATAAGTTTTAATGTTCAAAGTTTGTGTTTGTGTCACGAAAACTACAATTAATATTTAATAAGGACGTTGAAGTGTGCAAGAATCATACATTTGGAAGTTTTTGGCTTAAAACAAATAAATTAAGGAGACATCATTTTCACGTTGAATTGAATTAGGCCTCCGCTCTATGTCCACTGTATATGTCAAGCACAAAACCAAAACAATGCATTATTTATGGACTAAAAATTACTGATCACGTGGGAACTTTTGTTGGATTACAAAATCCAATATAGTTTTAACCCCGTATGTGCGTGAACGTCATATTTAATTTGGCTTTAAAAATACTCATTATATTTTTTATAAGACCAATTCCAATAATCCCTAATATGAATGAAAATTGTTTAACCAATATATATATACTCCGAGAATTCTAACATGGCTTTAACCTCAAATTGATTTTTAAAACATGTTAAAGTATTTTTGTTATATTGTTTAACCAATACAAGCTCAGTTGCACCTTTGAAGGACCCAAATATGAGGGATAATGCAGATTCAAGATTAACTTAAAATGAATATCAGATAAATTTGCATAAAAAATAAGTTTGAGGACTTAGAATTAGCTTGACAGTGTGGTTGCGATTGCTTTTCAAATAACTTTTCGTGTCGAAATGCATGCCAATGATATTTTTTATTTTTTAAAAATTATTTTTGACATCAGCAAATCAAAACTATCCAAAACATACAAAATACATTAAATTTTAGCAAAAAAATGATTTTTTTAGGAACACGGTTTGCACCGTGTTCTCAAACGGTTTCTTAATTAGACTTTTATTAGGCCAATTAGATTTAACAACAAGCCTTTAATTTAATTAAGTTTAAGAATTAATTAAATGTAAAGACTTAATTAAACTTTTAATATGTCAAATTAATTTTATTAAGGAATTAATTAGTGAACATTTAAATTTTGAAGCCTAATTCAAGTTTAATTGAGAAGACTGGAATTTGAAGGATCGGATTTAATTTGTACAAATTCAATAGGATGAAGTCAAGGGAAAAGATGCAAGAAAATCAAAGATTGGGGGCCAATTAAAATCAAATTGAAAAAATTCAAGATCATGAACCTCTTTGCAAAAGGCACGCGTATTTGGAGACCAAAATCAGCTAAAACAAAGGTGAAATTAGAAGTTTAAAGATCAATTAATGATGAAATTAAAAATATCTGAGACCATGCACCAAGTTGAAAAACATGATAAAGTCAGAAGGTCTTTTTAAAATTTTACAGAGGTAAAATTGAATTAATTCTTGTAAACTGGGATTTTTAACCTAATTTAATTTAAGATTTCCAAAACAACATCATTTCATTTAAATGAAATGTTGTGTTTTGACCAAAATCGCACGCATTAGTTAAAAACGATGTCGTTTTGGTCAACACCATATAAAAATAAAAGTTCGACGACACGTCGCCACGCACTATTCATTGTCTTCTTTTAGCCCCATGAAAAGCTGGCGAGATATCCATTTTGCAAAGTCATTTAATGCGCCCCCTACATGTTTTAGGTAGGACAAAAACCAAACCCTCTGGTAGCTTTGATGTTGTACTATATCTTCAGCCTCATTCCCACCGATTTGTCACTTGAGAGAGACATTATAATAAACATCAAAAGTGAAGCCTTGGGCTAGTAAGCTCAACCCAGCCTTAAAAGTGTGTTTGAATGCCTAATATTTCCAAATGAGAAATGTTTTTTTTTTGTCCTTAAGGTATGTTTTCCAAACACGGCCTTAAGATATTTTTCATGCCTCTAAATTCTAAATAAAGGGGTGTTTGCCACACGTTCTACTGTTATTTTTTTAGCTTTAGGTTATCCTTTATTTTAATGTCTAGCCAAACAAACCCTAAATTATTTTTAAAAACTTTGAAAAAATCTAAGGATCATTTTAAAATTATTTGTGGGTCCCTCACATATTTTTCCAACAATCTCACTTAATATCATATTGTAGACTTATACTGTAAGATACTGATTCGATATAAAAAAATTCAACAAAGTTTCCTTATTTCAAACAAAATTGCATCTTTACCATGTTTTAAAAATACTAAAAATGGTATTGTAACCAATTTATGATTATCCATTAGGATTTTGCTGAAATTTCAAAAATACCACAAAATTAATTTGTTTAATTAATATTTGGAGTATTAATTTTCCAACGTAATGCAAACTCCCAGTATTAAATTAAATGAATTGACAACAATAATGTTAGGAATTAATTATAGATTTTATTATTTTGAAATATAAAATTACATTGTAAAGTATATCATTAGATGTTAAAGCTACAAAGTAGGGATAAGTGCAACGTTAAAATCTAGACTCTAGAACAATTAGGATTTAGTCTGATAAGATAAAGACTTCTTCACGAAGGCATATCTGCCTTGAATCTTAAATAAACGGATGAGGAACATGATCTAGAAAAAAAGAATCAATCAACAATGCAAGTTACCATAGGTAGGTTGTATTGGGGGTGATGCGTCTTCCCCTTGCATAACTACTCTCCTTAACCAAACCCTCACAAACCATTAGTTCTTTCAGTGACCATGATATTAGGTGGCAACTCCTTCAAAATAATAATTTTATGATTAACCCCAATACACCCAAAACCCTTTCAATCAAAGAGGTAGATCCGTCATTTGATGTTGTGCACACCACGAGAAGATGGCGACTCCATTGGGGAATCTTTGGTAGATTAAGCTTTGTTGATTATTTGTTTGATTGTTTATTTTGTTGGTCTGAGTAATTTAATTTTAGCACGCATATGTTTACATATTTTTCATGCATAAGCACATCGAATATGGATTCATGCCTTCATGCATTTTTAATTTTGAGAGTATAAACTCAATTCTAGGTTAGATGATTAAGTAGCAATCTACCTCATAACTTTCAGTCGGGATTCAGATTTGTAAAACACCCAACTATGATCTGAGTGTTTACTTGGAAATGACAATCACACTATGCCTCAACCATTCCTTGTAAATCTATATATTGCCTTTATGAGAGGTGATCATTGGGCAGATCATAAACCCTTTTAAGACCGGGTAATAAGCCTACCCCTCATGTAATGGCTAGAACCTGCCTTTAGGATGTTGACTCCCTAATAAATCATTTTGCATCAAGGGAAACCTGATAAAAAAAACATAAACTCTTCAGGATTTATTTGAGCTATGACAATGACTTCTATAACCTTTTTTGAATATAGGAAAAAATCTGAGATAATTCAACTAGTTGAGAAGAATTTCTCAAGGACCAAGGTTGGGGAATTACCGTGCATAGCTAAAGTATATTGCTCTATAAATAACATGTTGAAGCTTATGTCACTCATTGGTTATGTGGAAGAGACTCTATTTGAAAGAATGTATGAGAGAATTACTCATCTCTTTGAAGATTTCAGTGCAAATTTTAGTAGTCAAAGCCTTGTTGTATTTTTCAAACATGAAATACAGATGCTTCACCTTTAGAGATATCAACATGACCCCTACCATTGAGGAATATGCTTGAATCCTAAATTTCTCAAATGACCCTCACAATGTGTATTTCAAATAAAGAATTAGAGACACAGGTGCTAAAGTCACCAAATTACTGCACTTAGACAAAGTTGACCAATATAGAATAATTAAAACCCTCTTTGGGTTAGTTCTATTTCCTTCAAAAGTTGTTAGGATTATTAGTTAATGTAACAACCTGACATTTTCATATAACATTCATAATTCTAATCATCATATCTGGGTATAATGGGGTAATTTTTTTATGTGTGATCTGTCTAACAATACATCTCATTATTGATTCTCTGATTTACCAAATGTACAACATAGTTTCTCCTATAATTATACATTTCCTCGGTTCTTTTCTTATCCTTCTAGGCAACACAATATCAAATAACACTATTACATACACGCATTAGCCTTTGGCCACCCACCAGTTCAATTGTTTCTCCATTTGATTCTTTCACATCGCTTCTCACAATTCATCTTATATTCTTTTTATTTTTCATTTACTTAAAACATACATGTGATGGATACACACACATACACTAACAAAAGAGATGTAATAACCAAATGCTAGAAATACAATCATACCATTTAGTACATTTCAAGGTGAAGTTATTAACACAATTTTACCTATTCATAGTACATAAAAATAAGTACCTAATAAAATTATAAATAATGAAATGACAAAATCAGTGCTAGCCCACTTAATGAAATAGAAGACTTATGCTCATGATTTTTTTACGAAGGAAAGGAATCATTATGTGTATTTGCACCTTTAACAATTCTACTCAAAACATTCAACTCAAGTTCAATAATACCTCAACTCATATGACAAGACTTGTGCTCATCATTGCAACTAAAATAAAATTACAAATATAACATCTAGCCATTAAATACATGTATGTGGTTTTTTATAAGGAAGGAGAACAATATACTTATCCAAAATTCCTTTAACATCGATTATATCATATACATATTAAATTACACACTAGCTGTTATGGCGTTTAAGTTTATATTTGTCACTTTTGATATTGCCTTTACAATGAATTATGTAATACATTCAAATCTAAGGTTGCCAACTATACATCACCACATAGCAACTTAATTTCTTAATTTTTGATTCCTCAATCAATAATTAATATTCCATTTTCTTAGTTACTGATTTTCTTGGGTACAATCTTTAAAGTAACCACATGTATTAATCATATGTTTACTCGTCATCATCACTACTTAACATAATTTGTTTGTACATTACCGTATTTTTTATTTTTTGGGTATCACAACCGTTTGTTACATTATCACCCCTATTGACATTTACTTTCACTTAGTAGTACATCAAACAGTATTATGTCTTAAGTTACCAATCAACCCCCCCGGTCATATACATTTTTAAGCATCGGTTAATGGTCTTACATAATGGTTTCTATTATACGATCGATGATAGTTTCAATGCTCTCCATTATTTGAAAACAACAATATCATGGTTTCTACTCATTGGAAATAACAACACAATGGTCTCCATTCAAAACAAAGACAACCACATAAATTCCATTTTTATTAGTAACAATTAGGAAGTAACTTTCATTGCCCATGATTTAATTTAAAGGACTTATCAACTTAAATAGAACCATAGGGAAAGGAAAACCTATATCATCATCTTATAATTAACCAAATCATACTTTGTTTCCATGATGATCTTTTGTTTGGGCAACTAAAAGCTGTCATATTCATAGATACTGGTAATTAATAGAGCATAACAAATAGCAAACCACCAGCAACAACCAATATGAATAAAGACAAGCAGAAAAACTTCACAGATAGTAGCAGTATCCACAACCAATATGTTAGTCTTTGTGGAGAGTCTCCTCTGCTACTCCACTATCACATCATTATTCATTGCGTTTCATGAGTAATTTTAATCGATTGAAATCGGGTAGCAACATTATGTATAAATACTTCGAGGATTTGATAATAATTAGTTAAAGGTGGAAACCACCTACCTGCCCCTCCCGTAATGTGCCCTCGCCAGATCATACATCTGATCCTGGTCGCGCGTCCTGTACACAAAATGATTATTACTCAATATATTTTTATTTAGGTAATGTCAAAGACCATTTCCACACATATACCAGAACACATATAATTTCATTCAAACATTTCCCATGTTTGTATAATTGTACAGTGATAATATTGTAAGAAGACATTTATATCTAATTTTAATAAAGGTTATCTATAAAAATTATATCATTATGACACTGAAATTGTCAACAAAACTATGTCATTTTGACAACATTAAAATTATCAGCAAAACTGAGTCATTTTGACATTGAAAATCGTCAATGAAAGGTAAGTCATTCTGACACTAAAAATCATCAATAAAAACTAAATCATCCTGGCACTGAAAATCATCAATGAAAAACTAAGTCATTTTATGTATGTGTGTGTTATTTTATGCATAATGGTATAATGCATGTGTGTGTTGTGAAGAAGAGAAATGTGTGGTGATGTTAAGGCAAAAAAGCAATGAATGAATGTTAAAAGAGTTAGTTGTTGCTGGTAATTTTCTTTAGAAAAAGAAACCAGTCACCGAGTAGAGCTGGTGGTAAAAAAGAGGTTAGGCCTCATGCTCCAGCCAAGCCTAGGTATTTTATAATAATAAAAAAAAGCTTTGGGCCTAAACCAAACTCGTATGAGTGGGGAATGGATCATGAGTCCAATAAGCTCAGCCTATGTGGCTAGGCTAAGCCTAACCTACCCTTAAAGACTTGTTTAGCATGCCCGACTTTTACCAAATAAAAAATGTCATATTTTTTATCCTGAAATCATGTTTGCTAAACACAACCTTAACATATTTTTCATGCCTCTAGATTTTGGATAAGGGCATGTTTGCCACATGCCCTACTGCCCTCTTTTTAGCCTTAGTTTGTCTATTATTTAGTGTCCAACCAAACAAGTCAAAAAAAATTTTAAAAATTGAAAAATTTCAGGGACCATTTTTAAAATATTAGTTAATCCCTCATGTTTTTTAAACAATCTCACTTAATATCGACCTATAACTTACAATATAGGCTATTGACCTAATATAAAAAATACTCGCTTTTCTTTGAAATTTTGAAAAAATAATCAAAAATTAAAAAAAGTTTTCTTATTTCAAAAATACAAAAATATGTTTTTTTTTTTTTGCATATAGTCAAATTCTAAAAGTTTTTCATGCATTTTTTATTTAAAAAAACAAAAAGAAAATTGCATATTTATCATGTTTTAAAAAATATAGAAATAGATATTGTAACTAGTTTATAATTATCCATCAGGATTTGGTCAAAATTTCAAAAATACCATAAAATTAATTTGTTTAATTAATATTTAGGGTATGAATTTTACAACGTAATGCATACTCTCAATATTAAATTAAATGAATTAATAGCAATAATGTTAGGAATTAGTTGTAGACATTATTATTAGGGGGTATAAAACTACACTATAATGTATATCCTCAGATTTTAAAGATACAAAGTAGGGATACGTGTGACTTTAAAATTTGGGCCCTAGAACGATTAAGATTTAGCCCGATAAAGAAGAGGCTTCCTCATGAAGGGAGATCTGTCTTGAACTTTAGATGGACCAACGAGTATGAACATGACCTAAAAAAACAATCAATCAATAATGCAACTTATCATAGGTATAGTGCACTAGGGTGATGCGTCTTTTCCTTGCACAACTAGTCTCCTTACTTATACACTCGCAGACCATTAGGTTTCCTAGTAACTATGATACTAGGTAGCAACTCGTTCAAAATCATAATTTTATGATTAATCCCAATACACCTAAAACCTTTTCAATCTAGAAGGCAAATTTGTCATTCGACATTGTGCATGCCACGACACTAAGAATGTTATATGACTTAGTTTTCTATTTAAATCTAGATCTTTGGATTTCCATTCAACTAGGTAGGGTTATCATCACTACACTCTTTCATCTTTAAAGGCTTTAATCCTACTCCCATCAATGAGTTAGACACAAGTTCTCTCAACAAACTTTTGGTTAGTGGATGCACAATATTTTTCTTTGACTTTACATAGTCAAAAGAAATAATTATATTCAAGAGCAAGTGTTTAATAGTATTATGTCTATGACATATATGTTTAAACTTACCATTATACATAATACTTTATGCCTTTATAATTATTAACTAACTATCACAATGGACACAAATAGCTAGCACTAGTTTTGGCTAACATGGAAAGAAATTATGAATTCATTTGGTTTCCTCTCTAGCTTTATCAATAGTAATAAACTCTTATTTTATTGTAGATCCTGCGATACATGTTTATTTACAAGACTTTCATGAAACAACTACTCCACCAAATGTGAAGACATATCCATTTATGGATTTTAAATCCTTAATGTCATATATCTAATTAGCATCATTATACCCTTCTAGTATTGTTGGGTATCCAGTATAGTGTAGCCTATAGTTCAAAGCATGCCTCAAGTACTAGAATGCCCTTTTAATTGCCTTACAATAATCTATACTTGGATTACTAAATAATCTACTCAGTTTGCTACTCGACTAAGCAATATCAAGCCTTGTGCATACATCAAGCTCCTAATTATTTAAAAATATTCCTATTGGTCTATTATCTTGCCTTTATTTTTAGATAGATAAATACTTATGTCCATTGGTGTTTCACCATACTGTTATCATATTTATAAAATTTATTGATATTTTTCTTAACATAATGAGATTAGGACAATCAATCCATTATGTCTTATAAGTTTTTGTTTTTATTATGACATCTATAACATCCAAGTCTTTATGTTAAACTTATTAGGTAATATTTTCTTAGTAGGCTTAATCATATAATCATTATTGCCCAAAATAAACAAATCGTCTACATAAAGAAATACATTGACATTATCTTTATTAGTGTTTTTTATATAAATACATATATTAACTTTATTGAATTTGAACTCATTTGACAATATAACATTGTCAAATTTTGCATACCATTGTTCATGAGTTTATTTCAAACCATATAATGATTTAATTAGTTTATAAACTTTCATCCTTGTTCACTAATAACAAACCCTTTGGGTTATTCTATATAGACCTCTTCGTCAAGGTCACCATTTAAGAAAGTTGTTTTTACATCTATTTGATATATTTCAATCTTTGTAATAGTTATAATGGTTATTAAAACTTTTATGAAAATTATTCTTGACACATATGAATATATGTCAAAATAATCTATACATTTTTGTTGTCTAAATCATTTAAAAACTAGTATAGCTTTATATTTGTCAATAATATCATCAGCTTTCATCTTCATTTTAAAGACCCACTTATGGCCTAGTGGTTTACTTCTAAAAGGAAGATCCATTAATTTCCATGAATGATTTTCTATAATAGATTCTATTTCACTATTGATTGTCTCTTTCTAATAGGAAGCTTTCGGACAAGATACTAACTCATAATATGTGCAGGGTTCATTTTCTAAAAAGTATGTTAGAAAATCAAGACCAAATATTTTGGTTATTTTTCCCTTTTACTCATTCTAGGCTCAACTTCATCATCTTTTGATTGATGATGACTATTTGAGATAGCTTTAACTGTTCTCTTAAGTGAATGATTTTATTGTGCTTTCTTTCAAGGAAATAATTTTTAAACAAATGAAGTATTCCTTGATTTCACAATAGTATTAGGATAAACATCCTTAATACTTGACTTGTGTATAAGAAATTGATATACATTATTGTAGTTAGCATATTCGATAAACAATAACCCACAGTTCTAGGTCCTATCTTAACCTTTTTAGAATCAGGTATTGCCATATTTATAAGACACCTCCACAATCTAAGATATTTATAAGAATATTTTTTACTTTTTCATTATTCATATGATGTATTTTCTAACTTTTTATGGTGTTTTATTAAGTATTTAATTGACAATTAGAATTATCTCCCATATATGTTCTGACGTATTTCCAAACTTATCAACATGGCATCATCATGTCTTTTAATAGTCAATTCTTAAATTTCACAATGTCATTTTTTTAAGGTGAGTAAGGTGCGGTAGTTTATGGATAATACCATTTTATGAGCAAGATTCCCCATAAGGTGTTTCGTAGTATCCACCTCTATCATTTCTTATTACCTTTATTTTCTTGTTAAGTTGATATTCATCTACATTCTTGTAATGTTTAAACATTTTAATAGCCTTATATTTGCTTCTAAGCAAATAGATATAACAATATCTTGTGCATTCTTATATAAAAGTAATATAATATTTTTTTTCTACATCTAGTACAAACTTTAAATCACTAATATTCGAGTGAATTAAGTTTAGAGGTCCATTACTTCTTTTAATTGTTTGAAAAGAGGGTTTCATGAATTTTAATTCTACTACATAAATCTCACACTTATGATTTATCTCAAAAACCATACTTGGTAATAATTCAAGATTAATTAACCTTTATATAGAATCATAATTCACATGACCTAACTTGTCATGCCACACATCACAAGACTCAAGCAAATAAGAAGAAGAGATAATCTTATTATTATTCTAATCATTAGTTACAATGGTCATTATATTCATATTAAAGAGGTCATCACTAAGATACTCTTCTTCTATAAACATATCATTTTTAGAGATGACAACTTAATCTCTTAAAGACCATTCTAAATCTATTTTTTCTCAACAATAAGCCAGACACTACGTACTTTTTATTATCCATAATATGGAGTATATTATTGAGGGTGAGGGGATTTTCAAAATAACCTTACCCACTCTTAGTACTTTGAAAGTTGATGAGTCCTCCAAATACAAGTTTTCACCTTCCACTTCTTAGCAAGTAAAAACGTTGCATAAGTGTCTTTTTACATCAATATCAACCCACCACTATTCAGGATTATTGAATAGGTTGATTTCAAAAAATAACTTGTAGATTTATTTTTTAGAATTCATTTGTAAGGTAATCAACCTCGATAATATTGGCTTAAGAAATCCTTTTCTTTGGGTTCTCTTTTTTACCTTTATTCCTACAATTCTCAGCTAGGTGACCTAGTCTTGTTACAAATAAAGTATTTATCATTTAACTTCTTGGCAGTTCTTTTCCCGTGACATCAATCTTCTTTTCTTATTCTTATTGTGGAACTTCGTTACTTGTTCCACAATATTTGTTTTAGGGTTACTGGAAGAGTTTGATCTTATTTTGGTTAATGTATATCCTTTTTTATTCTTAACTTTAAAATGAGATTTTTAACTCTCATTTCCTTCTGTTTATGCTTAAAATACTTCTTGAAATCTTTTCTAGATGGTGACAATTTTTTAATTGTTGCAACCATTTGGGAATATGCACTTAAAGACATACTTTCAACATGTATATCATGCAAGATGAGCTGAAACTCTTGAACTTGGCTCATACCGGTTCTTAAATCAACCATCTTAAAATCTAGAAATTTACCAATAATAAATTTCTTTATGTTGACATCTTCAACCTTTAACTTCTTATCCAAAGCTTCTCACAATGACTTTGCTTTTTTAATTGAACTATGCACATCATATAGTGTATTGTATAATCCATTCAAGATATAGTTTTTAGAAATGAAATCATTATGATTCCAAGCATCCATAGATTCCACCGTAATGTGATCAGATTCATCATCTAACTATTTTTTTGTTGTTTTAGTTAAGAACATTATCAAGTTCAAGGTGGTCAGATAGAATAACATCTTCTGTTGTCACATCTTAAAGTTTAATCCTTTGAACTTTTCAAGTTTCTCATTGTGCATCACATAAGGTGTTGATGGAATCCTCACTACTGAAATAGTACTTATCAAAGCAACATTAGTTAGAACAACTAATTCTTGAGTAGAAGACATGATAAGATCTATTAAAATAATATGTAAAAATTACACCTTAATATTGTTGGAAATTATGATTATTATTTTTTAAATTTGTAAATCTTTGTTAAATAAAAAATTACTTGCATAAAATATGATCACATAAAAACAAACATGTATAAAATTTGAAAGGATTAAGCATAGGATTTATATGATCAACAAAAAAAACTCATACAACATAACAATTATTCAATCAAATAAATATTAATTGAAAACATGTTCGTAATAGAAGTTTAGGAGACTTACTTGTTGAAGACAATCAAAAGGAAACAAGGAACTTAACATTGTTGCCAAGGATTGAACTCTTTATTCTTAAGATGTAATTGCTCTTCACTTGGTGCAAACAGTCCAATGCAATTGCCTCCCTGAAATTCAACAACACTATCTTGAAAAATGCACTTGTTTTGAAGGTCTACAAACTTAATGGAATTGACTTAATTTTCTCTCTATAAAAACGGATACCTAAGATCTAGGGTAGAAAGAATGAATTAAAGAACAAGTTTTTGAAAAAACAACAGCAAAGGAAGAAAAGAACTCAAAAAGTTTCTCCATTCCTTTCCATCCATTCAAGACACCTATTTATTAGATTCAAGAACTAAAACATTAATTACTCATAATTCATGAATATTTATTAATTATGATAAATGTCCATAATTAATATATGTTCATTAATAAATATTCATGGATATTCATAGTTTAGGAAAACTTATAAGTACATTCATTTTTATCGCATTATAATTAATGTATTGGTTCATGTACTACAAGATTTTAGGGACTAAAAATTACTAATCCAATAGGGATTAATAACATAATATTTTGCATTAACCAAACCCAAGCCTAAACTCATGAGCCTACTACCCAATTCATAAAACTATTTTGGGTTTGAAACTTTTGTTATCCAAAGGTTTTTTTTAGAACAATTACTCATTCACCTTTAATTGGTTTTTAAAAAATGTTAATATTCAAAGTTAAAGAACTCATGTTGGATTACAAACCCAACATGATTTTAACCCTAAATATGAGTGAACCTCACATTTAATTTAACCTTAAAAGTGCTTATTACAAGTTTTATAAAACCAATTCCAATATATATAGGTGATGAAGTCGTGAAAAAATCCATATGGATTTGTGCTCTTCACAATTGATAATGAACTAGCTGGTAGGAACAAGTTGGTGTCACTTAAAAATCAGACTCTTCGATGCTCAAGTCAGTTCAATGGAAAAATAAAAGAAACAAGAAAATAAAAAGTGTAAGTAGGGATCATTTTGTATTTGTGATGGGTTGAGTGATGTAAATGTAGATGTGTTGTTCATGGGAGTTCTTCTTTCATACTTAATTATCCTCACTATTTATAAATATTTTAGAACCATAAGTTAATAAAGACCAAGTTGTAAGTCTACAAGATTAGGTTGAAAAACTTGTGTTCTTTTTGGGTGTTAAACCTGTTATTGTTAAGTGAAAGGCTATCTCCTTTATCGTTTATCACCACAGAGTTAGCATGTGATGTTAGAGGTAAGTGAAGACACTCACAATGAAGAGTAGTACAGTGGTTATAATATAAGTAAGGTGGTGTTTGAGATCTACTGGTTCTAGAAAACAATTCAAGTAAACATGTATGCATTTGGATGGTGAATTCTTTTCTTTTATATTTTTATCTTTTCAATTATTTTTGTCTCCACATTGAAGTTTCTATTGAATAAGTCCAGTTGGGCCATGAGAGGAGAGGTTCTATTGAGAAGAGGAGAGAGAGCTTGGACCAGGAGTAGAGGTATGGTTGGGTTAAATGAAATGTTCGATTGACAATGCTCATTTCTTCTCCTTTTTCTTTTCATTCTTTCTTTTTCTCCTTCACTTCTTCTCCTGCCAACTCAAGGGTTGGTGAGTTGTTGCCATACTGCAAGCCTGGTTAAGCCTGTTATAAAGCTCATTTTCATATATATATATAAAAGAACTAAAACTCCTTGAAAAAGTATTGTAGCTCCAAACTCATTGTTATTGTTCACTAGAATAGTATAATGGTGTTTTTGTTTTTTATATCAATTTTGATCATCGTTCTTTTTAAATTTTTTTGTTCTTTTACTAAATTGATTTTTTTTTTAATTTCACCATTGAATTAAATTATTACTTTTATTTTCTATTTTAATTTTGATTTTTATTTTTATATAATTATTTTTTAAAATTTTATTTTTTAATATTTGATTGATTCATGATTTTTTGAAAAGAATTACATTCTTCAGGTTGCAGATATGTTTTTTTTTTTTTGGGTTAAATAAGAGCTTGATAATACTTTTTATTATTTTACTTCATGTCCGCAACGCAACGTGAACAGCAAGGTAACGAGTTGTAATTAGAGAGGGATCCCTTCCTTCAATTTTTCAGGGGCAAAAAGGGACTGGCGATATTTATGAATTTATAATCCAGAAGAATATCTATATCAGCGCATTCTTGCTTGTCCAATTCTGTCACCATGCAAGACAAAAGGGTACAAAATTCGACTTTAGAAACAGAGGGTATTAATTTATATCGAAATCCAAATAATTAAATATAATAAAATACCCAACCTATGGAT
>Ga0325410_1000238_pt1 | contig 54253 bp, 47 predicted proteins | sample PopdelMetagenome_16_FD_206182 | JGI IMG/M metagenome (GOLD analysis project Ga0325410, IMG submission 206182) | Populus deltoides microbial communities from Bellville, Georgia, United States - Xylem-PdIQD-R3 | ecosystem: Host-associated > Plants > Phyllosphere > Stem > Wood/Secondary xylem...
CCGGGTAATGGGATCGTCACGAATGGACTAACATACATTTAGTGTATGTTAGGATCCCGGGTAAGGGGATCTCCACGTATTGGCTAACATACATTCAGTGTATGTTAGGATCCCGGGTAAGGGGATCTCCACGTATTGGCTAACATACATTCAGTGTATGTTAGGATCCCGGGTAAGGGGATCTCCACGTATTGGCTACCATACATTCAGTGTATGTTAGGATTCCGGGTAAAGGGAACGCCTTATATCGACTCCTATGGGGTGGTGATGACAATACCAGTGAAATTGGTATCGGTAATGTGATAAGCAAAAGTAATCACGTTGATCTTATAAAGTCTGGAATGAAGGTTGATAGTGGCAGAGGGAACGGTTATTAATAGTTTGAATAAGGAAGAGATTTTTAAATAAAAAAAAACTAGAAGGGAGAAGTAAATGAAATATGAATACATGTTACCCTGTTGAAATTATTAGATATTCATATTGTTATATTTATGGAAATATTTCACCTTGCAATAATATGTATTTTGTTTCAGGATCATCGCATGCACGACAGGAGTAGAATCTTAGCTTATGTTTCTTTTTAAAGTCTAGGTCCTAGGGAGTATACCCTTGTATTTTGTAAACATGAAAATGGTTGTATAACTTAATTTGTATAATAAATGTTTAAACTTGATTGGATGAATTTAACGTTGTAGTTTATATAACCATATTTCATGTCTATGTATTTATATTTATTTAAATTATCCATCCATAATGATATTTTTGTTATATAATGCATATCATAAATATTATGGTTGATAGGTGTGAGTATAATTGTGGAATTGAAACCCAGGATGATTGGGTCGGGAATTAAGTTATGAGATGCGAACTGTTAGAAGTGTAAATAGGTTACATGTCGGTAACTTGGGACCTTCCAGTATAGGGGGGATTCTGTCGAAATTCTGGTAGATGTTAATATGAAGACCATGAATATGTATATATATATATAAATAAAAATTAACTACTCTGTTTTTTTTTCTATTGACATGAGATTGTGGTTTTATCCCAGAAATGGGGAATGTTACATGATGAATTGTTGAGTGGGTGGCCACCTCTTGACTTGGTAACACTCCTTATCTTCTTGTCTGCAGAAAATATCATTGCTAACATCAAAATTTAAACAGATAGTCTTCATGAAAGTTTTGGGAAATTGTCTCAGCTTTTCAACAAAACAATAATCGGTGCATTTGGACTTCTAGAACTCGAGATATGGGCTAAACACTAAACAATGTCTAGGCTTCAGGACAGATTCTGACTTCTTTGTTGTTGCTACCATTTGAACTTGAAAATGACACTTTTAAATCTTAGACTTCTCATGAAAGTTTTAGGCTCATGTCATAGCTTTCCATACATATAAACCAAACCTAAATCCAAGTTCTACAGCTCTAGTTATGATCCAATAACCGAATGATGTTCCAGTTTGGACTGAACCAACATCTCTTTTTTAAGCTTAGCCCTCTCTTTGTCTTCTCAATTTCAGTAGTTAAACTTATCAATCAATCCTTTGATTTATGTGATAGGCCTGCATTTAAGATTAACATTTACCATAAATTAAAGGTATCTTATATTATTATACATGTTATTATAAAACATGCTCTAGTTAAGGAGTTATTGATACTTTAAGTGCAAAATGATGATATAAAACCTTGATAAAAATGCACTTTTAAGTACTAATCACATATTTAGGCGCATTTGTCTAGTTTTCTGCTTAACTAGTTTACTTCCTTTTACCAAGGGAATCTTGTGTATCACTATGTTAGTGTCTATGTAACAACCCGACTTTTCAAAGCAAAAATAATGGTAATTTTTTTTTTATAATATTCTGAAAATTGATAAACCAGTTTCTACTCATTATCGAGGCTCAATCCATATGTCAAACATCAATCAACATTTCATTAACAACATTTCTTACACATGCACATAATATTGCGTTTGCATGATTACAAGCTCATATTATAATATACCTACATAATCATAAGTTTGCACTCCTACACTACTAATAGACATCACGAAATTAAACAAGAGTATCGAATAATAGATACACATCTAGTACACTTAGTTCATACAAAATACATCATGATTTAAAATGCGACTACATGGTTCTTTGCAAAAGTAAGTTCCCATGTAATGGGGTTTCTAGGTACCTTGTTAGTGAGACGTCCCTGCTGCAGTAGAAATATTTACAAGAATTATAAACAATTAAATAGTTTAATGAAAGCATTAATGTTATTCTCTGTTTAAGGCATAACAAGCATAGGTCTTTCATATACTTGGTATACATAAAACATAATACACATGAACACATCAATTCTTTAAACTAACTCATAACTCCCAAATCCGGTCATCCTCTTAGGACGCCATTAGCCGAAACTAATCATTTAGTCATCTCAGTCATCCACTTAAGATGCCAAAGCTAATCATTTAACCATCAACAAATACTCCCTTGACAGTTTGGAATTTATATTAACATGATATTATGACATTCATATTAAAACATTTCATAAATTAGCGTTATGAAAGAGGAAGATGAAAACAACCTACCTGTTCCACCCATTGGGTGTCCTTGTCCTGATGAAGGACCAATCTTAGTCGCACCACCTTACGGTTTTCAGTAGCTTTAGGAGGGATTTAACAAGTTATTTCTTCCCCTCTTCTTCTGGTTTTCTTCCTCTTCTTCTGTTCAGTTTTCTTCCCTTTTCTTCTTCAATTCAACCGTTTGTTACACTCCCTCTCCCTTCATGGTTTCAGTTATTAATCCTACCATGTAATGAGGTGAACATGCAGCTAGGGTTGTGTGGTTTTCTTTTCTCTGAACAGAGAAGGGTTTGCTCCATCTGTTAAGGCCGGTTTTAGGGAAGAGGATGGGTCACCTTTTCTCTCTCCTTGCATTTATACCGCTCTTAAATGAGGTGGGGTGTTTAGGGTTGGGTTAAAAGTGTTCTTGTCCCTGTTTTGGTTTCTCAAAAACTAGTTTTTCCTCCCTCTTTTAACTCCTTAAGGCAGGTTGGTTTGCTCCCTAAACTTTCACTTAACATGAGTCAACCTTTTTCTTTGATTTTTTGTTGAGTATTACAGCTGCAGCTAACACATGAATTCGTCAGCTCACGTAACCACTGTTAAAGCGATGGTCATCAATAAAAATTGAGTCGTTGCTGATTCAAAAATCAATAACAAAACCATATCGCTGCCGATTCAGAAATTAACAATGAAAACTGAGTCATTGCCGATTCAGAGATCAGCAATGAAAATGTGTCGCTGCTGATGGGGTCATTTATAACTTCTTCTTTTTTACAGGTGTTTACATTCTCTCCCCTAAATAGGAATTTCATCCTCGAAATCTAAGAGGTTTCATAATCCATACCTGGTAGTTGAAATAGATTGGGGTACTTTTTCCTCATTTCAGACTCCCTCTCCCAAGTTTCGTATTCTATTTAGGCGTTCCGCTATAAGATTCTGACAATGGGAATCTTATTGTTTTGTAATTCCTTCACTCCCCAATCTAGTATACTTGTGGGCCTCAATTTAAGTGTTAAGTCTTCCTTGACTTCTACCGGAACTTGAGGTAGGATTCGAGCGGGATCCACGTCAGCATTTCTTAACAAGGAGACATGGAACACGTCATGCACGTTGGCTAACTGTGGGGGGCAAGTCTACTTTATAGGCTACTAGCCCGATTCACTACAAGATTTTGAAAGGTCCAATGAAGCGGGTCCCTTTTCAATCCGAACCGTAACATGTTCTTCCACGGGGCTACATTCAGGAACACCTGGTGTAACACCCCACCCCATTAGCAAGATATTGTTCGCTTTGGCCCACGGGCCTCACGGATTTGTTCTTTGCAGCCACGCATGGCCCCAAAATGCATTTTACTAGTTAAGGTGAGCATGCTCATATAAGGCCTTCCCCTAAGTCCTCACCCATCGATGTGGGATATTACAATCCACCCCCCTTAAGAAGCCCGACGAACCCGTCGGCACCATCGGACAGCCAGTGAGCCGGGCTCTAATACCATATGAAACACCCCACCCCACTAGCAAGATATTGTTCGCTATGGCCCACGGGCCTCACAGATTTTTTCTTGGAAGCCACACATTGTCCCAAAACGCGTCTTACTAGTCAAGGTGAGCATGCTCATATAAGGCTTTCCCCCAAGTCCTCACCCGTTGATGTGGGATTTTACACCTGGTCCTTTACACCGAACTCAAGGGGTCTTCTCCTTACATCAGCATACTTTTTTTGTTTATCCTGTGTAGCTTTAATATGATCCTTGATGGTTCTCACTTTCTCTGTGGTGACCTGAACCAACTTCGTGTCATACAACTTCTGGTCTCCAACTTCTTCTTAACATAAACGAGTCCTGCACATCCTACCATTTAGGGCTTCGTACAGGGCCATCCCTATTATGGTTTGGTGACTATTGTTGTGTGTGAACTCCACCAATGCTAGGTGTTCCTCCTAGTTTCCTCCAAATTATAGTACACATGCCCGTAATAGATCTTCCAAGACTTTGATGACTCTTTCCGACTAGCCATCAATTTGGGGGTCAAATGCAGTGCTTGTGACTCCTGAGTAAATTCCTGTATTTTGATTTACAAAAAAAGGGGGGCAAATAATTATATATATATATATAGAAGTTAATGGAGTGGAAATTATTATCTAATAAGGTGAATGTGGGATAAGGATTAAATTGAATAAGTCAAACTTTTGGGCCAAATGGTTTTAAAATAAAACAAAGGACTTCAATGAAAACGGGGGGAACACTTGTAAATATGTAAACAAGTGAGGAGTGGAATATAAGGAACATGTGGCCGGCCATGTTAGGGCTTGAGAGGGAGAAGAATTGAGTGAAATTTATCATGGTTCATCCAAAATAAATTCACAAAAAATAAAAAGGAAGAAGATAGAATTATTGATTAAAGTTTATTAGGAAGGGTTTGAACAAGAAAATCTCAAAAGGGGAACAAAAGATTTTTATTAAAAATGGGAGGCATTGAGAGGAAAATAAGGGGGGAAGGAGGAAACAAATTTGTGTGGTGATTTCAAGCTTTCCATCTCTTATTTCTTTGAATTAAAAGGTAACAAATCTTTTCCTCTCAATTAAATTGATATATTTAGTATGTTAAGATTTCATTCAATTATATTAGTGTATAATTATGGTATGAGTTGTGAGGTTGAATGGGTTAATCTATGAAATTATGATGAATTAATGTTTAAATAAATGAAATAATAGTGGGTAATGTTTCAATTTGAGAAAATTGAAGAAAAAATAATTATGGGTTCTTTTGAGAAGAGGTTTCGGTCTAGAGAAAGAAAAATGAATGGAAATGTTGAATCAATAATTAATATTGTTGAGTGATAATTAAATGAGTTATGTGATAATATTGATGATGAAGAAATTACATTAGTGATGGGTTAATATTGTTGAGTGATAATTAAATGAGTTATGTGGTAATATTGATGATGAAGGAATTATATTAGTGATGAGTTGATATTGTTGTTTGATAGTTAAATGAGTTAAATGAGTTATGTGGTAATATTGATGATGAAATTTTATTAGTGATGAGTTGATATTGTCGATTGATAATTAAATGAGTTATGTAGTAATATTGATGATGAAGAAATTATGTTAGTGATGAGTTGATATTGTTGTTGAAAATTAAATGAATTATGTGGTAATGTGTTAATGAAGTAATTAAATTAACAATGAGTTGTTTTGCTGGTTTGATAAGTAAAGTGGTTTTGTGGTGATGTTGTTGATGAAATAATTAAATTGATGACAAGTTGATTTTGTTGAAATAGAATTTAATTGGTAATGAAATGAACTTGCAGGAGTGGGCGAGGCTATAGGAACTACTCAGTAGACAAGTTTAGCTATCAGGATGCAAACACCAGGTAGGTGTTTAATACCTTGAATATTTTTTCTTTCTCTGAACTTTAAATATTTAAATTTTCCCTCGATCAATGAAATTTTATGTAGAATGCTGATAGATTTTCCCATGATAATTTATTCTGAAAATGGAAGACTTGTGAGCCAGTTATCCTGGAATGGAACTAGTGCCCTGTGAATGGGCAGTTTGTGAACCAGTTGTCCTGGTATGGTATTAGTGCCCTGTGAATTGGCAGTTTGTGAACCAACTATCTTAGTATGGTACTGGAGTCCTGTGAATGGGCAGCTAGCGGACTAGTTATCCTGGTATGGAACTGGTGCTGGTATGGAAATAGTGTTGGTGGTCCAACTGTGCTGGTATGGAACTAGTGCTGGTGGTCCAGCTGTATTGGTTTGGAACTGAAGTTCTATGATGTGGACAGGTTTAGATTTTGGATTATTGATTTGTGAATAATACTTGAAAGATGATAGTAAATGTTGAATTTTTTTTGAGTAACTAATGTATATATTTATATATTAATGCAAATGTAAATGCTCTAATTGACCATGATTATCTTTTAAATCATTATGCAGGTTCATCTCAATATCGCGCCTCCTAGTAGTTTTAGAGCTTACTTCTATTACCAGTAAATCTTTTGGATATGTAAATTGTTGATAATAACATTACTTTCTGTATATTTTGAAGATTATAATGTTGTGTATGTACGAATTTAAATAGACTAGCTTATTTAACTTGTACTCTGTTGTGTAAATATTTTCTAATTATAAAGGTGATATATATATATATAGTTAATATCATTTGTGTTAAACAGTACTTAAAAGATTATATATGATTAAAGGAAGTATCTTAAGTGTATAATTTATGGTTTGTGTATCATGGTTAAGATAATTCTTTCTTCATTTTAGCAAAATAATTATTCTTTGAGTTGATATGTTAGAGAAAGTGAAATATTGTTAATTGAGATATGTTGGAGTATAATAAGAACATTGAATTGTGGAAATGGTTGATTAGGGATTGATGTTGATTTTGTCGATAACTTGGGATAGGCTAAATTAGGGGAAACCCTGCCGAAATTTTTAAAAAAAATCATGAATTTTCAAAATGTATTGCTAGAAATTTTGGGGTTGTTACACTGCTCATATCCAATCTTGTCCCCAAGGCGTGTTGTATGCTCGACCAAAGTCGGGGAGGTGAACCTAAGATCCCGATCTGAGACAATGGATATTGGAATCCCATGGAGCCATACCACCTTGTTTATGTAAATCTTGGCAAGCTTGTCTACCAAATCGGTCATCTTTATGAGCAAGAATAATAAGGAGTTTATCAAGCGGTCTATGATGACCCATATTGTATCATTTCCTTTCCTACCTTTGGGAAATCTAGACACAAAATCCATGGTGATCATCTCCCACATCCATTCTAGAATTTGTAATAGTTGCAATCAAGGTTGTCAAAAAGATATTTGTAACACGGCACGAAAAATACAAAATAAACTCGGATCGTAAAATCGTAAGGAATTTTTTTTTTATACATAGTTCAAGATTTGTTTTTTGAATAAAAATTCATTATCAAATCTGCAAATCACTTCAAAATTTTTACTGTAAATTCATTACTCAATCACTTTAAAATCATCATACTAATCATTCCATCAAGCAAAACATTATAAAAGGGAATAATTTTTATTCAAAATCATGGGCAATGAGAAACTGGCCGGTAGCCAGATAGATTGTTCCATTAGCACTTTCCTTAAAGATTAACATATTAACCGAATAATTTTTTTAATTAATTAATCCATAAATTGTCTTAGTAATTTAAAAAATACTTTGTTTGAATTGATGTAAAAATTATTTTTTAAAATATTTTTTATTTAAAAATATATTAAAATAATATATTTTTTTATTTTTAATATTAAGACATCAAAAAAATTTAAAAATATAAAAAAAAATATTAATTTATAACTTAAAAAAAAATTAAAAAAAACTTTTAGAACATACAAACACTACCTGACTAGGCTAGAAATAGCTTTTGTTTATAACACTAAGTGATGAGGGACACTATTGGTAGGTTAGAATCATGAAATATTAAAAAAGTTAAGTTGGTTAACACCTAATTTAGTTTTTTAAAAAAGTTAATAAGTAATTAAGGAGGAGTTAATCAAGAGAGGTTAATTGTGCCGTTGAAGTGAAGGCAAGAGGTGATATATTGGGAATCGAGTTTGACAAGGAAATTTGCCATATCATCCCCTTCAGGGCATAGCTAACAGCATGTTTTTTGCAGGGCCATTAAAGATTGTTGAAATCATAAAATCGATATTAAAATCATATTTTTTGCGATTTCATCTGATTTTACCGATTTCAACCCGATTTTATCAATTTTCGAGTTTTTAAGGCGATTCGGAACGTTAAGCATATATTAACTCCTAAAATCGTACGATTTTACGAGTTAAATCACGATTTTAACAACATTGGTTACAATGGTCCCGCGGGTCTTTGGTACGTTCGCCTCTTTAATCTTCATCTGATAGTACCCTGACCTCAAATCTATTTTTGAAAATGCTCTCACTCTTTTTATTTGATCAAATAAATCATCTATTTGTGGTAGAGGATACTTATTTTTCATCGTTATTTTGTTCCCTGACCTCAAATCTATTTTTGAAAATGCTCTCACTCTTTTTATTTGATCAAATAAATCATCTATTTGTGGTAGAGGATACTTATTTTTCATCGTTATTTTGTTCAACTGACGGTAGTCAATACAAAGCCTATGGGTTCCATCTTTCCTTCTTACAAGTAGAACCAGCGCTCCCTAAAGAGAATTACTAGGCCGTATAAACCCTTTATCTAGCAACTCTTGCAGTTAAGTCTTTAGCTCATTCAATTCTGTTAAAGCCATCCGGTATGGTTGTTGGGCTATAGGTGGGACTCTAGGGAAAGTCTCTATAGACACTTCTACCTCTCACTCTAGGGGTAGTCCTAGTAGTTCTTCAGGAAACACGTCCGGGAATTCCTTCACCACAGGAATATCCTTCAGTTGCGGACCTTTGTCATCTGAGTTTAAGATATAAGTGAGGTATCCCTACATCCATTTCTCAGAAGTTTTTGAGTTGTTACAACCAATATTAAAGCGGTCGGTTTGGGAATTCTCTCTCCTTCAAAAACCATCCTCCTACCCTCGGGTATTTGGAATGTAACAGTTTTAGCATAACAATCTATCAAGGCCTTGTATTTACTCACCCAATCCATGCCTAGAATTATATCAAAATCATGCAATTCTAAAGGAATCAAGTCTACTTCGATTTCATACCCAGTTAAACTAACCTCACTCCCACATATATATTATTTGTTTCAACCATGTTCCCCATCGGAGTTCCAATTACGAACCCTTTTTCTACCACTTCTACTCCTTTTTCCTAATTTGTTGACAATTTTCCTAGCAATGAATGAGTGCGTGACACCCGGATCAAATAACACATGCACATTAAGGTTATTTATTAGTAGCATACCTGCCACCACATCCGTTGCAACCCTGACCTCCTCCTGTGTCAGGTGGAAGATCCTCCTTAAGGTTTGGTCATTTTGTTTCACCGGCCTCCCTCAATTGGAGTTTGCCCCTGATTGAGAAGATCTCACCGGCATATTCACTATGACTGACTGTTAATGGCTCTGACTCGGCTGCCTATAGGTCTGCATTTACCCAGTGGCCCTGTTAGGGAACTTCTTTTTATAATGACCTCTTTCGCCGTAGTAATGACATCCTTGCCTCATATAATGGCAATTTCTCCACCTATGTCCTCCCCCTCTGCAAACAAAGCATCGTCTTGGTGAAACTGAGTTATCCCCAGGGTGCCATTGTCCACATTGTACACAAGGAGGATAGTCAATACCCTTGCGGTCGTCGGTCCCTACTGTAGAGTTCGTCCTCGAATGCAACTGACCCCCATCATTCTCCCACTTAATTTTTGATGGAGCGGCACCGTTAGGGCCCTTTTTTCCTGTACTATTCAAACACTCTGCTCTCTCCTTTTTTTGGAAATGGTGGTTTGCTGCTGGGATAAACCCCATCTCTCTTTTTACTTGTACTCAGATTAATAATAATAATAATAATAATAATAATAATAATTATTAGTATTAATATTAATATTTTTGCTATAAATATTAATATTTTTATTATAATTGAAGGTGTTCATATTAAAAATAGTATTATTTGTGTTATAAATATTAATACTTCTATTATAGTTCAAAGTATTATTATTTGTGGTAAAAATATTATTATTTTTATTATCATTTAAGGTATTAATATTAAAACAGTATTATTTGTGGTATAAATATTATTATTTAACTTGTCTACCCAAATTTTTATATTTTTTAATCTTTAAAAACCAATTATGGTTTTTCTTCGATAGTAGTAATAGTTTTTTTAAATTTATTAATGATGATGATGATGATGATGATGATAGTAATTTTTAATTTTACCTTTCAAATCAAATCTATGGTTGTTTTTCAATATTAATAATAATTTTTTCAAATTTATTAATTACTTTGTTAATAATATTAATTAAAATAATAATAATAATAATAATAATAATAATAATAATAATATTTATAAGACAAATAATAATATTTTTATTAGTAATACTTTCAATTATAATAAAACTAATAATATTTATAACACAAATAATACTATTTTTAATATTAATACTTTCAATTACAATATAAATAATAATATTTATAACATAAATAATACTATTTTTCATATTAATATTTTTAATTATAATAAAAATAATAATATTTAAAATACAAATAATTATATTTAGAAATTTAAGACCCAAGAACCTTGGATCTTGATGAAGAACCCAATAGAATTGAGTCCTGACGCAAGACCTATTAAGCTTGGGTCCTGATACTGGACTCAAGACATTCGGGTACTGACACAGTACCACAGTGAATTGGGTCTAGACACAAGACTCAAGAGAATGGGCCTGATGGCCCTTGGGTCCTGACGCAAAACCCATTCAACTTTGATCCTGAGGCTACATCCAAGATCAATGGGTCCTGACGCAGGACCCATTACCATTGGGTCCTGGCAGAGGACCCGAGCGAATTGGGTCCTCACGCAGGACCCAAGATAATTGGGTCCTGATGCAGTACCAATTTGAAGGGTAAAAAAATAAATTATTGTTCTTATTATCATTAAAAAATATTATTTTTATAAAAATTAAAATTAAAAATAATAATAATTAGTATTAGTATTAGTATTTGTGCTATAAATATTATTATTTTTATTATAATTGAAGGTACTAATATTAAAAATAATAATATTTGTGTTATAACTATTAATATTTCTATTATAGTCCAAAGTATTATTATTTGTGGTAAAAATATTATTATTTTTATTATCATTGAAGGTATTAATATTAAAAACAGTATTATTTGTGGTATAAATATTATTATTTAACTTGTCTGCCCAAATTGTTATATTTTTTAATCTTTAAAAAATAATTATGGTTTTTCTTTGATAGTAATAATAGTTTTTTTAATTTAATAATAATAATAATAATAATAATAATAATAATAATAATTTTTAATTTTACCTTTCAAATCAAATTTATGGTTGTTTTTTTTATATTAATAATATTTTTTTTCAAATTTATTACTTATTTTATTAATAATATTAATTAAAATTAAAATAATAATATTTATAAGGAAAATAATAATATTTTTATTATAATATTATTAATTATAATTAAAATAATAATATTTATAGCACAAATAATACTATTTTTCATATTAATAATTTCAATTATAATAATAAAAAAATATTTAAAACACAAATAATTATATTTAGAAACCCAAAACCAAAAAACCTTAGTTCCTGATGAAGGACCTAATAGAATTGGATCCTGACACATAAACCATTAAACTTGGGTCCTGACATCGGACCCAAGACAATCAGGTCCTGACGTCGGATCCTAGGGAATTAGGTCATGTCGTAAGACCTATTTCACTTGGGTCCTGATGTATGACCCATTCGACTTGGGTCTTGACGCAGGGTCCATTATCATTAGGTCCTAATGTAGGACCCATTTAAATGGTAAAAATATAAATTATTGTTCTTATTATCATTATTGTCATTAATAAATTTGAAATAAAATATTATTACCACCAAAGAAAAATCATATAGTTGATTTGAAGGATAAAATTAAAAATTATTATTATTATTATTATTATTATTATAATTGAAGGTATTAATATTTAAAATAGTATTATTTGTGTTATAAATATTAATATTTCTATTATAGTTCAGCCCCAGTGTCAGGTGTCCGCATCCTAGGACCTGCAGCCCTACCAAAACTGGAATCGACTATTTCTCCCCAACCATTCCTTCAATGCCAAATGCATCACAGTGAAAAGACAACCCCACCCCTTCCCTGTTGTCCTTACAACTCTCTATGGCAAGGGTAGCTTTGCCATTACACTACTCCAATCCACAGTGTTTTGTGTCTAGGTAAACAGTAACAAGGTCACTGAGCCCTTTTAGTATATTGTATAATTTAATATTGTGACACATTATATTTTTTAGAAGTATTTTTTACTTAAAAATATATTAAATTTTTTTTATTTTTAATATCAATATATCAAAAAGAATATCAGTTAATATTATTTTTTAAAACAAAAATATTTTTAAAAGACATCTAATTAAATAATTAAAGATAATTCAGGTGCACTCATTTTCCTCTCCCTGTTTCTTTCTTTTATTTTTTATAAAGGGAAAACAAGAAAAAATCCGTGAGATTTTCTTGAGCAAATGCAATAAATAAATAAATAAAAGAAGAAAAAGAAGAGAGAGAAGGAGCAGATATCTCACACCGATAACATACATACTACGATTAGATAGTAGCACGAAAATATTTAACTATACTGTCTTGTTCTATGTACATACTGACCATATAGTATATAGCCATAGCTAGATCTTTTTTGTCTTCTTTATGGTAGCGAGTAGCGAGTGAAAGAAGAGAAGGCGGTGGATTATAGCAATGACAAGTAAATATCTAATTTCTATTTTACTGGGTTTAATTGGAAATGCAGTTTCTATTTTCTGTTTTTTGTTGGGACTAAAATGATGATGAGGGATATGGGCTATGAATGTATTAGTGGATCATTATATCTTCTGTTTTGGCTTTTTCTATTTTACTGTATTTTACTTACTTATTGTCTTGTTATGCTAAATTTATAATGACATGCAAATTTACCCAAGCAAAGCTTGTGGTATAATGTTATCATCTGGGCTAAGAGATCCAAAAGATGGTTATGTTTTTTTTTTTAATGCATGGTTAGGACTACACAACAATTTGATCCAATTGCTGCAGTTTTACAATGTTATTTGCTGTTGTTTGATGTTTGTTCTTATCGTGCTGCTGTATGTTCCATTTCAGGTTTGATTTTTGCCTGTGTGGTTTTGTGATTATGCATTACTTTCATTGCTTAATTCGTTCATCTTAAACTATGATATAGTTCACCAAATTTTCCTTGTGATTTTCTTATGCTTCTTGTTATGATGTTAGAAATTTGTGTGTGTAATTCTAAATTTGTTTTCTTCTTTGCATTGTGAAGTGGCAATGGGGAACATTGGGGTTGGCAACGTGACGAGCACTATCTTCAAAAACATTTCAATGGTGGTAAGTTGCTGCTGCAGTGCATCCTAATTTTCTCCCCAGAGAAGATATATATTTTAGCACCTCGTGTTTTGATGAAACACCAAAAATAAATGAAGTTGTTGATGTATAGTTGCTCTTATTTTTTTTTAATAGACATATCTCAATGTTTATGGGATGAAGTGACTTCGAACGGAGAAAATCTTTCTTACATGCTTGATGAGACAACTCCAGTTAAGGCTTGTGGGGATTTGGCTTACCATGTTGATCATGATGGTGGTGTTTTAGTTCCAACTTACTTTTTTCCTTTTGCTTTTTTCCTTTTTTCCTTTTTGGTAATTGATAGTTGCTGGTTATTCTATCTCATTTGTAAGAGTGGATTTTAGCTAACATGAACAAGGAACATGAAGAATGGAGGGGGACTTGCTTGCAATTAAAAAGGCGTCGGCTACAGTTTGACACTCAATTAGAAGATTCCTCCTTTTGTGATGAAGAAATAACTCCTATATTTTTAAAATCAAATATCAGTGCTGCTTATCTATTTACTCATGCCTAAAGCACGTTATTATTTTTAATTTGGTTCTGCTATGTTGGGAGGTCTAAAGGCCCTTGGTATGACATGACATGTGGTCCTCCATCTCATCGGCCCTATGCCTCCAACCTATTGAGATTTGAATTCAGGACTTCCAAGTTGGGATTCAAGCCAAAATAAACTGGAATTTTTCTTAGGAACACTATGACCTGACTGATGATAGAAGAATGTGAAATTTGAATTTTATATTATACTAGTTTTTTGTTGTTGGTTATAAAAATCATACAATGTGTATCCATGCAAACCATTTGTGGTAGGTATGGTGATTAATCTTAGTTATCTGATGAAATGAGCATGGAGCTTTGAGAATATTGCCTACAATGCAGTTTTCAAATCCGTCTTAAATATCATATTGAGCTAATTGAACATCTTTTCTTTCTTTGACCTTTTATTTTCCTATATTATTCATGTGGAGTATCAATGTGCACTCCGTTTACTTTAGAGAACGGATTAGTCCCTTATATTCCTTTGTATTCGTATTGAATATTTCCATAATTTATGTTTTTGGTTCCATCTTTAGGAGACAAAAGAGTCACTTAAAGAAGTTTTCCCATAAGCATCACAATGGGATTCTGGTTATCAAGGTTTATCTCTTGCAAAGTTCTGTTGCTAAAACAGATATGAACTTGAATATCCATGCTAGGCTTTCGAATCGCAATGCATCATATTTTTATAGATATTTCTGCCTCCAGTTATAATGGTCTGGATTAGTCATTTGAGCGGTGGATCGCAGACTGTTTTAATGACTCGGAGATGCATTTTAGTCCCAATGATATGTATGCTTTGTTTGAACTTTAGACTTCTACACCTTATTACCCTACAACTACAATATAATTGTTTTGTTATGTGAGAACCAGGAATCTCCCTGGAGCATCTGATATTCAAATTGATATTTCAGGTATATGAAATTAACTTTCTAGTTTAGAAAGTGTTCGAGTCCTTTTTTATTAAGCATTTAGGTGTAATGTACGGTGTATAAATGTTAATTTGCTGCTGTAGATTTCTGCAATGACCCTCCTGAGTTTGAAGCTAATAAAGTTCAAAAGTGTGTTACTCGAACACCTCGAAATGTTGTTTTTAAAGGTCTCTATATTCTCAAATATTCTTTTTGTTTTACTTGTATATACTAAAACTTAATATGTGCTATCATCCCTTGTTTATTAGATATCCTTTGATGACTTGGAAGAATCTCTCCTTAAGGTCATTGAGTTTGATATTTTCTTGACTTTGTTCTGGTTTCTGTTTTTTTTGGCCAAAAAAGGAGGAGAAGCAAGAAAAAGCATAGAAGTATCGCGCCACTATAACATTCTCGACTTTATTCTTAATGTTATTTATGTCTTTGAAGATAACTAGATTTCTTTCCTTTTTTTTTTGTTTTGGAGATTTTTACTACTCAAAAATTGAAAAATAGAAAGTAACTATGCCTGACTTTCTGTTTTTATACCCTTAGGTATGAAGTCCTTCATCTAGACACCCACTAAGTTAGCTATTTTTGTTGCCTATCCATTTGCTTTTATCAAACCTTGTGGGGTTCATAGAGATGTCACTTTGAATGAAATAAACCAGCGGATCTGCACTCCACCATCAAAAGCAAAGTTAAGGGATGAAGAACCTATCATTTACCCCATGTCCGCTTTTTCCGGGAAGCCTGTTGTTGGAAAAACTAAAATTCGCATAAAAGGAGGGAAAGGAAGCATCACAATTATGAGAACTAAAGGCTAATATGATAAGTGTCTTCCCAAGTTGCAGCTTGAGTCCCCTGTGCTCTACGATCGAGTTTTTGGCTATGTTGTTCTCAACCCTTCAAGTACAGAAGTTGGTAGTGCTTTATTTTTTTGTTCATACTATTCTTGGAATTTATATATCACCTCATAGTGTTTATGCTTTCAGATAGCATTTTAGGTTTCTATGGTTGTTGTTCTATACATAGTTGCTTAGTTATTTCGACAGGTAAAAACTCTATGTGCTTTTGGCTTTAGAAATACCCTGTAAGTGCTTTCACTGGAATCCTTTAGATGTGCAAAGCTTTTATACTGGACATGTGCATCAAGAACTGGAAGCTGTATTTAACATTGAGTGGAAGCACCACTTGTCTGATTTTGGTTGAAGCTGGATGCATTTTTCAAAGTTTTGGTCGACCTCAAAGATCATGATTCACTAATGTTCTTGACAAATCCATTTCTTTCTTTTGTGTTCTTGATCAATTTTTTGTTTATTGTAGCGCCTACACTTAGTTTTCTCTGACATTAATTCTTGAACTTCGGTTTGGTAGAGTATTGTGCCAATATCAGTTTACCACCTTGGAGGAGTAACTTGGGATATCAGTTGACCATAATCATTCACAGGAAGCAAATCTTGAATATCATTATTATTATTACGGAAAATTATAAAACCTTCATTTGTTTGGAAACACATCTTGTAAATAGACTAACTATTTAACAAAATATATGAAACGTGTGTGTTTTACTATAACATTATTGTGTATTGCTACAATGAAATTATATTTTTGCTCTTGAGTAGAAAAAAAAAAACCTTGAAGGTGGGATGTTTTGATTTTTTCCACTAGCTCATTAGTCATTATAAGATTACCATGGGTATGTTAGTTTTTTTCAAATACTTTTTTACCTTATGATAAAAAAATGTTGGGTTGTTGGGCAAGATTTTTTTTTTTGTTTTCCCCTTCTTCATATACAATTAAAATACGTTTTTAACCTTAGAAAAAAAAAGATAAGGTTTGCATTCGAGGGTACTCTTGTACTTTCACACATGTTTTTTTTTTTTTTATAATTACCAAGGTTAAGGGGATGTTTTGGTATTTTTACATTTACTTTTTATTTTTTATTCAAGAAAGCTACTAGCGCGTTCTTATTATGTACCAACGAGTAGGTGACGTCCACGCTATTTAGGCGGTGCGTGTGACGCCACTTGGTGCCCAAACATAACCTTCCATCGTGTCTTTGAAAGCGTCATCGTGTTATCTTCCTCATGATGTGGCGCGTGACAACGTATGATGGTTGAATTGTCACACGTGATCATTTCTTCTTTCCCCTCTTCTTCTCTTTTTTCTATCAAAAAAGTGCTCGATTGTCCTTTTTGTTTTTTTAATTTTAATCTTTATTCTTTTGATTTAATATTTTTTTTCTTATTCCTTTTATAAAAGTCTTGTTTGTTTTTAATTTAGCCATTCAATTACAATTTCTTATTTTTTCATTTTGGTCCTTATTCTTTTAATTTTTAATTTATTTCCTTGGCATTTTTGCTAAAGTTTTATTGACTTTCAATTTCATCCTTCAATCAAAGTTCTTTATTTTTGCTTTTTTTAATTTTAGTTCTCGTTCTTTTGATTTCTTATTTTGTTTTTATTTCTTTTATAAAAGTTTTGATTGTTTTCAATTTAGTTCTTCAATTACAATTTCTCATATTTTTTTTAATCTCAATCCTTATTCTTTTGATTTTTAATTTACTTCTTTAGCTATTTTGTTAAAGTTTTATTGGTTTTCAATTTAATCATTCAATCAAAGTTTATGTTTTTTTATTTTTTCTAATTTGACCTTCATTCTTTTTATTTGTTTTTTTTCTTATGTTAAAGCTATTTTTTATTTCAATTTAACCCTTTAATTGATAATTTTTGTTTGCTCTCTATTTTTTTTATTTTCACCCTCTTTCTTTTAATTAAATTTTTTTAGATCTTTTTGAGTAATTGATTTTTTTTTTGTTTCATCTTTCGACATTTGATTTGTTAGGGATTCGATTTCATATTTTTTCTATTTGTAGCACTTTCGATATAATAACCTGGATCACGAATTTAAAAAGTTAATGTTATTTGACTTTTTTTTGCTTATTTTCTTTTATGATCTTATCGTTATGTATTAGTAATTTATTTTTTTATATTAGTATTGTGATTATTTTTAATTTTTATAGATTGATCTTAATTTTATGATATAGTATAGTAACATATGACATTGATTCACCTTAAAATCCATTAGAAAAAAGGGCATTTAATTGATGTACAAGCTACTTGCAATTAAAAATCTGAAACTATTCAATTTTTCTTAACAAAAGCCCAACATTAAAAACAAAAGGGCCCATCGGCGTCGTCTTCTTCTTCATGTATTGTAAAACCCAGGCCCACTACTACACGCAGAGGGAGGGGGAGGGGGAGGGGGAGTGGAGGGAGAGGTCTCGCATAGTACCCCCTCGATTTGGAAAAGAAAACACGCGCACAAAAATACCAGATAGAACAAAAATAAAAAATAATAATAAACGAAGGAAAAAAAGAAAATAAAGAACAGGATTAAAGGCAGAGAGAGGCAGAGTAAGTCGCTCTGATGGTTAAATTTCGAAGGTGTTGTTAAATTCTAGGGCAAATTTCATTTCGTTTTGATTTCCAAAGAAAAAACCCCAGGAGAGAGAAAGTGTGCAATTCGGTGGTTACTAAAAGCCGTGCCCTAGCTTCTCAAATTTGTAATTCAGGTGATTATTGCTTTACTTTTTTCAGTGATTTTTGCTACTACGTTGGAAACCCTAGAGTTGGGGTGCAATGTTGGATTTTTGAGAATTGTGCGAAATTAGGGTTTGTTTAAGGCAATTCCTTTTTTGATTAAATGCTCAAGGATTTACGCGGTAAGTCATATCTGTATGCGTAAAGGTGGTGGGGAATTAATGCACTAACTTGGTTTGCTCGTGTCTTAAACTGGTAAGCTAGTGGTTTTAAGTTTTTGAATAGCTGCTGCCTGCTTGTGTGCGAATTTGAAACGACGTGGGTACTAATGTATTTTGGCACTGCTGCTTGCTTGTGTGTGAATCTGAAACGACGTTGGCACTAATGTATTTCGCCACTGCTGCTTATTTGCGTAGAAATGCATGTTGTGGGAACTAAGTACATTTATTTGGTTGTTGTGTGATCATTAATTGCTTTGTTTTGCACACTTATGGATAATGTATTTGCTTCTTTTTAGAAACCTAACCTGTTTGAAACAGATTGCTTTACTCACTGTGAATGATACACGTTTGCTTGTGGAAGTTTGGTGGGGCTTTGTGATGCTTGCAAAGGAGAATGGCATAGCAACTCTGCTGTATAATTGGCCATGGAAATCATTTGGTTGGGTTGATTACAAAAGATGTTTCAGGGTTTATGGCTGGAAAAAGAGTCTCTTTAATTTTCAGGATTCTTGCTAGCAAAGAGAAAACTGTGTAATAGTTGGGAATGTATTCATGATGTGTCCATGCTTTATTTCTTGTGATTCCTTTGTTTTAAGCAGAGTTGAGATTGTTTAAAAAATTTCCAACTTTTTGTAGAAAGCTAGATTATTTTACAAGCTGATTTGCAAATGACATGTGTTATAGATTTGGAACGGCAAACTTTTTAGCTCTCTGTCTGGCTTGCTCGAGTATTCATTTTTTTATTTCTGATTTGGGCACTGGGGGAGCTATCATATGTTTTTCGACATTAATGTTTCCATAGCATGATGCATTGGTGTAAATTTTTCTAAAAGGATGTTCACTTATTTCCTTTTCTATTTTGGAGAAATAATTTTTAAGCTGCTGCATAGATCTAAATTCCTGCATTTTTTATTACATGCAATACTTATTTACCGGGTCAGTTCAAGAACTCAAGCATTTTAATGTCTGCATGCTTCCACGTAGCTTATTATGCTTATGGAATGAAGGGAGAATATATAATATTAAGACATCTTAATTTGACAGGATGATTACCTTTCTGATATAGATGGCCGGATCTAATGCATTGACATTTTACTTTTGCTACGTACCATTGCTCCTTGAATTTTTGAATAAGCCATAATAAGATATCTAGACTAGCCCATCTATCTAATACACCTGCAACCTAATTTAGTCAAACCTTTGGACTTGAAAAGACTGATACACTTATACAAGAAGATCTATCCATCATGCATACGATGCTAATTTCATTTTCATTTTACTGGGGGGATAGTGCCTTTTCATTCTAGGCCACTCTTTTCTTCATTCTAATATTAGTCTTATGTCTAATCAAAGAATTCAACAGTTTTTTGAATTGATGGGAGGAGTGCAAGGCCTCTAGCTACTGAAGTGGTAATGCATGGATGTGGTCCAGGGTTTGCTCCCCTAGTAAATGCTGAAGTTGATTCCATGGGTGGGGTTGTTGATGGCGGAGTTGGTATTGGTATAAAAACCTCTCCACGGCAAGCAGCAATTGAGAAGGCTCATGCAGAACTTAGGTAACACTGGCATGCTTTTTTGTGTGTTTTACTATCAGTTTTTGTAATTTCTGCATTTCTTTTGCTACATGAGAAAAATATGTCCTAAATTTCTTGATGTTGGCAACTAAAATTTGATGTTAACAGACAAGAGTATGATGTTCGTGAGGAACGGAGAAGGGAGCTAGAATTTCTTGAGAAAGTATGGCAATTTAAGCTTTTTCTTGCTATTTTGAACCCTTTTATGTTTTTACCTCCCTTTTAAATTCTTCCTTACTTGCAGGGTGGCAATCCTTTGGATTTTAAATTTGTGAATGCAGCTTCGGTTAGTGTCCAGTCTACTTCACTCACGGATCATCATGTTGAACAGTTTGTTACTAGGTATATTCCTTTTGCTGTGGTGTTTGACTGACTTATAGTTTGCTAGTTGGCTAATGCTTCTCCTGCTTCAATTTTCCCCTCTCCATATTGTATTACAGTGAAGCAAAAGGCAATTTTCCACTGACAACATCACTTCACGGGGATTCTGTAGAAAGTAGTGGGAGACCAGGGGCTACTGCAGTTTGTGAGCCCAATAGTGCTGACAATTTTGATGGTGAAAATGAGTTACTTGGAATTGAAAGGAAACCTACAAATCCTAGTAGAAGGAATAAAGTGACTCAATCAGAGCAGTCTTCACAGATGGATGGGACTCATAATGCCAAGGAGTCTGAAGATTCTGCTATTTTTCGGCCATATGCTCGAAGGAATAGGTCCAGACCAAACCGTGATAGTGCTCGATCAGGTTCAACTGATATTGTTCAGAGTTCAGGTGGTCATGGATTTTCCTTACCAGTTCGAGGGGGTGCAAGGGATGTGAAGGGGTTGGTAACTGAAACAGACAATCATAAAGACCAGAATATCACTTTAGTCTCTAACCCAAAGTCTCCAGCTTCAAATGGTATGGTTTCCCAGATTGAGGCTTCCAATACCCATTCAAACATGGAACTTGATTGTGTGCAGGCACTGAAAACAGTTGCTAACCTGCCTGAATATAGGCTGGATGTTACAGTGTCCAATGTCTTGAGGGATAACCTGCATGATCAACCTTCAGAAGCTGATACTGAGAATGCTTCCAAGGAATGTGATCATGATGGAAGAAGACAGCAGGTTATTTCTGCTGGTCCTGAAGGTCTACCTTGTGCTGAATCAACAAAGACTGAGAATGAAACTGGTCCGGGTCTGCTTAACGGTTTTAGTGACTTGAAAAAAGATGGAGATGAAGGTCAAAATGGTAACACAGCAATGGGAACTAAAGGATTCGATTCAGAGTCCTCGTGCACCCAAAATAGCATAAGCTTAGATGTAAACAATGACAGTGATTTGTGTGCCAAATACAGAAATGATGATACCAATGAAATACTTTTTAAAGAACTATCAAGACATGAAGGAACACAAAGTTTACTATCAGGTAATATGGGGAATGAAAAGAAAGAGACTAAGTCTATTGAACGTGTTACTGCCATCAATGATGGTTCTGTGCATCAAAACTACTCTGGCAATGATTCTACTGTCAAAAGTGAGGAAGAGATGAGAAGTTGTTCTCACCCTCAAAATGAGGTGAAGTGTCACAATCTTGAAGGGGCGGAACAAAATGACCATGTAGCACCTGAGGCTGATATAAAGGCGGGCAAGATGTTGGCTGACGATTCCAATTCCAACAGAGAAAACATTTACCCCAGTGGTCCCCAGGGCTATAATGATCCATCTATTCAAGAGCTTCCCCACCTTATTTTGTTAGAGAAAAAATCTTCTGCGCCCCTTGACCCACAATCTTGTTCTAATACACAATTGAAATTGGTAGACAAGGCTCATGAAGATTCTGTTTTGGAAGAGGCACGGATTATCGAGGTTGTTCCTTCATACTATCTCTTAAACATACCACATCTATTTCTTCAAAAAGCTTTTAAAAGAACTGACAAAGTTTGGCTTGCAGGCTGAGCGGAAGAGGATTGCTGAATTATCTGTTGGAACTGTGCCCTCAAAGAGTAACTGGAAATCTCACTGGGATTTTGTCCTTGAAGAAATGGCATGGTTGGCAAATGATTTTGCACAGGTCTGACTTTTTATATAAGGAATTTCTTGCTCAATTGTTTTTTTTTCCCTCGTGAAGAGTTTATCTTGTACATTTAAGAACTCACTATTAGCGCCTATATTTAACTTAATCTCTATTTAAGCTTTGTTATTTATTCTATTTCCTCATAGGAGCGTCTCTGGAAGATGACTGCTGCTGCTCAAATATGTCGCCGTGTTGCTTTTACTTCCAGATTTAGAGTTGAGGAACGAAATCAGCATCTGAAGCTAAAAAAAGTTGCTTATAGTCTGGCTAAGGCTGTCATGCAGTTCTGGCACTCAATGGAGGTGTATCTAAGTAACAATTGTCAAAGTTTTGGTTCAAAGAATGGCAAGCATGAGTCGATAATCTTTTATGGGAATGAATTTTCTGTCAACAAGTTTGGAGAAATTGATAAGGTGCTAGCAATGTTTGGAAACCACCTTTTCCATACTCATCTATTTAACTGCCTGGAATTCATTTTGCCTTTGTTTTTTGCTTTCAATCTATAGTATTCCCACTTTTGCAAAACTTTTCACTTAATTGAAATGCACTTCATCTGATAAGTGGAGATAGTATTTATTCCACACACACACACACACACACACACACACACACAAAGACAGCTTTGGATCAAAGTTCATTTTCCTTTGGATATTGATAACATAAAATGAATATGCTTTTAGTGGAGTTTAGAACTGCATTAATTTTCAGAAATGGTATGATTTTCATCCTATTCGTACTAAGTATTGACCCATTCTGAACATTTTGTTCATGAGCAGGTGGCATGCAAAGAGTTAGAGATACAAAAGCCTGTCAAAAACATTGTCCATGCCATTCATGGATATGCTTTAAGATTTTTGAAATATAACAGCTCGCCAGTTCCTTCCCTTCAAGAAGTACCAGCAACTCCTGACAGAATAGCTGATTTAGGCATGATGGACATTTCATGGGATGATCACCTCACGGAAGTATGCATACCTACCTTCTTTATGTTTTTTATATCTGTTGTCTTGTTTATGTTTACCAAAGCCATCTCCTTTTGATATCTTAGATGCATGCTGTGTGTTTTACTCTAACCTTGTTTGCACATAAATCACTCATTATGCATTCAACTTTTTATTTGCAGGAAAGCCTGTTCTATGCAGTTCCCTCAGCTGCCATGGCAATGTACAGATTGTCCATTGAATCTCATGTCATGCAAAGTGAGGTAATTAAAATATTTTGAAAGCTTTGGAACATGTTCTTGGTTTTTTCTATGCTTGAAAGACATACAGTTTGACAAAATTTAGAAAGAATACTGGAGAATGACTTCTAGCGGGCGAAGTTGGCTTGGCACTTGATGCTTGTAAACTACAAACTGTTGATTTTTTCCCTCATCACGTTGTTTTCAAGTTTGTTCCATCTTAATCTTGCTTATTTGTTGAACTTTGTTATTCTTCCAGAAAACTCACAATAACATGCAGGATGAGGTTGATACATCTATGTATGACACTCCAGCAGGTAATGCTAAATGTACTTTATCTACTAGTTCCTTGTTGATTGAATTTGTTCTCTTTCATTGGTTCATTCCCAAATTTCAGACTTTGGATGTCATGACAATGCATATGACGAGGAAGAAGAAACAAGTGCCTACTATATGCATGGCGTCTTTGAAGGTAGCAAGCAAGGAAAACGTGACCAGAAGAAATGGAAAAGCTTCACAAAGTCACCTTCTGCAAGATCATATGATCTGGCAACTGATTCACCTTATGGACACTGCACCACTGGGCCTCAACAAAATGTATTGAAGGGGAAAAGACCTGCTAATAATCTTAACATTGGTTCAATTCCAACAAAACGCATGCGTACTGCTTCTAGGCAGAGGTTTACAAGTCCTTTTACTGCTGGAACCACTGGGGTTCTACCCCAGGCTCCAATGAAGACAGATGCGTCAAGTGGAGATACTAATTCTTTTCAGGATGACCAGAGTACTTTGCATGGCGGATCACAAATACAAAAAAGTGTGGAGGTCGAGTCAGCTGCAGATTTTGAAAGGCAGTTACCATATGACTATGCCGAGACGTCAGCAAAACAGAAGAAGAAGAAGAAAGCAAAACATCTGGTACCTAGGAATTCTCATAGTTCAGCTGGTGCTGGGGGCTTAGTTTATTTTAATAAAGTCTGGGTGCTTTCTAAAGTGGTTTTCTTTGTAATGCTTGTTGACTAACACCATTTTTGCAGGGTTCTGCTAATGAGCAGGGCTGGCAGCTGGATTCCACTGTTCATAATGATCAGGTGATATAACTTTTCTTAGGTTTGGATGTTAGATATAATTTCACATTTTTTTTAAGCAGAAAATATGATGAGCACCAGGTAATTGTAAAATTCAGGTTGTAGTGTCATTAATTTAGAATTTCAGCATGCATTTTGGTCTAGAGACTTTTAAAAAAATGTTTGGTGTTCCTGGAGAGAGCACCGTATGAATTAAAGTACGACTTCAATTGCTAAGGAGCCATGTAATCACCATTTTAATAAAATTATGGCTGAAGAAAAGCAGACACTAGTCATAATTGATGCAAAATATGACAGAGAACCTTGCAGTGATGTGTCAAAACATGATCATTCGCTCAATGATTGTTGCTTTTGGGGTGTAAAACAATCTTGGGCAGAAGCACTTTTAAAATGTGGAATCATATATTGAGTTTGTTGACTGCAAAAGTCACATAAACTGAACTTGAGAGAAATTATGGGTATTAGGAATCATATATTGAGTTTGTTGACTGCAAAATTCACTGATAAACTGAACTTGAGAGAAATTATGAGTATTAGCTTCCGCTAGTTAAAGTTGCATCCAGTCCACAGATGACAATGTTGGTCAAGGTCTCTCTAAAAGAATTAACACTTTTCCTAACTTTGCCATTTCTGCTGGGTATTGGGATGGGGGAGTAGTTATGGTAAGTCTTTTGATTGAAAAACTGGTAGAGAACACCAAGTTGACCATACTTTCTATTAAATGGATGATATGAACAAATTTATGATGAGTTTATGTAACTTTTGTGGTATATTGTTAGTGCATTTATTTATGTAGTGTAAGCACTTGAGTGATCAATGTTTTCTTTTGTCTAATCTTCTGTCTACCAAATTTGCGTTATAAAAGCTATTTTCTAAACACACTAATTTTTATACTGGCGCTTTTCTACTAGCAGAGGGATAATTTCAGAAAGAGATCAGAGAGTCATCATTTTGGCTCTAATGGAACTAGTGGTAAAATCCCATTCATCTCATATTATTTTAATAGTGATTTGACAGGTATACATATGATTTCACGTTCCTCTTCATCCTTGACACTTTGAAATATCTTCTTTAAGGTTTATATGAGCAACATACTGCAAAGAAGCCAAAGATAATGAAGCAATTGCTAGATAATACTTTTGACAGCATGGCGCAAATGACTGGGTCCATCCCATCCCCAGCCCTTTCCCAGATGAGTAAGATGTCAAACACAAATAGATTCATCAAATTGATTGGTGGCAGGGAACGGGGAAGAAAAAATAAATCAATGAAGGTACTCCCTGGTGAAGTTGTAGCTGACCATGTGCCATATGCTCTCAACTCATCACTGTTTTCTTAGATATATCTTTCTATGAGTTTGAGCATTTGATTTCCTGTGCAGATGTCTGCTGGGCAGCCAGGTTTTGGAAGTCCTTGGTCACTTTTTGAAGACCAGGTTGCTTTTCCCTTGGTGTCTTTCTTGAATCTGTTCTTTGGTTGCTAAAATTCTGATCAAGTACTTGAGACTTCTTTGTTCTGCTTCTTCAGGCTCTTGTTGTTCTTGTGCATGACATGGGTCCTAATTGGGATCTTATAAGTGATGCTATCAACAGCACTGTTCAATTCAAGGTAAATAAGATATTTTCATCTATCAATTTTTACCTCTTTGTTTGGGATGCATATCAGGTCACTACACAATAGTGTCTACTGTCTACAATGTTTCATAGCTGGTAAAAATCTATCTCTTCCTTTTTCCCTACATTAGTAGTTTTCACTTTTCAGACGGTGAAGCATCTCTCTCTCTCCTCCTACCCCCCCCCCCCCCCTCTTTGTTTTTTTCTGCTGAAAATTTCATATATTGGCACTTGCCCAACTTGTCCAGTGTATATTTCGCAAGCCTAAAGAATGCAAAGAACGCCACAAAATCTTAATGGATAATGGTGCTGGTGATGGGGCTGATAGTGCTGAGGATTCTGGATCTTCTCAATCCTACCCGTCAACTTTACCTGGCATTCCAAAGGTAAGGTTGTTATGTTGTGTCCTTTTCTGACCTGAAACTCTATGCTTGCTTTTGTAATTTTAGCCGTGTACCATTGAGCTTAAGCTTTGCTACCCTGACAGTCTTGACTGTTCTGTATTGCTGTATTTTAAGCAGGGCAGTGCCAGACAGTTGTTTCAACATTTGCAAGGGCCAATGCAAGAGGATACCCTGAAGTCTCATTTTGAGAAAATTATCATGATTGGGAAGAAGTATCTTTACAAAAGGAGTCAGGTTTGTTTGCCACTCAAAGTGTAGCTGTATCTGTGCTGATCATGTCATGTTGCTAGTTCTCACTTCTCAGAAGCCCAACCTAACACTGTTTTATACCTTCCATTCAAAAAAATCCAAACTCTATTTATCCGTCTTTATACCAAAAATTATTTGCCAGCTGAATGATAGATCAGGCATCACTTCTCTTCTCAATTTTCTACCATGTTTTTTTTCCTGATATTCCATTCTTTTGAGATTGTTACAGAATTTGAGGACATGTTCCTTGTGGCTGCTGTATAAAGTAGAATTTTTACCTACCCCGGGAAAAAACCTGACTGAACATTTTGTATCTGAAAGCATTACAATCATGCTTTGTTTATGATTTTCCTTTTGCAAAATACTTTCGTGACTGATTTTCATTGCTGTATCTTGTGAAGAACAAAAACCAGGATCCTAAGCAAATAGCAGCAATTCACAATTCTCATGGTATTGCTCTTTCCCAAGTTTGCCCAAACTTAAATGGAGGTGTCCTAATGTAAGTTTTTATTCTTCGGTGCATATCTATGGTCTAGCCTATGGTGTTCAGCTTATCACTATACATCCAGCTTTATTACTTTGCAATTTCTATCTTCTTACCTTTCCTGGAATGTATTTCATGTCTTTTGTCTTGTACAAGAAATTGAATATTACTTTACTTTATTGTTTGGATGAAGGCCCCTTGATCTCTGTGATCCAAGTGCTTCAAATCCAGATGTTCTTCCCATTGTGTATCAAGGTTCACATGCTAGCAATTTGGTATTGCCAAATCAAGGTGCTATAGCATCAATGCTTCCTACTTCTGGTGCAAGCTCTTCTCTGCAAGGATCTTCTGGTGTGGTTCTTGGCAGTAACTCATCATCACCATTTGGTCCCCTTAATGCACCTCTCAGGTAGTATGCTATTTTATATCTTCACATTATCATTGTGTTTTTAACAAAATTGTGATTTTTCAAACTTTGATTTTGGGTCGTCATATTTAATCTCAGAGATGGTAGATACAATGTTCCAAGGACATCCTTACCAGTTGACGAGCAGCAACGAATGCAACACTACAATCAAATGTTATCTAATAGAAACTTGCAGCAGTCTAACTTGTCTGTTTCTGGGGCTCTTTCTGGAGCTGATCGTGGTGTTCACATGCTACCAGGTGGAAATGGTATGGGCATAATGCCAGGGATGAACAGAAGCATGCCACTCCCAAGGCCAGGATTTCAAGGAATAGCCTCACCATCAATGCTGAATCCAGGCAATTTGCTTTCTCCCAATATGGTTGGGATGCCAAGCCCTGTAAATATGCACTCTGGAACTGGTTCTGGTCAAGGGAACTCGATGAGACCTCGCGAGGCTATGCATTATATGAGGGTAAATACTAAATCTTTCTCTACATATGCACTCCATCTCTATCTTCTCCCTCTCGCCCTCCCCCCTCCCCCCTCCCCCCTCTCTCAGTATGCTCATGCATGCGATTGCATTGCTCTTGACTGAGGCTGTTTCATTAAGTTTTGCATTATACGTGTCTTTTAAAGTTAATAGCTTTATGCATTACACATAAAGTGTTCATCGTAGTTACATGACATTCTAGACCACGGGTCATTACAACTCTGATCTGGTGTAATAAGCTTTCTGCTGCTGGTATTTGCAATTGTACTTTTCTTTTCCTGTGGAAATCAACATTTTGATGTTATGGTATAAGTTCATATGCGTTTCATTGGCATCACTGCATTATAGTGATCAGTACTTTTATATTATATGACAACATATTATATTTTTGCCTTAGCTTGGCCATAACCCTGAGCATCAAAGACAAATGAAGGTATCAGAGCTTCAGATGCAGGCAACACAAGGGAACAACCAAGGAATTCCTGCCTTCAATGGGTTGAGTTCTGCTTTTGCTAATCAGATGGCCACTACGCCAGTGCAGACATATCCAGGCCATCCTCAGCATCAGCATCAAATATCCACACAACAGTCCAATATGTTGAGCAATCCTCATCATCCCAATCTTCATGGCTCCAACCATACTACAGGTTCACAGCAGCAAACATATGCAATGCACCATGCTAAAGAAAGGCAAATGCAGCAGCGGCTTCTCCAGCAGCAGCAGCTTGCTGCATCTAGTGCTTTGGTGCCCCATGCCCAACATCAATCCCAACTTCCCATAACATCATCTATGCAAAGCAGTTCTCAGATTCCATCACCAACTGCATCGCAGCCATTGTCACCACCCCCTATAACTCCACCTTCCCCAATGACTCCCATTTCAATGCAGCAGCAACAGCAGCAGAAACATAACTTGCCACATCATGCTGTCAGCTGGAATCCCCAAACTGGTTCCAGCGGGTTGACCAATCAGATGGGAAAGCAACGCCAACGGCAGCCACAGCAATTCCAACAATCTGCTCGGCATCACCCTCAACAACGACAACACTCACAGTCTCCACAGCAGGCTAAACTCTTAAAGGGGATGGGAAGAGGGAACATGGTGGTGCACCAGAACCTCTTGATTGATCATTCTCCTTTGAATGGCCTTTCTGTTCCTCCAGGAAACCAAGGTGCAGAGAAAGGAGAGCAAATCATGCACTTGATGCAGGGTCCAGGCTTGTATTCTGGGGCTGGGTTAAGTCCAATTCAGTCGTCTAAACCACTGGTTTCTTCACAATCCCTGAACCATTCTCAGCCACAGCAAAAGTTATATTCTGGCTCAACAAACCCTTCGTCAAAACCACTTCAGCAAATGCCTTCCCATTTGGATAATAGTGTTCAAGGCCAGGTTCAACCAGTACTCTCTGGTCAAACACTAACGGCCACTCACCAAAACACTCCAGTTATGGTCCCTAATCATCAGCATCTGCAACCACATCTGCAGCCACACCAGAAGCAGGTTAGTCAACCTCAACCAGCTGTTCAGAGAATGCTTCAAAAGAATCGTCAGGTGAATTCTGATCTGGCAACTAAGCCTCAAAATGATCAGAGTCATACTGATCAGCAAACTCCAAACATCTCCCGGACAGGAACAAGAACATCCACAATGACGACCCAGGGCTGTAATGATACAGCTAATGTGGCACCAGTTGTCTCTTCTGCCTCTGCGATACAGTGGAAATCATCAGAATCACCCTTGCATGATTCTGAAATGGAAAATTCAGCCTCTCGGGAAGGTCCTATTGGTAGCCCAGCTCTTACAAGTGCAACTGGGAGTGAGCCAGCTGTCAGCCTAGGTTCAGTCCACAGGCAGTTATCAGGAGATTTGCCCATGAATGGCCATAATGGTGGAGCACAGTGGCAGCACAAACAACCACAACAATCAACAGCCTTACCACCCCCCTGCCAACAACTGTTGCAGCCACAAGAACAAAAGTCACAGCAAGAACAACAACACTCACCTCAACAGCTGCCACCACAGCAGCCGTCTCAGCTGTAGACACAGCATCTTCAATCAGTACAAGGCAGTTTACATATCAGGCCAAGGAATTCTAGTCTGGAATGGAGCAATTTGGTGGATTGTGCGGTTCAGGAAGCAGTCAGTACTTCTGGGGTCGGGTTTGCATGCCCTTATGACAGCTGTGTACAGGTAGATTTGGCTTCTCTTTTTTGTTTCCCACTCCTTAGTTAAGCTGCAGATTCTGATCAACTCTGATAGGATATCATTGCATTCACATTAACTTTTTGGTTGTTACCATCAAGCAAAATTCTCTGATTCTCCTAGCTGTATCCTATGATGTGGGCAGTTCAGTTGTTTCAGTTAAGATGAGCAGAGATTAATTGTCATGAATTTCATGCAGATGAAGCTGGTCACCTTGCAGCAGGGGCATTGCAAGACGAGAAGAGGTGGCTTGTCATTTCCAGATTCTGTTAGCAAAGATATCTCTTCGGGCCATTTTTTTTTGTTCTTTTTGATTTATTGGGTTATTTGGGGAAATCTTGTAAATTACCACCGGTGTAGAGCTTTGGGAAGATGGAGACAGATATAGAGGCGTGTACAGGGTCTCATCTCCCCATTTCTTGTATTTCTCCCCACCTTTTTGTCTGGTTTCCCCACTTCTGTGCAGAGGGGGCCCGTTTATTTTTGTTTGTGCCCCAGTAGGTTAGTGCATGTATCATTTACACACTTTCAGATTAAGTTTAGTTGCTCTCATTGTTATGGGCAAAGCCTTTGAGAAGTTTTGTGAATACACGGTCCACGCAATTAGAATGGCAATCACACTCTGCCATGGTACCTATCAACATACATGAACTTGCTTCTTCCATTTGCAGCAAGCCTTGATCCATCTCCTGCTGCACATATAGAACTTTGCGTTTCTGTTCATCAGAAGGCTTAGCTTTGTTTTTACACCCTTGATTACAACAGTTGTGATCACCGAGGTTGCTTGCTGTAGATGGAAATGAAGTCTAAAGTGGTTTGCGTTAAGAAATGCAAATCGCCTTCCCTTTCTTGTTCTTGGTTGCAAGAGCAAATTGTATTTGTACAGCACAAACTAGGACATTCTTTGGCACCCTCTTTTTGGAGTTTTGATACTGTTCCAAGTCCTTGTTTCCGAAATTGTTTTGGCGCCTTTCACTATACAATGGTCAATTTTTGTCCTTTTATATATATATATATATATATATTTATTTATTTATTTATTTATTTTCTTTCATTTGCTTTATTATTTTATTGTAATATTTGTAACAGTGGACAATAATAATAATAATATGAATGAGCATGTGGGGGTTAAGTTCACCCCTGATGGGATTTATAATCCCCAGGGATTCTTGTGCGCCTGGAATGATCAGAAAAAACCCGAACCTCTTTGTGGGAATTGAAAACTAAAGGATTTCGATGTCCTTCAGTTTTCTGCTTGTCAGCTGGCAAATATCATAAAAAAATTAAAATTTAAAAGTGTTACATTGGACATTAAATTTAAAAGTATTGAGTTTTGTTGGAACACCAAATCCAATAATAATATTTATAATATTAATATTAAATTTAACTTTTGTGCTAAAATTTTTATTTTTTTAAAAATTTATTATTGATAATAACAATAATAATAATAAATTTTAATTTTACACTTCAAATCAAATCAATGCTTATTTTTCAATATTTATAATAATGTTTTTCAAATTTATTAATTATAATAAAAATAATAATATTTATAACACAAATTATACTATTTTTAATATTAATACTTTCAATTATAATAAAAATAATAATATCTATAGCACAAATAATACTACTTTTAATATTAATACTTTTAATTATGATAAAAATAATAATATTTATAATATAAATAATTATATTTATAAACACAATACTCTAGAATCTTGAGTCCTGGTATAGAATCCATTAACCTTGGGTGCTGACGCCGAACCCAAGAGAATTGGGTCTTGCTAGAGCCCAAATAAATTAGGTTATGACGCAGGACTCAAGAGCATTGAGTTTTAACGACGGACCCATTAGCCTTAGGTCCTAACGAAGGATCAATAATCTTGGGTTTAGCGGGGCTGTAAGATCCAAGGAATTTAGGTTTGCACTACAGCCACACCCAAGCTTCTTGAGAGAGGCGTCCCTTTCTTGTCCCAAGTTTCTTGGGTTTGGAAGGGGATGCTTGGCCCAAGTTAATAGTAATAATAATAGAAATTGATTTTACCCTTCAAATCGATTCTATGTTTTTTTATAATAATAATATTTTTTACAAATTTAATAATATTAATGAATATAATAATATTAATAATATTAAACTTGCCAGACCTAAGTTCTTATAATATTTATAACACAAATAATACTATTTTTAATATTAATACTATTAATTAGAATAAAAATAATATTATTTATAACACAAATAATAATATTTTTTTATATTAACATTATTAATTATTATAAAAATAATAATATTTATAACACAAATGATACTATTTTTAATATTAATACCTTTAATTATAAAATAATAATAATATTTATAACACAAATAATTATATTTTTTATATTAATACCTTTAATTATAATAAAAATAATAATATTTATAACATAAAAAACCTAAGACCCAAGAACCTTGGGTCATGAAGCTGGACCCAAAAGAAATATAATAATAATAATAATAATAATAATAATTTTATGATACAAATAACAATATTTTTAATATCAATAAAATTAATTATAATAAAAATAACAATATTTATAATACAAAGAAGAATATTTTTAATTTATTCATTATTATATTAATAATATTAATTATAATAAAAATAATAATCTTTATAACACAAATAAAAATATTTCTGATATTAATATTTTTACTTATAATAAAAGTCTTGGGTCCTGACGCTGGACCCAGGTGAGTTGGGTCCTGACGCAGGAGCCATTAGTTTTGGTTCGGACCTAGTGCTTTTGGGTCCCCAAACTTATTGGGTACTGTTGTGCAGCCGGGCCCAAATCTATTTTGGGTCCTGCCCCCAACATGACTAAACTCTAATGAGTCTTGCTAATTGCAGGACTTAACACATAATTTATTTATATATTTAATAATATATATAATTTAAAACTACTAAATAAAAAATCTAAAAGCAATAAAATGTTGGTAAAACTTTGAATCTCATACACTAATGTTATAAAATTAAAATATCTTATATTACCCAAAATAATATTATATTATAATATTTATAAATTATTTTTTAATAGATTTTATTGTTATAAAATTCTCATATATAATACAGATATATAAAGTATATGATGTGAATAAAAAATTTATTGAGAGCTCTATCAACTTTAATATGATAATATTAGAGAAAAAATTATAAAGTTTTCAAATTTTTTCAAAGAATTTTTAAAACGCAAAAAAAAAAGTCTTAATAGAAAAATTCAATACATCCTCAAATGGAAAAACATTATGATCACCCAATTTTTAAACAATATAAAAAAACTCTCATCAATTTATTTTCTCTTTACTGTATAGAAAAAAAAATTACATGAGAGAATAAAAAAATTAATTTTTTTTTACTAATGGGTCTTGCACTTGGCAGGACCCATCACCCATTCTGATGGGTCCTGCTCATGGTAAGAGACAAGACTAATGAGTCCAGAGACAATAGTAGTTCCTTAGTTAAAGCTGCATTCCTTGTAATAGATTAGGTAGAACTTTATTTGAATTGAAAAACTCATCTTCTCTATTGAAATTTTTAGGATGTTTGTGTAAACATATATGTGTGCATGTTTATTTTGTATTATTCTATATTTTAGTATGATGGTTGATATGATTGTTGTTGCTACCCATGTTTATTTTTTAAAACTAAACACACACACACACACACACACGTGTGTTTTTAAAGAAGGTTTGTCTATTTAATTAAGGTTTTTTAATTGCACAAGGAGATTAACTTGGGAGGCCAATTTAGAAATAACTGATGTTAAGGACTTAATTGGAAGTTTGAAAAGTCTAATTTAGTTAAATCAAGGGCTTAATTACATAAAATCAAAGTCCGGTGAGCAAACAGGGGATTAATTGAATTTATGTGAGCCAAGGATCAACTTGCAAAATGCACGCAACTTGAGGGACCGAAATTAGTGAGAAATCAGCAGTTAAATCGAAAAAATTAAAAGTTTAGTGGTCATTCAGGGGGATAATTAAATAAATCAGAAATCAAGGACTAACTTGTAAACGACGCTCAAATTCAGGGGTGACAAATGAAGTTGACAGGGACACAATTGCATGAAATTAAAAAGGAGGCAAATTAAAAATAAAATAGAAAGAAATCAAGAGATGAAAGACTGCTTTGAAACTTGACAGACCCTAAATCAAAAGGAACCCTAATCTACAGGAATTAGCCAAAATGACACCGTTTCAACTATTATTATTCTTCTTCTTTGATTTTTAGCTGGTCGAGGGGGTACTTTCAGACGACTAAATACAACGTTTCCGACCATGTCCAAGGTTGAAACCACTACCATTCGACCAAGAAACACTCTCTTTACATCCCATGTCCACAATATCAAACGTTTACATCCCATTTTCTCCATGAATCTCCACAACATCATGTCCCTAATTAGCCAAAAACATAGTGTCAAATATTACATTGTTTCAGTGGACACTTTTAAATGATCAAATATAGAGCTATACACCTCCAAATCAAACAAGAATGGGTTTGGTCAAAAGGTATGCACCCCATACCAAGTTCAGGTGGTCTTAGGCGATATTGATATGATCAATCAGTTGCAGAAAAATGCCGAACTTTCTCGTTGTTTCCCATTTAAAAACCTTTAGAAGGATCATATCAATGGTTTAAAACCCTTCTCCTAGGATCCAAGGGCAGAAAAACACTCACCTCGGTCCCCAAGCCTTACAAAACCAAGCATTCTCTAGCCTTATAAAAGCCAGAGAAAGGCCACGAACTAAAGAAAGAAGGGGTGAAAGAAAAAAGAAAAAAGAAAAAAGAAAAAAGGATAAGAGAGAATAGGGACAAACAGAGGAAACCAGAGGAAGAAACTGAAATAAAAAAAAGAAAAGAACAAACAACACTAAGGGGCCGACAAAAGGAAACACCAACAGAGGGGGCACAAACACAAGGAACGAACAACACAGGGGTCTTGAGCTAAGGACAGACGAGGACACAAGAAGTAGACCAGATGAACACAGATAGAGGAAGACTGAAAAATCCAAGCCGCCACCTCCAGCAGACCAGGTAAGCCATTTCTCTTCTCTCCCCGTTTTGCATTTCATTTAGTGTTGGCACTATGCAACGGTAATTTTAATTACCTTCGCATCGTGCAGTGCATATGTGAGTAATTCACGCATGCAACCTGCAATAGTGCCCAACCGAGTCACTGGTTTGGGCCAGTGACCCGGCTAGGCCTGTTGGGTCTAGGATGGGCTAGACCCAGACCAAAAAAAAAGAGAAAGAAATTGGTGGTTTTCTCGCGTATTTATTTTTGTGGTTGAAATTGAATGAACAAAACTTGGTAGAGGACCGACCATAGGTAAAGGGCTAGATAGTATGTGTTATATGATGAAATGCATGAAAATGACCTTGTTGAACTCCTAAGATCTTATTCAAACTAAAACAGAATGCATGTGGATGATTGATGCTTTGATTTTTCACATATGATTGAAGAGCTTACATGAAATATGTAAAGAAATGATGAAATGCATGAAGTGTGATTTTGCTGGATTGCTAAGAACATTTTGTGTGCTGGAACCAAAATTATGTTGAGGTTCATGCTTGAATTTTGCTATGAGATTGATGAGTTACGTGAGAACAGTTCAAGTAAATGCAAATAGGTTGCAGCATGATTTGGTGACTATACTTGAGATAAAAAAAATGAAATAGAATCTTTGTGTTGTAGAATTGTTATTACTTGTGTAGATACACTGCCATGATACAAATGTGAATGTAAGATTGTATGATTGTGATAATGTTTGGAGTTGGTATTGAAAGTGATGATTGGGGAAAATTCTTGGTAGATGAATATCCGTAGAGAATTACCCGATACACGACCTAGAGTCGGTTACTGTGGTATTTGCTCTGATAATCTAAAGGCACTATCAATACGAGTCCTTTTAATTTCGAGGATGAAATTTATATTAAGAGGGGAAAATGTAAACACCTAACGAAAAAAAAGTTAAGCTAGAAACGACTCTACCAGTGCTGTCGATTTCTGAATTGATAGCGACACAGTTTTCATTGATGATTTCTGAGTTAACGACAACTATGTGCACTGAAAAATCCATATGTTTTGTAAAACCTGACAAAAAATTAGTCCTCGGCCAGCCAATTCTAAGTGGAATTGAGAGACATGAACCGGCCAGCCTTAGAGAAAAACATGGAGGAAGAAGGTTGGCCTATCCTAGGGGAGAATGAGAGTAGAAACCAGACCCAAATAACCCAAAAAAGGGACAAGAATAGCCTTGTCCAACACCCAAACACCACACCTCATTTAAGAGCGGGGTATAAATGCAAGAAAGGGAAAGGGAAGAGGACTCTTCCTTTTTCCAAGGACCGGCAGCAGCAGCTGCATGTGTCCGGCTGCATGCTTTTGCTCCTCTGCCCCTTCTCCACGGAAAACTGAACCAAATACAACTGCATGTCCACTTCAGTGATTGTGTGGGTGAAAGGGAGAACTAGAGAGTGAGGTTAAAGGCTAAAAACATGGAAGGAGAGGGAATGTAATAAGCCGGCTGGATAGTAGAAGAATGGAAGAAGAAAATCAGACAAAAGAAAAGAATATACCACCGAAATCTACACTAGGAGCTTGTTAAAAACATAAGGTAAGGTTAATTTCATCTCTGGACTGAAAAATACCTCACAGTTTGGACAGGGAGAAAAAAGGAGAAAAACCTAGAGTGGGGGAGAAGTGTTCTTACACCTTAGCTCAAAAACTTGTAACCAAGGAGAAACAAAAGAGACCTAGGCAGAACACTAAGGAAGAAAAGACTCATTTACAGACCACTCTTTGAAAGAACATGATTGAAATTGAATGCACAAAACTTGGTAGAGGGTCGACCATAGCTAAAGGGCTAGATAGAATGTGTTGTGTGATGAAATGCATGAAAATGACCTTGTTGAACTCCTAAGATCTTATTCAAACTAAAACAAACTGGATATGGATGATTGATGCTTTGATTTTTCACATATAATTAAAGAACTTACATGAAATGTGTAAAGAAATGATAAAATGCATAAAGTGTGATTCTGTTGGATTGCTAAGAACATTTTGTGTGTTAGAATTGAAATTATGTTGAGGTTCATACTTGAATTCTGCTGTGAGATTGATGAGTTACGTGAGAACAATTCAAGTAAATGGAAATAGGTTGCAGCATGATTTGGTGACTATACTTGTGATAAAAAAATGAAATAGAATCTTTATGTGTTGTAAAATTGTTATTACTTGTGTAGATACACTACCATTATACAAATGTGAATGTAAGATTGTATGATTGTGATAATGTTTGGAGTTGGTATTGAAAGTGATGATTGGGGAAAAACCTTGGTAGATGAATATACATAGATGTTTTGTGTTACTTGATAATGTATGATGAACAGAGTGTTGTTCGATGAGGTACTATGTCCATATAGGTTGAGAAACGTTGGTAGGGGGAAGGCATAATGTAGACCTCATGTTTGGCCAAAAGGAAGAAGTTGGCCGAGGTACTATGTCCATATAGGTTCAAACCGAATGGCTCTGTTTAAGGTAGGCATACTATTATGAATCTTGAGCCAATATCTAACCTTACCCCAAAGAGAAGACGACCAGGCACAACTGAAGAAGAGATGCGCATGGGTTTCACTTGTATTCTAACAGAGAGGGCATAGAGGATCAGAGGAGATAAACTGGAGTCTGTCCCTTGTTCTCAGCTTGCCTAACATCGCCAGCCATAAGGAGAAGTTGTTCCTTAGAAGAGACCATTGTTCCCAAACCACACTAGCCTACTAGACAAGATCAGCTTTATACCTAAAGAAATCATATGCATTGGCTGTAAAAGACCTCGATCTAGAGTGCCAGCTTGAGAGCATTTGTTGCTCTGCAGGAATCCCTCCACATTGCTCAATCATTTTGTTACGGAGAGAGAAGATTGACTTCCAAGGTGGAGAAGCTGTCTTCTTAGCATCAGAGAACCAGATAGAGGTATGAGGAATGTAGTAATGATCTACCCATCAAATCCAAAGAGAGTCCGATTTCAAATGAATGTTCCATAACTGCTTGGCAAAGAAGCTGTCATTTCTGGTTTTGATGTCAAGGACCGCCAGACCCCCTTTGTCTTTTGACTGAGAGGTCTTTCTTCTTTTCTTTTCTTTTCTGGATCAAATGTAAGAAATTTTATAGATCAAAATTAGACGAGTTGGGGAACCAACAAGCCATATATACACATGTACAAAACAAAGCTTACGATAACAAACTCCGAGTAAACACAAGAAAATAAATACAACCCAAAGAGAGCAAAACTTCGGTTATCTTGGGAACCCAAAGACTACAGGTGCCGAGGATAACCGGGCAGAAGAGAAACCAATTACCATCACAAATAAACCATCCTTATCTATGCAAAATACGAATGGTAGCAGCACATACTTAAATCCACTAACCACCTGCACTAGCAACCAAAACCTGAATGTCCAAGCAGATTAGCAAGCAAAGAGCTCCCATGACCATTACAATACTCATCAGCCTACATACAGAAGGGAATGATCCTTCTCGTGAAAATGAAAAATTATATAAAACAGGATTTGGAACCTCCTGAAGACTGCATCAACTTCCCTGGTTTTCCCCTCAAAGACCCGCTTGTTTCTTTTCTCCCAGATGAGATACACCATGATGCCCAAGGAAACTCTTCTCATCCGAGCCTCAAGGCTTTTCTTCTTAGGATGTAACCCTCGAAGAGCACTATTCAAAGTCATCATGCTTCTGCTAATCCTCAGCTAGGATTTTATCTTAACCCACAGACAACACGTCCAATCACACAAAGAACAAATGACTATGAGACTCCTCCTCTTGTCTACAAAACACACAGGTGGGATCAAAAGGAATGAACCTCAATCTATCACGGGTTCAAAGCTTTCCCAAGACAGTTAACCATAGAATGAAGTTGTACTTAGGTAGAAACCACTGTTCCCAAACTATTCTGTCCCATGAGATTGGTTAACCTACCGGTCGGAAGAAGTTATAGGCATTAGCTAGAAAAGGACCTTCACCATTAGACCAGCTACTCATCAAAGTTATGCTCGTCCTTGAGTTCCCACAGTGCTGAGAGATAAGGTCCCTGACAGATATAATAGACTTCCACATTGGGGAGGAAGAGTGGTGGGTAGGGATAGTCCAAATGGTGCCACTACTCAAGTAGAAATGGTGCACCCAACGAATCCAGACATGATCTGTTTTGAGATGAATGTTCCAGAGCTGCTTGTCAAGGAAGCTTCTGTTACGGGCTTTGAGATCAAAGAGGCCAAACCTCCTTCTGTCTTAGGCATGCAAATAGATTTCCAAGCAACCAAAGCAGAAGTACTTCTCTTGACATCACCAGTCCACAAGAAGTTTCTGTAGATACTAATGATATTTATGATCACAGTTGCCGACATGGGGAAAATATTCAACTAGAAATGAACCTTTCCAAAAAGAACAGACCGAAGAAGCTTCAGTCTCCCAACATATGTGAGATGTTTGCCAATCCATCCTTAGACAGACAACTCCAAATCTTGTAGACGCAGTGAGAACTGGCTAGCTAGCAGCCTATGAGGACTCAAGGGGACCCCAAGGTAGGTGAAAGGAAAACTCCATTCTCTAAAGCCAGAAGCTGAAAGAATGGATTGCTTTTGAGCATTACTAACTCCCCTAAGAAGATGGATGAGTTTTGTGGATTTATGTCCAAACCTAAAGTCTGGCCGAAGAGTGTGAGCTGCTGAAGGATATAGTGAACTGAAGAGGAGTCACCACGGGAGAGAAGTAAAATATCATCTGCAATAGCAAGGTGACTGATGCCCTGAACCCCACACTTTGGATGAAAATGAAATCCCACCTGCTGGGAGGCCAGTTTGAACATCATAGAGAAACATTTCATGCAGCAAATAAAGAGATAAGGGGATAAAGGGTCACCTTGTCTAACACCACTTTTCCCTTGGAAAAACCCATGGAGGTCACCATTCACTGCAACAGAGAAAGAAGCTGTGGAGACACATTGTATAATAAGAAAAACAAATCTATCTGGAAAGCCAAGATATCGAAGAAGATTTTCCAAGAACTCCCACTGGACAGAGTCAAAGGCCTTTTTAAAATCCACTTTCAACAGGCTGTGGGGAGACGAACGCTTTCTGCCATACTGCCTAAGGAGTTCCTGGAGGATTAATATTGTCACTCATAAGCTTACCTCCCAAGAAAGCATTCTGTATGGGACTAACAATGTCCGTTAAAACCTCAGTGAGCCGACCAACCAAAATCTTTGCAATCACCTTATAGATCACATTACGACATGAGATTGGCCTGAAATCAGATGTAGAAGAAACATTAGCTAATTTGGGGACCAAAGCAATAATGGGACGGTTAATCTGCTTAAGAAGCTTGTCAGAATGGAAGAAATCCTGGACTGCAGCATAAAAATCCCCCCCCAATAACATTCCAAGCGTGCTTGAAGAAGAAGGAAGAGTAACCATCAGGGCCAGGAGCTTTGTCATTCCAAATACTGAAGACTGCCTTTCGAATGTCCTCATGTGATACCAGAGAAAGTAGGAGGCCATGAGAACTTGAAGAAAGGCAAGGACCACAGCGGGTGACTGCACTGTCAAGGGGAATTGTGGTTTTGGATATGCCAAGCAGCTACTGGTAATAATTCACAAATTCAGCCCCCACTTCCTCCAAGGAGGTGTTAAGACAGCCATGACTGCACATAATGGCTGGAATAAAATTCCTCTGATGATTCTGACTCATAAGAGCATGAAAGAACCTGGAGCCTTTGTCACTATCCTTAAGGAATTTGCATTTGATCTTTTGACTAAAAAATTGCTTTTTTGCAAACTTCAAATTTGTCAATTTTAAGCAAAAGAGTTGGTCCTGCTCAAACAAGAGTTGATTATCCCTGTTTGACTGCAAAACAGATTGATTAACCTCTAACTTCGATTGAAGACATGAGACTCGCTCTGAAATTTGGCTAAAGTAGAGATGGTTGAGCTCCTTCAGGTGCCTTTTCAAAAGCTTTAGCCTGCGACAGAGGGTATACATAGGAGTGCCATAAACAGTAGATGACTAATTACTAGAGACCACCTCCAAGAACTAATCATGTGAAGTCCATATGTTGAAGAATTTAAAATTATGTCTACCCTGCACATACTGGTCTAGACGGACTTCTGCATGAGAGTGATATGTAAAAGCACTTGGTGTGCCAAAGTGAACATAAGTCAGACGCTGCAATGAAGACCATGAGGGATTGATCGGAACCCAATCAAGCTTGCTCCAAACAGAACCGTTAGTCCAGCTAAAATAACAACTAGTATAATTTACATCATGAAGACCAAGATCCAAGCAGCATTCTCGAAAATCCGAAGTCTCATAGGAGGAAACATCCTCTCCATTGTGCTTATCTGCTGAGGAAAGCACAGACTGAGAGCTCTTTTTTTTTTTTTTAAATCAGAATGCAGGTATATATTAAGATTAAAGGTAACTGTGTTGTAGAACCAGCAAGTTCAAATACATGTACAGAACATAAGGGGAACAAAATCCCAGAACAAGGGAAAACAAATATAAACAGAAAAGGGAACATACTCCCAACAAAAGGCTAGCCATGCAAAGCCATGCATCCTTACCGAGCATTAAGTCAGCAAACCGTTGAGGATAACAAGAAGGAAGCAGTTGCAGCAATAACCATGACAGCAAACCAAATAGAACACCCACACCCTAACGCGACAGATTAACAGGAACCAGCTAGATGAACAACTAGAACATCCAAAAGCAACCACCTATAGCGAATAAGGACCACAATAATCCAAGAGAGAAACCAGCCAATCAGAAATGCTCACTCCTATCCAAAATAAATGTAAACTCTCAGCCTGAGAGCTCTTTCTTTTTGATCAAATGTAAGAATTTGTATAGATCAAAAGTGAAACACAGCTGGAAACCAGCGAGTCAGAATATACAGACATGCACATACAACGAACAAAGGGAACAGACTCCCTTAAACAAACTACCAAATTAGCATGACTAGCGAGCTTAAAGGAACAACAAAAACTACAAAGAAAACATAGCCACCAGGTAGCATAAACCAGCACATAAACGCCTATAACAGCCAGAAGCTTCAATTCAGCTAGAGAACATTGACCCACGACTCCAGCAATTCGACAAGCAAGTAGTTAGAGAGAACTTGCAAAACCAGCAGGACAAAACACAAAACTTTGCAGGCAGTCGACAGTGAGAGAGCAACCCAGCAAGTAGTCGACAGGCTTGCCAACAGAATAGGCATGCAAGTAGTAACAAATCCAGCAACATGGTTGAATAGCAAGAAGCCAAGAGCCAAAACACCTAAGCAGCAATGAGAAACCAGAGGCAACACAGCAAGCCTGAGAGCTCTTTTTTTTTTTTTTTTTTATCAAATGTAAGAAATTATATAGATCAAAAGTGATACAAAGTTGGAAACCAACAAGTCTAATATACAGACATGCACATATAAGCAAGCAAAGGGAACAAGCTCCCTTGATCAAATAAATACAACCCAATAGGAAATATGCTCACTGAACAAAGATATCAAAACCAGCAAGCAACAAAATCTGCAAACAAGCCCCAAAAACCCATTAATTAAACCCTAACATCTAACAATGCAATCGGCAGCAAACCAATCAGGCAGTTGACCCAACCAGCATCACAGGACAAAGCATTGTCTACAACATCGAACAACTATCCAAAAAGATCATGACCATATAGCAACCTGACATGAGCAACAGAGCCAGCAGCAAAAGCACACAAGCTTAGTAGAACAACACTAATGGGAGCACGTGGAGCTCCTTCAAACCCAACAGCATACAAGTAAAGCAGCCATGTAGAGCAAAAGTTACAGAATTAACCGCAGAAAGCATTCAATAGTAGCATGCCTCCCAAACAGGAGAGGAGGTATTGAAATCAAACAAAGTGAGCAGCAATGGCAGTGACAACAAAGTTGGGAAGCATAGCAAGGCCAGAACCAGATACCCCTGTAACAACTTGCATGAAGATGGGACCAGCCAATTCAGACGAGGCAGCCAGACATATCAGACTGGCTTACACACCCTGAACGTGGAGAGCATCTAACAAGGAAGAAAAGCTTCAGGCAGCAAGGAGAGGCCTAGGCATACCAGCCAGGACTTCCCAACACAAAGACAGTCAGCACAAACAAGCCATAGCCAACACCCATCAATTAGCAGTAGTAGCATCCTGCAAAGGAAATGAAGTGTGAACCAGGCTGAGGAAAACCCAGGAGGACCTTCAGCAGATAGTCTACATCATACCAAAGACAGAGTCCAACAAATCATGTTGCATGAAGCAGCACCTGAAAGTCCTCCAACCATCCATGCAATCGGAGGGAACATATCCCAGGAGACCCCGCCAAAATAAATCAGCAGGAACAGCAAGATGAAGAAACCAGTGGCTTACCAACATCCCAACATAAGGTTCACACCACCGAAAGATAGCACACCCACTAAGCATATCCCTTATCTCCAGAAGACAAACATCAATGCAGTCACAAACAGCAGCAGGCAGACTAAGAACAAAACCAGAAACTGGACACGAGGAACCAATACAAGAAGGTTGGACTCTATGCTATTAGAGCATAGACACAACAACCTCAGAAAACCATCCACTCCAGCAACCTAGTCAATAGAAGGGGAACCAAAGTCAAAACAAAGTGAAAAGAACTCCAGCAGCAAGCTAAAATAGCACATAAAAATGACAGCAATAACAACCAAAAGACCAACAACCAGGCGAGCACGATAGCTCCAGCATACAAAAGAGACTTTTTACCATCTATAAGCAAAAGGTATAGACAGTATTAGCAATTGGCCACAAGGACCACAAAACCTAAACTACATGAGGTGAATGTTAGGTTAGAGGGCTTTGAAGCCCTCTAACATATCATCATATAATGACATAACAGAGAAGGAGCAAGAAATGTCCTACCTCATCCCTATGCATCATCATAAAAACCCAAGAGCGCAAACCAAAAATCAAAGCTACAATGCTGGTGAACAGATCACTCTAGAGCCCTAAGACAGAGGGGCCTAAGAGCTCTTTCTATTTTTTGATCAAATGTAAGAAAGTTTTATAGATCAAAAAACATAGCTGGAGACCAGCAAGTCATATGTACATGCATATACAAACCAGTGAAAGGGAACAGACTCCCTTGAACAGAAGGGAATATACTCCTTGAAATAGAAGGGAAAAGGCTCCTTGAAACAAAAATAACAGTCTAGCAAGCTAAATAAATTTAGCAAACATGTGCAAAATCAAAAGCGTAGCCCAGACAACAGCTGGCACTGTAGGCAGTGGCCTGAACCTGTACAGGCATGAAAGAGAGGGAGCACCAACACCAGTGCAGCAACCTACTCCACAGACTACCCAACCAGCAACCAGTAGACACCTGCAACAGCATTTCTGCAAGTATATAAGCCAACAGCACCAAACAAACAACAAGATAGCATATAAAATGCATCAAAGCAGCAATACCCAGGACGGTATATACAACAAGAAAAGACCTAACCAACACTCATGCAAGGGAAACGCACCGAGATAAGCAGCCTCTATCCACAATGAAGACAATCAAACCAAGACCATTCCAGCAATAAGTAGCAGGAATGAGCCAGCAAAACAGAGACCTAATAAGGGAACTAGGGACCACGCAGTAGCAAACCTCCCATACAAAATGCAGGGAAACACTGAGATCAAGCAGCCCCTACCTAATTGAGGAGATCATCAACCAAGTCACTCTTGCAATATAGGAAAGTAGCAAGCTGACGGCAGCTGCACACCCAAAAGCAGGGGAAACATGTAGAGGATGCGAGACCCCTGAGTAGTAGGGACATCAATCATAAACCAGGGAGCAGTCGCAATACATCACCAACCACTTCAACACAACAGGAATGAAGGATAGACAGAAACCCAACAGGGAAAACCCAAAGGCAACCCTACATATAGCAGCAACAAGCAAACTAACCTACATAACACAAGCTAAGAAGGAAAGCTAGCATCAACTCCAGCAAACATGCAATTGCATCTGCAGCTAAGCTGCATACAAGCTCAACGTAACTACCCAACAGATGGAGCATCTACGACATCCAAATCAGCAGAACAAATAGATTCCACCAGGCCATCCAGTAATAAAGACTACCTAAACAGCAGCCCAACAACAACACAGCCAAGAGGAGGAGCAACACATATATATAACAGGATGTAAAGCCAATAAAATAGCAAACTATAACACCAAGACATGAGGTGCACGACCCTATGCTATGCCAGAAGGCAAGTGGGCCCTCTGATACACTAGGGAGATAGCATTACAGAGATGGGAAGGTAGGAGAAACCCTACCATGGCCAGAAGCTCTGATGAGAAGTTGTAGAGCAACAACCCAAGTACCAAAATCATAAAAAAACCTAGCACCAATAATGTCAACGGGGAAATCAACGCCAACGATGGTGATAGGAGTAGCTTGAATATGAACAGAAGAGGAGCTAGAGACCCCATTAGGCTAAAAAAAAAGCAGATCCTTGTCAAAAAAAGGTGAAGGGAAAGAATTCAAACCTCCATCTAATTCGTCTGTAGAAAAGAAAGGAGCCACAGTTCATCAGCAAAATCCCTAGCATTAGAATCAGTAGCCCAAACACCCATTAGGGTTGTGAGGGAGACACGATGTATGCTAACTCCAAGACAATCTTCAACAGGATCGAACAACCCTAACAAGCGTATGGGGCTATCTTACTCGTTGGAGGGAGGAGCCACAGATTTGCCAGCAAAATCCCCATCATTGAAAACTTCAAGCCATATACCCGTTAGGTTTTTGGGAGAGACCCATCACATGCTAGTTGTTTGCTTGAATAGAGGTGTTGATTTTGGACTGGCTATGCGAAGCGCGAAGAAAGGGCTCACAGAGCTCAGCAGCAGAATAATCAAGAGGAGAAACTTCAGGGGAAGGAGAGCATCTCTTTAAATTCTCTCTTTATCCGGGTGACTGAGAGCTCTTTCTTGATTCGCTTGAGAGCTCTCTTTTTTTATCAAATGTAAGAAATATATAGATCAAAACAAAGTTGGAGAACCAGCGAAGTACAAAATATTTACAAAAACCAAAGAAAGGGAACAAGCTCCTAAAAACATAGAGGGAAGACTCCCATATAGACTACAAGTAGCCTAGAATAAGAAACACATGCGCAAAGGAACAGGCTTCTTTGAACAAGCATACAAGATAAACAACAAAGTAATTAAACCTGCTCAGCCAGTAGGAATAGCATGAACATCCCTCATGCAGGGAACTGAGCTACAAAAAAGGATAAAGGCCTAGGGGAACATGCTCCCACTAAGCCGAACAACATTGGCATAAAACAGCCAGATAGCAAAGGACAGCCCGGACTACACAACTGCCTTCAAACCGACAACAATGAGCAACAAAAACCTCATAACAGGGCACACAAAGAAAAGCAGCCTCCCACACTGAAGCAAACAACATCAGACAGTAGCAAGCAAGACCCTACAACAGGGCTCAAACAGAAATATCCAATAACAACAATTCAGCAGGGCCATAAACTCTGGCCAAACAGACGTCCAACAACAGCAAAATAGCATCAAGCATGAAGACCCTACAACAAGGCTCACACAAAACAGAAAAATCCAACATCAATCATCCAAAAGAACCCGACTAGCAGGTCACAAATCCTGCAAAACAACTGGCCAAAGATACAAGTGACAAAACTAAGGATAAAAACCCTGCAAATTTAAGACCACAATATAAACAACTAAAAAGTAGATAAAGGGGCAGTAATATCAGAACTACTCATAGACATGAGGACGATGGCAAGGCCTTTGAGTTTTTGCTTCTCTAGAGGGGTTGCATCAAAGGTGGCAGCAACCTTGCTTCTTGTTAGATACTGCCTCCTTGTAGACTTTACAGCAGGAGTTGCTCCTTCTTCAGCAGTGCACATAGGATCCAGGGTAGAAGATTGTTTAGTACTGACATCAACCTTTGAGCGTTTGAGTTCAGGGGAGTGGGCTTTCATGTGAGCAACAGTGTCATTAGCTGCAGTTGGTGCAGGAGGGTCGGTAGGAGGGTCTGCACTATCAGGCTGTTGTTGCTCAACAACAGTAGCATCCTCAAAAGGAACTCCAGAAACAGAAGCTATATGAGGTCGTTTTTTCTTCATGGGGCTTGGACCCCTGTTGCATACATTGGCAGAATGGCTTATAACCCGACACCTTGTACAAAACCTGGGGAGGGATTCATAAGTGACCTGCTGGGAGAAAGGCATGCCATTGGGCAACACAACTTGGATAGCCTGTGGGAGTTCATACAATAGATCAACCTCAACCAATATCCTAGCATAGGAGAGCCTGGACATATTTGCTGTGGGAATGTCACAATGGATTGGCTTCCCTATCATCCTGGCAAGTTTTGAAAGACACAAAGGAGTCCAGCATCTCAAAGGCAAGTTGGGTAATTTCACCCAAGTTGGCAGCTTTGTCATATCATTAGCTTGGAAGTCAAAGAACTCAGGCATGATTTTCAAAATCAGTGGCCAGCCAAACACAAAGTAAGGGCTAGCACTCAGTGTTTCTAGCATTTCTAGTTCAGAATGAAAACCAAATATTAACCAACCAAAATCATGCATAGTGAATCTTGCTTTTTGTTGCCAGTGCTTACTAATAAAGTGCAACAGGGATGCATAACCAGGGAATTTCCCTGCTATATACCCAATTAAACAAAATCACCACAGGGTCGTGGCTTCTCCTAGGTCTGCCTCTTTTAGTTGACAGGATTCCAATTGAGCAAAATCAGGGAAATGAACTAGTGGGGGAGGGGATTGGTTTGAGGTACCTAGTAGAATATCTGATGCAGGGCCATTGCGGCCTTCCAATATTGGCGTGGTCGGAGTCCTAGAAGCTGAAATAGGTCGGTCATCAGTAGAAGGGACACCACGAGATGGCTGAGAAGAGGAGCATTCTTGACCCGAAGATGGCTGAGAAGGAGATGACCCTTGGGTCAAGTTGCCAGAGCCCGGGTGGGGAGAGCTTGGATTATTCCCAGCTAAACACTTATTTGGAGCAGGTTTGAGAGCTTTTTTTTTATCAAATGTAATAATATATTGAGAGCTTTTTTTTTTTTATCAAATGTTAGAATTTTATAGATAAAAAAGATAGACTAACTGGAAAACCAGCAAGCCAATTATACACCCGTACAGAACAAGCCAGTAGGAACAGGCTCCTAGCTAGCACAAAGAAAAATACAACCTAAAGAAACAAGCCATCGGTTATTTCAGGAACCCAAAGACTACAGGTGCCAAGGATAACCGAGGAAAGCAAATGCCATCAACAAACCAACAGAACAAACTATAAACATATAGTTGCTAACACCCTTAACACAAAAGGTCCCAAAGCCATATGTTAAAGACCACGTATCACCCGAGGACAGAAGGAAGTGGGCCCAGCAGCAAGCAGTGAAACGTGAAGACAATATGCATGAACCATGCAGTCACATAGCGACAAATCTCAAGGAGAAAACCATGAGTACCAAACACAAGGAGGATGCAAGACAAAGTGGCGGGCCCGATAACAATCTTTAGCATGTAGAAATGCATGCATGATAAAGACTTCACCATGCACGCCCAAAATTGTACCATGCAAAACCAAACCAGAGGGCGAACAATATGCATGAGAGTGACTGGCCATGAAGAACTGAATATGAACCATGCATATAACCATGACAACTAGCTGCGGACTACTACTAATAGAAATAAACTATTGCAACAACTCCTACTACCCAAAGATGAGACCTGCTGCCAATCATCCAAGATGTTCACCAGATAGCCAATTGTAGGTGATCTTTTTCATGAAAATGGAACATAATATAAAACAAGATTTGGAATCTCCTGAAAATGGTATCAACTCCTCTAGACTTTGTATCAAAAACCCGTTTATTTCTTTCTTCCTAGATAAGATACGCCGTGATGGCCAAGGAGACTCTTCGCATCCAAAACTCTTTATTGGATCTCTTGGAGTATAACCCACGAAGTGCATTGTTTAGGGTCACCATCCTCCTGCCAATTCTAAGCCAAGATTTTATCTTTGCCCACAAGCGACCCGTCCAGTTACAAGCGAAGAACAGATGAGCATGAGTCTCTGCCTCACACCGACAGAAAGCACAAGTGGGGTCAATAGGGATGAACCAAAACCTATCACAAGTTCAAAGTTTACCCATGATAGCCAGCCATAGTATGAAGCTTTATTTAGGCAAGGACCACTGCTCCCAAACGACTCGACCCCATGACATTGTGGAACCAACCGGTCTGAAGAAATCATATGCATGGGCTAGAAAGGGACCTGCAGAATTAGACCAGTTACTCATCAAAGAGACACACTCCACCTCTGAGTCCCCACAGTGTTGAAAAATAAGGTCCCTAACAGAGATGATTGCTTTCCACAGCAGGGAAAAGGAATGATGTGCTTGGACAGTCCAAATGGTGCCACCACTCAAGTAAAAATGGTGGATTCAGCGAATCCAAACTGAGTCTGTTTTAAGATGTATATGCCATAGTTGCTTGATAAGAAAACTTCTGTTATGGGCGCAAAAATCAAATAAACCCAGACCACCTTCTGTTTTAGGCATGCTTATAGTCTTCCAAGCAACAAGAGCTGAGGAACCACGACGGGCATCACCAGTCCATAGAAAGTTTCTGTAGATGCTAATAATGCTCCTCATCACTATTGCAGGGATAGGGAAAATATTTAACCAAAACTGGACTTTCCCAAATAGAACAGACCAGAGGAGCTCCAAACACCCTGCATACGAAAGTTGTTTGCCAATCCATCCTTGAACTGACGATTGCAAATCCTGCAGAAGCGGGGAGAATTGGCTTGCTAATAGCCGATGGGGACTAAGTGGGACCCTGAGATAAGTGAAGGGAAATTGCCCCTCTCTAAAGCCAGAGATTGTGAGGATAGATTGTTTGTTAACAGAGTGTACTCCCCTAAAGAAGATGAATGATTTCTGCAGATTAATGTCCAACCTCGAAGTCTGGCCAAAAAGAGTGAGCTATTGGAGAAGGCAAAGAACAGAAGAGGAATCACCACGAGAGAGAAGCAAAACATCATCTGCAAAAGCAAGGTGAGTGATACCTTGCACTGCACACTTTGGATAGAAACGGAAGCCCTCCTACTGGGAAGCAAGTGTGATCATTCTTGAGAAGTATTCCATACAACATATAAAAAGATATGGGGACAAGGGGTCACCTTATCGAACTCCGCTGTGACCCAAAAAAAACCCATGGATATCACCATTGACTACTACAGAGTAAGAGGTAGAGGAAACACATTGCATAATAAACATATGACAAAATTGGCAATAAAACCAAGTTGGCGAATAAGGCATGCTAGGAATTCCCATTGAACAGAGTCAAATGCTTTTTTGAAATCAACTTTCAGCAAGCATCGGGGAGACCAGCGCTTCCTACTATACTGGCGAAGAAGCTCCTGAACAAGATTGATGTTGTCGCTCATATACCTACCACCTAGAAATGCATTTTGCATGGGGCTGACAATGCCCTGTAAAACTTGGGCAAGTCAGCCAGCTAGAATCTTGGCCAGCACTTTGTAAATAACATTACGGTAGGAAATGGGTCTGAAATCAGATAGAGAAGAAGCATTCTCTGATTTGGGGACCAAGGCAATGATTGAGTGGCTAACCTGTTTAAGTAGCCTACTAGAATGAAAGAAGTCCTGAATGGCAGCGCAGAAATCCCTTCCTACAATAGACCAAGCTTGCTTGAAGAAGAAGGAGGAGTAGCTGCCAGGACCTGGGGCTTTCTCATTCTCAATGCTAAAGACTACCTGGCGAATATCTTCACAAGAGACTGGGGAGAGGAGAAAGTCGTGAGAGCTAGATGGAAGACACGAGCCGCACCGTATAACTGCATTGTCAAGAGGAACAGTGGACTTCGAAGTGCCAAGCAGCTGTTGATAATATGCCACAAATTCATCACCCACTTCCTTGAGAGAACTGCTAAATCTATCGTTACTGCATGTAATAGCTAGAATGAAGTTCCTCCGATGGTTGTGGCCCATGAGAGCATGGAAAAACTTAGAATCTCTATCACTGTCCTTGAGATACTTGCATTTGATTTTTTGATTGAAAAACTATTTTTCCGCAAACTTCAGAGAAGATAGTTTGGAACGTCGAAGCTTGTCCTGCTCAAACAAAAGCTGGTTATCCCTGTCTTGCTGGAATGCAATTTGGAGTTGTTCCACCTGAGACTCAAGCCGAGAAACCCATTCTGAAATATGACTAAAATGAAGTCAATTTAGCTCCTTCAAAGGCCCCTTCAAGAGCTTAAGTCTATGGTAAAGAATATACATGGGAGTACCATATACAGGAAAGGACCAGCAAGAAGAGACCATCTCTAGGAACTGATCATATGTAGCCCACATATTGAAAAATTTAAAATTTCATCTACCCTGCACGTATGGATCCAGTCTAACTGTAGTAGGTGAATGATCAGTAAATGCACCTGGAGAACCAAAGTGCACGTGATTAGGGCGTTGTAAAGAAGACCATGACGGATTGATTAACACCCGGTCCAGCTTACTCCAAACAGAGCTGTTTGTCCAACTGGAGTGGCATCTAGTGAAATTGACATCACAAAGGCCCAGATCAAAATAGCAGTCTCGAAAATCAAAGATTTCATAGGAAGAGACAACCTCACCATTGTGTTTATCTACAGAGGAAAGCATGGAGTTGAAGTCACCAAGAACCATCCAAGGACAGCTAGAATTCCAACGCCTTAAATCCTCCTATAGAGATCGTCTTACAGAGATAGTATTGAAGCCATCAACAAAAGTAGCCATAAAGCTAATCTGGGAAATCAAACAGGTGACTGAAAGATGTAAAGCTTGTGCAGAGGATGCAAGCAAATCAACCTAAATTGTAGATGGATTCCAAAAAACCACAATTCTAGTAGTGCGTGCTACATGTGTATTGGAAAAATACTACCAATGCCTAAGCTGAAATTTATGCAAATAGTCAACTCTGGAAGCGAGTAATTTTGTTTCAAGCAACCCACACATATCTATCTTGTGCTTCTTCATGAGGCTAACTACCTCATGTTGCTTCAGGGGATTGTTAAGTCCCCTGATATTCCAACTGTAAATGATCACAGTATTGCAGGGGAAGGGGAGACTCTTCCACTATGACCACGCTGCTTTTGGTTACGAGTCCTGACCCCACACTGGACAGCCACATCCAAGAGAGGAACATTCATAGATTTACCTGCAATATCAGTTTCACCAAAAGTAGTTGCCAAAAGATTTGTTTTGGAAGGGGAGGAGTCGTGGGCCTCACCAACACAAGAGTGCACTACCAGTGGTGCAGTGCGAGTAGGGGAAGAACCCCAAACTTTGCCAACACAAGGGGTTGCCACCAATGGATCTGTTCTAGGGGAGTTCTGAACTATACCTGTGCAAACAAGGAGAGAGGGAGTAGCAGTTGAGTTGTTAACAAACACTGGCTCAGATTTTCTAGAGCCAACATAAGGGGTTGCCACCGCTGTCCCCTTGTGTTGCTTGCTGGATTTTCTAAAGACCACAGTAACCCAACCTTTAGAATTATCATGATCAGCCTCTGGCCCAACGTCCCCCCCTAGAAACCGCTGGAATGACGTGATCTTGGGACTGGCCTTGCACCTGTGGAGGAGAAACCTGAAGAGAAGGCTGGGGACCCAATCTACTAAAAACAGTCCCTTTATCAGTTAAAACAGCCTGAGCCTGGGGTTGATGGCAAGGGACAGTTTTGGTAGTAGCAGCAGCTTTGGGGCAGATGAGACGAGTATGGCCAAGAATATGGAAAAAGTTACAATACTTGGGCTGAGTCTCGTAGATAACTTTTTGATTCAAAGTAAGACCTTCAGGCAATGAAATCTCCACTGAGTGTCGGAGTTCCTCAAGGAGATCAATTTCCACCAACACTCGTGCATAAGACATACGGGAAAGGTTAGAGGTAAGCTATCAGAGGAGAGCTCTTTCTTTTTTTTTGATCAAATGTAAGAAGTATATAGATCAAAAAGAGCAAGACGAGCTTGCGATACAAGCTGGAAACCAGCAGTACAAATAGACGAACCTAAGCAGTCAAAGGGAACAGGCTCCCTTGAACAAACCATAGCAAAACAAGCATGCAGAACAGAACCTAGAACAACGGGAACAAGCTCCCATGGACTAGCAACAGAAGCCATATGGCTTTAAGTGAACAATAAAATAAAGGGAATAGGATCCCATAAACAAGTAGCATGAACATCCCTCATGCAGGGCCAAGAACCAAACATCCAAAGACCAATAAAGGCATACAAAATCCCAACAAGAAAAGCCAGGAACAGAACGGCCTGCATAAAGCAGCAACAGCACCAAAGTGGGGAACCAACCTCCACCCACTGAGGAGAGAATCAAACCAAGCCCTTTCCAGCAAAGCAGAAAGAAGCTATCAAAGCAGAGCCCGGGCAAGAGACCAGGGACCACGCATCAGCTAGCAGCGCCCTCATAAAGCAAGGAATTGTCCTCCTGCAATATTAGCAAGCAAACGCCAGCTGCAACCTGCAT
>Ga0325410_1000239_pt1 | contig 54179 bp, 22 predicted proteins | sample PopdelMetagenome_16_FD_206182 | JGI IMG/M metagenome (GOLD analysis project Ga0325410, IMG submission 206182) | Populus deltoides microbial communities from Bellville, Georgia, United States - Xylem-PdIQD-R3 | ecosystem: Host-associated > Plants > Phyllosphere > Stem > Wood/Secondary xylem...
GACAAAAACCCCAACTCAACCCAGGATAAAACACTGGTTAAAAACTCATTGACTTTTTTAAAAAGAATTCTGGTCAAAATAAGTTTGCTGTGATTATTTAAAAAAATGAGTCAACCAGGTTGACCATCCCGATCCATGACTTAGACCTTGTCTTGGGTCGACTTCCAAGTCGAGTTTTAAAACTATGATAAAAATTATTTTTATTTATATATTGACCTAGGTCAATTTATATTGATCATCCCAACCTATAACTTAGGTCTTATCTCAGTCGACCTCCAATGAATAAAAAAAATAATAAAAAAAATTGGAAAACAGAAAGTTGGTTTTCCTCACAAAAATTAAAGGATAGACAAAAATACAAATATTTTACCTTGGCTTTTCTTTTTATTTTATATATTTTCCTGTATAATATAAATACAACTCATCTATTTAAAATTTGACTGAAAAAGAAATAATGATAAAATTCAATATCTCCTTGAGGTATTATAAAATTACATAAACTTTCTAAAAGACTAATTACTATGTAAATACTAGTTAAAATAAGTGATTTAAAAATAGAAGAAGATATTAATTATAAATTAAATTCAAAAAACAAAACAAATTAAAATTTTAAAATAAATCAGATGTTGTTGAGCTTGGAAAGCTAAGGCCACAAGCTTGGCTTAAAAGAAAAAAGACGAGGCTCGTGTTTCTAGTTTTCTTTTATTTTTAGAAAAAATATCTTCCAACTAATTCTTTTAAGAAAAAAATATTGGACAATATAGTAGTTGTCTAGACTGGTGAGATGTCATCTACGGATTATAATTTTTGGTCATCTTTAATGACTAGAAAAGTGGAATATGAGTTTTTAAATCTCAAAAACTTAATTTTTAACTTGGTTTAATCCTATATCTTTCAATTTTTTTAACATCTATTTCATAAAATCAATCTTTAATTTAACCTAGAAATATTATATGACATTGGATAAGTAAAAATATGTAGATTGAAATAAATCTCAGTTCATGAAACAATGTTAACATACCTTGCAATTATGAAATTGCCAAGAAATTAACAGAAAAAATTTAGAAATATAAAAAGAGAAAATTGATCAAGAACAGTGGTGTAAACTGTAAAATGTGAGGAAGTGAACAACTTATCCAGTGTTTTGCCCATCTCTTTTAGTTTAAACTAGATATGTGCTCATGTTACATTGCAGGTCACAAAAAAAGATTGAACTAAAAAAATGTCCACTTAAATTTCATGGCCTAACCCTTAAAAAAATCCGAACAAGAAATAAAAATAAATAAAAGAATATTTAACCGCAACAATTTTTTGTAACTAAAAATGTCTATGATGACATAATTTTATTTTTAAAATATTAATATGATAACATATTGAATCGATCTGGGTTTTGCGGCCTAACCCTTCAAACCCGTGACTTGGGTCATAGACTCTAACATGTTAATTTTTTTAGATTATTATTTTTATTTAATTATATAATACGTGAGTTGGGTGATGGACTTAACTTGTTTTAATAGCTTTTTTATTTTTAAAATTATTTTTTGTTTAATTATATAACAAAAAAATGAACATTCGTAAATTTGAGCACCAACTAAATATCAAAGACTTTATTTTAAACGGTGATAAACTCACAAATATCAAATTAAAACAAATTACATGGCCCAATTCAAAATAAATAAAATATTAAAATATAAAATTGAAAAAAATAAGCAAGAAAAATAAATACAAATGGAAAAACAAATAATAATAATAATAATAATAATAATAATAATAATAATTCAAATGAAAATGAAAATGAAAATCGCAACTACCTTTTAGGGGTAAAAATCTCATTTTGACCTATTTTTTCATCAAAAAACACCTAAGAAATATCATAAGGACTTTAAAAAACTCATTCTTGATATAAAATCACCATTTAATCAGTTAAAAAAGAAAATGATCAACTTGATTTAAAACCAAATTCTGAAGCCTAATCTAATTTTTTAGGCAAGATAAATAGCAAAAAAAACCCCTGAATGAAACTCTTTTCATCAAATAAAACCCGTTACATCAAAAAAGATGAGTTTTGTCACCAAAAAGTATCATTCTTTAAACTTTCTCTCTATCGTCATAATACAACCACCACTCCCTCAAGTTTAGGGATCAAAACAAGAAGAAAATAAAGTTTTGGATCGGAATGTAAAAAACTTATAAAAGAGGGATTAAAATCAAAATAAAATTGAAAAAAAAAACTTCAGGGTCTAAGAATGCTAAAACCATGTCTTAGCTACGATAACTAAAAAACAATATGGGATTTTGATCAATTATCAAACTTGAGTTTTTTAATTATGTATAATCAAGAAAATTAAACTTGATTTTTTCATTTCGAGCATGATTTAATATCAGGCACTTTTCTAAACACCACAAAAAACTGTGAAAAGTTAATCAGGATAAATTACCAACACAAACCTTAAAAAAACAAAATTGGAAGGATCTAAGAAAAAGAAACTCAGGTGACAAAAAAAACAAAGGATGAAAAAAAACTCATGATACAATTATAATCCACTGAGTGAACAGGAAACTCTTAAATGTTTCAGTCTTCTTTGTAATTGTAATTTTTAATCGCGATATAGTGTAAAGAAGATGTTCTGTCAGTCGTTAAGAATTCTTCCAATATTGGAATTTGGAGTATTTTCCAGATATTTTATCTTATTTAGTAAAACACCATTAATGCCCTTGTTGTTTGCTAAAAAATGCCTCATTGACTTCCTCATGCCTTCCGCAGAGCAGAGCAGAGCAGAGCAGCCCTCTAAGAAAGACGTACCTTATGCCAATGCCAAAGAAGCAGGATGGCATATATCATTCCAGAGAGCCAACCCTGTCATGAAACGAAGCGAGGCGAATCTGTTGAACTGGGGATTTCTATGAAAAATAAAGCTGATGAATTAATTTGCACGATTTATTATTCGTGATTTACCATTATATAATTTGTTTCGTACTCCTACCATGTATATTCATATTAAAACTTTTCATTTTTTTTATTCTCAATTTTCATATATAGGGCTCCTCACCAGCTAAACAACTCCAAAAAGGGGTCTGCGATTACCAAAAAAAAATAAATAAAATAAATAAAGAATCTATAGTTGGAGTTTGATTTTTTCTTCTGTTTTTTTTTTTTTATTGATCGAATCTATGGCCTCTCTAGACATTAAAAAATGAATGTGTTTTCAAAGTTTCAAAAAAAGAACAGTTTTCCTGATTTAAAGATGCTCAGTACTGAAAATTGCTGAGACGTCAGCTTAAAGCTCAGAGGTAACACACAAGTAATTACAAAACCATAATAATTTAGATTATAATTTCATGAATACTATCAAGGAAAGGTGTTAAGAATTCATGAGCCCTAATAAAGGCTATAGGGCTAGAATTAGAATATCATATGGCAAAGAAATTGTAAATATTTCTATACGGTGATGGGTTGCTTACGACAAGTAATCCTAGTAAATAACATTGTTGTCAGAGCCATTTAATATTAAACATTGTCGTCGGGGCCATCTAATAAAATTACTAAACCACCATTTAACTAGTGTGAAAGGGTTTTGGTAATTTAATAAACATGCGTGAGCATTACATGCATCAGCGGCCGGCTGGCGACTTCATATTTAAGGAATGAGCGGAAATACGGTGGTGGTAAGGGTTTAAAATATTTTTTATTTAAAAATATATTAAAATAAAAAATTTTATTTTTTAAAATTTTATTTTTGATATTAGTATATCAAAATGATTTGAAAATATATACATAAAAAATTTATTTTAAGTCAAAAAAATTTAAAAATTTTGAAAACACAATTTACACCGCATTCCTAAATACTCTACTAGAGTGGCGCGTGTTGTTTATGAATTTTTGTTTGGATGCTGATATTTTTTTTTAAATTTTTCTTATCTTTATAATTTACGTGTTAAGCCATTCAATTTCCCAAAAAATTCATTCAATTTATTTTTCTTTATATTTCACATCTATTTTTTTATTTGTTTTATTTGAAATAATTTATAAAATTATTATTTTTTAATTTCATTATTCTTTAATTTTTTTCAACTATTATATTTGTTCCCTATTCTTTTAAATGCTAGTTTTTTTTTATCATTTTCTTGATTTTTTTATTTTTTAATTTCATCCCTTATTGTTTTTATTTAATTTTATTTTTATACCATATTTGATTTTTATTCTTTTGAATTATTTTTTTATTCATTTTATTTTTTAATTTTATCCTTCATGTTTTATTTCATTTAATTTTTATACCAGATTTAGTCCTCGTGTTTTTTATTGTTATTTTTTTTTATTTGAGATGATCAACAATTTTTCTTCATGATATTTTTGGGTTTACCTTCTATATGGAGACTCAATTTCATGATTTGGATCACAAACTTCGATGATTAGCCTGATTTGACTCTCTTTTTGGATTTGTTTTTAGAATTATTTTTTTTTAATTTCATTCTTCAATAGTTATTGAACCTTCGACTTCGTAATTTTTTTTATTTCTATTGGATTATCTTAATCTCATATCTCATGATACGAGTTAATCGAATTAACTCAGGTTGACTTGGGTATTTTCATGATTTTTCTTAATTGTTTTTTTTTTAATTTCTCCTTTCATTATTTAGTTTGTCTGAGAGTTGACCTCCATTGTTTTATTCAACTTCTTTTATAGGTTGTTATCTTGATCTTACAACTGAGCCGCGAGTTTGGCATGCTGACTAGAGAGGTTTTTTTATTATTTTTAAATAATTTTTTAAAATTTCATTTGATTTACTGGTAATTGAGTTTTAAGGTTTTTTTTAATGAGGTTATCATGTGTTCATTCAATTTTTACTTTGTTATCAAATAAGATCATTGAGACATTTTAAAAATATCTAAAGGGTGTCTTTTTATAGTACAGGCATGTGTTAACTATTTTTTTATTAGTCAATGTCGCTTTTTTTTTGTTTTTGGTTTTTTTCTATAATCATATTATTAAATATCTAAGCTTATTAAACCTATTCAAATTAATGAAATGGGTTTCGAATTTTTCTTACTCTTTTAAAAATATTAACATTATCTAAGTTTTTTTTTTTTATACCTTAAGAAAAATTTATCTCGATCCTGGTTCAAGTTCTCATAATGACTTTACTTAGATTTTGGATAGTGACATGTAGATTGTGGATGTAATTTTCTAGAATGACATATTCGTATCCTCAAAATTATATATTGCAACGTTCTGAAAAGTTTTTGATTAATGATTTACTAACATCTCCTCTTTTAATGTCAATTATGTAGAAAAAAGCTTGCAAAAATGAACTAACCATTGTAAATTGTTTATGAAATCTCAACCAAATTCAAATAACTATAAATCTAAAATACATAGGGAATTTATTATACAAAATGCATTGTAAATCCCTTCATGTGAAAATGTGGACAGAATGTTCATAGTTCCTTTTTTTTTATTTTTTTTTAATTTAACTCTTATTGGACTAGATTATAGGCCAATTTGTTATAGAAAGGTGAGATTGAAAGATAGGGGATCAAAGTGAAAAATACAGAGGGGATGGGTGGCTTCAACAAAGTTTGGGGAAAATATTTATTATAATCCTTGTATTTTTCAAATTATAAATATTAATTCCCTTTAATTTTTAAAATTGAAGGCCAAAATCAATTTTGGTGTCAAATTTTATTTTCTTTATTTTTTGGTTCTTAATTTGAGAGATGTGAGAGAAAGTGACTAGAATTTAACTCTAAAGAGAAAGTTTATGTTGGCACTCATTACGTGTTTTTTTACCTTGGAATTGCTTAGAACAATATATCCGAGCTTGTTAAGATTTTTGTTTTCATGTTGATTTCGAATCATGTGATGATTTTTTATTTTATTTTTTAAGAACATGAATGAGGTTATCAAGTTACTTAGGATATTTTTATAGGTATTTTGGGTTAAAATGAATTGAAAAATTAGTTTTCGAGTTAAAGAAACTTATGCCTTGATTTTCCAGTCATTATGGTGGTTGGAAACTAAGTAATATCAGACAACGTGTTATTTGTCTCAGCAAACGACATGTTGTCTAACTTATCTTTTTTTTTTTAAGAAAATTTAAAACGAACGACATATCATTAGCTCCATAAAAAAAAATTAAGAGTAAAAGCATGTGGGCTACACTTACAAGCCCGGGCATGAGCCTTTACTAGATAGGCTAAGCTCACTGGTCTAGCTTGCTAGGCCTAGCAGCGCCTGAGCATTTTTTTTTATGTTTTTTTAATTAGTGCTTTTTTATATGTATTTTTCAAAATAATTTTTAAACTTATATTTATATTCATACAACTTATTTTTTTTATTTTGTTTATCTAACCTATTTTAAATAGAGATTGTTTTTTAGTTATTTTTACACGTTTAATTTTTTAAGATCATTTTAATTTATTTATAATTTTATTTTTTATGATAGAGATTTACTTTAAAAAATTAAAAATATTTATTTTCAAATACTATTTTTAATATGTAAAATCTTACATGATGTTTTTTGTCTAACTATTTTTATTACCATTTAATTAAATAAAAATTTTATTTTTGTGAACAAAAATAGTTAAACACAACCATGTAACAAGGACAAATATCTTGGTCCGTATCAAACTTTTAATTTTTCAATTTTAATTTTTATTTACCATTAATAATTTTATATTTATTTATTAACAAATATAATTCACAATTTATTTTATTAAATATATACACAAGTTTTTTGAATTCCACTTGATGTTTTTATATAAAAAAACATATTGAAACAACCAGGAAAAGAAATCCAACCCGTGACATAGCTTGTTAGATATGTAAACTGGGTACTATAGTCAAAATCAATTAATATTTTACACAATTCGAATTAGGCATAGAAGGCTCTGCACACGAGTTACCTTGCCTTATTTATATATCTAGCTCCTGAAAGAATATATACTCACTTCTCTCCACACAACCTCCTATCGATATAATAACAAATTCTCCCCAAAATTAAGTTCCTATTGGATTCATTTTTCCCGGAGGAACCACTGTCAACAAAGTATTCATCTGTAGGAACATTTTGCAATCCCCTCGACCAGTGTCAGGAAGTTCAATATTTAGTGTTCTTTCTTTCTAGCTTAATGGCCTCGTAGGATATCATCACCTCTTTGAACTTTGCCTCGGCAGCCTCTGCAATAAATCACGAGAAGCAACTTTGAGTTTCACTTCAAAGCTGTGGCATCACAGTACAAGATCACAGTTAGCGATGGAATACAAAATCCAACCTTTATTATCTTGGTTCTGATCTGGGTGAAACTCCTTTGCCTTGGTCCTGAATGCCGTCTGCATATATATAAAAGAAAAATGTCCATTTAGAATCGCATGAATCAAAAAAGAGAACAATAATCCCCAGTTATAAGATGAAGCTCTTGATTTGAAAAAAGAGCAGGCAATGAAACCAAGTGGAATTGAGTATTACAGATGCAATCAGCAATAATCAGCCCCTTAGCTTTCAAGTGAAGAGAATGTGTAGATAAGACATGAAAGTAGATAAACTAAATAGAGAATCCGGTGCTTAAGTCTGATTAAAGATTTGAACACATGAAGACATGGATGATAACACCATGTACAGAAAGCAGATAAGATATAAATAGCACAATAGTCTAACATTTTCCAAGCTTTCAAGTAAGAAGAGAATGTGTAGGAAAGACATGAATATGAACATACTAAATAGAGAATCTGGAGCTTAAGTCAGATTACAGATTTGAACAGATTTGAACACATGAGGGCATGGATAATACTCTAAATAGAGGATGTGGATAAGATGTGAATGGCACAATAGCTTTTTTTTTTGTTCAGTGGGGGTTTCATGGGACTCGAAATACAAATATCAATTGTCAACTCTGATCACTGGCTAATAATGATTTCAAAGAGATGATATTTATCATGAGTGGTACCTTAATCTCAGCTTCAGTATATGGTATTGTTCTGGACCTGTCACAAAAAGTCCAGTGAAAATATGTTAATCCCAACTGTTAATGGTACAGTCCAGATAACTTAGAAAATCTCATGATTAAATAAATTGAGAAGCTTAATTATACTGTATCACATGCCAAAAGCCTCTTAATCATCTAAAAAAGCTATATATCTCAAGAATCAAGACAGCTACACAAGTTGACTGTCTCACAAATAGGTACTAATAGCTCTTGGCATTACCTGTCAAGTCCCAAAACTGAGTAATGATGTGATAATGAATAGCTTCCACTGTCTCTTGAAGTTCTCCTGAAGTTAGTTCTCTGTCCTCTGAAAGACGTATCAGTTTTCCAATACCAATCATCACGCTGAAAATTTTGATGATATGCACCTGGGCCATTTTCCCTCCACTTCTCATGGTCCCTTGTGTACTTGTTCCTTTCACGGTTAAACACACTTTGCATACGTCTTATACGCTCCTGCAAAACAAAAGGACTACATCAATACATCATAATTGCATGCAAATACAATCAAGAAAGGAAACTGCTGGAGAGATCAAAATCAGAGCAGGATAAATGAATTTGACAGCTTCAGAGAAAGACAAAACTAGGCTTATCACTGTGATATGGTGCATACAAAGAAAAGCAACCTACATGATTTATAAACAGAATTGAATAGGACCCAACAGAAGGAGAGAGTTATACGACAGAATTTCTTAGGTCTAGAGAATTCTTCAAGGTTCTGTTGTTATAGAAATACAAAATGGTTAAGATAACTAAGCTAATACAAAGTCGGACCCCTATTATGTTTCTACTATCTGACCCCAATCTTGAGGCTTAAAATTATTTTTTTTTGCAGAAATATAGATCAAGTGGATAGGGCAAAGCAGGGAAAGACACCTTTCTGTTCACAATGTAACTCAGATAGAGACAGAATTTTAACCAGAAGTAGCCTAACTTGCTAAGAATTTGTAGTTTGTTTTGATGGCTAAGAATCAGCTTATTTAAGCTATTATGCATCCAGACTAGCATTATAGATCTGAATTCAAAAACATATTTCTGAATTCAAACTGTATAAGGAGCAGCACTCCAATTGATCCGTCTTGAAAACCTTGCTTCCTCATGCAATTAAATGACAAGATATGAAGAAAATAAAATAGAGTAGTAACATAAAGTTCATGGCAATGTACCAGAACCAGCTTGACAGATAATTGCTATCTACTCTAAGCCCACCTATTACTCTTAGAGCTAGCAACAATCTAGTTTCACAACACAAAGCAGTCAAATACTTGCAGGATAATATCTGAAGGCATATATGAAGAAACCATATAACAAAAAATTGATAAAGTATGTTCTGCGGGGTTCCATAATCTAATAATGTTACTAATATGGCATCCAAAAGGAATGATTCACAAGACCAAAACTCACCACTCTCTCCATTTCCTCTTCATATGCTTCTTGCATTCGACGATTGTAATTCTTGGACGCTTCCTCCTGAAAATATGTCCGAAATGACCTGGCAGATCCAGTTGCTCCTTTCCATGCTGATTGTGACCTGGTTAGCTAATCAGGCACATTTACAGACATGATCAGCTCAGCCATTGGCAAGCATAAACAAGAAAAACATAAAAAGAAAATTCTTATCTTCTAATTATAATTATAAAATTTCACATTCTTTTAGCAGACTAAACACTCAGAACCAGTCACTTCTTATTGTAGACAATATTTTCCTGGAGACCGGGTTTCTAAACAATAAACTTTAGCTAAATTTTCAATGATATATATAAAAAATAGAGATTACTCTTGGGCATTCAATTTGACCAAAATGAGAGCTGAATTTAAGTTAACGATGCAGGAAGGCCGTGCATGTATACTTGCAATAGTCTACCTGAGCATACAACTCATCAATAGTCCACCGCAGCCGTCTGGCCTGCCATGCCAAATCAATCAACTTTCTCAGAATCTAATGAAACAATTTTACGTGTTATCCATTCCTCAATTACTAAGGCAGATTCCAACGTTTTAATTACTAATTACACCAATACATATTGAATGCATTTGCTTATCTACCACAAAATAAATAAATTATCTCCAAGAAATTAAACATAAACATAAACAACAATAGAAGAACAAGATTAAGAAAGAGCACTAACAGCGTAGGTGGTGGCAGTGGCACCAATTAGACCGAACATGACAACTCCCCAGAGACTCATGTCTTCGGATTTTTCTTGGTACGGTGGCGGTCTGTTTGGAGACGGCCACGGATTATCCTTACTCCGATTAATTTCCCCGCCTCCCATTTTATTGTATTGTATTTAAATACAAAAACTAATAAATCCCTCACTGATTTCTATCGATTGGGTTCTACGAAACCCTAGAAGCATATTTTTAGGGTTTCGACTGTCTACTTTCTTGCACCGCCTCTCTCTTCTCTTTTCTCTTTGATAAATATGTGATTTTTCTTTTTTTGTCTGAATGGAAAGGGAAGAAGGATTGAAATGGATTTCTCGAGTAATACGGAGCTTCTGGTTTATTGAAATTGGGAGCGAGAGAGATGCGTGAGGTGGCAATTGGAGAAGGGTTATCTAAACTGTAATTCGCTCATGCCTTAGTCTTGCATGTACCTGACGAGGTGGGACATTGCACATTTACATTTCAAAGTTTAATAATGAAAAAATTATAATAATTTCATAATTCATGTTATACAAGTATTAAATATATCTTACACTTCTAGTTGCCTTCATTGTATTCCTGTGTGGTTTAAAAGAATTTTCAAAATAAAAAATAAATTTATACCAATTGATGATAGAGATAACTAAATAGGTAACTCACGTTGTTGTGCTACGGATGATCTAATTTTTTTCCAACATAATAAAAAAAAATATCGTGGCAATACAAATGTTATTGAAAAACAAAAAATAAATCTACGATTTGACTCGACTAATTTTAATAAACTCCATTAATTAAATAACATGAAAAAAATACAACAAAGGTAACTAAAGTGAAAGAAAACTGACAATAAAAAAAGGTCAAAAAACCCAACCCGATCCTATCTAGGTTAATATGTCAAATATAATATTTGGTCAGGACACCAGGATAATCCTATTGAAAATAAATTGAATAAAATTATTAAACTCAATCACCAAACAACTGAATGCTGAAAGATGAAATTAAAATAGAAATTAAAGAAAAAACAAGGAAAAAAAATTCCTAGTCAAACCAGGTAAACCCGCTAACCCCGTGATCATGGGTATAACATTAAGATAACTCCATAAAAAAAAAGCAAAAAACAAACATGAAGACATATTTAATCAATAAAACATTAAATGATGAAATTAAAATAAAAAAAATCAGTTTTAAGAAAAAAATCAAACATTGAAGGATCTTATCTAATAACAAAGAAAAAAATTAAATGAGAATTTAATAATCTCATAAAAATTAAAATGAAAAAAATAAGCTCAATTTTCAGCAAATAAAATAATAAAGGACTAAATTGAAGAAATTCTTTTTATACAAATAGGTCAAAAAAACAAGACCCGAGTCCACTCGAGTCAGCATACAAGATATCTGACTTAGTTGTGATACCAGGGTAATCTCATCAAAAAAATTAAATAAAACTATGAAGATTAATTACCAAATAACCCAATGTTGAAGGGCGATATAACTTGAATTATTTTAAAAATCAATGCAAAATACAATAGAAAGCAAATAAAAAAAATTAACAAAGCTCAATCCTCAATTAAATAAATGTTGAATGATGAACTTGAAAAAAAAACTTAAAAAATGATAAATAAAAAAAACAAAGCAAACTCAACCAAGTCTTTTAAACCTAGGTCAATCTTCCAAATTCATAACATGTGAAATCCTAAACCCGGGATCAACTAAGAAGTTCAATTTCCATCTAATTTAATGTTGAAGAATGAAATTTAAAAAAAATCAATTTTAAAAATTTGTCAATTTTTAAAAAAATAACTATTAAAAGAATGAGAATTAAATATGATATTAAAACAAAAACAAAAGAGAATGCAATTGCAAAAAAATAAAATTAATTTAAAAAATTATCTTAAATAAAACAAATAGCAATCAAAATAATAAGGACCAAATCTGATATATAAAACAACTAAAAGATGATGAAATTAAAAACAAGTTTCAATTTGATAAATTATTTCATATAAAACAAATAGTAATAAAAAATAAGGATCAAAACTGAAGGTGAAAACAATTGAAAGGTTGCCTGAAATTTTGAAGTGTTAGCATGAGAATCGATGAAGCAAGAGAAAGAAAGGGGAAAAAAAATTATCGATGCCAAACCGGATACTCGTTAGATACATGTGCCTCCATATCATGGAGGGGACACCGGAAGCTTTCAAATATCATTGTGAAATGTGATATTTGGTCATTGAACGACGTCACACGCGTTACCCGGAAGGTATGGACATGTGTCCACGCGTTGATGCATGCAATGCTCGTTACTGAATATTTATTTTTCAATAAATATTTTATTTGCGTTGATGCATGCCACTTTTGTTTTTCAATAATATTTATATTTACTAAGTTACTAAATTGCCCCTAGCTAAAACTAATAATAACAAAAAAAAAACCATAAGGAAAAGACAAAAATGCTCTTGAACGACAACTTTAGTTTTTTTCTTAAGGATAAATTTGTCATTTTGTTGTTTAAAAAAAATAAAAACAAGAAAACCCACTATGGAAGCTTAATAATTTTTTTTGTTTTTAAGGATAGTTAAATCATTTCATTGTTTTGTGAAAAAATAAAAGACTAAAAAGCCCTTTGATGCTAGTCTATTTTTTTTATTTGTAAGGGTAATTAAGTCTTTTAACTATTCTAAATAAGAAGAAAAGATTGATCTAGCCTCGATCAGTTTGATAATGCAAATGAACCCTGTCAAAAAACAAAATTCCCTTTAATTTGCACTTGACATTTTCAATAGAGAGTAAAAATATCATTACACTACATAACAAAATAAGTCTTACTCCACAATGAAACACCAATGAATTTTAGTTTTTTTTTTATGTTAAATAACATGACAATCACAGTTAATATATAAATAAGTAAATACCAAAAATTTACTAATTTATACGAGGAAATATTGAACAATTAACTTTTATTTTTTAAGGAAACTCATGTCATGAAATTCATAATTATATATTTACGAGGTAACTTAATAATTTGATAGTCAAGTTCACTACATGTGGGTTTTGTAAATGAAAAAAAAAACATAATTGATTTGATTAAAATACAATTATGAAATAAATAACTCATTTATTTCTTACTTATAAAACATAAATCATACTCTTGGAGCAACTCAATTACTCAAAAGCTGACCTAATAACTCAAGCATCTGATCCATTAAGTTTAACAAATATTTTATTCATCATCTAATTTGTGAATTTAATGTTTGATAAATGAATCTAAAGTAAAGATAAAGTTTATGAAACAAAAACACTTTGTAAATGAAATTATAAAGATGTTAAATCATGGGGTTCCTATTGCATCAAAGTATTGTTTTTAAATATTCTTGGTCAATGCTCTCTTAATAATGGATATTTATTAAAGTTGTTGAGACTAGTACATATTATATTATTTTTTTTAATGAAAAAAGCAGTTGATCTTTAAGCTAAGATATGAGGGATACTTGGAAATAATATATAAGTTTTTATTAGATGAGATATACATTGAACTGACTCGCATGAAAATTCTACATGGAGTTATCACATGTGTTTATGAAAAGACTCACATGATGGTTGTGTAAATGATCCTTAGACTTAAGATCATCATGTTATCTTATATAAAAAGTGTTATGTTTTGATCATGTTATATATTATCTTGGTAAAGGTAATAAATAGACAAACATTGACTTAAGATCATCACCCTGAGTGAATTAAAAAAAAATTATAAATATTCTCAAATAGTATTGATTGTTAAATCATTGTATAACGTGGAATGAGATTTGAAAAGAGTTTCAAATCTTATTCAAATGATTAATCACTATAATGTTGTGAACAAATATGATTTGGCATGGAAGACACACTCCATGCTAAAATGTTTAAATCAGAACATTATTAATAAAATGGATAATAATTATACTGAGAAACTGGTCACTAAAAAGTTAAGTCAAACCACTTATGACTTTTTTAATATTTGGGGGGGTCATAACATATTGTTAGACGGTGCACTTAATCTCCAATTATAAATTAATCAATTATTGAATTGATAGTTAATTAAATTATTTAATTTATTTAATTCTATTTATTTAGAATTATAATTTATATTCTGGTCAACAAATTAGGAATTTAATATGTCACACATATTAAAAATGATTAATCAGGAATTAAACTGGGATAATTATTCAAATGTGATTTGATTCAAAATAATTTTAGAAATTAAGCACTAAAATGTATTTAATTAAGAGATTATAATTCTAGTCCTACAATAATCAAGTAGGGACTTGATTGATTAAATTTCTAAAATTATCCTTATATAATATATGGATATTATTTAAGAGACAAATTGATATTTATTTATTTATTTATAAGGTTTTTAGCATTCCCTACAAATATAAAGTCAAGCCTATCATTTAGGTAGAGAATATTTAGGTCAGATAGTTTTTACAGAAAAACTACATAAACAAAAAATTAGAGCTAACACTCTAGACTTAGCAAGTCCTTCTCTCCTAAATAGAGATTTAGTATATTTCTCACTGGTGATTCATGTGGATTATCATTATAGCCAAAAAAATGAAACAACTTGTGATTTGTGATAATCTAGCCTTAAAGCATATATTCAAAGCTGAAAAAAAGTTCAGATCTTCAAGTAATCTTCCCATAAACCTCTAAATAACTCTAGATATGTCTAACGGGATCCTTGGAATTCCCAAATAATTTTTAAATTTATTGTTTCTGCTGCGTATATGAATTTTGAGAACCCAGTATATACAACGAGGATAAATAAGAGCATCTTAGTCACTTACAAGAAGTGTTTCAAACTTTAAGGAATAAAAACTTATATGCTAATTTGAAGAAGTGAGAATTCTTCATTATCAATCTTGTTTTCTTGTGTTTTGTTATTTCCAGTGAAGGAGTGAAGATGGATCTTATGAAGATTGAAGTAGTTCTAAGCTAGCCAATCAAACTCTTTATAATATTTAGAGTTTTCATGATCTAACATCTTTTTATCGTTGTTTTATAATAAAAAAATTAGCATTATTACTGCTTCAATCATTGAATACTTGAAAGGAGATAATTTCAAGTGGATTGACGAGGTAGAGAAATGTTTGGGACTTATGAAGCAAAAGATGACTAATGTGCATATTATTTATCTATAAGATTTCTAAAAAGTTTTTGAAATTAAATGTGATGCATCTAATGTTGACATGGATGTTATTTTTAGCTAAAAAAGCAAACCTATTAATTTTTTTAGTGAGAAGCTCAATAATTTAGGAAGAAAATATTCAATTTATGATAAGAAGTTAAATGCCATCATTCGTGCATTGGATCATTTGTGCCAGTATTTGTATCTAAAACCATCTGTGCTACTTTCTAATCATGAGGATTTGAAGTTTCTTAATATTCAACAAAAACTTAGCTGAAGATATGCTTATTGGGTTGGATTTCTACAAACTTTTAGTTTCTCTATGAAACACAAATATAGAATTTATAATATTTTTCCTAATACTTTGAGTCAAAGACATTTGTTATTGACAAATATGCAACTAGAAGTGATAGGTTTTAAAATATTAAAAGATATTTACAAGCACAATAAAGGCTTTGAAAAGATATGAGTTGAATGTAAAAGTGGTGTTTCCAAGTATTTTGTTGTGTTGAAGGGTTATCTTTTCGAAAGAAACTACTTGTGTTTTTAAGAAGTTAAAAATGTGTGCTAGGTAATGAATGTCTAGTTTTATGTCGAAGTCATTTATTTGGATTTTAATTGAGTTATTTTAGTGTTTTGTCTATACATGGAGGGTTGTTCCAAGTATATAATGATGATTCAAACTATATATTGGGTCTTTTGATAAAAATCTGAATTGAAAGTCTTTAACTTGATCTTTTGACAAAAATCTGATTTTTATCTGTATCTTTAAAATGACAAGTTATTTGCCTATGTATCTCTTCGATTTTATATCTTGGAGTGGTGTGTGAAAATATTTATTTATGTGAGTAACTTATTACTTTACCATATCCATTTCATCCCAATATCAATTTCAAAACAAGTTTAGGCTAATTATAAATTTAAAAAATTTAGTTTGAGTTTCATGTGTTATGCTAACAGTAGAAACAAGCCAAATTTAAGTTTTACGAAAATATTAATTTCAACTTGATGATTAAGATCCTGTTTGTTTTTTCATTTCGAAAGCACTTTAAAAAAAATTAATTTTTTTCTTTATTTCAAATTAATTTTTTTTATTGTTTTTAAATCATTTTGATATGCTAATATCAAAAATAATTTTTTAAAAATAAAAATATATTTTAATATATTTTTAAATAAAAAATATTTTTAAAAATAACTATTACCATTCTTTCAAACATTCCTTAGACTTTGAGGCACTCAACTTTGCTTATGTTATACAACACTCCCACTCCCAGTCCCAGTAAGGTGAGGGTATTAAAGGCTTTTTAGAACACATCAATCACACACTCAGAGTACGAAAATATTGCAGCTACATTTTGTTCAGAGTACTAGAATTTTTAAACCCGACCCGGGTCAAGACTCAGGTTTTAGGTTTTAACAGGGTCAATTCTGATTATTTTTAAAAATCAAAACAACATCGTTTTAGTAAAAAAAATAAGTCAACAGGTTACAACCGAATTTTTGACCGGATCACCAAGTCACCTTAGATTTTAACTTTTTTTATTTTTTTAAACCCGACTCGGTTACAGCCCTGGATCAACCTATCAGACCGAGACGGGTTTCAAAAATATAGACAATAGTTTTCAACTTATAAGGGAAAAAGGAGCTACCCACCTCCACTACCGTCCGTCCCAAGTATCTTAACGCCCAACGAGTTATCCTCCTAATAATTAACAGATCAAGTGCTTGGATCGAGTTAACCTCCTAATAATTAACAGATCAAGTGCTTGGATGATACCCAATTATTTTATCACAAATAGATCCTAGTCTTTTCGAACCTTATCGTGATACCAACCGAAACAGATATCAGGCAAATGTATTTTTTTAGCTTCATAAACCTCACAACAGAAAGCCTCGTACATCCTCAAATTCCCAATGAAACAGGCAAAAATCAAAATCACCAACAGAAGTCTCCCTTCTTACCCGGACAATATACATATATCTGTGATTCTAGCACGTAATCTTCTTCCAAAAAATGTGAAGAACGCAGAGTTAGGAGCTTAAACCTATACAAAAAAAGAAACAAGAACTTTCTTCCCTATTTTTGTTTGTTTCAAAACGAGTTCCAGTATGAAAGTCAAACTTGAACCACTTCAATTCTTTGTTAGAAGGAATCAACGCCTTGTTATCTCTCTTCAGCATTCAGAGCTCCGGTTTCAAACGTGCTGCTGAAAGAATGAGTGTTTCCAGGTCAAGAAAACAGAAAAAAAGTTTGAGTTGAGATTATAAGTACTGCTGATTACCATTCGGTCCTAAATTGTCAATAGCTGAACTGGAATCAAATCCCATTTGGAAATAGCTCTGGAGCTCATTATCTAATACAGCCTACACATGCGGAAACAATTCCAAGAATAAGTTTTTGATGAGCAATTGATTCTGCAGAGCATTTGCAAAGACGCATCACTTACATGAGGTACTGGAGAAAATTGTGGATTGGAATTTGGAATGACTTGTATGCCGGGTTGAAAAATTCTATGTGAATACGGGTGTGAGCTTATCCCGGGACTGAATCCTAGAATAGCTGCATTGCCACCACGTGAATGAAGGATCTGATGGAAGGGAAACCTATCAGGCTTTATTCAAAGAAACATATACGAAAATTGTCTATAAATTCTTTCACCACATAAACCTTGCTTACATCTTTAGATAGAATCCTCTCAACGTCAATTTGCAGTTCCGGATTTACAGTGGCGAGTTTCATTGACAAAAACTGCAATAGCAGGCAAGTATTAGTAACTTGTAGTCATTCGGAAGCACAAATGGCTTCAGTGATGTTGAATTCATCACACAGAACTCTCAGTGCTTATAATTTGCAAATGTCATTCTCGTAGAAAAGAAGCTAAACTTGATTCTCATCCGTTTTATGATAGGAATTGCAAACTTAATGCTTGACTTATAAATCACTATCCTTTATGGGTATTATCATCCCATGGAAATCAGTTAGACTCCAGAAATAGCAACACTTTTTGCAGACGCTAATGATGATATACTATGAATTTATTCTGCTTCCAATAGTTCACCAGGGTGCTTTGTTGTGTGTGTGTTTTTTTTCCCTAAAAGTTAGAGCTACAATTCAAACTAGCAAATATATCATGCGGCTTAGTGAACATTAAGAGTACAGGTTCATATGACAATTTCACAGTCCATAATCTCGACCTTAGAATGGCATACCTCAACTTGCTGTTGCAATGATTGCACATAGTTGATAATCTCATCAAGCATTACTGCCTTTCCAGTAATCTAAAACAATGATCAACACCAAACTAATCAGCATCTGTTTTTTTTTTCACTCAAATAAATAGTTTCCATTAAGAAGCTATTTAAGTACCTTATTGCATCCTGGGACAAGTTCTTGTAGCATTCTCATCCGCTCGCTGATCTTTTCTCTTCTCACCTGCAAAAAGGCCTCTATGTTCAATATGAATTTGAGCCAGATCATTTTCCCATTGTCAACACATAATAGTGAGAAGGTACCCTCTCTGCAAGGCTGTGACTATTGGTAGCCTGACCCCTTCTGGCTCTCACATGAAAGTAATTCTCTTTCGGAACTTCTCCACTTTGAGTATCGTCTTTAGCTTGTTTAGCTGCCTGTTTGCCCCGCAAATTAGGACAGGGGTTTTGTTCAGTTTTTTGTGTCTTTTCATCCAGTTCTTTTGCAATATCACAACTCTCTCCAGAAAGATCCTTTCGTAACTCTCCTTCAGTATTCTAGATTTAAAGATAAAGATTCATGAATTCACAAATACGAAACACAAAATTACATTGCTGCAGAATCTTTAACTTCCTAAAGTATAAGATTAGACCTAATTCAAATTACCTTGTTTGGATCCAAAGGAGAATTAGACTCGGGTACTCGTTTTCTTCTCTTTCCATTTGGTGAAGCTCCTATACTTGTCTCTTCTGATAATTGCTGATCTTCCTGATGTTGAGCATTGTTTGCCTCCTTGTTGTAATTTGGAGGGCACCCAGTATGAGTAATCTGACCACACTCGGTCAGGCCAAGAGAGCCAACCATTTCTGAGAAATTCCCACTTCCAAAGCCAGGAAACTTTGGCACCAGCTCAACAAAGCCTGAACCAGATGGGTAATGAACAAGGTTACTAATACCTGGGTTTTCCATTACAATTGGGAAAGGAGAATTGGAAAACCCACTTTGAGAAACTATTGATGAACCACCAAAATTCCCGGGCTGGCTTAGTGAAACTACTGGATCCCAAGCAGAAACATAGAAGGGGTTTGTGTTCATTCCTGAAGATGGACAATTCATAACACTCTCACCTCTATTTTGATATCCTAAATCATCATTACTATCACCGCTACCATCCATGTTCTGGGATTCAAAAGCTAAACCCCCAAATTCTAAGGAATAGCCCTTGTATACGATTGAGGAGAGAACCCAAAGCAACAGTCAGCAAAGACAAGTGCTAAATATAGATATGAAACAGAAGGAACTATAACCTTAAAAGTGAGAAGTGAGTTTGACCAAAATTAGCTGGTGATATCTTGCACGACTCAACAAGGAACAAGTAACCTTGGCAGCTTTATAAAACTGTGATGGTGCTATAAAGTAAAAGAAACCCATCGCAGCAGCATCCCGTAGACACAAAGTGAAAAAGAGAAATCCAATGTATCAGGCATAAAATCTGACCAGCATCAGCTACTTCAATATTTGGAAAACCCTACGATCAAGTCTACTCTAATTTGCAAGAGAAAAATGAAAAATGGTTCCTACAGACAGCAAAGTGAACCTTTCAGAGCATAAAGTAGACACAGACAAACAATGGCATTAGCTAACAAACAGCTCATCAAAAGGAAAGCAGATTCCCTTTTTTCACTTTAGTTGGACTAGCAAAAATTTCTCACCTTCTCCACTCATTTAGGCACCACCATATTGATCTTATCACCCTTGAATCTCTTCAATTAAGACCAAAATCCAAGAGGATCACCACAAGACTTGTAGCAATGAACGTGGAATTAGAGAAATGGTGTCCGGAGAAATTCCTAAAACGGAAATGACAAGAAGTTCCAAATTTTTAATTAAAGACCAAACAACCCCAAGAACCAAGAAAAGGCAAGTTTTCAGGCACCCTTTTGCAATATTCTCAGATGGGTGTCCAAAAAAGCATCAAATTCTACTTGAATTATGCAAGAACTGAAAAGAACCGAGTTTCATTCACAGTCCCCTCAATGGGTGGGTTTGAGAGTACCCCCGAAGAGCATCAAATGCTTTCTCAAACAGACAAGAAAAAAACAAATTTCATCAGATCGGCACTTCTACAATCAGTAAAAGAAGCATCAAATTCCAACCTTTTCAACAGACCACGGACAATGTAGAGACCTATGAAGCTAGAGAGACAGGGAGAGTGGAATACAAAAGTAGAGATAGAGAGATAGTGTCTCTTGGGTTACCTGCTCCAGTTAACAGGTGACATGTATGATTTTAAAAGACAGACTAACTACTACCCAACTGCTTTTGTTGCTAAATTATTATAGAACCTAATCACTTTACTCCTTGTAATTTCTTTTATTATTATTATTATTATCTTAAAAAATTATTAAAACCCTGCACAGTGCTTTTCCTTTCTTTTTTTTCTTTTTTTTCTTTTAGAAACAAAAAAGAAATAGTAAATATATATTGTCTGAGAAAAGATTGGAAGAGGTTCTTCTCTTCAAGCCCAAGCTTTGCTTGCTTGTTAGATTGCTTCCTTCTTCGACATATACTTTATGTTTTTTTACCGACACATTTGCCAACTATTCTACCAGGCCCTCTTTGCTGTTACACACTCATCTTTCTCAGTGCCAACAAACAAACCTTTCATTTCTTTTGAGAGTTCTCATTATGCTCTTGAGGTCCATCATTCTCAATGAATGAGCACCACTGCTCTCCCTCAACTTGTCTCCAAACCCCCCTCCTTCCCGAGCCCCAACCCATCAAATAAATAAGCTCCAGGAATTTATTTTTTTTATTACAGTGATGTTAAAAATAAATTTTAAAAAATAAAAATAATATTTGCTTTCAAATTATGAAATATTTTTTAAAAAACAAAATTAGTAGCTGGTCACAGGCCACAAAAATACCTTAATGTTAAAAAGTAAATTAAAAAAAAAAGAAAAAGAAAACAGGTCTCCTTCATGCAAAAGAGGTCCCTTCTATTTGATGGTTGGTTTTTATGTGATTACTGGACAAGTGACGACTGTGTGACTGTGATTACAGAGCTCAAAGAGAGTACTCTAAGTGTGCAACACAGGGTATGGTGTCTACATTTTTTATTTTTTATTTTATTTAGCTTATGTTAGATTATTAATTAACACCTGCAGCAATCCTTTTCTTTTTTACTTTGGAGGCTCTGGCCAATGGAGAACACATGGAATAATGGAATCTAATCATCAATTTTACCCTCTTGTCCTGGTACAGTTTCCAGCTGTAGGTTTTAGTGTGCAAAAAACCCTCTCAACCACCCTAACCTGTTCAAAACCAAATTATCTGGTCATCTTCGAGTCTGCAGTGACCTTGCTGGAATTTTTAAATTTAATCCGAAATTAACGGCCAGTTTTGTTCCAAAAGCATAATCCTGTGTGAGACACCTCATTGCAAAGAATGAATTATTGTACAGTAGGCAGCAGCTGTTTGAAACCACGGCCAAAGCCGCATTTTATAAAAATGAAAAATATTTAATTTTTTTAAAAAAAAATTTTAAATCATAAAAATAAACGGGTCTAAAATAGCGGTGGATGGTGTGGGGATCGGGGATGATTTGATTTCGCAATTTGCATGATGCCAAGCGGTTCCCTCGTGCATAGTCAAAATGAGTGTATAGATATGATGATTGAGATGGGGCACCCAAGTAATCAATGTGGGCACTCACACCAAATCCATCTTCAGTTTACGACTGAGAGAGGTGGGGGCAAGCCAGGCCCTCAGGAAGCTAAGGCATCTGTTTTTTTCTTCCTTCCTTCCTTCCTTCTTGCCCCCTCCTTATATATGCTCTGGCTGAGAATGCGTTGTGATGCATTATTGTATTCCATCAAAAAGAAAAGAAAAGAAGAGAAGAGAAAAAAAACACCCAATCCAGCTAGAAAGCACGGGATGGAGATTGAAAGCCAGTGATAATTGGGACTCGCCGTACAGATTAGAGAAAATCTTTCCTATTTTTTTCTTTTTTGGAATGATTAAAGGAAGATTTGTGGTTACAAAGTGCATAATTAATCATGCATGCAGATGTTGACTTAATGAGAGCATGCAACGCATGCAGCGACTTCCATTTTCATGGAAAGAGCGCAGGGGCAAGGACCGTGCAGGTTTCGAGTGATTGTTGGTAATGGTCATAGACCAGAGAGTAATCGTGCAATGTCGTTTTCAAATACGAGACGAAGAAATTGCAAAGAAAATACATTTGCTGCAACTTCTAAATTAAAGAAGTCTATGCACAGTTTGTTTGTGGTTTTCTAAGAAATCATTTTCCTTTTATAATAAGCGAAATATATATTTTAGAAGGAGTAAAAACTAAAAAAAAATTAAGTTATTTATTGATTATATCAAATTTATTTTTCAATCTAATTTATTTTAGAACAAAATTCTAAGTTTAAGTCACTTTAATTATCCCCTTAAGAGCTATATGGAGCGCTCCATTTCAAGTTTGGAGAGCTACAGGTTTTGATCTAGTATTTGTCAATTGTGGTGAGAAGAGAGCAGCCTCAAATTCATTTTCATCATGTTTATTTCTTTAAAAACTTTGATGTTTCAAAATTTAATGCGTTCAGCAACGAGATCATTTTATAAAAAGTATAATTAAAAGAGTTTGCAATTTACTATTATCAACAACTATAAAAACATGAATAATTCAATTTTGAAAAGAATTATGAGAAACTGATATAAGAATTAGCGGATTTTTTCTACCACTTTTCATCTTTAACTGCATATTAACATAATTTAAAATATTTAGAAATTTTGTTGTTTCAAATTCAATTATAGATTTTAGTAGGCAAATGATAAATTACTTGCACAATTTAAAGACACTTCTCATATATTTTTTCTTTCAATTCCCGTCCTTTTTTTTTTCAATTTATGTCCTTTCAGTTTTTAAAAGTTCATTAACCATTTGAAAAAAAAACCCTCATCAACCGGACACTCATGCTTGATCTTCTCTCGAATAGTCCTCTTTAGCCCCAGTCTCCATACCAAAAACCAACCCATCAGCTATGTCAATCCACAAATAATTTTCCCATTCCAATCATTTATCAAAATTATCCACCAGTTCAATCCAAATAACACATAATTATAATAAAATTGATTCAACACCTCTCTCAATCACATAAATATATAATAACCCAATTAACCCTTCATCTTATCACGCAAAAAAAAATCAAAAACCCAAAATATTAAAAAGAAACTCTAAAAAATAAAACAAAGAAAACAAAATTACCTTTAAAAAATGAATTATAAACAATGTTGATGAACTAAGATTTTTTTGTTATAGATTTTTATAAATAGAAAAAACCTTAAAAGACCTATACTACTCAAGGTAGCGTGGGTCTGAAAAATATGTCAGAACCAAATAACTTGTTTTAGCAATAAGTCAATTCCAAAGTTTTGTGGGTTTGACAAATGTGTAAAACCCAGATAACTTGGGTTTGGTAGTTAGCCAAGCTCGAGGTAACATGAGTCTGACATGTTTGTCAAATCCAAAGTATATGAATTCGGCAATCAGCCAAACCCAAAATAATATGGTTCTAGCAAATATGTCAGACTCAAAGTACCTGGATTCGACAGTCAGTCAAGCCCAATATAACGTGAGTCTAGCAAACATGATAGGCCCAAAGGACTTAAATTCGACAGTCAACCAAGCTTAAGACTATATGGATTTGAAAAACATGCCAAACCCATAACATTTGGATCAACTATTACCAAGTTCTAAGTTTATATGTCTTATTATAGACAATCCCCTAAATTAAAAGTATTGTATGCATGATAAATTGACGTCCATCTTCATCCAGAACAATAATATGACTCATCCGTATTCAATATAATTATTTTTGCTATACTTATAGGTGTATAAAAGATCTCTTAAGGGATATACCATACTTATTATCTCATTAATGATATGTAAGAGATATTTGTCCCCCTAATAATATCACCGAAAGTATAGAACTTTTCAGTCTTTCTCTTTTCCATAAAAAGACAAAACCCATGGGCTATAAATATATCATAAATCCTTCAAGATAAAGGTTCATAATCTTTATTTTCTACTGCATGTATATTTCCAGAGCATCTCTCTTTAAAATATCTTTGTATTTTCTATCTCTAAAAAGATATTTATTTAAGCATCAAAGAGTCTCCACCTACGCCAAAAGGGATCTTTTACAAGTAGTAGCCACAAACCACATTGATCTACCAAGCATTAGTTATCAATCACCTTGGTTAAGGAGAATGTATAAGAATGTTAGAACCAACTAATCAACAGATTATCCAATCGCATAACCCTATTCTTAGGCTATATGAATTTTTAGGATATCGTCAAATATCATCACTAGCTATAACAACATTACCACGTTTGAGGCTTGTTAACATGTATTGATAATCCTTTTTACTCTCATTACCTTCCATTTCATGCAGCATAGCCTTGTGTTTTTCTTTTGAGTACCATCAATTCATTACTCTTCTTCTAAGAAATAAAACTTAAAGTTCAAACTCTTCTTTTCACTCAATCAATCAATTTTGTATATATGATTAAAAAGGCCAAACTTCTTCAATCCATCATTTGCCAATCAAAACCCTAATTTTTTTTTCATTATTGGAAATAATTATGATACATCAAATGATCCAATTATATCTACGGATTTGTAAAATTAAAAGAAAAACTTGAGACTCTATTTTAATTTAGAAAGAGAAAATCAAGAATCTAGAGAAAGAAAATCATAAAGAAAAAACCTCTAAAAATAAAAACACAAAAAGAGAGAGGATAAGAAAAAGGTTGAGTACTACTCAGGTGCTTTGTAAAGGAGGGTTCCAAGTAGTTTGATAGTGTGTCTGACTATGGCTGAACTAGAATTTTAGATATAGTAGCAATGATGGTGATTATTATTTATTGATTAAAATACTATTAAAAAAACTAACTATTACTTTTAGTTGAATTTGAAAGATGGGATATGGTTTACTTTTTAAATATTTTTTGATCTATTTTAAATACTATATAAGTAAAAAAGACCTAGGCTTGTTTATAGAGCTTTCCAGACCCATATTTATTAGGCTTTTATAGAAAAACCAAGCGTGTGGGCCTGACCCATCAATGCTTGCATACTTGGCCTTTTTTTATTTTTTATTTTGTTATTATTATTTTTAATTTTATCCTTCAATATTCAATTGGTTTTGTAGATTTATCGCGGTCTAAACAAATCATGGTATTTTGGTTAGTGCTCGGTTTTGCAAGTGTCTATTTTTGTTATCATATAATTAAGTACAGAAAATGTTATTAAACTCAATATATTTTATATTCCAGGTCATGTGTTTGACAGGTTAAGTCGTGAAGCTTGGATATATCTAATGTCTAGTTGTGTCAATATTAAAAAAAAAATCATTGTAAAAAAATAAAGTCAAAACATATTTTTACTTGTCGTCCAGGTTTTTTTTGGACTTGTTAAGTCAATTGAGACACACCACTGCAACCCCCACATGGTTTAATTTTGAATTCAAGTTAGGTAATGAGTTGAGTCAAGAGATTTTAAAGTTGACCCAATAGGCTGAGTTTAATACCAACGCTAAATAATATCATGTGGCCTAAACATTTTTTTTTCCATTCATAAAAGAATTAAATATAATTTACAGGGAAGCAAATGCTAATAAACTAGACTGAGTGATATATAATTTATTTGACCTGGTTCAATTATAACTTTTCATGTGTGTTTCCATCATGTAAAAAAAAATGTATGGTGGTGATGGATAAACCATTGCAAGGCATGAAGTGAAATGCAGCAGAAAATATTAATTGAAAACGAACTCTTTAATTTAGGGTTTGGAGCACGACTTATATCATTTGCATATTTTGGTGCATTTTTTCCCGATCTTTAGAACCAACTAATTTTAAATGTGAAGCGCGGCCTATACAATGGACACTGAAAGAAAGAAACATTCTGGACCAGCGATCCAGTCGACTTATATCATTGAACTGCGTGATCTGGCCCATGTATTTTTTAACTAGCAGGCCGAGTCTATTTCCCCCCTTCAATGTTGTGGGTGGAGCCGCAGGGCTTGCAGAGAAAAGTTCATCTCCAGCATGACGCCTCTGAATCTGTCAACAAAGTGAACATAATTCCAAATCATCACATAAAAATTTTGGGTTTCAGTTGTTTTTAGAAACTAGCACAATTTCAAAAAAACTTGGAAAAATAACAAGGCTAAATGAGTTGCACTGTCAGGAACAATGTAACTCAATAGATTGTGTTGTTAAGAATAATAAAACCTATAAATCTATAAATTACGTTGAGAAATGACTCGATTATTTTCTTAATAAGAAATTTGTGAAGGCAGCGCAACTTTCACGGTCGAATTTGTGAAATCTTGCCTTCAAAGACAAATTTGCCCTATTATATATAAATATAATTAAAATAATAATTAGCCATGTACCAAGCAATAATAATTAAAATTATCATAATTCTTTTTCTTTTTTGAGGTTACACTGTTAAAATTATCATAACTTTTTTTTAGGTTGTGCTGTTATCAGAATAGTTTCATTGCTTGGACAATTGCAATCTATTTAATTGTGTTATCTATTGAACTATGTTATTTTTCTACCATTGTGATATTTAATTGTGTTTCTCAAAACGTTTATTTTATAAAAATTATTTTTTAATTTTATTTTAATCATTTCACATTAAATCAACTTAGAATTAAGTTTGATTTTTATTTCGGTTGGCTTTATATAAGGCTCTGCAATATTAAAAATGAGTTTCGACGTTGAGTTGATGCTTAATTTGATAAAATACAATTTAATTTTATTAATTTAAACTTTAAGGACCCAATTTAATACTGAAAATATATTCAAACTTTCTTTTCTAAGAAATATTATCTTTATCTTAGTTTTCTGACTTGATCGTTTGTTAGAATCAACAAATTTATTGCTATTTATCAGCACGTATAATTCTTGATTTATTTTATTGATGATATGTATAGGTGTTTTAATTTACAATTAAAAATTTTATTGATGACAAATAAAAAATTAACTACTTTCATTTTTTTTTAGTGTTGAAAAAACATTTTCTTCATCCATGTAATAACTTGGCTAATTATTATAGGCATTCAAGTTTATCAGTTAATAAATTGGAAGCTAGAAAAAAAAACCAAAAATAATTTTAAATATATTATTACAATTAAAATAATGACTTGTAAAGAAATCATTATAGTACAAGATTTATCATTCAATTAAAACTTGTTCACAAACACTCTAGGCCTTTCCATTATCTGAGGTAATTATTATTTCTTATGAGAATGAATAGATGTATAATTAATTTAATTTAATTATTAGTGTAATTGTAATAATTATAATTGAATAGATGCATAATTAATATGTTATATGCTAGTAAATTGTATTTTAATAAACTTAGTGCAGTTACTTTATAAAAAAAAAAAAAAACTGCGCTAAGTTTGAAAAGAAATTCATGAAAATAACAGCAGTACTTTTAACAGCATGGTGTAGATTCTCGGATCCTCTAGCCTCCAGGGGCTGAGTCCACGCTTCTCTCTCTAAATGAAAAGACAAAACCAAAGACAAACAACGGCGGCTACCACGGAAACAGTAAGTAAGACGGCTCACGAATACAACGTGGAAGAACAAAAGTGGAAGCAAAGAAAAATAACAGAGAGAGATCACGAGGGCCAAATTAAATAAAAGTCAAAAACTTGGGGCCGAAGATCCTACATTAGATACGGGACGTTGACAGGACCCTTTTTTTCCCTATTTTCTGTCCCTATAAGCCCTGACCTCGCCCTGAAGAACCCTGAGTCCTGACCCTAGCTATTAAAGCTAGCTAGCTAGCTACTCTACTATAGCTCCTTCCAGCTTTGGTTTCGGTGCCTTCTCTTTCACAAGTCAGAAATCCGTCTCTGTGTGTGGCATCACGTTCGACCATCATGGTCCAGTAATTGATGTGCTGCAACAAGAACTCATCGTGTTAGATTTTACTTGTAATAATAAAACAAATAAAATATCCCTATCTGTTTGTGCTGCTTGTGCATTTCAAATGAGCAAATCATTTGCAAGGGACGTATGATTAATTGGAAAAATTAATTAATTGCGTGATCAGGTAGGCGGAATTTAAAGGAGGTGATGCGTTCATCGAGAGCAGTTTGTTAAATCTTCTGAAATTATGTTTTTCAAAATTTTAAATTGTTTTTTTAAATAATTTTTTTAAAACGTTTTAGCATAATAATATTAAAAATAAACACTCCACGCTCCCGATCATCCTCGAGATTTAGGTTCGATGTGTTTGATAGATTTGGAGACGTACAAATTGGTGGAAAAGACAAAATTGCCAAAAGAAAAAACGAGATGCAGCTGATTCTTATGAATAAATGATGAAGATGACAAAACGGCAATTAAAGCGAGGGTCCAGTCCACGCATTTCTGACGGACCAGGCCCGCCCTTACAAGAACCAGCTCTGAATGCATTTCTTCCCCCGTAGGCCATACACTCATGCGCTATTAATTTCTTTAAAAACTGAATGCGCGGCACGCTGTAAGAACAAAAAAAATTCAACAAAAAACAAAACGGAAGAGAGCTTGTATGATTGTATCTGTCAAGCACCAAACCTTCTGATTTCCATGTGATTAGTGCTTTGATTCGTTCATCTACCCAATATCTACATCTTGCTTGGTGATAATTGTGAGGTTTTTACTTCACTTTTACCGGACGAATACGGCACTGAACCGGCATGGACATATCTGTAAGGAATATCAATGAATTCCATCTACCCAGCGCCCTGGTCGTGTGCCTGTATGTTCCGGCCCCTGCTGAATTTAAATGGAGTCTTTCTCTAGCCTGTATGCTGTGTCGCTGGCCGGGCCAAACTTTTTTTGACGTTAAAAAAAATATATGGGTGGCAATAATTTGAGATGATTAAGATTAAATTAGCTAAAAATAAAATAAAATCCAGGATATGGGATTGAAAGAATCCGCAAATAGAAAAATAAAAGAAAATTGTAAAATTCAAGACCTGATAAACTCATGTCAAAGATTAAAAAAATATTAAAAAATATAACGTCAAAAAAAAAAAACTCGAGTCAACTTGGGGTAACTTGATGAATCAACAACTCGCGATATGGGATCAGGATAAAAAAATAATATCGAAAGGGTGACCTAGTAAAAAAAACCAGAATACAATAAAAAAAGTAAAAAAAAAACCTTGAGTCAACTCAGGTTAACTTTACTAAGACGATTTAGATTAACCATACAGAAAGAAAAGTAAAAAATAACAAAGCTCAAGGGCTAATAATTTATTGCAAAGTGATGAAATTGAAAAAAAAAATCATGAAAAATAGAGGGAAAAAAATCTAAGTAAACCCGGTTAACTCGACTAACCCGTCACATGCGATATGAGATCAAGATAAAAAAATAGACTTCCAAAAGAAGAACCAAGCAAAAAAAAAAAAATCTGTGCACAGAAATGCACGCTCACTAAGTTAACTTAACCAACCCGCTCTTAAAATAACGAAGCAGAAAGAGGAGCGAAAAATGGCAAAGCCAGTGGCAATAATTTTATACAAAATGATGAAATTGAAAAAAAATAATTAAAGTCATAAAAAATCAAGGAAAAGAAAAATGAGTCAACCTGGATTACCTAAACTAACCCGCAACTCACAACATGAGATTTTGATAAAGAAAAAGGTAGACTTCCAAAAGGACTTAGCAAAAAAGATAGAAGTTAAATAAAAAATATCGAGTAAGAAAATGCAAGCTAACCCAGGTTAACTTGATTAACACGCATCCGAGATAAAAAAAAATCATAAAAAATAAAGGAAAAAAATCCAAGCAAACCAGGTTAACTCGACTAACCTGTCACATGCGATATGAAATTGAAATAAAAAAAATAAACTTCCAAAAGAAGGACCAACCGAAAAAAACCCCAAACTAAAAAAAAATAAATATTGTGAATGAAAATGCAAGCTGACCAAGTTAACTTAACCAACCCGCTTTTGAAATAACGAAGCAGAAAGAGGAGCGAAAAAATGACAAAACCAAGGGCAAATAATTTTATACAAAATGATGAAACTGAAAAAAATAATAATTAAAGTCATAAAAAATCAAGGAAAAGAAAAACGAGTCAACCTGGATTACCTTGACTAACTCGCCACTCACGACATGAGATCATGATAAAGAAAAAGATAGAAGTTAAATAAAAAAATATCGAATAAGAAAATGCAAGCTAAACCGGGTTAACTTGATTAATACGCACCCGAGATAACTCAAAAGAAAAAAAAAAGTGAAAAAAATCACACAAGGGTCAATAATTTAACGTCAAAGTATGAAATTATAAAAAAAATATCATAAAAAAAGAGAAAAAAATTCTAAAGCAACTATGGTTAACTTGACTAGTCTATTACCCGGAATAAGAAACCGTGATAACTTTATAAAAAAAAGCAATAAACAATGAAGCTAAGGATTTCATAACCAAAGGGCAAATGAGTAATTTTTTTAAAAAATCATTTTTTATAAAGGACTCCTTGTTGGAAGGCAAACACAAAAAAAATAACAAAATAAAATATTCAACTGTAAAACAATTTAAAACTCAAACAATGCAGACCAAATATAGTAAAAGAAATGTAAGAAGATAGTCAGGGGCTAAATTGCAAAAACAAAACAAAAAAAATGATTAAAAAAGTTATTGAAAGAATGAGGACCGAAACTAGATAAAAAAAACCAATTAAATTAAATGTTTAGAGAAAAAATGAAAAAAAATGATAAATCAAGAGAAGAATAAGAATATAGCAATTAAAAGAACGAGAACAAAAAAATAAATTTTAAAAAACAAATGCAATAAAATGGAAAGGGATGAAATTGCAAAAAAAAAACCAAGAAAAGTTTAAGCAAAAAAAATAGAGCAATTTAAAGTAGAGGGACCAAACCGGATAAAAAAAATCAAATTGAATAAAATATCCAGGGACAAAATTGAAAAAAATCCAAACTTCAAAATAGTTCAAAAGCCAAATAAATACTAATTTAAAAAAGGACCAAAATCGATAAGATTACAAACCAGATGACACAATCTTTTTGGAAGTTCAGATGTGATTTTCTAGAGAACAAGAGAGATAAGAGACAAGAAAGAAAAAATCTCCACCACAGCCTAACCGAACCTCCTCTGTGAGTACGCACCACACCACAAGAAAGAGAACAACGCGCCGCTCCTAACGTTGTGATGAAAGTAGGATTTTGGTTGTTGTACGGGCTCTCACGTGTCACTTGAATGGTGTGGAGGCCACCACACGCTGACGCGCGCAACTTTATTTTTAATAATATTTGAACCTAAAATTACTTAGATGACCCTTTCAAAATCCAAGAATAACAAAAAAAAAGTCAGTTTAAAAAAACCAAAATACTCTCGTAATTATTCGAATTCCAAGAATAATTATGTCATTTAACTGTTTTAATAAAATATAAAAAACGAATAAACCCCTCAATACATGTATATTTTTACCCCCCTCCCAAGGTATGGTCGTACTCTTATTTTTTTTATCTAAAAAGACAGAAAAGCTCCTCATTTAAGGATTAATTTTTTGTGCTCCCAAGGGTAAAATAATATTCATACTACAGTAAAAATAAATTCACATGCCATTTTGCCCCAATCAAATATACAAAGCCGAATATATGCTTAGAAAAAATATTAATTTTTGTTCTCCTAAGGTTTTTTTTTTTTTTTTTTTTTTTTGGGGGGGGGGGGGGGGTGGTAAATTATAGAAGGCCAGATAAAAAGTAGCAGAGTTGCAATTAATATTGTTCGTTTTAATTTTGCAAGGCTGAGCAAAGACACCCATGGCCATGGATAGAATTATTACGACCCTGTGCATGACCTGCTCTTATTTTCTCAATCAACTGCGGTTCCCATGTATAATATATGTTTTCCTTTGCGGCTGTGCAGATAGAGAGAAAAAAGAAATCAATCACACACACACACACGCACAGACATATATATATCAGGTCTGTCTGATCAGAGTAAGCAAACGAGAAGGAGAGACTGGACCATGGAGAAAGCCAGGTCAGGTTTAAGCAAGAGCCAAGAGTTTCTACAGGTCTCCCCGGAAGAAACAGGCCCCCCTTGTTCAGACAGACATGATCTCGTTTCCCCATCAAGCACTGCTGGACAACAACACAGACGCCTGCATGCATTGGGATCCACTGCCTTCCAGTGAGCTGTTCCTCATGATAGGAATAAAAACGGGGGTCCGAATTCAACACTACCCGGGACCATTTAAATAACATGAGCCCATGCTGAAATTTAGCCATGTATACGAGACAGTTTTGCGCTGTTCATGGAGAATTTTCCTAGTACAGCTATTGGGTGCCATTCATTTGCTTTTAATTTTCTTTTAATTAACATGTATGTGTGTTTGAGTTAGTTTATATGTATTTTAATTAATTGTTTTAAAATTAATAATTATATAAATATCTAATAATTTTAAAATTTATGAAAGTTGAATCGATGATTTCTAGAAAAATAAAATTAGAATCTCCATCCTCAACTTTCACATGTAAAATTGAGGTGGTGATGAAACTCAGTCGGTTGTGTTTTTTTTTAAATGATTAAACTAAACTTAAAGCACGACATGATATGTATCAATTGTAATTGGTTTTCACGTAATTATGGTTAAATCATATATAATATGTAAAAAAAAACATTGTTTTGATTTTTCATAAGTAAACATGAAGAGTATAATAATATATATTCAATCAAAGAACATTAAAATATTTATTGAAAAAACAAAAATATTAAACGCAAATAGAAAATTGAAGCCATATTCATCTTCAAATTAAAAAACATAATTCACATATTAACGATTAAATTGCGTTAGAAACATACCTTGCACTTGCAATGGTACTAAAGAGACAAAAAAACAAAAAGTGTCTGACAACTAAAAAGCGTGTTGGTTAAAATAATGTCTTTAATAAGAAAATAAAAAAACTTGCGAGCATTGAATAAAACCTACAGATATTTTTTTTTGTTATATTTATACATTAAAAATTAAAATTATAAACATTGCATTTCCTTTAGTTTTAACTATATCAGCGGCCCACAGGGTAAGTTGAGTTATTTTTTTTATTTTTAAAAAATTATTGAAGCATTGCTAATGTGTTTGCTAATAAAAAAAATTTAATCATAAACTCAATATATAATACATATTGAACGATATATTCTTGAAATATTGATACAATGACATGTTGGTTGATATTTGTTTTTCTAAATATTAAGATTGTGATATATTAGATCAATTTAGATTAAATTATTAAATTTATAATCTAAATTATGAGACCGTGATAACTCAATAAAAAGTAAATAAAAAAATTATAAAAATCAATTTCTAATCAACTCAATGTCGAAAAGATGAAATTAAATAAAAATTAAATAAAAAAAAGACAAACAACTACCCGAGTCAACACGGGTTAACCTGCCAAATCTACAATTCGAGTCATGAGATCAAGAAAAATTATGAAGCACGATTTTCAACCAACCCAATATTAAAAGATATGATAAAAAAATCGATTAAAAAAAGAGAAAAGAAACAACTCGAGTCAACCCAAGCTAACTTGTTAAACCTGTAACTTAAATCATGAGACCATGATAACTTCATAAAATAAAAATAAAAAAAATTATAAAGCTCCATTTCCAAGAGATTTTATGTTGAAGGTTGAAATCAATAAAAAAAAAAAACCCCTAAATCCATGAGACCAGGATAACTGCAAATGAAGCAAATTGAAAGAAAAAAATGACGAAGTCTAATTTTTAAACAACAAGAAGAAGAAGAAGAAGAAGAAGAAGAAGATTGAGTTGTGGGTGGTGAAATTGAAAGAAAACATCAATTGAAAAGGATAAAAAAATAACCGATTCAACCCGAGTCAACTTGTCAAACTCATAACATGTGTCACGAGATCGGAAAGATCACATAGAAATTTTTTTTAAAAAATATAAAGCTCAATTTCCAACCAATATAATGTTAAAAGATAAAATTAGAAAAAATCAATTAGAAAAAGCAGCACAAAAAAAACTCGAGTCAACCACAATTAACGTGTTAAACCTGCGACTTAGATCATGAGATCGAGATGAATTTATTGAAAGCATATTGAAAAAAACTATGTAACCCCAGTTCCAATAGATCTAATATTAAAGGCTAAAATCAAGAGAGAAAAAAACTATATTCATAAGACCGGTATATAATCTAACAAAAAAAAATAAAAAAATTACAAAGCAAAGTTCTCAAAACAACTCAATATTGATTAATGAAAATATTGAATGATATTTATAATGATTGGATTGTTAAGGGGTTAAATTAAAAAAAAATTATTTTAATAAATAGTATTTATAATGACTTATTCCCATCTTTTAGTGTTTTGTTATTACTGATTCTTTTGTTTTAATATTATTATTTATTTTTTTGATAATTATATAAAAAAAACTTTCTATCAGTATATTTAGTTTAAACCGCAGGTACCTTTATCACTTTTGTACCAAGACAGCTGCATGACAAGGCATGTCTAGGTGGTAAGATTATCAAGAAATTACTGTAGAAGGGTGGAAAGAAAGAAAGTCCATCTGGTTCTTTATACTAGTGAGGATCTAATTGCTGACCTTCATGGCTTTTTCATAATTGAGTTTTTGAAATACAATCAAGCTAAGCTACTACTACGTACTACCGCCTTGTGTGCACCTAGGATCAACCCATCAGGTCATTACTTTTCCGATGCTGTCTTGCACGAACTTTGTTTTGCCCAATCCAACCTGTCAACACCAAGCATGCAATCATAGTTCTTGACTAAATATAAAGAGGGTTTGAAATTCAGATCATCGTTCTTGCCTTTTCTCGTTAAAAATGAGAAGTATCTGTTTACTTTGCAATCTTTTTCTTCATGAATTGCAACTTTTTGACCACCAATCGCTCGCTTGTTCATCTTTTCTTTGCGGTGTTGTATGGCAATTTTGGATTGTTTCCCCATACGCATATGCGTCGCCTCTTCTTGTGTCTCGTCAAACTTGCTTTATTCTCCAAACATTTTGGCCTTTTATCTTCAAAAGTATGCACATTTTCGGTGATTAGATTAGTATGTAGGGCATTTAATTTGACAACAATATATATAAGATCTAATATTTATTCACAAGCATTGAATGTCATCATCAAGGAAAAACCCAATTTGATCGAAGAAAGATCTAGTATAATTCGGAGCACAACTCATTTATTATGGTAATGTTAATCACTGACACGGTAAACATGGTGGATAAAAAATAATGTTGCTGTCCCTTGAGATTACAATTATAGATAAAAAAAAATTAAACTAAACGAGCATTGACATATTTAGTGGACTCATGTTACCTATTCTAGTCATCGTTCGTGATCTTTCTTGGTGTCTTGTGTTTGTATCGTCAATATCTTTTCAACACTATCGATGATGTTATCGAAGTTTCGGTATGTCTTTAAAATCCTTTTTTTTTTCTTTTCTTATTCTTCTCTCTTTTTATTATAAATTATGTCCGTTTATGTTTAATCTTGAAGAGAATTGGAGTTTCAATATGTCTTCAGGATTTCCTTCTCTCTTTCCTTGTTTTCTTTTATTGTAAATTATATCTATTTATTTTTAATACTAGAAAGAGTGGCGTATGATACGTGTGTCTCGCGATCTACAAATATCATATGTGACTTTTTAAATTGTGTTATTATTCTAAATATTTTTTTATTTTTTACTATTTTATCTAATTTTTTTAAAAGTGCTAACAAAAAACAAATACTCAAATATAATTTTATCCTTTTCTTTTCGATAAGAAGTTGAATAGCGTGGAAAATGGAAACCAGCATGAATCAGTAAAAAGCGATTACAAGTCAGAATTTCTACTATGATGTCTTTATGGTGGGATTAACATGGCTTATAACTTCCATCTTTTCAGGGGATGTCGCCATATCATTTAATCTTTCACTAGTCAAAGATTGCCATCAGGCTCAGCCTCACACATGCACACGAGGTAGATCTTCCACTACAATATTGCCACTAATTTTCTAGCGTCCACACAAGGACATGGAATCGCTTTTAGGTGCAAATTATCTTTTGGTTCCCAACTTCCCATTAATAAATAATAAGAGGGATCGGAAATACTTTACGAAGAAAAAAAAATAATAAAAGGAGATGAAGTGCTAAGTAATCATGACTATTAAAATCCTAAAATAAGCACAAGATGAAGTCCCCTTTCTCCCTTAGAATCTCTCCCATTGCCCTTTTCAATTGGTGAAGTGGGAATGTCTGTTACCTTTGAGGAAAGCTCAGATAATAAAGGATAGAGTTGTAATGATGGTGCAGGGCAGATTGGGGAACAGGCTGAAGGAATTTAAGAGATTTTGTGGTCAAAGTTAAACCCTTTTTGCATTATTGAGAAACATTGAGCTGGGTTTGTACTTAGCAGCCCTAAAAAGTAGAAAAGTGGATTCAATTATATAGACTTACTGTATTGCCAACATCATTCCACAGAATTTTATCATCAGACCTCTTCCCTCCATTTGCGAAATTTTCATTCTAATATGAGCCAAAAGGTCAATTTGACAAAAGCTTCTTACACTTGGGTTACAGACAGATAACTGGCCCCCACCCTTGTCCTTCATTGAATCCCCAATTTCCCCTACTAACACCTTAAAAAGAAAACATAATGAAAACTCCTGCCTTCACCCTTCCTTTTTCCTCCTTGAACACAGTATTTTCTCCTTTTCCTTGGTTCATGCAAAAACATCACATGTAAACCAAAAACACAAGGCCTCAGGTATCATTCCATGCAGCAAAAACTGGCAAGTGAGACATGGGGATTGCCGCTGGCCGCAATTGGGCAGCTTGGAACCAAGGAGTGACGCTAGTTGTAGGGCTAACGAATTTTGATGCCAGTGGAGGTTTAGCGAAGAGCATAGTGGTGGCAGTCTTATCGGGGCTAGGTTCTCTAGAACTGCTCAAACTGGTCACCAACGATGAGGGGTTAGAGAGAAGAGTCCCTAGCTTGGCTGATTCATCTACCACTAGCTGGCTAGAGTTCACTGAATGATCGATACCAATAAGATCTTGCAATGCCACTGAGAAAGAAGAACTTCGATAATTTCCAGAACTCATCGACTTCTGATCAAGTGATTCTCCACAGGCATTTGGCGGTTCCTGCGATGACTGGTATAGAACACCATTGTCGTGTGTTGATGAGTTATAATCAATGGCCTCAATGCTAGATTCCGTATCTCGGTTTCTCCTGGCTAGCTCTCCTGCTAGAAGAGTGTTGCTGGCCATGATCCTATCAACATCATATCTTGTTATGTTAAAGTTAGTCACGGCATTAACCCCACGAAATTTGATCGCAGCAATATCATAAGCTTCAGCAGCTTCCTCTTGGGTACCTGAAATTTGTTTTAATCAAACACTTTTAGCACATTACAATATCCACAGCTTAGTACTACGGTCACTTCAAAAATTTAGTCTTTAATCAAACATTTTAGGCAGGAAATACTTTTTATTCCTCTTTAGCATCTTAACTGGCAAGACAGCCTTAAAAAAGTTCCAAGTACTACCGGGAATCAGTGATGTATCGCATAGTCCCAAAGTAAAACCATAAATCATCAGCCTTATAAAAGCATCACTAGGTCTATAGTGGAGACATCAGGGCAGAGATGTCATAAATGAGTCCCTTTAAAAAGCTCTTTATGCACAGCAAGAGCCCAACAAAATTTGACCTTAAAATGAGTAGATGAAGAGAAAATGGCAAACAAAGCATGGAAGCATTTAAACGTCTGCAAGAACTTACTGAAAGTCCCAAGATAAAGGTCCTTGTTTCCTGCAACCCTGCCTATCCTTGCTTGCCATCTTCCATGCTGGTGATGTCTACATAAGATGGAAAATTTGGGAACCGGACAAGATTTAGAATATTAATTGGATTGAACTTTCTACAGTAAAATTGGTTGGTAGTAAGAAGTAAGGAATAATAAAAACCTCGTTACTCCTCTGTAGATCGAGGCCCCCCTAGAAAACCCACTACTTTTTCTGCAAGGCAAAGGAGAAAATATGTGAACACCCTCGTAAACAGAAACCATTTGAAAGGTAAGCCATCGCCTTACCTTCGCAAATGCGCAACATATTCCTGGCGGCTCATATTCTTCATTTCTTCAAGTTCCTCCTGGTAATTTTCTAACTGAAAAAGAAAACCATGACTTTTAGTGCAACATAAAACAATCATAACGACAATGTCTCAAAGAGAGGATTAAATATTACCGGAAAATTTATATGGGTTGAAGGTCCCCAGTACTTAAGGGCAGCAAGATCATAAGCCCTTGCAGCTTTCTCTTCCATATCATAACCCCCTATATGTCAACCATTAAAATGGAAATAATGTCAAAAGTGAACAGCAAGGGTCTTTCTAACATGACCACCATTAGTGTTTATGAGAAGGCTTACCCAGATAAACTGAAAATTGCATGATTCCAAGAAGCATGTGCAAGCCAAGTAAGAAATAAATAGCACAGGTCAGGGTCATGAAGACAGAGGGGCCAAGAACCCCGGGGAAAAAAAAAGCAATACTTCCAAATAGAAATTGCAAACATTATTAGCTTTCCATGACAGACCTTGCCTTCCTTTCCTGGTCTGGCCCTCCTTCTTACAACTATTGTCCCAGAGATGGGCTTCATATCTACCAGTCCATCTGTGCCTAGAAGGGGGTTAAATCAAAACGGTTAATTGGACATGTAAAGGAGCAAAAGTATAAGGAAAGCACAGCCTAAAATAGAATAGTACAAAAAATAATTCAAAGTAGAAGTGATAACTGAACAAGAAATGTACGAGTGAGCGGAAACATCCAAAAGGAGGCATGAGCACAACTGTTCATCAATTCATTACAATAACGAAGAACTATGAAAACGTAGTGGGTTGAAGAAACAGTTCCAGCTAACCTTGTAACACCTCTATACTGTGATGTTCTTTGGCCAAATGTGTCAATAGACTTCCTATGAACAGGTTGTTTTTGACCCACTTTTCCAGGACCTCGCTTCTTCGTTTCTATGGCCGCACATTCAGCGCCAGTAGGAGAGATCTGCCTCGGAGCTGTAATGCAGCTTGACTGCGAACCAGGACTCATAGACAAGCTGAGAGACTGTAAATCCCCACAGCCCATAGCACTAACAGAACAAGAAGACCCGCCATCATTAACCATGCTACTATTAATCTGCTGCTCCAGTGCACTTTGGGAGGAATAGTGTCTAGTAACCCAGTTTTTTAAGCAAGGCAATTCATCGTCTCCCATTTGAGGAATATGTGAATTACAATCTGCAAGCTGAGTACCCTTGGTTTCCCCCTCCAGTGGGGCCTGATATAGACCTTGGAATGCTGTTCCAGAATAGTATGGGTGGGGCTGAACTGAAAACTGCTGGTCTTGCTGCCTAAATGGTTCGTGAAGGTCAAGCGAATGTTGTCTATTAGTTGCTGGCTCTGAGTTTTGATGGTAGTACAAGCTGTCTAGGCTTAAGGCCATAGCTTCCCTTTCATGGCTACTGTACTGATGACTTTCTATAGTTGCACCACCTAGGAAGTCCTCCAGTTTCGGTGACGGACTCGACACCATTCCTTGAAAACACAAACGCATATGCTTTAAAGCAGTGTTTCAAACCAAGAGGGAAAAAAAACAAGGAACTAAACAAGAAATAAGGAAGCACAAAGCAAACCTTCAGGTTGTGATCTAGTGAGAGCTTCCATGATACAAAGAGACCCATCAGACTTGAGGGGCATAACAGACAGAGGAGAGTGAAAGCCATCATTTTCTCCAACTCCATAACTGATTCCAGGGCTGTTGAAGTGAGTGGCAGATAGGTAGAAACTTGTTGGAACAGCAGCAGAAACAGAAACAGCAGTAGGAGCATGGTTTTGATGATGGTACTGATGATGATGTTGGGGGTCAGAAGCAACCTCCATTTTCATGTGGGGTGAGAGAGAGAAGCCTAACCAGTTATTATTACTTCCATTGTTGTTATCACCCGTAGATTTCATCTCCTCCTCCTCTCACTCTACCTCTCTCTTCCTTTTCCTACTTCTGGAGGTTCCTTAGAAGTATCTCTCCCTCGCTGCAAGGCAACTCAATCATTGCCATAGAAATAAACTAATCATACCCAAAATCTTGCCTACTTCCATATGAAAGCTTGGTTTTTCCTTTTCCTTTTTTCCTTTTTTTGTTGTTGTTTAGCAGCCAGAACTCATTGCAAGAAAAAAAAAATTCTGACCCAAAACTCTTCGCTCTATGCGCTCACCCACTAGCACAAAATTCCCCCCTCTTTCTCTCTCTCTAAATGAGAACAAAATTGGTCTCTTTAAACTAAACAAAAGGAATGAATACTAGCAAGCAATGCTGGGTAGCACCCCTGCATTCCATAGGGATCTGTGTATATGAGAAAGACCACGTCTTTAACTTTTATCTCTCTCAACTCCCTTCCAGCTCTCTCTCTCTCTCTCTCTCTCTCTCTCTACTAACCTCTCTCTTCTTCTTTTTTCCCCTTCAGCAGAGCGCCCCCTTAAACCCTAGGAAATAAAAGAAGCCAGATCCAATATACCACCGAAACCTTTTTCAAGTTTCAACAGCTAACAAAATGAGGATATACTTTCCTCATTAGCCAGAAAAACACCCAGAAGATACTATCATAAAACTTTATTATCTCTCTCTCAATGACAGTTAAATCTAGTGGGTGTGTAGTAGTAGTAACCAATAGGGTGAGGCTGGTCAGTAACCAAATGGGTTTAGCTTTATTTTACTGTGCAAAGGGCCTTAGATAGATTTGATCGGCATGACATCTGCCCCCTGCAGTCACTTCATACAGTACACTGCCACTCTGCAATCCAACTTATATCTGTTGTTTTTCCTTTCAACTTAAATACTGCTCCAATTTGGTTCACAGCTTTGGATTCAAAAACATACACTTTACCGGTGGGACATAGGCGCAGGCCCCCTCGGGTCACCTTCCTGCTGTGACCATGCATTGCTCTCACAGCCCCATCACCCACCGTTCATTTGGATTGAAAGCTTCTTATGCGGGTCATCGATGTGACCATTTTTGACTTTCTGCTTTATTCATCTGGCAGCATGATATTGGTGGTGACTGTTCCCTGTGAATTGCTAACGTGACTTTTTGTTTATTTATAAAACATTAGGTGAAGGGAGCAACTTCGGCCCGTTCGGTGCTGGTGTGAGTTTCGATAAAATTTTAATTTTTTTTTGATATGTTAAAATTAAAAATTAATTTTAAAAAATAAAAAATATTATTTAAATATATTTAAAAGTAAAAAGTACTTTAAAAACAACCACTGCTATACTCCCGTGTACCTCTACAATATTCATTTTTTAGCTAGATAAAGTTAATTTATAATTTAAAGAAAAAGGAGTTAAAGGAAGTTTAATCAGAGAAATTAGTTCCGACCAAAATAATAAATAAAATATTAAAAAAAAAGGAGCTGTTGGTATAAAAAAACCATTTTTTTTCAAAAACTTAAAAGATACATACAGAATGCTTTGGATAAAAAAAAGATGTCGGAATTTATTTTGAAAGGGATTAACGGTTTCATTGACGTCATGTTAAAGTGCAGGCAATATATAATCTCTCGAAATTACAAATGAAGAAAGGGTAAATATTTTCATTGAAAAGGAAAAGAAAATCACTTAAGATGATGTAAAAAAAACAAAACGCGATTGTCACGTGCCACGCTATATAGAGCGCGTGGTGTAAAATTATACCTTTTTCTTTTTTGGATTTGAATATAAATGCGAAAAAGAACAGAGACTCCATTTGCTTTTTTAACGACTTTGGGTCATTCGGTGTGGAGTGAGCACCTGCTTCCACGGCAAAAAGTGGGGAAGTGGGTCTGTGATCTATTTAAAAGATTCCGGGAATGATGATCAAAGGCCCCTCCGGGAGGATAAAGTCGAAATTCTTATTTTATTTTCCGATGCTGCGTTCGTAATCAAACGGTATCGTTTCCGTTGTTTTTTTTTCAAGTGTAAGCTTGGAACATGATACTATTTTTTTCTCATATAATAAAGATAAATTGGATGTACATGTGAGTTATAAGAAGGGATATTCGAGTATTAAAGACACGTTGTTTTTCTAGAAAAGAGAATGTTTGCTATTCATTAAATATAAATTTATTTACAGTTGATTTTATTGTAAAATGTAAAAACAAATTAGAGCCAATTAAATAAATAAAAAAAAAACCAAGCATGATTAGGCCTGAAAGATTTTTCTTTCGAAAATAGCGTGCATCATGGGTCTGCAACATTTTTCAAGTGCATGTTTTATATTTTTCAACCTATCATTCCCCTTCAATTTTGTTTTAAAAATTCATTTTACATCAATGGCTTTTTTTATCTTTTTAAAAGTTTCATTGATTTTCGAGTGTTGTTTTTTTTCATTAGCATCAATTTCATCATTCATGGCCTTTTACCACTTTGTTTCCTTAACAACATCTTTAAAAACTATAATCTGAGAATAAAGCAAAATGAGTAAGTAGATCATCAAATTAATTAGTTTTGGTTATCTTGTAGTCACTTATCCATGCAGACCTTTTTCTAACACGATGTGGTCATTGGCTATTCGGTATTTTTTTATTATCTACTGATTTTGTTGCTTCATTCATAAGCTTTCCCTTATTTCATCATTCTCGTCATCTTAATCCACTAAAATATTTTGTTTAACACCATCATTGCTCAATATCCGAGATTCAATTTCATAAAAAATAACATCACCACTAATAATAGTTTTCTTGGTGTTGGGATTATATAGTTTGTAAGTTTTTAAATAACCATTAATACCATAATTGATGATTTTTTCTCCCTTGTCATCAAACTTTCTTCTTTTTTTTTTATCTAGATTATAAGCATAGATAATGCACCCTAAAATTTTAAGATGATTTACCATTAGTTTTCATCAATTATAGGCTATTTCCGATGTCTTATCTTGAATGGCAAGTCTGGGACTTCTTTTAAAAATATAAACGTTTCAATTTATCGCTTCAGGCCAATAAGGTTTTTTATAAGCCACTCCTTATCAAAAGACTTCGTACCATATCCATGATAATTTATTCTTCCTTTCACAAATAACATTTTTGTTGAGCATATGAGCTGCGATAAGTTTCTTCTTTATTACATGGATCTTATGGAAAATTACAAGTTAATACAAGTTATACTCTCCACCATGATTTTTCTGCAGAACTTATATTGGTCAATGAGTTTCATTCTCAAGAAATGCTTTATACCTGTCTTAGCCTTCAAAAGTTTTAGATTTTTCTTGCAAAAAATAAACACAAATTTTCCAACTATAATCATCAATAAAGGTGATTATATATCTTTTGCCTCTATAAAAAAATGGAGTTACTAGCCTATAAATATCAAAACGAACAATCTCTAATGGCTTCTTTACTCTCCATGATTTTCCTTGTGGAAGTTCATTTAGGTGTTGTTTGCTAATAACAAAATCTTCACAAACTTGAGAAGGGGTTGTAATTCAAGAAAGACCCATCCCCATATTCTTTTGATGTATAATTTTCAGGAGGGCTAAAAAGTTTGGCATGAAACAACGAGATTGGTAGCCAGGGTCCATCCTGCGGTAGTTAGGGGAGCGATATGGAATCCTGGCTATGTGCACGGGTATCGTAATAGTGCGAGCGATCCCTGGAGGGACTTGACGAGTATGGAGGTAGAATACTCACTTGGAGGTCATTCTACCCAGGCTCTTATGGGTAGTGCAATGGGCTATGGGCGTTGGGAGCGGCCAATGGAAATTGTGATGGGATCAAGTGTGTTGTCATAGTTACCAAGACTTGCTGAGGTGGTAAGGTCTTATTTTGACCTTGGGTTACCAATACGGTTTGGGTGAGGAGTTGCATTTAACTTGTAAGTTGTTGAAAGTCTGGCTGAGTAGAAATGTTCGTGATAACAATTAAGTAGATTTATCTTGCGTCCTAACCCAGAAGTGTTTTGATTGTGTGCCATAGAATGACATGGAAGTGTCAAAAGTAAGTTTTAGAAATTGATAGCTTTTTTATCGGTTCCTACATAAGGCGCCAATTGATGAGTAAAAAAATCCAAGAAGTTTATGAATAAGGTCGATGTGTCGGATAATTGATTGATCTCTTAATTCAAGCAATTTGATCCATTCTCCATGGTCAAGGTATTTGATGACTTGATATAGAAAGCTTGGAGGGTTAGTAAGTGATAACAGGTGATGCATGGTAAGCTATGCGACCAGTAGTTGTGGTAGGAGCAGGTGGTGCCTGGTATGCCAAGTGATTGGCAATTGGTACCCGCGAAAAGTCTCAGTTGATGGATGTGGGGACTTTTCGATGGTAAAGTCAATAATTTTATAGAGAGATGAAATGCAATGATATTTTAGAGAAATAAATTCTAAAAATATATATGTTAAAAATATTGAGAAGAAATTGTGAATCCTCGACTTGAAGGATTCATGGTGTATTTACAGTCCAACCCAAAGTCCAACTACGAGCTTTTTAACTGCAACAAGTTAAATATACGCTATTGGAGCTGGAATTACCACGGCTGCTGGCACCAGACTTGCCCTCCAATGGATCCTCGTTAAGGGATTTAGATTGTACTCATTTCAGTTACCAAACTCTAAGAGCTCGATATTGTTATTTATTGTCATTATCTCCCCGTGTCAGGATTGGGTAATTTGCGTGTCTGCTGCCTTCCTTGGATGTGATAGCCGTTTCTCAGGCTCTCTATCCGGAATCGAACCTTAATTCTCCTTGGATAAATCTTATCCTTTTGTGGAAAGGAGGAGTCGAAGTGTAATTTTATTTTTGTGATATTTTGAGTTATATTATACTCAAAATAATACATATTGGATCAATATAAAATACTGAGTAACTTGCGTGGAGTCCGAGAAAAATTCTCTTGCGAGTGTTGGGTTGGGGCAAGCATGGACTAGGGCTACTTACTCGAGCCCATGTTCCTAGTGCATGGGCTTGGGCCACCACGCCCAATCCCATATGTTTTTAGTGTTTTTTTGGGCCTCTTCATTTTTTAGAGGATTTTTTTAGATTTATTTTGTGGGATTTTTTTAGGGGGACTTTTTAGAATCATTTCATTTGTATCCATCACAATTCATCTACAGTAAATGAACATTGTTTTCCCAAATCTTTTAACTTATTTCTTAATTTTTTTTTGGGAGGGTGAGAGGTGAGAGGTGAGAAAAACCCTTCCACCAGATACCGAGTGATAATTTTCGTTTTATTCTGGTCAGTGAAGACATGACTATGCTATAGATCCTTAAGAATAAAAATAAAATGAATATAAGTAGCTATTTATATTATGTTATTTAATTTCCTATATGCTACATTGCCCTATTCCCGATTCCCCGATCAAAATTGATATTTTCCTTAATTTCCTCGGCCTTTTCCCCTTAAAAATAGCTGCGAAATAGTTATATATATATATATATATATATTGGATTCATATTGGATTCCTGGTGTTTTGTCATTTCAGGAGGTTCTTTTCGAGGTGGGGTGTGTTTGCATGGAGATTTGCATGAAAGCTGTCCATGGAGACAGATATTCAAATGTGAATGATTCGGTTGGACCATGAAAGGAGAGGACGGGAAGAGGAGGGAAAGGGAAGTACTCGGGAGTTGAGTGCGTGCACAGAGGTTGGAGGGATTCTTTTGATTATATAGCAATGATGAGTGAATCCATGAGCACTGGCTGGTGTGTGTCTGTGTTCCTCGAGCCTTTTTTCTTAATCAGTGAATGACTGCATGCAAAATTTTTTAGTTAAAAATATAGTTCTTACTTTATTTAGTTAAAAATATTTTTTTATTTTTTATAACAACCTATTAAAATAATCTAAAATATAAAAATTTTAATTTTAAATAAAAAATTAAATATTTAAAAATTTTAAATTCAAATAATTTTCATTTGAATAGTGTATTAGAATTAATATAAAAATAAATTATTATTTTTAACTAAAAGGGTTTTCTTACTTTATTTTTTATTCACTAGATAAATTAATTCCCAGCCTCGCTGCTGTCGTCTGGCCTAGTTTTTTTTTTTTTTTCTTTTTTTCATATAGCCACCTGCCGGTACGCCAGAAATTTTCAAACTAGTAACATCAAGAATTAAGAAATTAATACGACGCAAGGAATTCTTTATCATGTTGCTTAGCCTCAGCAGTTCCTTCTCATTGTTATCAACATTGCATATAGTAGGATTGTGATAAATGTTCCCCTCAAGTGTTCCCTTTCATATACTAGGCAATATGACCTCCTAGTCTTGGTGTTTGCACGTCACCGGCCAGATTATTATTTTTTTTATGTAAAAAATAATATTTAAATGTTCAAATGAGTATATAAAAACAAAAAAAAATAAGTCACGGTAAATTTATAATCATGTTACTTAGAGTTGAGTCAACTCAAAATATTTTATCAAAATCACAGTCTAGATCATGTGATTGGAATAACTTGATAAAAAAAGAGAATTATAAAGCTATTTTTTAAAAAATCATGTTAACTTTTCAAACTTATAACCCGGTTTATTAGACCCGAAGCATCTAGTTTGAAAAAACCATGAAGTTTAATTCTCAATCAATCATATATTGAATGATGAAATTAAAAAAAAATTCGATTATATAAAAGAATTTTTTAAAATAAAAATTAAAAGAATCACGATCAAAATTAAAGTAAAAAATAAATTTTATATTTAATTGATGGGTGAAATTGAAGAAAAATCAATTTAGTAAAAGGACAAAAAAATAAAAAAGAATGAGGATCCAAACTGGCATAAAAAATAAAAACAATGTTATAATTAAAAGGGTAAAATTGAAAAGAGTAGCAACTTTTACAAAAAAGCTAAGAAAAAAAAAATTAGAAATCAAAACAAAGAGAACCAAATTGAAAAACATAATACCATCAATTTGAATTGAAGGAATGAAATTGAAAACCACTAAAACTTTTACAAAAAAGCCAGGGGAAAAAAATTAGAAATCCAAATAACAAAGACTACATTGGAGAATATAATATTTGGTTTAAATGATAAAATTAAAAACAAATAAAACTTTTACAAAAGGGCTAAAAACAAAAATAAAAAATAAAAAAATAGAAACTAAAGTTGAAATACCAATAACCAAGAGGGTCAAGCTAAAAATACCCCTTGTCTCAAGGTTTATTTATTTTTTATTTTAAAAGTATTTTCATCATTTTACTATGCATTTTACTTGTTTGTTATTTTTTATATTTGTTTAGATATCAAATTGCCCCTTAACTTAAATTATATTAACCAAAAAATCATTGTGAAAATACAAAAACCCCTAGACATCATGTTCAGATTTTTTGCTTCCAAGGATATTTTGGTCATTTCAATGTATACTTAAAATAATATATATATATATATATATATATATATATATATTTGTGATCTATTTAGAAATATAAAGATTGTAATACTCTTGAAAGCTAGTTGTAAGTTCTATGAGTGAAGTAGCAAAGTAGTCATTATTCAATTCCAACCAAAAATGCCAACGAATTAAGAGCTCTAGTAGTTTTTATAGGCAAATTAGGTTTTGTTAACAAGATTGCGACGGCAAGAGGGAACTAAGCAGAGTCTCAAAAGTTGTTTCTCTAATTTTAAATAACAATAATAATAATTACACCATATATACAAGTCGAGAATTGTTTTGTAGGAAATACACACGTATTTTTGCATCCTAAGAAATCATACACAATTTTCTCTCGTGATTGGGAGTGCATGATTGTTCATACACTCAGAGAAAGCTATCAGTATGCAGACTATCTTGTTAAGTTGAGATCTCAAAGTCAAAAACACGAACATATCTACCATTAATCTCCTTCTCCAGATTTGCTTGATTTGTTGATAGGGGGTTGTATCAGTGTGGCTTCTCTTAGAGAGTTAATTTTGATGCCAAAAAAAAAAAAACACGTCCTTTTCATTTTATTAACAAATTAATTATAATTTCTTTCACTTAGAATCCTATAATTCTACCCTGCGTCCTTTATGTGAACAAGATGGTTATTGTTGTGTACTTTTCAATTATTTTCTTTTCAATTATATATATATATATATTATTTTCTTTTCAATTATATATATAGTGAGAATAATTAATTAAAAATCGACTAAATCATCAATATAATTCTTAAAAAACAGGTAAAAATAGACCTGTTTTTTTTATTATAGGCTTATTTATACATCACATAGAACCTTGAATAATATAAAATTAGCATGATTTATATAGTATCTTATTGGTACTTTATCTTAACTGTCAACTGTCTAAAAAACTGAAAATAGATAGTCAAATTATTTTGTTTATGAAGAGCAAATTGGTCCTTACACAGTCCGACGAGTGTAGAGCTAAATGAAACCCTGATATGTACAATCAAGACAAGTACGTAGTTCAGCGGAATACTCTTGAGTCTTGACAATTGCGATGTTCTATTAGATTGCAATGCATCAGTACCGCCCCACTACTTCTATCTCTAGGCGCTACAAATCTCCCTCTACTGATCACCCCCCACACACACAAACATATATAAAAGGACATAATTGGATTCTGGTGGAAGTTTGTCCATCCAATTCCAAACTCACCCTTTTCAGAGAAGGAAACATAAATAAAGGAATCTAGATATCAGATGATATGTATAATGGTCTCTGTGTCCCTGTAAACCGCCCCTTTCTAATTCCCACGGTTATAAAACCAATTAATTAGCCATCCATTGTAAGAGGCTAGTGCGTTGTAATCTCGATGGAAGAGAGAAAAACCAGATGGGAAACATAGAATTGGAGAAAACAAATCTTGATCACCTGTGGGCATAAATCTTAGTCAGAAATGGAGACCTTCCAAGTTACAGAGAGAGGAAGAGGAAGAGGTTAAAGGACAAATACTCCTTTAGAAAAAAGACAAAAAAAACAGTGGAAAACAGTTGCAAGACAAGCCTGTGCTGAGTTTCATTTTAATTTAATGAGCTTCAGGACATGCAATTCCAGCTGTTGAGCTGGCATATACTGTATTAAAACCCAAGAGACAATAGAATGTTTCTCCAGTATTTTTATGTGCGGTAAGAGCGAGTGGGCAAGTGTTGGTGGGAGCAGTGACGGGATTTTGCTCAAAACTTTTACCACTCTTTTTTTAAGGAGAATTCAACAGAAGTGTTATCTTCTGAAGAGAAAGAACAGCATCCTTTTTACTGGGGGGGTGTCAAGCGAGCTCGCATAATCACATCACAATGTAACCAACCTGCAGCTACCAGTAATCTCGGTAATAGAATATTGGGTATCTGACGTGCAAGGAAATAGAAACAATAAATAATTCAATATTAGACAATGCTCTGCTTCAGCAGACATGCATAAACCTTGTGGAGGTGAAGTGACTGGTTGGATTTAATTTTTCAACCTCTTTAATCTAATCCTGAGGCCCAGTCCTTTTTCTGAGGGAGAGAATTTAATTTCATAAGTAATGAGATTCACGTGAGACCACAAAATCCAAAACAAAATCCTATAAAAGATCACAACAGGAGGCCATTGGCCAATAAGCGTGGCCAGCAGAAAGAAAAGTGCTCTATGAGATCACTGGAAAGGCTAGGTGGCTTGAGAAGGACAATAACAATAGCTGTATCTCTCTGCGTCAAGCTGTTGATAAAATGCTTTATTTACTCTATGCTTGTGAAAAAGAAAGAGACCTTGAATTGAAATTGCCCGATAAAAAATTAAAAGTAAATGAAAGAAAGAAAAGAAGTAGCAGCGAAGGGAAAGAATGAGAGAGACCTTAACACTGACTCTCATTTAAGGCTCCTTTACATGCAACCCTCGAGCATTTAACTCTTCCAACCATGCATTTTCTGTTTGTCACTATTCTCACCTCTCTATATCTGCTAGAGATGACATGTCAAGATCCAAGCCCATTTGTCAAGTCTCAATCACTTGAGATTCTCTTCCACACTATCCTTCTCCTGTTTCCTCAGGGGAGGTTTCTTGTTCTTACAGTCAAGGAACAGCTAGCTAGGTTTTGATCAGCAGAGCAACCACTAGCTTCTTCTTCAGTGAAAAATAGACCTGGACCCTAAGCAAGGTAGGACTTGGCATTCAAGTCTTTAAGCAAATTAGTAAAAGAAGCCCTATCTTAGGGCATACCACCCGTCCTAAATGCTCTTCAGAGTGCCAAAGAGTTCTATGCACGAAATCAATCAAGAAGGTGCGTGGGTTCCCATTGAAACACCAATTTCGCAATATTATTTTCCCTTATTGCCAACAACTTGATCACAATGGTCAGCGTCGAATGCTTGTGGCTACACGTCAATGAAAACATTTTTATCCATATATTTGCCTCTTTGATCGTTGAGTGGACAATACAACGAAGGATATTTCTTTTTATAGTATTAGAGCATGATGTTAATATAGCATCTTGAATAGTAGAAATATAGTTTTTTTTTACTATATATGCTCCAATGAAAAAGGAGAAAGAAATGCTTTACTTTTACCTTTCCTTTTGGCTTTTTTTGGGATATATAGGAACAACATTTTTGCAAAAGAAAAGACATTTTATTTATCCTTTTAACTCTGGTAATTGAGAAGGAAAAAAAAGAGCTAAAAGGACAGTTTTTTGGTTTTGGCTTCTTTTTTGCCTCTTGTGTTCGAAGATATTTGAAAGTGTGGTTATAATTGTTTTTTAAAGTATTTTTTACTTAAAAATATATTAAAATAATATTTTTTTTATTATTTTTTTAAAAATTATTTTTGACATCAGCACATCAAAATAATCTAAAAACACTAAAAAAATATTAATTTAAAGTAAAAAAATAAAAATAAATTCAAATTTTCTCAAAAGCATTTTTAAAACACAAAATAAACAGGCCATAGGACACCTAGAAATGGGACCAGAATAGATCTCATCACTCTCACTTTAAGCCCTTTCACATGCATGATATTTGTGTACTTCTATTCTCTACCGTGTAACAACAAGGCATGATAGGTTTGCCAAAGGTATTTGATATTGTGGTAGTTGTTGTGGTTATGGTTTAAAAAAATTGATTTATAAAAAATATTTTTAATTAAGATTGGTTTGGTATTTATATATGTTTGGTTAAAACTGTGGTTAAATTTAAAGTTAAACAAATTCTAGTTTAATATATTTGGTTAAAAAATTGCTTTTCAAATTGAGGTTAAAAAATAATTTATATATATATATATATATATATATATATATTGATTGTTTTTAATTTAAATATTGTAAATTTAACTACTACTATTACATCATGATTTTTTGAGCGTGCAATAAAATTAAGGAAAATATTATTAAGAATAAAATTGAGATTACAGTGCGAGTAAATTTAATTCACTCTAAACTAGTTTTTCAAAAAAAAATTATTGTTCATGTGAATGTGAACAGTGCGAGTGAATTTATAATTCACTGCACTGGTTTTCCAAAAGAAAAAAAATGCACAGTTCACTTAAAAAAAATAACGAGTGCATTGTAGAAGAAGAAAAGCAGCCAAGAGCTGCTTTGATTTTACCTACGTTTTTAACGCAAAATGCAATGGGCCCTATTAGGAATAAATTGTGTTTTTAACTTTACCAAATAATTGTTGTGGTTGCTTCAAACATAGAAGGAACCACGCAAACAAACATTCTAGACCTCATTTTAGGGTTGATGTGCAACTAGTTTTTTATTAATTTTTTTTAATGTTTTTAGATTGTTTTAGTATGCTGGTATTAAAAATATATTTTAAAAAATAAAAATAATTATTTTGATACATTTAAAAAAACACATTAAAAAATAACTTCACGTCAAAAATTTGAAGAAACAAAGCCATCTTTAAATTATGGGCTCATGAGTTGTGCCTTATCTGCTTCGTACTGATCCAACTCAGACCTACAGGCAGGAAAAGAAGCCCAATTTGGATTCTTATCCTGTTCATAACCAGAGCTTGAAATTTGTATAAAATGCTTGGTCTTGAAGTAGGAACGACTACGAAATAAGTTTTCTATTTTTTTTTCTCTTTCATGAGTGTTTTTTTTTAAAATTATTATGAATCTCTAAACCAGCTTGCTCACATCCTGACTAATCCCATGAGCCTTGAAATTAACGATCATATAAGCCTCCAGTGACCATCATATTAGTAATCGCAGGACTCGAACCTGAGATCACAAGAAAGCAAACCTCTTAGTTCTAAGGTCTTACCACTGACCACCTACTAGATGGTTTCTTGAGTGTTTTTCAAACTTAGCACAAGTGTTGGAAAGTTTTGAAGAAATAGCATTTGTTATAAAGATTAGGAAAAAGTAGAAAAACCGCATGTAAAAACTATAGTATTTAAAACAAAAACTAGCTATACTATTTATAAAACAATGATTTTGCAGTTTTCACTTGTACATGGAAACTGTAGTTTTTCCTACTGTGCCTTTTTTCAAAAAAGCTTATTTTGCTAATTCTTCCTTTTTTAAATAAAAAAAATTGTGCTAATTTTCAAAAAGAAAAACCCTAACTTCTCTTGCTGTAAATTAAGTTGACCAGAGGTTATTTGCTCTAGACTAGCGACCCCCATGATGTGACTTGGATGATTAAAACCATACGATTCGGCAGCTTATTGTGGTCAAACAGGACTACTAATTACTTGAGCTATACCAGGGTCGGAAGATAAATAATTAACAAGTGAATTAGCTTTGGCGTGTTTTTTAGCTAGTGGGACACCTTAGGGATATATCTCTGATTTTTATTCTTGAAAAATGATATAGTTTAGAACAACTAAGATTTTAATTGATTATGCTACCAGTAATAGCTCAATCCATTTAAATTTTAAAAATTTACGCTACTGAGAAGAACGTAATTAGCACAAATCTTACAATTAAAAAATAAAAAAGAAAAATAATTACTTGAATAGCAATAAAATATTCATCCTTGTCAAGATTTGGAAGAACCTTTGAATTTTTTATTTATATTTATTAATGATGCTCTATTTTCTTTTTTAAGATTCCTTTACTCATAAGAATATAACTTTAAAATTTAATAAGTTGTGCTGCGCACAATTAAACTGTGTTATTGCAAATTTGGAAGTTGTTTTATTAAAAAAAAGAAAAACAAAGGAAGAACTGATAAATCTCATTAGCGATGTTTAGAAGAGTGATTATGATTATTTTTTAAAATACTTTTCACTCAAAAATGCATCAAAATAATATTTTTTTTATTTTAAAAAAATTATTTTTGACATTAACACATCAAAATAATATGAAAACACCAAAAAAATATTAATTTAAAATAAAAAACAAATAAAAATTTAACATTTTTTTAAAATATTTTTAAACACAAAAATAAACAAACAACATTTCTTGTTCGGTAATGGCTTCTGTTTTTCTAGGCCACATTTGTTTGCTGGAAAGTAGTTTCATTTTGGAAAGTAAATTCCGGGAAAGTATTTTCCGATGTTTAGTAGTGTAATGAAAAATAAGTTGGAAAACACTTTCCAGTTTGGTTATGTCATGGAAAATGAGCCGGAAAATAACTTATTAATGTTTTTTTTTCTCAAGTTTATTTAAATAATGAGAAACAAATCTTACAAATTAAAAAGTTGAATGAGAATGAAATTGAAAAAAAAA
>Ga0325410_1000241_pt1 | contig 54111 bp, 23 predicted proteins | sample PopdelMetagenome_16_FD_206182 | JGI IMG/M metagenome (GOLD analysis project Ga0325410, IMG submission 206182) | Populus deltoides microbial communities from Bellville, Georgia, United States - Xylem-PdIQD-R3 | ecosystem: Host-associated > Plants > Phyllosphere > Stem > Wood/Secondary xylem...
GTCCATGTTTTTCCTATATAAATTACTCTTTGAAAGACACAAAAGGCATAGAAGCAAAGTAGAAGCAAAAATCTCTTCTAGATCTAATATTACTTGAGTCCATAAAAATGAAAAAAGAAAACTTTGACATTTTCATTCCCCATAACTAACTTTGCCAACTTCACACTAAGATCTATACTTGGCAGGGTTAAGGATTCAAATCCATGTAAACACACACATGCATTCACATTTATGTGCTTCCATAGACATAAGATTTTACTATTGAAAAATTCACACGTCACAAGTTCTAGAAACAAAAAACACTTGAGGTTTTGTTATGACCTTAACAAGAATTGATAAAACTTCCTCATTTTGTCTTTGTCATTGCTATTTTGAAATCCATTTTCAAATCAGTAAAGGTTTTATGATCTAAGCTTATATCTCATGATAAATAAACCTAGACATAGATTTGTTCTTATCACAAAAAAACATTAAATAAATCAAAATCAGGAACAATAATTTATTAAATACTTCCTCAATAGCTTGTGAAGGCAGAACGCATATTCATAAAAAGTGGCCAGAATCCAACAATAGCAATCAAATACATGCATAGCACATCATCTGGGGCCCACCTTCAACAACAGGATGTCCCTTTTTAGCTCTAATTCACTTAAATATATCGCTGAAATCGCCCACAGAGCCAACAAGAAACAAACTTGATGGCATTAAAACATAATCACAAAAAAATAAGGCAAACCCTTGTCATAGATTTTCTCTTACACGAAAAGTTTTCCAAAATCTAACCCACACTTTGATTTGCATTAACCATCATAATCAAATCAAGAAAAAAAATCAGAGCTCAACCATCACGATGCTATTCCCTGATAAAATGCAAAAAGTTCTCATTCAAAATCTCAGATAAAAACACTTAAAAAAAATCTAACGGCTCATTAACATTATTGATCACTTTCTTGCACTAACAATGACAGAAAATCAAGAACCAAAACACAATGCAGACGATAGAGAAACTTACGTATCAACACTAGAGAAAGAAAGGGTGTCTGAAAGACCAATCAAGCAAGCTAGAAGAATCTGTTAATGGGGTGTTCTAATTTTCTTGTTTGGTTTCAGAGAAAATATACATAACCACAGGGCAAATAGTGCAGGAGGTCAAGTGTGGAGTTTGTGCTGTGTTGTTAGTTTTGGATTCTTTAGTGGGCTTTTAAATAGGTTGCCTTATATTAGACCGATAGTAGATTTTGTTGACATTGGCCCATTTAGATAAATATCTTCAAAAAATTAAAAAACAAATAATCAAAACGTTAATTATATTTTTCTGGGCAAAATCATTAAATCCAACCCAAATCATGGTTCAAAGAATCAATAGATCAGACGGGTTGAGTGGATCAATTTAAAAATATATTTTCTAAAAAAATAGTTAAAATTATGTTGTTTTATAGAAAAATTTAAAAATCAAATCAAGTTTTATTCAAATTATTTTTCACCTTGATTTAATTTAAAATAAAAATTAAATTGATAAATTACTAATTTAACTTACTAAATCAAGTTTAATAATATTAATTTATGGTAGCTGGTGTTGTTAATTCGCGGTGCATAGCCTTGCTCATGTTATAAGGGAATGTTTGGGAACGCGGCTGAGGCTGCGTTTCTAAAAATTTTGAATTTTATTTTTTTGCTAAAATTTAATATGTTTTGAATGTTTTGAATCGTTTTGATGTGCTGATGTCAAAAATAATTTTTAAAAAATAAAAAACATCATTGACATGTATTTTGATACAAAAAATTATTTAAAAAACACCCACAACTACACTGTCAAACACGCTCTAAATAGGTTGTTAAGTTTAGCATTTGCAGTTATCTAAATTGTTTGGTAGCTAAATCTTGCTAGAATCCTTTTTTTTTCCCTTAAAAAATAAGATTAGCGAAAGGATAATTAATTGTTAAGAAAGCGTTGTGAATACTCATTTGGCAGTTTGGGCTATTTCGAAATTCCAGCCCAAATTGCTGGAAATTTTAGCCCGACTTTAACAAATGTCTTGATTTGTTCAATATACCTCGACACATCCTTTTAGTAATTGTTTTTTTTGTTTTTTTTTTTTTAGTTCTTAGAGTTATGCACATAATTTTTCTATGTACATATAATATTTTCATTAATAACACGTAGGACATAATGATCATTGAATGGCACAATAATCAATGTAAGCTATCATGGCTCAACAATAATAATAAATCAATTTCTTTATTAATAATATGTTTCTTTTTACATGATTAAAGTTCATGATTTAAGGATAACGAGATAACTTGCCTGCGCGCTGCCGCGGGTTTATAAAACAAATACACTTAATAGTGTTATAATTGTGAACCAGTGTTAGATAAGTAATGGAAATTAAAGGTATGATGGAGCAAATATTTCATGACGGCAAAAAAGTTATGTTGGTGATCAAAAACTTAGAGACTGAACAAAATGATTTGTAGCAATCTACAGTATTTTGTGAGGAAAGATACAGTGATTTCGCCACATGATTTAGCTTTTCAGTTAATAAAAAGCAAAAAAAAAAACAAAGCTAAATTCTCTACCAACTTAATATTAAAAAAAAAATCAACAAAGATAACTTTGGAAGGAAAAAAAACCCATGAGAAAAAATATTGCAGCAATTGACAATGTTTTGTGAGAAAAACTATAGCGCTTTTCCCAATAAAATAAACTAAAAAATTATTTAGAGAAATATTGTAGCAATCCACAGTGTTACTACAACGCTTTCCTCATATGATTTAGCTTTATTGTAATTATAATTCTTAATCAACTCAATATTAAAAAAAAAAATTGACAAAGATAATTTTGGAAAAAATCATAAAAAAATCACATGGGAAAACACTGCAACAATTCACAGTGTTTTAAAGAAAAAAATAACAAAGCTAAATTCTTAATCGGCTCAATATTAAAAAAAAAATCAACAGAGATAATTTTAGAAAAAAAAATAACAAAACAAACACCAAAAAAGGGAAAAAATCATGTTGGAAACACTGTAGCAATTCACAGTGTTTTGTGATGAAAGCTACAGTGCTTCCCCACATGATTTAGCCTTATTTATAATGACTTGTAATTGTAATTGTAATTCACAAACAACTCAATATTAAAAAAATAAAATTGAAATAGATAATTTGAAAAAAATTATAACAAAAAAAAACTATACGGAGAGACACTGTAGCAATCCACAATGTTTTATGAGCAAAGCTACAATACTTTCCCCACATGATTAAGCTTTATTACAAAGTTAAATTTGAACCAACTCAATATTTTAAAAAATAAAATCGACGAAAATGATTTTGAAAAAAAATATTACATAAAAAGAAAACACAAAAGAAACTGGAAAAAATCATGTGAGGAAAAACTGTATCAATCCCTAGTATTTTTTGAGGAAAAACTTGTATTTACTTGTAATTACAATTCTTAACCAGCTTAATATTTAAAAAATAAAATTGACAAAGATAATTTTAGGGAAAAACATAATAAAAACAAAAAAAAACCATGTGGTAAAAAATACTGTAGCAACCAACAGTAATTTTCAAGGAAAGTTAAAGTGCTTTCCTCACATATTATAACTGTAATTTTTAACCAGCTCAATATTAAAAAATAAAATAAAAAAAGATAATTTTGGAGAAAATCATAAAAAAAACCTTGCGGAGAAACATTGTAGCAATAAACAATGTTTTTTTAAAAAAAATTACAAAACTAAATTCTTAATCAGCTCCATATTAAAAAAAATTGAAAAATATAATTTTAAAAAATAAAGAAATAAAATAGAAAAACTATGTGGAAAAATATCGCAACAATCCATAGTATTTTCAAGAAAAAAATTATAAAGCAAAAATTTTAACCAGGTCAATATTTAAAAAGTAAAATCAGCAAAAAAGAAAAATATTTAAAAAGTAAAATCAGCAAAAATAATTTTAAAAAAAACAAAAGGAAAAATAAATGAAAAAAAAGAAAAATTAGGAAAGTAAAAAAAAAAGTAATTTTGAAAAAAAAAATTGAAAGAAAAAAAAACAGTGGGGAAGAATCATTGTGGATTACTATTGTAATCTACAGTGAAATGTGTGTGGGGGAACAGTGATTCCCCCACACCATTTAGAGTATGTTTTAATAAACATGTTTTGTTTGAAGTTCTTTTAACCTTCATAAAAATATTTTTTAACATAATAAGAAATATTAAACATGTTTTGTTTGAAGTTCTTTTAACCTTCATCAAAATATTTTTTAACATAATAAGAAATATTTAGGTTGTAGAGAACTATTTAACGTTATTATTAAACTCGACACAGCGAGTCAACTTTGAAATCTCTTAATTTGCATCTTTGCCTAACTCAGGTTTAAAATTAAACAATTTAAAAGTTGTTCCGATATGATCTAAGTGACTTGGTTGAGCCAAAAGCAACCCGACCAACTGGTAAAAAAAGTCTTGAGAATGAAATTGAGAAAAATAATAATAAAATCAACAACAAAAGAAAACATATTAACTCAACTTCTTGCTTAACCTGAATTTAAAATTAAATCATATAAGGGTTGTTCTAATATGACCTAGTCGACTTGATCAGTCTAAATATAACTTAATCAATTGATAAAAGAAGTTTGAGTATGAAGTTTAGAAAAAAAATGATAGAATTGAAAGAAAAAACCATCCGACCTAACTCTTTGTCTAGCTTGAATTTAAAATTAAATTATTTTGGGAGTTGTCTTGATGTGATCTAGTTGACTTGACTAGTTCAAAGATAACTTCAAGGACTATAAAAATAATAATTTAAAGACAAGATTGAGAAAAAATAATGAAATAAAAAAAGGGATAAATTGAAAAGAAGAAAAGATTGAGAAAAATAATGAAATAAAAAAAAGGGATAAATTGAAAAGAAAAAGAAGAAGAAGAAGAAGAGCCTAATTTTATCAAATTAGGTTGTAAAAAGGCCTAATTAAAAGGAAAAAAATTAGAAATTAAAAAGAGAAAATAGTTGAGATGATTCACTATTTATATAAAAAAATATTAGATAATATTTTTTCATGATTATTACATAATAATTCTACAATAATATCAAATCATAAAAAAATATGAGTTATATTCATAGCTATGATCCCATTTAAAATTTAAGTCATGGATTATTAAAATTAACTTTAAAATGATATTATTTTAATTATTTTAATTGAAATAATATTTGGATAAAATAAAATAAAAATTATTAAAATTAAATACATCAAATCTTATTTAAGTTTAATCAAATTAACCAAGTTTTTGTTAAGTCAACTAAATTAAATTTAATCTATTAAGTTACATGAGTTTAATCGACTGAACACTCACTTTGAATTAAAATAACTTGACATGAAATAAGTTTTAAATCAACAAATAATTTTAACAATCTATCAAATTAGACCGGATTAATAACCGAGATGTATTACTTAAAATCTACCCATAAAAGTTATAACAAAATTGTCAAAAACGAATCATCAAGTAGGTGTCTCAGTGATAAAAACTTGAGATTAAAAGATTTGTTTTTTATATAATCTCAGATTTGAATTCTATAATTACTAATATTAATTGCTACTAAAAACTTACCTAATCATTAATTTCAGAATTTATAAAAATTAATCAAAGTTAACATAAACTATCCCAGCTACCCAAACACACACACGTTAATAAAATTAAAAAAATTGTCAAAAAAAAGGACAGCCTGGCCTTTAGCCAGTTCAAAGGGTACGTGTGTGAGACACGAGTCAATCGTTAAAACTTATGGCTAACAGAACAAAGGAATCAACCACAAATCTTCTCTTTTCAAGTACTCACCTTTCTTTGCCCTCCTCCTCTTGTCTGAACCACAAACGATAACCATGGCTTCTTTGTTATCAAACACTATCCCTCACTTTTCTCCAAAACCCATTAAAGATTCACCAAAATTGAACAGACCCTTTTCCTTTCAGATAAAACCCATCTTTTTTAAGCCTTCAAAACTGAATCTTTTCAAGATCCGTGCTGATGTTGGGTTTGAATCTAAGACAGTCAAGACCGTTCCAGGTAACTCAGCAGCAACCGGTACTTCTTCTACTAGCTCTGATGATAAGATTAGAGAGATTTTAAGGAATCGTGATTACAACGAGAAGTTTGGGTTCAATATGGATATTGATTCCTTTACAATTCCTAAAGGTCTTTCGAAAGAAACAATAAGGCTAATTTCTTCACTTAAAGAAGAACCTGATTGGATGCTTGATTTTAGGTTGAATGCTTTTGAGAGATTCTTGAAATTGAAAGAACCTAAATGGTCTGATAATGAATACCCTATTATTGATTTTCAAGATATATGTTATTATTCTGCTCCTAAGAAGAAACCTACTGTGAATAGTTTAGAGGAAGCTGACCCGGAACTTATTAAATATTTTGATAGATTGGGGATTCCTTTAACTGAAAGGAATAGATTGGCGAATGTTGCTGTTGATGCTGTTCTTGATAGTGTTTCTATAGCTACTACTCATAGGAAGACTCTAGAGAAGGCTGGTGTTATATTTTGTTCGATTTCAGAGGCAATACAGAAGTATCCTGATTTGGTTAGGAAGTATTTGGGTAGAGTTGTGCCTAGTGAGGACAATTATTATGCTGCTTTGAATGCTGCTGTGTTTAGTGATGGATCATTCTGCTATGTACCGAAAGATACCAAGTGTCCCATGCAGATATCGACTTATTTTAGGATTAACGCGATGGAGACTGGACAGTTTGAGAGAACTTTGATTGTTGCTGATGATAGGAGTTTTGTGGAGTATTTGGAGGGGTGTACTGCACCTTCTTATGATAAGAATCAGCTTCATGCTGCTGTTGTTGAGCTGTATTGTGCTGAGGGTGCGGAGATTAAATACTCCACGGTGCAGAATTGGTATGCTGGTGATGAGCAAGGAAAAGGGGGGATTTATAATTTTGTTACAAAGAGAGGACTTTGTGCTGGGGATAGGTCTAAGATATCTTGGACTCAAGTGGAGACAGGGTCTGCCATTACCTGGAAGTACCCGAGTGTTGTTTTGGAGGGGGATGATACTGTGGGAGAGTTCTATTCTGTTGCGTTGACAAATAATTATCAGCAGGCAGATACAGGAACGAAGATGATCCATAAGGGTAAAAATACTAGAAGTCGAATTATTTCAAAGGGTATTTCAGTTGGACATTCTAGAAACTGTTATAGAGGGCTGGTTCAGGTTCAATCCAAGGCAGACAATGCTCGGAACTCCTCACAATGTGACTCAATGCTTATTGGTGACACTGCAGCTGCCAATACCTATCCTTACATCCAGGTAACTTTCTTTAATCTGCTAGTGTTTTTTTTTCCAGGTATGTTAAAACTTTTTTGTTGACTATTCATGTATGAGCTGGCTCTTTTGTTTTGCCCCCTCCCTGAATATTTCTCAAGGGTTATGTTCTAAATGGCATTAAATATCAGTTAATGCAAAGACAGCCATATTGTGATGGCTATGGCTGAGCGTTACTTTCTGTTGGTATGGCATAACTGAATCCTGTTGTCTGATTCTGTTATTGTAATAAGCTGCTCATACATCAAGGGCTAGTCCTTGTTGATAACAAGAAACATAGTACAAATACCAACCTGGTGGTTAAAAAGCAAGAGATTCATGATGTCTTGACTAATATGCATTGCTTTTTGTAAGTTAAATCATGTCTTCTGATTATTCCTGTCATAAGCTGCTCACATGGAAAGGGTAGCACCTTGTTATGACATGAAATGTAGCGCAAATTACAACATGATATGATTTGCAGGTTCAAGTTACCCCACAACTAAGGTGAGCTTGTGGGGTACATAGGAAAAAATTAAGGGAAACATCATGGATGGTAAATTAGTCACTGAGATTTCTGTTAGCATAGCAGTTAACCAGTTCAGTCGGTCTGGATTGGCAGTCAGATACCCCCAGTGAACATTATTAGGAGCTTGCTCCAATTTCTCATCTTCTTTTGCCACTATGCATTCATATTCTCACCGTCTTGGATTCTCTTACTCCTTTTCTTGTGCCATCCTTTGTGGTGCATGCTAACTGTGATTCTTTGTGGATAATTATCATACTTGGTTCAGAAAATTGAAGTTGCATAAATTGGATGCATGGCAAATGGATGAAATGTCCCCAAACATGAAACATCCATAAAACCAAGAAAGCTGTTATCTATGGATAATTCATATCATGTGGTGGAAATCTCATTTTTTTTTAAATAAGTTTCATAAAGTTTGATGGGAAATTAGATCATATGTGGTATATCATTTTCTATTGACTATTCTATTGGAGTCTTCCAAACAACAATGTAGTGTATGTTCATTGTTCTGCTAAGAGATCATGTATTTCTTTTGTTGCTCTTAACCATCATCTTTTATAACAGAGCTGAGGTTGTGTAAATATACTTTTCTAATACATACCAGTACCATTGACTTGATGTATAGATATTTATTTACTCAGTAAGTTTTTCATGAATTTGCATGCAGTGATGCCATCACTTGTTTCTCTTTGATTCAGGTAGAATATGTTTGTAACTATTGCATGATGGGGATTTTTCCCTTCCTATTTGAAAAAGATCATTTAATTCTCTTCTATCCTGCTGACAACCCAGATAAGCCTTAAGCACAGTGGGGTGGGCTGCTTGAAAAATCTGCCATTGGGGCTGAGTTCACCATGGACTGAAGGGGATGATCCTGGGGCTGGTCTCATATCCATGGTGGAGCAGCCAGCTTCATGACTTTATCATTAGAGAAAGGGGCAGCCTAGTGCTTTGTTAATATACTGTCGTTGCTCCTGTCATTTTATATAATATATCTCAAAGCCATGGAACTGAGAAGTTGTGGCTTGTGGTCTTCCATGGAAGCCTGCTGCCCATTTTGTTAATAGTTCATCCTCAAGGCTGTGAAAGTGGAAACATTCCTTTGGGAAATGGAGCAGGACAGCCCATTTGTTCCCAAATATTCGACATGTAAATGTCGGAGGTTTCCATTCTCCTGCATGTGTGGAGCTCCTTCTAAAATCTGTTACCTTAGCTTTGATTCTTAATAATAGTTAAAAAGAATAAGAGCTCTCTTGATTTTAGATTGGCTTCACTTGCTTGAGACGGTTACAGTTATATTCTAACAGGAATCAGCATACTATCAAACATGTTATATGTTTTTTTTCTTTAACAGTACTGTTACATCTTCCACGTTGTCCCCCCCCCCCCCCCCGACATGCTATTTCTTGAAATTGTTACTTTTCATGCCATTCTATATTGCTACTTAAAATAGTTTGATCTCTATTGTTTAACAGGTGAAGAATCCCACTGCACGTGTTGAACATGAAGCCAGCACCTCCAAGATTGGTGAAGATCAGCTGTTTTACTTTCAGCAAAGGGGAATTGACTATGAAAAAGCAATGGCAGCCATGATTTCTGGGTTTTGCCGAGACGTCTTCAATGAACTTCCTGATGAATTTGGTTCTGAGGTGAACCAGCTGATGAGCTTAAAGCTCGAGGGATCAGTGGGTTAAGCAAAAACTACGGTCTGGCTAAGTAACGATATTCTCATCTTTTTGTCAACAAGTTTGCTACTGTAGAACTCTGTAAGGTTCACTTTGTAAATCCACCACAGAAAAAGTTGAGTTGCAGTTCCAGAATAACGCATAAGTTATGATTGATGTAATCATACTCTACACCTATTGTATAATAGACTGTAAAAAAAGGATGCAAGGATGAGTGCTTTCTTGTTTTTTGTTCTTCAAGAGGCCATCTGTCTATGCACTGGCTTGCCTCTCATGGCATGAAACGTGAACAGTGTTAATGTATAAGCTTTTTCTGGCAAAGAATCATGTTTACATGACTGATTCATATCCGTGCTTTAGCCGAACTATGCTGAAGCTTGTAGCTGGACCAGAAGTAAGCCTCTTCACATTTGGTTGACATGGGAGAAACATGGGTTTCTGGCTCAGTTTTTTCTTTCTTCTTCCTATCCTGTTGGTTTGAAATAGATTTTTCATGATTTGGTTAACTTGATTAAACCTAACTGATAGTTGATTGAGTTGATTTGCTGACTCAATCTCATGAGCCAACAACCTAAGCCCTTTCTCAAGCTAGTTGGAGTCGGATATAACGTGAACAAAACCGATCCCTCACGCTCACTTTTTTGAGCCTGAATGATTCGTTAATGCTTGAAACTCTTTCTTCCTATCCCAAAGGCTATTTCTGCAAGGAAAGAAAAGCCTTCTCAAGTGAACAAAGGTTGCGTCTGGAGTTAGCCATTTAGGGATATGCAAATCCAGAGTCTCTTGAACTAAATTTGTGGCCGGCAAATCACACTCAAGACTGCACTTTGCAGGCCTCAACTACCAGATATACTCTATAAGATATTTTTAGGCATTGTCCCTTTAACATCAAGAACAAATACTCAAGTCTTGCAAGTATCTTTTTTTAAAATTATGCTCTTTTGGCACTCCTTAAAGGACATGACGTTATTTCATAATTATTTAACTGTTTTTTCTTCTTTTTTTTTCTTTTTTCCCTTGAAACCCTACTAGCATACATACAAACTTGACAAAGAAAATAAAATAAAAAACCTAGATCAAATTCGCTAACAAGAAAACATGCCAAATGTACTTATTACATCTCATTGTTATTGCGGCAAACCCGCTGTAAATATTGCTTGTGTGTTTTTGACATTTAGACATTCTGTTTTGGAATCATCTTTAAAAAAATTTAAATTTTTTTATATTTTTATTTATTTTAAATTAATATTTTTTTATGTTTTCAAATTATTTTGATGTATTGAAGTAAAAAATAACTTTTAAAAAATAAAAAAATATTATTTTAATACGTTTTGAAATAAAAAATACTTTAATAAGCAACCGCTAACAAAATTTCAAGCACTAGCCAACAACGTATTATTTGGTAAAAATAACAAACGAAATCTTAACACAAGATAAGTTTATGTAAAAAAATAGTATTTTTAAAAATTTTTATTTTCATATCAGTTTATGCATCAATTAGAACTTTTTTCCCGTATTGTGTATCTTCTTCTTAATTAACTATGAGATATATTATTTTCGATGCAAAATGTAAGGCGATACATATGAATAAAACTATAGTGATGAAGAGGCCGCAGCTGCAGCTGCTAGCGTGCAACTTGACCTAGCATAAAAATTTACAGGCAAGAAATTCAAAGGCCAACGTTTTGGGAATGGGATTGTCCCCTCAGGCCAGTCACTCAATCATGGTTGACACAAAAATAAATAAATAAATATTCTAGTATTTTTTTTTTGTGAAAGATGCTTCATGCCGGTGGAAATTGGGTCTATTTTATATAAGGCATGCTTCCCCTGTTGACTCTAGAGCTCAAGAATTTAATAAGATAAAAATTGATCCGTGATGTCAAGCACAGTTTTATACTCAGCTAGGGTGCAGGCTGCTCTGTTAATCTGAATATTTAATGCTAATAATTCTTGATTTCTTCGATAATATAAATACAATAATTCAAATAGAAAATCATTTATTGTTATTAAAATTAAGAAAATTATGACGGATTGAAATTTATAGATCACACCATGATTTGTGAATGTGCAGTGCACCTTGAACCAGTCCCACCTCGTAAATATTGAAGACTGAAGTCCTAAAAAACATTATTAATATCCAGAATTTTATTAAATTTCTATCTGCATATTTTAATATTTGAATTTCTTGCATTTACTTTTTTTTCCCATGGTCACTGAATAACTAGTCAGATTTCAAGGGCACATCTTATATATATATATATAAACCTCTTATTATTTTTATATTTAAATAGGGTTTTATTACTATCTGAGATGAAAAGGACAGACAATGAAAATAAAGGAAAGGGTATGTTTTCATGTCTAATAAACAAATTTATTATTTTATTTTCATTCCTCTAATTAACCAGATATATTTTTGTTATTTTTATTTCATCTTTAGACATCGAATATATTTATATGGATGAATAAAATAAAGGGTCTAAATAGAGGATCATATTCAGTACTGTAGAATGATCATGATTAAGGGTAAGTAATTAAGGAGTCCTTAATTACTCGTTAATGATATCATTTAGCATATTAAATCAGCCAAGAGGTGTACATGATTTTGTGATCCAGCTCCTTGCTTAATTAGCCAGCATCTTTTCCCCAACAAAATCCCAATAAATACGACACTCCCCTAGTTTTCCATCCACAAAGAAAGCAAGGCATTATCAATCCTCAATTAAGCTAGCTACTCGTCACTTGCGTCTGCTAGCTAAATTGTTCATGCTGGCGTGAATCAATTTTAGTCTTGGCAAAAGCCTGCAGCATCGAAGACCTGTCATTATGTATTACAAAATCAATAAACTAATGTTAGGAGCAGCAGTTTTCAAACCTTGATGTATGGCCAGCTCAAGAGGCCAGCTTTTCCCATTATTTTCCTACCAAACATTAGTGCACATGCACGGCTTCATCATCATATGACCTCCTCCAACTTGCCCCATCACACACTACTCCAATTACCAGCAGTTCTTTTCAAGTCGCTATAAATAAAACATGTCTGATCACCTCAACTTGTCCAAAAATATTGAGCATTGCTTCTTTCTTTACTCTCTTTAAGCTTCCAAGATTTCCTCACTGTTACTTTCTTCTTCTTCTTCTTCTTCTTCTTCTTCTTCTAGAGAGGAGATGGGTACTCTAGCGAGGAGATCATCATATGGCTACTCAAAGTTGGATAAAGAAGACCCAGAAGAGGTCATGCATAGAAGAGCACAATTCTTAATCTACAAGGCACTACAACAAGCAGATTCCCCTAGAAGAAGGCCATCTCTTTTGAGACTCAGATTGTGTAGGTTAAAGATCAAGATTGGCAAGAAACTAAAGAAGCTGAGGAAGGGCATGCTGTTATCTATATCTGCTGCAAGAGTTAGAGTCTATGAGCAAGTTACAGGTCAGTGGAAGCGCTTGTTTGGCGATGGAGAGGCCATTGCTAGCTAGTCTTCCTCCTATGCTGGCCTTGAAGGCTTGAAATTAGGTTTCATATATCGAGTGTTTTTTGGTACTGCTGAACATCAACACTTGTGTGCAACAATATTATGGTTATTTTGCTCCTTTTATTTTCATGGAGAGCTGCTTTTTTCAAATTAGGGAACCTTAAATCGAAGATCATATATACATGTCTAGGTAGTTCCTTGCAAGGAATGAGAGTAAGAATCACTACTTGTCGTCGGTGCATCTTTCCTAGTCTGTGTTCCCCCACCACTATATATTCCATACTATATTGTTAAATTCAAGGTAATTGAATGATTAATATGCCTTGGAAGGGCATGAAATGGAGCATTTCTATTGTCCTAGACAAGCCAAGATGGTCAATCTACAAGCAGTGTATGCAAAGCACAGCGCCCTTTTTCATCTAGGAAAAGGGCAAAAGCACAGAAATCATCCCTCACGTCTCAAAAGTAGTGGCAACCCAGATACTCTTGGAACTTTCCCGTTCATGCCGTACTGTCCTCTGATTCCCCCATTTAAAATTGATCGGCTAGCCAGTAGCAGCTGGGGCATCATCAGCCTATTAAAACCAACCCATATGATCCAGTTGTCGCCATTAATATTTTCCAATATGGGTATACTTTTTTCCTTCTGATTCATGGATAGTTGCTAAACCGAGTCTCTTATGATAAATTTGTTCCGAGAAACATAAAATTCGAAGCTCGGCCTGGTTCATTTTCTAGTTAAACATACTGACTCGACAAAAATTCAAATCGATTCACTCTATAAGAGTTTTTAGTAGTTTAATTGCCCTGATAATGTACTTTCGATTCAAATAAAACCAGATCAAGTTGTTAATTATATGTAATAAAATCTAAATCCGACCAGATAAGTATAGATTTATAAAGCCTGCTGGGTGGATCCACAATTATTTTCCAAAAAATATGCTCTGTACGTACTTCTGTCCACACCCTCAAAAGCTTTACTCTTAGGCCAAGATTTGATTGATTGCTGCTAAGCTTTGAAGTCATGGCACAAATGGCGCACGGCTGGCTTCTCTCTATTAACAGGTTGGGGTCACGTCGGGCCCTCATGGTCAGATCGGACTTACCAGCTAACACAGTCAATGTATGCTTTACGCATTTTTCTTGCCATTGATTGTGCTGTGATTGTCACCCGCTCGCACTCGTCATGTTATGCTTTCGTTTTTCTCATTTTAGTAGAGAAGGTTTTGAGTTGTAATTCAGCCTCAAGGTTAATGCACGTTATTACTATTAGTATGGATGTCTTCGAAGAGCGTAGCGTGATAGTAAAGAGTTTGAGATCTACACAGCAGGTCTTAAATTCGAGTTAGGACGTGCACCTCTTATAAGAGCCTGGAACAGCTAAAGTTTTACTCCCTCACCTGGGCCCACAAAGTACGCTTTCTAGAGGGGTGAGGTTTCCTCAAATCCAAAAAAAAAAAAAACTATTAGTATGGATATCTTATTTTTGTTATAAATATACTAATTTACATGCCTACATACACTGCGCAGGATTAAAATTTCTTTTGATCATATCAAAAAAATATTGCGGCGATAAAAATCTAACTCGGGGGAGTTAACTTAAGAATTTTCAAGGGAATTTCATGTGCATTTTAATTAATTTTCAAAGGCAAGGATCGATCATCTTCTTGATTAATCTGACAATTGTTAGAAATAATTTTCAAATGAACATTGTCAAATATTTAAGTGTGGGTTTGAAATTGTATTATATTAAAATAATTTTTTTTTTTATATCAGAACATTAGAAGCATTTAAAAATACTAAAGAAATACTAATTTAATATTTTTTCTTAAAAATCAAACATTCATTTAAAATTCACTCAAACGGCAGCCTATCGACTTATCTCAAGCTTGCACATTACCAAATTTGGGCCAACATCATATGGCCTTCTTTCTTATTGGTGGGCATTAGACATGGGACACTTCATTTTCATGGGCTTATGAGCTTTAATAATTGGGCTGGGCCTACACTAAAAAACGCTCAATCCAGTTCAGTATTGTCCTCCATAAAATTGAGAATTTTCACATATGAAAGAATTATAAATGCTTTTTCAATATTGAAGATATGTAAGTAGTTAAGAAATTCAAATACAGTAAGAAACTAATCAATTTCATGATAAAAATCAATGGTATAAGTAAAAAATGGTCCTTCAAAGCATAGTTTTTAGACCTGGTCCGGTCCAAGGCTCGGGTTTCGGGTTTTGACCGGGTTAATTTTTTTTTAAATCAAAACGACGTCGTTTTAGTAAAAAAAAAGTCAACGGCTTGCAATCGGGTTTTTGACCGGGTCAGTCGGGTTTTTTCTTCCCATGTTTTTTCTTTAACTTGACCCGGTTTCAGCCCCGGGTCGGCCGGATCCCAGATCGACCTGCTAGGCTGGACTGGATTTTAAAACCATGCTTCAAAGTGTCGGGGCTTAGCCATATTATCCAAGAAAATCTTATATCAATAAAAGAACCATTTTTCTTTAGATTTGTTGTTTTACTGGAAAAAAATTGTTTATTGATATTCTGTTTCATTTTTGTTAATTTCAAGTTTTTATTTTATTTTATTTTTTATATAGTTTTTAGGTAATATTAAGATTTTTTTTATATATAAACTTTAAGAATGAAATTGTTATTTATAAATATTTCCATTACCATTGTAGATAGAAAATGGATAAATATGGACAATGGGGGATTTGAAAAATTAAGGAAATTGATTGAAAGATCCCATAAATTTCAGGAGTGAAATTAAATTTATCCTTTTACTTTTAACCCATAAAATTACACATCTCATTTAAACATGCTCAGACAAATTACAGTATAACCTTGATAAATTAATAACATCAACTAAATATTTTTCCTCAATTTAAATTTAATATTTAAATAATATCTCAATTAGTTAATAATTTTTCATGGCTCCAAGGGTATTAATTTATAGAGGTTTATCTATTCATATAACCCACATTTCTTGAGTATTTGTTTTTGCATTAGTTTTTTGTTTTTCATAGTGTGTTTTAAATTGTTTTTCACTTGAAAAAATATTAAATTAATATTATTTATATGTTTTTAGATGATTTTAAAGTATTGATATAAAAAATAAAAAAATATTATTTTAATATATTTTTAATTATCGAAAACAACTCTATACCATAATACTATACACATGAATTATTAGATGGGATGACATAAATTTTATTCACATGCCTCATTTCTACTATACTATTATACGGATAACTTGTAGAATAAACTCACATGAAAATTTAAAATACCTCACCAAATATAGGTTTTAAGTTGATAATACATGAAACCTTAGTAGATGAGAGTATTAATATTATTAAATTTAGATAAAATGGATCAATCTGGTGATTTGTAAATTTAAAATTTAATTTAGATTGGGTTTTTTTCAATTTGGTTTAGAGTTGATTAGGTCAAACCGACAAGTTTACCAGCCAACTAATTTATTTGTTTTTTTAATTTTATTTTAAATCTTAAAATAACTTATTTTGGATTGATTTATGTTAATTTAAATTGAGATTCATGACCCGTGTCTTTAGCCGCGCCGGTTTTTATAACTTTGAGGAGGGTGACCTTGCAAATAAAAGAGAAAAAAAGAAAAAGTATAAAGATCAAGATCAGATATTTTATAATTCAGCGCTAACCTCTTGCATACTGGATTGTACCAAATTAGGCAAGAAAGAAAGGAGGGGAAGAAATGTCACTTGTTATTCGACAAATGACACGTCGCTCCTGATTTTCCCTGTTAACTTCATAAGAAGCGATCTTCAGAGCTATTTTAATAACCCAAACAAACAAACAGTCCCTTCTACAATTTCTCTACAGTTTCATCCCTTCGATTCCAGGTACAATCTCTTTCATCTTCGGATTGGTTACTGCGAAAATGTAGGAAGATGAAAGAAATTTAAACTCTCTTTTAAATGACTGCCATGCTATAATGTAACAGTGGTTTTTAGTTGCTTAGTGTAGAAAATAACAGTTTTCATTGTTTTTGTCGATTTTTTAAATTCTTAATCGAGAGCTTAATGGTCAATTTAATGATTTTTTTAATCTGAATTGATTTTTTTATGTGGGTTATGCTTAAATGCAGAGAATTTAAGCTTCAAGGTGGAAAATCTGTAATCTTTAAGCTTGTTTTATACTCTAGTGCAGAGAATTTAAGCTTCAAAGGGGCAAAGTTGTGATTTTTATGATTGTTTTATGCTTCAATGCAGAGAAATTAAGCTTCAGAGTGGCAAAAGTTGTGATTTTGATTGTTTTTTCAGATGGGATTTGAGGGATTTTTGATTTATTAAAACTAAGAAAGTTGAGGAAATGTGGGTTTAGTGTTTTAATTATTTGGTGTGAAGTTTGTGAGGTTTAGTGAAAATGAGTGTGGTGGGATTTGATTTTGGGAACGAGAATTGTGTGATTGCAGTAGCAAAGGAACGTGGGATTGATGTTTTGTTGAATGATGAATCAAATCGTGAGACACCGGCTGTGGTGTCTTTTTTTGAGAAGCAGAGATTTATGGGTTCAGAGGGAGCTGCTTCTTTGACTATGAATCCTAAATCGACAGTTTCTCAGGTTAAGCGATTGATTGGGAGGAAGTTTAAAGAAGTTGAGGTTCAAGATGATCTTAAATTGTTTCCTTTTGAGATTGTAGAGGGCCATGATGGTGGTATTTTGATTAAGGTGCAGTACTTGGGTGAGATTCATGAGTTTAGTCCAGTTCAGATTTTGGGGATGTTATTTTCTCATTTGAAACAAATAGCGGAGAAGAGTCTTGAGATGCCTATTTCTGATTGTGTTATTGGTATTCCATGTTACTTCACGGATTTGCAAAGACGTGCTTATTTGGATGCAGCTGCAATTGCTGGACTGCGACCTTTGCGGTTGTTGCATGACTGTACTGCAACTGCACTGGGATATGGCATTTACAAAAATGATATCTCCAATGCAGGCCCAACTTATGTTGTATTTGTTGATATTGGTCACTGTGACACCCAGGTCTGTCTGGCATCTTTCGAGAGTGGACAAATGAAGATATTATCACATGCATTTGACAGGAACCTGGGAGGGAGAGACTTTGATGAGGTTCTTTTCAGTTATTTTGCAGCACAGTTCAAGGAGAAAGATGACATTGATGTTTGTGCTAATATGAAGGCATCTATTAGGTTGAGGGCTTCATGTGAGAAATTGAAGAAGGTCTTGAGTGCAAATGCAGAGGCGCCACTTAATATAGAGTGCTTGATGGATGAAAAAGATGTTAGAGGTTTTATTAAGAGGGAGGAGTTTGAAAGGCTGTCATCAGGTTTGGTGGAAAGCATTAGTGTTCCCTGTCAAAAGGTCCTGGCTAACTCTGGCTTGACTGTAGAAAAGATTCATTCGGTTGAACTTGTTGGTTCTGGGTCTAGGATACCAGCAATTACTAGAATGCTAGCTTCTCTATTCAAGAGAGAGCCAAGCCGGAGAATAAATGCAAGCGAGTGTGTGGCTCGTGGTTGTGCTCTTCAGTGTGCAATGCTGAGCCCAATATTTCGAGTTAGAGAATACCAGGTTTGTGCTTTACCATGGACAAATGCACATTAATTCCTTCTCTCTCCTGGCTGTGTGTGTGGTTGTCATTTATTAGCATCCATCACTCTCTCTCTCTCTCTCTCTCTCAGGTCACATGAACATTATAAGTTCAATTTCTTCCTTCAGTTTACTTTGTTTTGACCATCAATAAATTAACATCATATATTATGTGCAACTGCATGCGCTGGCATGCCCATTTTCACATGCATGGTGCTATGTACTATATATCATGATTGTAATTTGTTCAATGTTGCCACTACCAGGTTCAAGATTCATTTCCTTTCTCCATTGGACTCTCATCAGATAAAGTTCCAATTTGCACATTGCCAAATAGCACGCTTTTCCCAAAAGGCCAGGCTTTCCCAAGTCTTAAGATACTTGCTCTTCACAGAAATAATATGTTTCAGATGGAAGCCTTCTATGCTGATCCGAATGAACTGCCTTTTGGCATAGCATCACAAATCAGCAGTTTTATGGTAAGGATAGCGAGCAACAATCAAGAATAGATATGCTTCTCTTCACAGATATATGCAAATATTCTAGACTTGACTGTTCTTACTGTTTTGATTGACATTTTGTTCATTTTGTGCTTAAATTTTCTGTTAATGCTTCTGTAGATTGGGCCTTTTCCAGTTTATCAATTGGAAATGGTGAAAGTTAAGGTTAGAGTTCAGTTAAACCTCCATGGAATAGTAAACATAGAGGCATTCATGGTAAGTGTATCTTGACAAATTCTGCAAGCATTTTGGCTTATTTGATTTTTTAGTTACACCCCTACTAAATGAGTGTCCTCCTTTAATGCATTAGCAAATTGAGGATGGTGCTGAAGTTACAAATGTTACTTCAGAAAATATGGTGGCCAAATCCGACCATTCACCTTCTGTTGAACAAAATGGTGCTGAAGTTACTAATGTCGCACAGTCAGCACCTTCATCCATACCTGCGGTATGTGTTAGTTCAATTGCCAATCATATGCATGATTTTATACTCTAATTTTTCGCTGCTATTCTTTTGGCTTAACGCATCTGAAAAGATTGCAATAATGAAAAAAGAAGAAAAAGATATTCAATTCTAATATTAGTTTTATATCAGATTTATATTTCCTGGCTTTGTACTAAAAACTGACAAATGATGCCTGATTTTTGCTATCCTTTTCTGGACTGCTGTTGTCATATATTCTTGGCAGCCATATCATTTAGATTTTGCAATACTACAAATTGAGGGTGTCATGAATTCAAAAAAGTGCTTTAGGCTGGAAAATATTGATGTTGGATCCACTTTCTCTGTGAAGGATGAAATTAGGAAAGGAAAAATTTTCAAAAGGCTTGAAATTCCAGTCAGTGAGGAAGTCTATGGAGGAATGACAAAGGCTGAGCTCTCAGAGGCTGAGAAGATAGAGCTTCAGTTGGTACAACAGGACTTGAAGATGGAGCGGATAAAAGACAAGAAAAATGCTTTGGAGTCCTATGTCTATGAGATGCGAGATAAGGTATATAGCTTCATGTCAAGTTCCCTCTTCCCAGAGCGCACCTTTTGTTATCAGCTTCTAAATTGGCATGCAGAATCCATGCCATCTTGGCTGTCCAATGTCTTTGTGGAATGCACTATAAAGTTAGTAGATGTTCTTATTTTATTCTTTCATTCTTTATACAAAATGTGAACTAAAAGGTTAATTTGGTGCATGCTCTTTGGCTTGCTTTGATGATGGAAGGCTTGGCAAAAGATTGCTTGGGCTTTCCCTCTTGAGTTTCACATGTTTAGGCTTGGCTTTATTGGAGCATGCACAGGGCACCTTGATAATTTTACTTTAAGAGCATTCACTGCTTTCCGTTTCCCTGTAACGGATTTTCTGTTATATACACTTTCATTTTTAATTTTTTATTTCACATGTAAGATGTCATAGTTATGGTAATAGCTGCAATCACTTACTAGGGTTAGTACTTTCCCTCTCCCTCTCCCTCTCCCTCTCCCTCTCTCTCTCTCTCTCTCTCTCTCTCACACACACACACATGCGCTCACACAAAAAAGTTGCGTTCTCTTTTCTGTTATATTTTTTCTTGTAGAAGTGAATGTGCATGCAGAAATTGCTAGCTTGCTTGTGTTTTGCCTCTAAAACTCTTATTTAATAGGACATTGCAGAAAATATTGCTGTGAGGACTGTTAAGAATTTTTATTTTAAATTAGGCCCATCTTTCCTTGATTCTATATTCTTATATGTTCTTTACTAGGTTGTAGTTAAGTTCATTAACAGTGAGCCTTTAGATCATGCTTCACCCTTTTTCCCCTCATGAGTTGCATGATGGAATAACTCGGTAATATGAATAGATTTTCAGTAAGTACCAGAGCTTTGCCACCGAGTCAGAAAGGGATGAGATCTCTATAAATCTTCAAAGGACAGAGGAGTGGCTTTACGAAGATGAACCTGATGATGAATCAGAAAATATTTATAATCAAAAGTTAGAGGATCTTAGAAAGGTACTTTGACCAGTATTATCTTTTGGATTCACCATAATTTATTGCTTGATGGAAACAACTGATAAATTTTAAATATTTAATAGCTTGTTGATCCTATTGAAATTCGATATAAAGAAGAAGAGGCCAGAGAAAAAGCAAGAAAGGATCTCCTAAGTTGCATCGCGGATTATCGCATGAATGCGGGGTCACTTACAGCTGGTGAGAGGGATGCGGTATGATCCTTGTCCTGTAATAGGGTGGCAGTAGAGATTTTGGTGATCAGTCACCGAATCTACTCTTTTGACATTTCGCCCATTTTTCAGGTTATAGATGAGTGCAACAAGGCTGAAAAATGGCTGCAAGAGAAAACTCAACAGCAGGACTCATTACCAAAAAATGTTGATCCAGTGCTGTGGTCATGCGAAATCAAGAGAAAAGCAGAGGGTTTTGATGCGTACTGTTCTCACATCCGGCAATATTTATCTCTGCAGTAGAACCAAATTATCTAGTTTACTTTACTTTCAGTGTCCTTTGCTATAGAGTAGTTTATATTCAATATCTAAATAGCATAATGTGTTGAACATTTTTGCCTGTTGATTTGATCTCTTGTGGACACTGCTTTGAAGATTGATCTTGTCAAATCATCACAAGGACAAAAATATGACAGCATGTTGTGCATCAAGTGATGATTGAAAGCTTCTAGCTAAATCGCTGTGCAATATTTCACTCAAATTCATGGTCTGAGTTTCGAGTACTCAAGCAAAACAGATTTTGGGTGTACTATGAAAAAAAAAAAAAAAAAAAAGAAGGTTGGATCTGTACGGAGACAATGTTTTTGGGTCTCTCTCATTGTCAAAGGGATCGATATCAACACATAGGTTTATGACACACCCATACACATTGAATGATGGATTTAGAAAATTTTATTTATTCACTAATATAAGTGTATGTAGATTTGATAAGATTCTATTCTCCAAGGATTTCACCTTCATCGTAGTAGTGTTTTCTTCTCAGTTTCTTGACTGTTGCTTCTTATCTTTTAGATGTTATTACTCCTTTTAATTTCTTCAAAGAAGCTGATGGGTTTTTTTTTTTTTTTTGTTTCAGGACCTGCAAATATATAACAAAATCTCTCCCAAGAACAGATGATTCGGATCACATAGACAAACCAGATGACGGGGAGTTAGATTGATGCTGTTATACGCTGTTGTTTTATGTCATCAATCAGCTACAGCAGAAAAACAACCAGAATATTTATCCTGAACTAGGTCCATTTTATCGGCTGATCAGCTAGTTACATATTTCACAAGAATGGTTCATTAATTTTGCTTGAAAGTGAGTTTTGTATTTGCATATCCAGTTGCTTGCTAAGATTCTTTTGCCGTCATGCAACATTGGTTCTCTGGTAGGGTTGAAAGATGCTTTGAGACTGAGGTGGGCTGTAGGTTCAGTACTTATCCATACAAAAAAAAGAGGAAAATTTCTTTGACAAAAATGTAATATCCAGGAAGGATATGCTTTGGTCATCATGCATATATTCTTATGTGTTTTACCCAACTCAATTGTGTTACCTTTTTTGCATGATGAAATGAGAATTTACATATTTGATTTTGATAGATACTTTTGCTTTGTGTAAAGACGGTAATGCTTGTTGAAAAATTCTACGCTGCTCAAGCTATACTTACCAATAAACTATAAGGTGGAGAGAGAAATAGGAGAAAAAAAAAATTAAAATCTTTATTCACAACAATCTTGATAAACTGATTCCTGCACCAAGTCTGCAATAATGTTTCCTCTAGTAGAACCAATGAATTTAGTTTTTTTTTGAACTAGGATGATGATGCTAGGCATGTATAGCTAGAGTTGCATCTGTGTTTGGCGAGCAGATGGGATGAGATGAAACTGAACAGCATCGATTTTAAGTTTCAGAAAATCAATTATCTTCCCATTTGTCCAGATGACTGAGCCTTCTCCACCTGAAATTGGAACATCTATACAATCAGGAGCTTCATCATTGAGAAAAATTATTTCCAACATTCATGCCATGCACATGCTTGTCAAAGTTGCTGGATTCATATCAACTAGTCAACACTTGTTGCACTTGATTTTTGTTTACTGTAGCAATCAATTGACACGGACATATCACAAGATGCTATGGCCACAGTCCACACCATAGACTTATCTTTTGGTTACCATTGTGTTAATGGGCATGTATCCTCATTCTATCGATAATTACTTGGTGCTATGAATGCTTGATGATATCCCGCCACATCTGTCAATCCTACGTTGTATCATCAACGCAGAAAACTATTATTACACAGAGCAGGTTCAGGAGAGCATCTTGGCAACGGTTTTGTTTGTTTTTGGGCTGATGACAATGGTGTTGATGCAGGACTTGCGTAGTGGTGATGTTTTCTAAGAAAGTACAATCTCTACTTCTTTTTCCAATACAAATCATCTTGCTTACATGCGTAAAATGATATATAGCAAGACATCTTGTAGTTTGCAGGAATAACCCCATTATTGACATATTGCACAATATAATATATATAAGTCATTTGACCATTTTCTTCTACACACTCGACAAGATTAACTGTGGTGACAACTGTGTTGCGTCGCCAATGCTTTGTTTGGTATCTCATACAAAAAAGGCAGAGATATATTTCATATAAATTCACTTCAAAATTATAACAAATTTATTTTACTTTTTTCATTCCTGCTTCTATAATTAAACATGTTTGTGTTTTCTTATATATATATATATATATATATATATATATTAATTTTAGAACGATAACCAAACGATAAATCAAGAGCTCATTAATGTCCTACAGTTAATTGTCCATAAATCCATATGTATGTTGCAACCACTCTCCTGACATTCTGTTATGTCAACTATCATATGATAATGCATAAAAAAAACTACAAAAGTCTATTACTAGTGAAAATGTACAAATTATAATGCGTAAGTTGTCGGAATCAAATATCAGGTCTCCAAGCAAAGCATTGCAGCTGATGCAGAAGATAATTTCAGAAAATCCACAGCCCAGTAAAAGCTTGGCAGGTAAAGCCAGTCCATGTGCTCTTGGACCGCCTACTCATCACTATAAACACAAATTGAGCAGCCACTATAATCCACCATGACAGGCAGTGATGCTCCTATCAATCCCACCTTAAATTGTACACTGCAAGCCCAGTTAACACTAGGTGAAAGACAAGTGCAGTTGCTGATATTATATCGGCGAGCTCCATAAGATTGACCACAGAGTTTCCACAGCACTTCCCTTCCCTAACTACAAGATCAAGGCACAAAACCAATAAGATTAAAACCCTAAAAAGTTAAATCACATTTTAAGTCATTTTGTTGTCTATATTACCATGAGGCCATAGGCTAAGAATTGGACACCACATTGCCAAGAGAGGCAGCAGCAAGCTCAAGATCGCCGAGGTGGCCAGCGAAGATTCTGGTGGACAAGGACATGGGTTGTTGATCAAGTAAACCAAAACAGCAGGTGCAGCTAAGCGGAGAAGGATCTTAAGTTCAATCCAGGATGCCAACCGAGGCGCTTGAAGTAGCCTAAGTTGGTGTCGACATTTTCAAGCCTGGAAGTCCAATTCATGATAGTGAGAAATTGGTTCGGGGTCTGGGATTGAGCGTAAAAGGGGTTCATGGACTTCACCTCGAGACTCCATTTTGTCCATTTTTGTGGAGATCGTGATGTTGATTTGGTTACTTGAGTTGAAAAATGGAGAATATGATTTGAGAAAGGGTTGGGAGGATATATAATCATGGTGAGGGACTTGAGGAATAGTACTCCTCATGGTTTGTCAATGAATTATTCCATAGGATCACCACAAGTGATTAATAAAAAAAAAAACAAAATAAAATTCACCACAAGTGGTAAAAAAATATTGCTTTAAGATACGAAGAAATCATAATAATTAAGTTCAAGTTCTATCTCTGAATAGCTTCTTATCCTCGATATTTTTTTTTCTAAAAAAATAGGATAAGCGGTTCTTGTCAATTTAATAAATCATGTAATTGAGATTATAATGGTTAGATTCGGTCCAAATTTGATTTGGTTTAGAGTCATCGTCTTTGGATTGTTAAGCTGACCCATAGGTTACTTGGTCAACTCAAGTGTTTAATTTTTTTTATCTAAAATGATAATGTTTTAATTTTAAAATATTTTTTAATTTTGATTTGATCAAGTTTAAATCAGGTTTAGTACGGTGAAATGAGTTAGAAATTAACTTTCTAATTTATCTGAATTTGATTAAATTAATTTTAAAAAATAATTTGAAATAAAATTTGATTTATATAGGCTCCATATCCTTAAATCACCGAGTTAATCCATTAGAATAAGTTTAACAACTATTATCATGAATCTAAGTTATGAAGCATTAGTTGGAGTCATTTAAAGAGATTCATATATAAATAAATACCATCTCTTATACACATTTTAAAAAATGGTTGACTTTTTTTTTATGACAGGTATTCTTGGTGAATTACTGAGTTTTCCTATAGTAAAAATAAAGTAATTTTTCTTCTATTCATATGTAAAAAATAAAAAATACTCCTCTCATATATGATCAAAAAAATTCACCTTCACAATAGTTTTCTGCAGAACTTCAATGGTAATCGAGAGAAAAGCACACCATAGTTTTGCCAAATAATGTTTAAAATTATTTATTACCAAGGAAGGCCTTTTAATGAGAAAAAGAAAATTCCTTGTGGATTGGCTGGGAAAAATTTACGACTGCTCTTAATTACTTGCAGCACTTGTTTGGCTTAAGAGTTTGTTGATGACCAAGACATTGTTGCACAATTGGCGAAAAACTGCGTTTCTCGAAGACAGAAACATTTGTTGGCCAGGAACCTGTTTCTTGAACCCATTCTCGCATGATTCAACATCAGCAACTGCTGCTCTCACCCAAGCACGCACATCATTGGTAGCATTGGCTAACAAAGCAGCCAATGAGTCATCAAGTTGCTGGATGGCATCCAAGTATTGATCTGAACAATCTTCTAGGGCTTGCTCATTGACAGGGCCCAGAGTTTTGTTACTAAGCAGTGTTGTCTTGATGTACGAGGATGTGTTTGTTGCGTTCGTTGATGCAAGGTTTAATGCAATTATGCCAAGTTGCTGTAGATTGGCTTGTTTGCTATCAGGGTTAGATTCAAGGCTGGCAACACAATTAACCTTGTTATGAGTTTTTGTACATACTTCTTGGATTAGGTTGGTGCTTCCTTTGGCCACTGATGGGTGGAAGAAGAAGGTGAGGCTTAGAGTTGCAGAAAACAGGAAGAAACTTGTAACGGGCTTCATCTTTTCTGCAATCTGCTAAAAGGGGCTGGTTGTTTGTGGGTTTATATCAAGAAAAGAACAGGCTAATTTTTCAAAAATAGTTTTTTGGACAACTAGTATGAGGTAAGTTTTTGTTAAATTAGTAAGCAAAAGGATTCAAGCAAAGACTAGAAATGGAAGAAACAAATGCGGTTAACCACTAAAGAAAGCTGTTCTTCAGGGCTTCAATATAATTCTCAGGCCAACTCCGAAACAGTCAATAAAGTTAGAAAAACAACAGGGCCCTTCCTCACCCCTCTAAATCCTACCTTGGATGTTCTCAAAGAATCGTTTATTTCTGGGTCTAGGAAGACCACATCATACCTCGACTTGTATATTTAGAATTTTTTTGAACCTAAAATGATATTATCTTGATCAAACTTACTATATATGGTGTAAGATCCAACCCTTTGTGTTGTTCAAAATAGTAAAGACATAATAACTTGATGGTAATATCCATTTGCTCCCAAAGTCTTGGTTGTCGTCTCCTTCTTCTTTTCAAAAACCTATATAATTAAACACATATAAACATGATATTCATTGATCTCATTGTTCTGGGATTGGTCTTATTTCTTCTAGCTATTTCTTTTTAAAAATGTCATGGTATTGCAACCGTTTTTTTCAAGGAGTTAAATTTTTTTTAACCATAGACTCAAAACTTGAGAATTACACGAGCAAATGAGTGTAAAAAGAGATTTTAATACCAACTAAAAATTAAATTGTTAAGTTGAGAGATAAACATAGATAAAGATTCTCAATTTAAAAATAAATTGATCGACTAATAAAAGCTCAATTTGATTTAAAATAAAATTTAAAAACTTTATATATTTTTTTTAAATTGAGGTGACAACATCTTGGACTAACATGTTAACATGAGTTAACCTGTTAAGCTTATGATTCGGGTCATAAATCTGATTGAATTTAATAACTTTATTTTTTAAAAATATTTTTTATTTAATTATATGATAACAAAAACACATGATTGTAGTAAAACAACCAAATAAAATATAAAAAGAATGACTACTATGAATTGCACAAAAAAAAACTCTTGTTAATATTAAAAAAAGAAAACACTATAATCTTATTAAAAAATATAGTAAAAATTGAACAATATTAAATAAAAAAATATCTAGTTAGTTGACCCACACTTCGTTACGGGTCGGATAAATTTTTTTAACACAAAAATAAATGCATAGGCATTCTCAACATGTTTTTTTTACAAAAAATATAATTGTTAATAAAAAAACTAATACATTATTTAATTAAATAAATCAAGAATCATATATATAAACCAATAAATACAAGAAAGACATCTCAATGCCAACCAAAAACTATACTAGAAAGTTGAGAGATAAATGTAGATCAAGACATTTGATCTCACATGACGGCTCATGAACCTGGTTGAGTTTATTAACTTTATTTTTTGAAATCAATTTTTAATTTAATTAAACAATAATAAAAATAAATAATTATAGGAAAGTGATTGAATAAAATTTAAGAAAAAAATATTATATAGGGTTGCATAAAAAAAAACGCTTGCTAATATATAAAAAAATTATAATCTTATTAAAAAACCAAGTAAATATTAAATGATATTTTTATTAAAAAATATAACAAAAAACATTTATAATTAATTTCAATTAAAATTGAACACTCTCCAAGCTAAGCATTCCACACATATAATTAACCAATTCATTTTAATTAATTTAAGTTTAAACCAAAAAAAAAATACGATAAAAGCCAAAAAAATAAATTAAGCTCTTGGGCTTGACCTAAGATAAAAAAAACCATGCATGTGGCCTTAGTTTTTTCTTTCTTGGCATAGAGGAAATTACTAACCTATCATCCATTTTTTTTTTGAAAAAAAATAAAAGCATATAACACATCATCTACTATGGTAGATGATGCATCGTCCACCTGTGTAGTTTTTATCACCATAGTAATGGCTAAAAAAATGAGTTAGGTCATTATTTACTCAAAAAACTCTATTTTTTAAAATCGTTTTCACATAAAAAAACTAAAAACAACACCCCTTTAACCTTAAAAAGCCAATCCCTAACCCAAAAAACCTAAAATCAATAAAAACAAAAACACAATAATTCAAGATAAAATCTTTCTTCAACCTTGATGAAATTTTTCCAGCAACATGAACCCTAAAAACACCATAATCACATTCCTCTTTTTAAGGAGAACAATTTGACAACAAATTTGGTCAATTTCATCATTTGGATTCGACCAACAAGGCAACTCTTTAATTCTCTCATCTCTCAAGTTTAGAAACTAAAACATGAACAAAAGAGAATTTTGTACCAAAATGTATAATTGTGAAACTAATAGGACAAAAAAGGATTTTTGGACAATTTTCTCTTGAATTTTTTTTAAAAGGTTGTCATATTTCTTTTTTCAATTTTGGTCCCCTAAATCTAAATCTCTTGCAAACAACAAAATTGATTTCCCCCCTACAAAATTAAGCACCAACTGAAAGTTGAGATTTTTTTTGAGACTACAATAATACAATATAAATAAATTTGAAACAAATTACGCAATAAAATCCCTGAAAAACACGATGTCAAAGGATTAAATTGAAAAAAAATGACATGTTACTTTCTGAATCCATAATAACATGTGAGGGGATAAACAATGCAATATGGACTCTTTTAGATTCTTTCTTAACAATCAATTTAGGGAAAAAACTTGCCTCAAGTACTATAATATATTTTTTCTGACAACTTGGAACCCCAAAACACCCTATAGCATTCCTCTCATCAAGGAAAAAACTTTGACATTTGACCATTTTTATCATCAGAACCTGACCGGCCGAACTCTTTTTCTCGTTTTCATAAATTTTTTGATGACTCTCCCCTCTCCACTCTCAGAATTAAGTACTAAAATGTGAATAAAATAAAGGTTTGTAAGAAGGTATATAATTATTAAACTAAAAAGAAAAAAAAAAGGATTTTTGGACAATCTTTAAGGTTAGAAGGCATTGGGAATTTTTTTAAAAAGGACTTCTATATTTCTTCTTTTTCAATTCTGGTTGCCTAACACTAAATATTTTGAAAACAATAAAATTGATATTTTTTCTTCAAAATCGAGCACCAACTAAAAGTTATAATATTTTTTTGAGACCATGATAACCAAATAAAAATGAAATAAAAAAATACAAAATTCAATTCCTAAATAATGCAATGTCAAAGGAATAAATTGAAAAAATAATAATCAAATGATTGAATAAAATAAAGGATAAAAAAACATGTTACTGTGTGAATCCACATTAACATGTGAGGGGATGAGCAATGAAAAATGAATTTCCTTTAGATTTCTTCTTAATTATATAAAAATAAAGCATATGTCACTTGGAACTAAAATTACCAATGAGATTATTTTTTTAAATAATTCCTTCTTAATTTTCATTATTAGTTTATTGATAATTATGTTTGTTACAATTAAATTGAATAATAATTATTTAATTTAATTAAAAAATTGTATTTATTAATGGTTATATAATTTCATTACACTGTTTCAATTCTATAAATAAAGATATGTTATGTAATAAAATAACACATATCAAAACATATCTTTTTTTTATTTTTTATTTTTTAGAGAATTTTAATTACTTAGTTATGTTTTTTCAGATGAAGATTTATTAAATCAACTGTTATAGCCATTAAGTACATGACTTAATAGAGAAGAGTACATATATAGAATTTTATAAGTGATAGAAAAATATTTAACAAAACTAAGTCTATAATCAAATCAAGCAAAATAAACCTTGATAAAAAGGAAACACTATAACCAAACAACTAAGTTATTTTCTCTGAGAACTTTTTATTTGGCCAAATGATCCACAACATGATTCTTCTTTCATGGATATGATCAAAGCACACAGAATGAAACCAACTGGATGCATTGAAAATACTATTGAATTCTGTTTGAAAACATCAAGGCTGCATAACATTTTTTTCTTTAATCCAAATAATTGCATTATAAAAATTTAACTTTATAATCTATTGGTTCGTAGAAGCATAACAAAAACCAATACTCAAAAGCATAGCTTTTCTAATTTCCAAGACCTCAACTTCATTAGAACCCATATTACCTGTCGCATGTATGCGGCGTCGCGGCGAAAACATCCACCCTAAAAATCTTGTCTAATGTGGTAAATGTGGGGAGACAAGAAATTCTTGTCTTTTATTAGTGGAAAAATGGAATAGGAGTCGCCACCTAGTATTTTGGTCACTAAGAACCCTAATTGGTCTCAAAGATCGGGTATGGGAACTGGTTATGTAAAGGGAAGGTATGAGCACCCCAAATACGCCCTACCTAAGGTAAACTGCATTGTTTATTATTTGATAAAATTTAAAGTCTTGTTGTGTTTTCTAGTTGTTAGTCCGTCTATGGTTTAAGAAAAGTTCTCCTCGGTAAGGAGGTCTTTATCTTATCAGGTAAAACCTAACCGTTCTAACCTCAACAAAAGAATTTAATACCTGGAATACATCTTACGTATAAGGTCGTAACCCCAGATATTAAAATAAAACAAAATATTTTTTTTAAAATTTTTGAAATATTGGCCTAGTTCTCGCGACTTTAATAAAATGGTTATTAAAGCAAAAAAATATGCTAATACATATTTTTTTTTGATATTTTCTTTGTGATATGAAAATACAATATGAATTTTTTTAGAGACTTGGCCGTATACACGAAAACAAAATATTTATTTATTTATTTATTTTTTTAATGTCTTGACAAAAACCGGGTATTTTTAATAAATAATTTGTATCTTTACAGTATAAAAAATACAAACCAGTGTGGATCAAAATGCAGTAAAAAATTTATGAAAAATCACAGATTTTTTTGAAATAATTTTTGAAGATTTTTTTGGCTGGGCCCAACCCGACCCATATGACTGGGCTGGACCCAGCAGGACCAGCCAGGTCACTGGCCAAGCCAATGACCCGACTGACTTTTAAAGGCAAGCGTGCGTGAACAATTCACACATGCATACTACAGCCGAAATGTAATTAAATTGCACCTGCACAGTGTTTGTGCAATTATAAACGGAAGGAGAAGGAATGAAAAACTTACCTGGTTCACAGCCGCTGCTGGGAGAAATCCCTCCTGAGCTTGTCAATGGGATTCTAGGAATAAGCTATGATGCCTCCCTGAGCGTGTTCGTTTCTTCTCCTCTCTCTCCGTCTGGTTCTCTCCTTCTCTCTGTTTCTTTTCTTAGTTCTTCTCCGGTTCTGCTCTATCGCCCTTTAATTTGATCTCTTATGTTACTCTTCTCTGTTTTTATTTCATGTTCTGCTCACTCTCTGCCTCCTCTCTTCCCAGCTTATCTCTGTTTTTCCCCCTTACATTCCCCTCTTTCTGTCTTTTTCTCCTCCGTTTTCCCCCCTCGGGTTCTTCTGCTTCTCCTGCTCTCCCATTTCTTTTTTTTCTCCGGCTGTTGCCCCTCTTCCTCACGTCTCCCTCTGCTTTTGTTCTCCCTCTTCTCCCTGTTTTCCTCTCTTTTTCTGCTGTCTCTTTCTCCTCACTGTCACCTCTCCTCTCTCCTTTCTCCTTTTGTTCTCTTTTTTCCTTCTGTCGTTTTCCCTCCTTTTTTGCTTGGTCCCTCCTCTGCCTTTTATAGCCAGAGGATGCATGCGTTATGGCAGGCATATGGTAACGGCTGGCGTGCATTATGGTGGTGAGGAAATTAGCCGCGAGACATGCCCTTGATTGCAGCTCCACCGCTTCTATTTTTTATCGCATAAACCATTGCTTGAAGACAGTGAACAGTGTGCAGTAATTCTTAATGCAACGGCGCCGTTTCAATTTCAAAATGATATTTCTGATTTGGTCCTGGGATGTTTTTACTATTTTGTAATCAAGCCCTCCCCGGAAAAGTTGTAATTGGATCCTTTTATTTTAACGCCTTTTCCGGTTTAGTCCTTGGTTTCGGATTGTTTCAATTAAATCCCTAATTGGCCATCAAACTTCAATAACTATGCAATTAAACCCTTGATTTGGTCAAATCAACTCTTTAAAATTATAATTGGACCCCAGAACTTTAATTTCATCCAATAAAAGCCTAAATTGACTTAAAAATCTATTTTTCTTGCAATCAAACCCTCCATAAATTCAATTAAACCTTAGATAAAATTTAATTGAGTCCATAAACATTTGATTTTAGACTTTTTTTTTTCTCAACTTGAATTTTCTTTGTCAACAAGGCTTTTATAATGTCAAATTTCAATTCTTGTATTTCTGAACCTCCTCAACCAATTCCTAGCCATTTTGTGGGAGTTCCATCATCTTTTTCTCACTCAAAATTCTTTTTTATTCCTTCCGAATATATTTTTTTAATATGTATTTTTTTGTATTTTTTTTATTTTTTGTGGGGAACCCAAAATTAGGTAACAACATTACCCGTGGAACAAGAAGAAATATAAAGAAATCTCTCTCTATGATCTCTGAGAACACCACCAATTATTGAAGGCCCTGATTTGCCATTTTACAACGCGTCAACATTCCATTTCAGCATACCTAATTGAAGGTATCTACTATTAATCATTTCTCTTATTTGTCCTGTTAGTCTATACAAAAAGACCATTTGAAGAACAAAGTAAGTCTAACCCATTATAGAAAAAATTCATATCATAATATTTTGCCCAACTAGCAACATGATGAAAAAGAAAATAATACAAGTCATCATCCCAATCCATATTACTTATGTTATGAAGCTGTTGTTTTAATGTAAGACAAATAATTATCTTAAAAACAACGTCTCTCACACATCTAAGTCAACTATTTTTTTTTTATCTCCTTCCCAAATTACTCTAACTTAACTTTACTCCAATGTCTGTTTTACTCCTTCAAAAGAGGTTCGTTAATGTCATTCCAAGTAACCAAACGATTCTGAGCTTTTTCCACCTGAAAAACCCAAAATTTCCCAGTTATAAAAAAGGTTGCCTTCTCCTATCTAGGTTTTCTTTAACCAAATATAAAACAATACTTATACCTCTTTTTCCCAATTTGTCCGAAATGTTACCCACAACAAGACTATAGTCTGCATAATGGTGCCTCCTAACATCCCAGTCCATATTCCCTGTAAAATATAGAAACATATTTAGTGTTGGTCACATTCATCTTGTTTCATAAAAGCAAATGGAAACTGCCCACATTGGTGAGTTAAGGATTATTATTATTTATTAATAAATAATTTCTTAATGGAGGACATTATTTGATGCATTATGGTTAAAAAATATGTATGTATGTATGTATGTATGTATGTATGTACCTTCGTACCCATGTCGCATGTAAAACCAAGAACGCAGCCCAATGGGATACCAATGACGTAGTAACATGCAATATTGACATAAGCCACAAATACTTGCCATCCGCATCCAATAGCCACTCCTTCAAAAGTTATATTCCAAGAAATAACCAGTCAACAATTGGCTTACAGAAAGTGTTGTCTAACCGTTAGTCCCTGTGATCTTCCACGATTTATAGTTAGTTGAGTTCTTTTAAAAAGTGATGGATGTGCATGGCTCATATTTGGCCACATTCCCTCCTCACAAAAAAACACTAAAAGATAGCAAAGAAAAGAATAGTTATTGACATGGCAACATGCAATATTGACATAGTTATCAAAAACGATTAAATTAACATCATGTCATGTTATGAATTGATTAGGTCAACTCATATTTTTATTAAAATAATATTGTTTTAAGTAAAATTTAAAATAAAAAGAGAATCGATCCAATTAGATATTACATAGTAAAGAAAAACATAGCTATTAAACCTGGTTAAAGATCATGTTGTGGGTTGGTTAAGTCAACTCATACTTATCTCAAAACAACATTGTTTCAGATAAAAAAATAAAAATAAAAATAAAATCAGTTTAATTAGATATAACTCTGATTTGATCAGGTTTAATCGAGTCAACTTCTTAAACATGCCAAAAATAAACCCAACCTGATCTAAGCTTCAGATCAATGAATCACGGATCAATTTATGACTGAGTTGAGTTAAAGATGTAGAAAGACAAGTGCAAGAACCTCTTCATTACAATCCAAGTAAATCATATGAGAAACACACAGGGTAAAAATCTTAATAATTGCTCATGTCTGAGCTGTAAAAAATTATTACCAATTAACCTACCAGATAAAACAGGCTGGACCCCACCTAAAACGATGGTGCCTGCTAGGAAAGGAGATAGCTCTGCAACAGCTTCGGCAACTGCTGTACCACTAGTGAAGGCATAGCTTATGACATCCCGCAATAAGAGCATAACAATAGCCAAGACCACTGAGGTGATCAGTGAGCTTAAACTCACTACTACAACAGAAAACAATGATGCTTTGGGATGCCCAGCACCTAACTCATTGCTTACTCTCACACTGTAATTAACAATAACAAAGAAAATTAAAAGTGATTATTTTACGCATACTTTTTTATGGCATTCGGTCACATTCAATAACAAATTAAGAAAACAAAGACAAAATCAAAAGAAATCAAGTGTATTGGCTTGTGAGAAGGGTGAGTTCTTCTCAAGTTTCTTTTATCAATGATATATATGTTCATTCATTAAAAAGACTAAAAGAAATCAAATTAAATGGAGAAGAAATCTTCAGTTTCCTTGGATTTGTTTGTGTGGTTATTGTAGTGTTGTTCTAAAACGGGCTTTTTGACAAGGGTATTTTTTTTTTATTCAATTGGAGATGCATTCTAGGTATTTTATAATTTCTCTTAAAGAAAGACCATATAAAAAACGGATAGAATGAACTTGTCGCCCTATATCTAATTTTTTCTTGTGTTTTAGAAGGACAAATTCATTTTAAAAAACATATTATAAAGACAAATTTATTTTATATTCATTTCTTTATTTCTCCAACAAAACCTGTTTTTATTCTTCATGTCTATAATTTCTATCATAAAACACTAATTAAACACAACCTTATTATTAATAATAATAATTTTGTCTTTCGGTGAGAATAGGTTGTTGCAACATACAAAATGCAATAGAATCTTAAAATTTTGTGTTAATTCCATAAAACACAATTAAGAAAATATTTTTCCCTATTAAATTCTTCATCTATGTGTTGCACGTGGATGCATGACATCAGGGGGTTAAGAGTCGCCACTTAGTTGTTTGGTTTATGGTTGCTAGGAAATCTAGGTGTACTGATTTTATTAGAAATTCCAAAAGTAAAGGACTGGTTGTGGCCATAAAAGTTATTAACACCCCTAGCGTACCCTATATGAGATAAGCTGCATTGTGTGGTTTGAATGTAGTTTAAATATTTTGATAGGTTTCTAACCGGTAGTCTATCTATAACTTAAGATAAAAATTTATTCATGTGAATAAATCTAGCGTTTTGAATTTTTTATGAGCTTGTGCACCCAAATAAATTCTTATAAAAAGAGTCCATAAAGATACCCTGACAGAATTCACGTATCCTGGAAGGCGGAAGGGTTTTCCACAACTCGTGTGTTGTGGTGAAAAATACCGCCAATTGAAATTGATAAATATTCAGAATAATTCTGAGAATTTTCTAGTCAATTCTTGATATTTAAATGCCAATCTACTTATAGGTCCAACATTTATACTAGAATATTGATAATTAAAATTTTAAAAGGTTATTGAAATATTGACCAAGTTCTCATGATTCAATAAACTAGTTATTAAATCCAACACACACACACACACACACACACACACACATATAAAATAAACCTCTTAAAATTAAAAAATTAATCTAGAAAAATTGTTGGAAATTCAAGAACAATGCCAAGAAGCTTTTAGGTTGTAAAAACAATGGCGAACACCATCACCACTCTGTTGTAGTAAACTCAATCCAGAAGGTTAAGGATGGTAACCACCAACTACAATCACCAGCTATAGTCGACAGTCGTTTTCACACTACCACCAACCATTAGTATTCACACTTGAAATATGATTTTTTCTTACTTTCAATTTGTGTATAAATAGGCAGCTAAGTTTATGCTATTAGGTGTGAGAAATATAAGAGAGAAACACTAGAAAGAAAGAGAGGGTGTGTTTGAGAGCTTTTAGTTATTTGTAAGTTTCTTGTTGTTGAAATAAAACAGTGTGTTTATCCTCTTTGAGTGTTTTAAAGCCACAATCAGTGGTCTCTCCCACCAACAATTGGTATCAGAGCCTTGTTTGTCAAAAACAAAGGAGTTTTTTTGGGATACATCTGAATTTTTGAAGTTATCAAAAACACGTTTTGATCATTCCATAGTGTGGAGTTCATCAATACAAACTCAATGGGTGCAAAAATTAGCCTTATCGGAGTAAGAGGTAGCCCACATGTGCCTCCTGAAAGTCTGGTTTTGTAGCCCACCCGCAATCGACGTGCCTAGAGGAAGAAGACGATTGATCCATATGTGCCATATTCCCATGCCGAGCCGTGCCGTCCAGCCGAAGAATATTCCTAGAATATTTTCGGTTCAGCCCCAGCGAACCGACCGACATCCATAATAGTTTTTTGACCGATTTAGCCCATTTTTGACCCATTATTCAACCAAGTCAAACCAGTTCCCTACTATTTGGACCATTCTGGATTCATCTACAATGTCTATTTTGTAAAATTCAACTCCTATAAGGTGATTTAGTCATTTAAAGAATAAAATGACTACAGAAAATGCACAAACACTATCTCAAAGCTGACCATAGACAATTATGATAATTGATGTATCAGATTGAACGCATTTCTTGGTTCACAAGAGTGTATAAAGATTGTGGAATATGATTATGATGAACCAGAGTTTAAAGAAGTAGAAGATTCTTTACAAGAGCTAGAGAAGCAAATCCTCAAAACTAATAGAAAAAAAGACAACAAAGCAAAAATCATCATCTATCAAGGTCTTGATGAAACCATATTTGAGATAATTGCTTCCGCAGAAACATCAAAAGAAATATGTGAGGCTCTCTAACAAAAATACAAAGGTGCTGACAGAATCAAGAAGATTCGTCTCCAATCTTTACGAGGTGAATTTGAATAATTACAAATGAAGTCCTCAGAATCTATTTCTAATTATCACACAAGAATTATGGTGATAGTTAATCAAATGAAAAGAAATGGAGAAGCCCTCACAGATGCTAGGATTACTGAGAAAATTTTGAGATCCCTAGATCCAAAATTTGATTTTGTTGTTGTCGTTATTGAAGATCCAAAAAAGTGGACAAGTTGACATTGGATGAGCTTATGAGTTCTTTACAAGTTTATGAATAAAAGATTGTGAAAAGAAATGGAGATAAAGTAATTTAGCATGCCTTGCAATCAAAATTGTCCCTTAAAGAAGACATATATGAGCAAGGGGAGACTTTAACAAGTGGATATACCACTCAAGGAAGAGGTCAACAAAGACAAGGAGGATTTCAACAATTTCAAGGAAAAGGATCTTGAAATACAGGATTCAGAGGAAGAGGTGATAGAAACACAATTAGAGGAGGTCGAGGATAACAAACATTTACTACTAGAGGAAGAGGAGGCAGGTACAATAACCGTGACAAGAGGAATATCCAGTGTTATAGTTGTAATCAATCAGGCACTATGACACTGAATGTCGAAAGAAAGCTCCATTAGAGGTATATGAATAAGCCAATTATACAAAGGAGGATGCCACCATAAAAGGATCAGCTGTATTATTTGTCTAACAAGGACTAGACGAGAATCAAAAGAATGTTTGGTATCTAGATTCTAGAGCCAACAATCACATGTGTGGACAACATGATCTATTTGGTGATCTAGATGAGACCATATAAGGATAAATCATTTTTGAAGATACCTCAAAAGTTCCAGTAAAAGGTAAAGGCAACATCCCAATCAGATTGAAGAATGATGATCATAACTACATCGCAGATGTTTACTATATTCTAGCCATAAAGCACAACATGCTTAGTGTAGGTCAACTTTTATAGAAAGGTTATACTCTTTTCATGAAGAATTGTCATCTAACAGTCAAAGACTACAATAAGAGATTAATTGCCTATGTGAAGATGTTCAAGAATATGATGTTTCCTTTAAACATCCAATATTATGCAATAAAGTGTTTGAGTGCCATCACCAACAATAAAGAATGGCTCTAACACCTAAGACTTAGACATATGAATTTTACTAGTCTGAAGATGCTAGCAAGCAAGAAAATGATCAAAGATATGCCCTACATTGATCATCTAGATAAAGTTTATGAGAGTTGTGTCCTCATCAAACATCACAAAACCAGTTTTGCCAAAGAAGTCAACTGGAAAGCAAATAAGCCACCGGAGTTAGTGTATACCGATGTGTGTGGTCCCATAAAGCCATTACCACTGGACATAATAGGTACTTCCTTACTTTCATTGATGAATATAGTAGAAAGACATTGTTTTAATGATTTTAAAGTAATTATTGAGAAGCAAAGTGATTATAACATTAGAACCGTGAGATATGATCAAGGTGGAGAATATACATCAAATGAATTTGAAGCCTTTTGTACACAATAAGGCATCAAACATCAGACAATGTCAGCCTATATACCACAACTAAATGATGTAGCTAAGAGAAAGAATCAAACGATTCTTGAGATGACAAGAAGTCTACTCAAAGTAAAGAAGCTGCCCAAATAATATTGGACTGAAGCTATATCATGTGCAGTGTATCTACTGAATCGATGCCCAACCAGAAGTTTGCAAGCGGTCACTCTAGAAAAAGCATATAAGGGTCACAAATCAAGTGTTACTCATCTTTGAATCTTTGGTTGTGTGGCATATGCAAAGATCCCAGATGCAAGAAGAACCAAACTCGATGATAAAAGCGAAAAATACATCTTTGTCGGATATGATGATAGAAGGATGGGATACAAGAGGTATAATCCCATCACAAAGAAGGTACTTATGAGTAGAGATGTTATTTTTGAAGAAGATAAAACTTGGTAATGGAATGATGATCTAGACGCAGTTAAATGCATAGTTTTGAAACCCATCTTGACCCAGGACCCGGCCGACCCGGGGTTGGAACTGGCCCGGGTTGAAGAAAAAATAGGGGAAGAAAAAACCCGGTGTGACCCGGTTGACCTAGCAAGACTCGGTTGCAACCCGTTAATTTTTTTTTTTACTAAAACAACGTTGTTTTGATTTAAAAAAAGAATTGATCCAGTTAAAACCCGAAACCAGGGCCTTGGACCGAGTTGGGTCTGAAAACTATGGTTAAATGGATGAGCACTGATCTAATCCTTGAAGACAAAGTGGAAGTACCAACATTACTTGCAAAAGGTCCAATGTTACCAGTAGATGAGCCATAAAGTCCGGTACATAGATTCCTTGTATTCAACAGGAGAAACACATCAACACTAGGATCATCATCAACATCACCATTAGCATCCTCATCAGAAGAACCAAGAAGGATAAGAAATTTAGAAGAGTTGTGCGATGCCACTTAACTCATGGAAGATACAACTTTATTTTTTTTCTCTGTAGATAGTGACCCACTTAACTTTAATGAAGCTATCACAAAAAAAAAAGGATAGAAGCAATGAATAAAGAAATACATGTCATTGAGAAAAATGATACCTAAAAGCTAACTGATCTACCAGAAAGCAAGTACACAATTGGTGTCAAATATGTCTATAAGATGAAGAAGAATACAAAAGGTGAAGTACAAAGATACAAAGCAAGATTAGTGATAAAAGGCTACAAATAGAGAGAAGGCATTGACTATAGAGAAGTATTTGCTCTTGTAGCCCGGCTAGAGACAATCAAACTAATGATCTCACTAGCTGCACATCATAGATGGAATATTTGTCAACTCGATGTGAAGTCAGCATTTCTGAATGGCTTTTTAGAAGAAAAGATTTATGTTGAACAACCACTTGGATACATTGAAGCTGAAAATGAAGGCAAAGTATACAAGTTGAAGAAAGCCCTCTACGGTTTGAAGCAAATTCTATGTGCTTTGAATACCAGAATTGATAGGTATTTTTAAGAAAATAGATTTGAAAAATATTCATATGAACACACAATGTATGTGAAGAAAGAAACTGATGGAAGCACATTATTTGCATGCCTATATGTTGATGACTTGATATTCACTGACAATAATCCCATCATGTTTGAAGACTTCAAGAAAAGCATGGTACAGGAGTTTGAGATGACATAAATTGTTCAAATGACATATTTTCTTGGTTTAGAAATGACACAGAAAGAAGAAAGGATTTTTATATCCCAAAGCAGTTACGTCAAAGATATTCTTGAAAAGTTCAAGATGGAAAGCTGCAATCCGGTATCAACTCCAGTTGAGAATGAAGTTGAATTGAGGAAGAGTAAAGTAGAAAGTGTTGATCCAACCTACTTTAAAAGCTTAGTAGGAAGCTTGAGGTACTTGATATGTACTAGATAGGATATACTCAAGTAAAAACTTCAATCTTGTTGGCTACTCAGATAGTGATTGAGGTAGAGACCTAGATGAAAGGAAAAGCATAACAAGATTTATCTTTTTCATGGGAGATACTTCTTTCACATGGTCATCCAAGAAATCGATAGTAATATTATGAAGCTGTGAAGCTGAGTATGTTGCTGCCAACTCAGCTATATGCCATTTAATATGGTTAAGGAATATGCTGAAGCATTTGGGATTTTCTTAAAAAAATCCTATAAAGATTTATGTTGATAATCGATCGGCAATTGAATTAGCAAAGAACCTAGTGTATCATGAAAGAAGTAAACACATCGATACATGTCATCACTTTATCCGAGAGCATGTGAAGAACAAATAAGTTAAATTGATATCTTGCAAAATAAATGATCCAGTTGCAGATATCTTTTCAAAGCCATTGAAGGTAGAAACATTTATCAAATTAAAGTTCATGCTTGGCATGACATCTCTCGATTGAGTTTAAAAGGGAAATTTATTGTAGCAAACTCAATCCAGAAGGTTAAGGATGACAACCACCAACTGTGGTCAAGGATAATAGGCAGAGATTTTCTCATTTTCTTCCTCAGTGAGTGTCACTGTTACTAGAAAAAAAAAGAAATTTCAACAAACAAAACAATTTTATTTCTTCTTCTTCCCTATAGATCTGCTTCTCCACTTCAGATTTTGACTGCTCGTTGGTGTTAAGGTGTTGATCTGATTCAGTCTTGAAGAGAAACGGGGGTTATTAGGGTTGCTTGGCTATCAATTGGAAGAGCTTGTGGTGCGTCACAATGGCTGTCAGTGATAAGGGTTGTCAGTTTTAAGTGAGATGGAGGAGAGGTTGAGAGGCGTTGTCGTTCCTTTCTATAATTGACTAGGAGTAAAAGATGATGGTCTGTTGGTGTTGATTCTCTGCCACCTTAGAGAAGGAAATATGAGGATCACAGGTTGAAGTTGGTGAGGCTTTTGGCAGAAGGGATAAAGGTTGATTAGTGGTTGGTTAAGAGTTGGGGGATGTTTTGTATTGTGTGGTTTTTCATGCTCTAACTAATTCCCTCTCCCTCTAGTGTGTTTAATAGGAGAAAACAAGTTTGTTATTTTTAATGGTGTGATGGCAAAAGTTGATGATAAGTAATCTAAAAACAATTTGGTCCCCAACTTTTTTTTTCACATTTGTTCCATTTGTAAATTTTGATTGTTTTTGAAAAGAGCAATATCAATGTTGACTTAAAAAAACACGTTTATAACTGAATGTGTAGAAATAGATGCTGAAAGTAATGTAAATACATCAAGAATGTATTTTTTAGGTTTTTTTTTATAATCTTCTTTTTATTGTTTTTAGTTTTTTTTGAATTTTTTTCCAAAATAGGATCAAAATTGAGTAGCAATTACACTATGGATAAAACCTTACTCTTCAGTTACATGAATGGGGGACAAATTGAGAATTTGATGATAGTTGGGAGAGAGATAAAAAGAATTATTAGTCTAATTGTAACAAATTTCGAATAACTTAGCCTCAATTTTATAGGAAAACTAACCTAGCAGCTGCCTGAAAACCGACCGAGATCATAAAGCACCAACCATTTATTGTCATGCTGCATTCAATTTAGTGTCAAGATTAGACAGAGTAAGTTATCCAAGAAAATAAGAAATTAATTTGATATCGATCCCTATTTTTGACATTGTATTATAATTATAATCACTACATACATTATAATAATAAAAATTAACTATTTTTAGATAGATTATCTTTTATTAAAAATAGCTTTTAGCAACTAATGAAAGGTTATTTGGGGTTGCCTTTTTAAAATATATTTGGTATAAGAAACAGTAAATTGATATTTTTTTAATATTTTTTGATAATTTTAATATGTTGTAATTGTTAAAAATAAAAAAATATTCTAATATAATTTTAAGTGGAAAATATTTTTTAAAAGTATCCGCGTCCTTTATCAGAATACCAAACGCAAACGCACGACGCAATGCATGTAATTATAAATTTTTTTAAATCATTTCAAGCATTTTGCTATCTTATTCGGAGACCAGAATTTTAAGGCCAATTCCACCAAATGGTATAACAAAAAATCACAAAGCATGTTCCTTCCGAGATTGACTCAATCTGAACCACAAACAGATCACAAGTGGCTCGTTAGATATAAGCAACTAGTAGCAGATCCTTTGCTTACCAGATGGACAGAGCATCCAAGGAAATTTCAGCATTTTTTAGCAACCCTGCAATCAATGTTAGTATCTGATAGTACCAACATTCAAGGAATATCATAACACCTGATGCAAGGGACAACTTGAAGAAATCCCATAACCCAGAGAAGGCCTGGATACTAAAACCCCTCCAGGTGTGCTTGAACTTCTTGCTTGCTAGAATGTACACAAACTGGGCCACCACTATAATCCACCATGAAAGACTCGTAACCAATGCTGCACCCAACAACCCTCCTCCAAGCTTGAAAATTACAACCCAACTTAGTAGTAGATGCAGCACAAGAGTACCAGCTGCTATGCATGCACTAGGGAAAATTACACTTTGAGCTTGTAAGAACTTCTGTATGGGAAAATTGCAGGCGTAAGCAAAGATTTGTGGAATTAAACCATAGACAAAAATTGCAGCTGCAGATGCAATGGAAGGAGATTCGTGTAGTCCCAGTAAGATAGGCTTGCAGAAGATGTAGATAAACATAAGCACAAGCCCAGATAAAGTGAGAAGAATTGTGGATCTTTGCATATATATGCCTAGCATTTCATATTTGTGTGCTCCATAGGCTTGTCCACATAGTGTCTCCACTGCACTTCCCATTCCAAACTGCACATGAAAATTTCTTTCGTCAAATACATACACATATATGGCGTTTATTCTGAGCATGTAATCCACGGACGGTCAAATTATTGAGACCATACCACAATGCCATAGACAAAGCCTTGGACACCAGTATTGCCAAGAGAGGCAGCAGCAAGTTGAAGATTGCCAAGATGACCACAAAAAACATGTGTGGATATAGAAATTAAAAAATTGAGCAAGTAAACCACAATTGCTGGTGCTGCTAGACGAGACAGGATTTTCAGTTCAAGCCTAGTGGCTCTTAGGATTCGTTGAGAGCGGGGAAATTCCATGACAGATAGTATTTCTTCAAGTTCAGAACTCACTGGCTCCCCGGAGAATGATCTTTTGTCATGCAATATAGGCTCGTAAGACTCATCTTCAGCATACTCTATTCTGCTGTCTTCACTGGAGGTGGCCATGATCTTCGATCTTTTCTTTCTACATGAGCTAAACAAAGCAGATATGAAAGGCCAAAGATTGGTCTTATAAAGGGATATTGCTCATACGCGGAAGCACAAAGATAAGCTAATTTCCTAAGAGTGTGAAAGTGTTGAGGGAAAAGGATGGAAATAAAAGCAAATGAAGGCAAACATGCCATGGTTTTTCGGGTAGTTGAGATAGAGACAGTGTGCGAATCAACAAGCAAACATGCCATGGTTTTTCTGGGTAGATGGGAGAGAGACAACGTGCGAATCAACTAACTTTCCTTATTTTAATTTCTTTGGTTGTTGTACGGAGGCCCTTTGTCGAGGGAATTTATTCATCCAAATATTGAAGAATATATTAAGATAAACAAGTAATCGGAGGTTTGTTATGGGATGTTTTTGAAAAATGTTTTTTATTTAAAATAATTTTAAATTGATATTTTTTTATTTTTATTTATATGCTGATAATATCAAAAATAAAAATAAAACTTAAAAAAATTAATTTAATATATTTTTAAATGATAAAGCTATTTTAAAAATTACCTAACATTACAGTCTTAAACATCTTAGTGTCATAATTTATTGATATTATGAAATATACTATTGCTTTGTTAGCTTACGATTATACTCTTGTATTAATAAAAAAGATTAAGAGTTATTTTCTTTTGTTCATCAAGCTTTTTATTTTAAAAATTTTAATCTTTTTTTGGGTTTTCTAATTTTTAAAATATTGTATGTTTTTATTTGTTTTCACTAGAAAGATAAATTCTTATTTTGTATCTTATATTTTTAAATATAAATGATGTACATGATATCATTTATATTTTTTTTAATAAGAGTAGAAGATTTGATCTTATTAAATTATTTTTCAATGGTTCTATTTTATCAAGGTTTAAAAGCTTAGAAACTGGAAAAAAAAAAAACAATTTTGTTAGCATAGATAACCTAAAGAAGAACATTGATACGTGATTGAAATTTTAGAAGACAAATTAATATAATCGAAGCTTTAAGGAGGAAAACTGAATATGTCCCAATTCCGAGGGGATAAATTAATTTATAACAAAAATTAAAGAAAAATCATTGTAGATCAAGAGATATTTTACTGTGAATTATAATAGTAGTTTTATTTTTAATTTCTTATCTTTTTGCGAGATATTTATTTGCCATGTTCTTTGTTCCCCAGTGAATGAGTAGCACCGTGCTACTAAGGAGGCATGTATGACGCTTCAAAATGGTCAAATTTGGTTATTCACCATCTCACTGGATGCCCAATCGTGTCCTCTTCAACATGATTTGGCACGTATAGACAAATAATGATTGAATTGCCGCCGGTGATCGATTGTTTGTGTTTTTTCTTTCTTGTCTCTCTTGTAACAATTAAAGTGTACAATTATCTTTTTTATTTGTTGTTTTTCAAATCATGCATGGTTGTCAAACTCAAGCACCTTGGGTTTGACATGATTGCTAGACCCAGGTCGCTTGGGTTGAGACCCACGCGCATGGACTTGACAACCATGTCAGACCCATGTCTAAGTGTGACATCCATTCTAAATCCAAGCGCCTGGGTCAAGAAAAATTAAAAGCATGATTGGGCTGCAAAAACAAAAACTACCTCATTCAAGTAGGATTTTTGATTCATATGCAGCAGAACTTAACTGCAAACTCTTTTTTATTTGTCCAACTTATTGTATAAATTTATTATATTTTAAGAGGATAGATTAAAAAAAATATTGAGATCTAAGTGATTTATTTTAAGTTTTCAAAAATAAACTTCAGCACAAGCCCGGATAAAGTGAGAAGAATATTTTTCTTTATAAAATAATCATCTTTCATTATTAACAAATAAATATGTTTTTCAATATTTTGTTAAAAAACTGGAAAAAATGAAAACTAAAAATTAAAAAAAAATATTTTTCTTTTAATAAACATACCCTAAAAACTTTTATTAATAACACAGCACAATAGCTTTTTTTTTTGTGTAACATGGTTTCATTTGGCTTTTATTTATCAACTAGGCATAGGCTCGCACTACACGCGGGTTTGTATTTTTCTTCTAGAAAAACTTATATTTAGATACCATAAACATATTTAGAGAAATAAAAGAAATGAAGTTTAATAAGTTTGTTTACTTTTTAATTAGATGATAAAAGAATAGGCAACAATAGAAAAAATATTTTTTTAAAAAAAACAAACCAATGAAAAAATTCAGGATAAGATAAAAAATAATTTGAGTCAATATAAGGTAGTGTGATAGACATGTAATATATGAAATAAAGGACACTAGCCCAAGCTAACTCGCAAAACTTATTGTCTAAATCATGAAATCGAGATAATTTATTAATAGAAAAAAATCAAAGAAAACCACAGAATTATTAAAAAAAATTATGTTGAATGATGAAATAAAAAAAGTAAATAAATAAATAAATAAAATGTCTATCCGCACTAACTTTTTAAACATGTGACCTGGTCATTAAATCAAAACCATCATATATGAAAAAATGATGAAGCATAATCCCTATTAAATTAAACGACTGAAGAATGAAATGAGGAAAACAAATTTAACAACACAAGGATCTAAAATAAAAAAGTGATAATTAAAATAATAAAGGTAAAAATAAAAAAAAAACAAACTATAGGGCAATTAAAAAATTTTGTTTGCAGGTTTAAATTTAAAAGAAAAATAACTCTAATAAAAAAATAAAATAATCAGAACAAAATTAGAAAAAAATAACATACTATAAACTTCGATTGAATGATGAAATAAAAAAATAATAAAAGTTTAATAAAAAAACTAAGAAAAAAATAAAAAATAAAAAAATAAAAATCAAATTGAAACAAATACATGATAAATTGTGATCAAATGATTAAATTGAAAAGATATTAAACTTTAACAAAAAGATCAAGAACAAAAAAAATGAGAAATAAAAAGAATAATAGTCAAATTTAATATATATAACAATGAAATGCGTAGGCTAGGCTAAACATTGTGGAACTGTGCACATAGACACCAAAAACTATTCATTGCGACGATTAAAATATAATTTTGTCCTTTGAAGAAAATTTAGGGTATCTTAATTTCAAGGGTGGTTTGTTCTTTTCAAATAGTCAATAGTCAATTGTTTATTAAATGATTGTTAAAAGTTGGTCTTATTCTCATTGTTAACCTGCTCAAAGTGATTTCATTCTCATTGGTGAGGTGTCCAAGATGGTCTTATTCTCATAGGTGACATTTCCAAGTTAGTATCATTTTTATTGGTGACCCAAGTTGGTTTTATTCTTGTGGATCATCTATTCAAATCTATCTAAAATGGTTTCATTCTCATGGATGATCTACCAAAAAATATTTTAAAAAATATAAAAATAATTTCATTATAATGGATGACTTACTGAAGTTGTGAAAAAAAAAAGAAAATAATCTCATTATAATGGATGATTTATCCAAGTTGTGGAAAAAAAAAAGTGAAAATAGTCTCATTATAATATGAGGCACCCATTCCTTTTAGGAGGCGTATGCAGCGCCTCCTGGTAGCCAAAATAGTTGTTCCACCGTGTTTTTAGAAGCGCCACCCCACCCTCTTCTTTCTAGTATGGCGTGAGATGGCAAATGATAAGCGGTTTGTCGCTAATATTTTTTTTTCTTCCTTTTTTTTCTCTCTCTTCTAGAGAAAGTGTTTGTTTGTCCCTCTCTCTCTCTCTCTCTCTCTCTCTCCCTCCCTCCCAATTTTAGTCCTTATATTTTTATTGTTTATTTTCATCATTGACCCTTTAAGAAAAGTTTTTTTTTTGTATTCAACTTAGCCCTTAAATTACAATTTGTTATATATTATTTTTTCAATTCGCTCCTTATTCTTTTTATTTCTGATTTTTATTTTGGTTTTTTTGTTAAAGTTTTATTAGTTTTCAATTTCATCCTTTAGTCAAAGTATATGTTGTTTTATTTTTTTTCAATTTAGCCCTCATTCTTTTGATTTTTTCCCCTTTTGTTAAAGTTTTTTTTCTTTTCAATTTAACCCTCCAATTTAAATTTTTTTATGCCATCTAATTTATTTTTATTTCAATTTTCACCCTAATTCTTTTAATTATAATTTGTTGGATGATTGATTTTTCTCTGATTTCTTCATTTGGCATCTAATTTGTTCTGGATTGAGCTTCAAGGCTTTTCATTTGTCATGCTTCCAATCTAATAACACGAGTCAAAAGTTTTAAGAGTTAATATGGTTATGGATTTTTTTTCTCATTTTTTTTAATGATTTTATGATTATATTTTTTTTAATAAGAAAAATGGTTTTGAGGTTATCTTCATTATTTTTATTGGTTTATCCTAATTTCATGAGCTAGACCACGGTTTTACAGGCCTTTTTTGGATAAAGTTTTTGTTTTAAATTTTTTTGTTTTGTATTTAATTTTTGAAGATTATTTCTTATTTTATACATATAAGCTTTATTTTATAAAAAAGATAGTTATTTTGAAATAATAATTCTAATGTGTTTATCCTTGTGTAATGTTCTTTTTCTTTTATTTTATTCACTGAGTTTCACAGGTGTTTCTATTTCTATTATATTTTATTAATTTTAATAAGCAAATTCAGTAAACACAAACGGATAAATATTTTATTTTACGATATTAAATATCTTGATTTAGAATTTTTTTTTTAATTTTTCCAGTTTTATTTTTAGTTATTGTTAATAAAATTTCTATTTAATTATATAAATAATTATAAATTTATGTAATTAGATACCTAGATTAAGAAACATATCAAAATAGTTTATATACTTAATTTTTTTTTAAAAAAATCTACGACCCGCGCAGAGTGCGGGTTATATATATATATTGCCAAAGAGTATTTTACGACAATAATATATAGAATCTCAAAATTATACAGGGGGCAGCTACTAATAACAATGCCAGTGATTTGACCAATGGATCTGCCATGGCCATCAACGTTGTCCTAACACAAGTAGGAGGTAGGTATATGTTTATAGACTCCGTCCCCCAGTCTTTGAGGAATGGTTGCTTGACAGGTGTACACCAACCGATAAGTGTCTTTCGCGGTGTCAATCTTACGGCATTTCACATGCCCACCAGACCTCGCATCATTTTGGGGCCCTATCTCTTTGAAGGGTAATAAGTCTCCTCCGACTCAAATCATTCAGTTAATACATGTTTTTATTTTTATTAATTTTAATAAATAAATTTATTAGATATAAATAAGTAAGTATATTATTTTGCGAGATCAAATCATTTCTCAATTTTTCCACCTTTTTTTAGTTATTTTTAATGAATTGTTTTATTTATTTACATAGATGATTATTAATTTATTTGATTAGATGCCTATATAAGTTTTCAATTTACTCTTTGAATTTTTTTATGTAAAGAAACATGTTGTAACCTAATTGTTAACCCCCATATTTGTATATATTTTTGAAAAAAATTTAGAAAAATCCAAAAAAATATGTCTTGTCAATAATTTTAGCTATTTTAATCACTTTGTTATTTTTTTAATTTCTATTTAATTCTTGTGTGTCAAAACATCTTGAAAATTATAAAAATATAAATATAAAAAATAGCTAGAGTTTGAAATTGGACCGATAATCGAGCATTATAGAAAAAATTGAGTTTGAAAATTTTTGGGTTATAATCGAAGTTTCAATTGAAGAGGAATTTTAGGAAAAAGATTATTTTGATTTGGCTAAGAGTGAAAGAAATTTGAAGTTTAAGGATGATTTAGAAACAAATAGCCAAATTAGAAATCAATAAAGGGTTTAATTGAAGAAAAAAAATAATTGATAGTTAGATTGATCAAAATTGCATAATTTTGGGTAAAGATAGATTTGAAACATGTTCTTAAATCTGAAGGTTGAAATTGATTCATATAGGAATACAATTAAAAAGGAAAGGTGATTTAAGACAAATTAAATGAAATTGGAAAAGATTTAAAATCTAAGGATAGTAATGAGAATAAGGAATGTTTGTTTGAATTTTTATTTCAGTCCATTTCAATTCATTTAATTCAATTTAGTCAAATAAATTTTATTTCAATTCAATTAAGTTCAATTGAACTAATTTAATTTAATTTAATTTAGTCCCCAATTAATTCCAAGCATTTAAATCAGATATTGCAATCTCCTATTTATAGCTAGATTCTTAAGTCATTAAACCAAAAATCTCATCATTAAGTCCATATTCTAATCTCCCAAATTCAGCAATCAACAAAGTTTAAGGACTTTATAAAATATTTGCTATTAACACAAATGTTTATATATATATATATATATATATATATATATATATATATATATATATATATAGGTGTCAAGCATCTCATTAAGACTAAGAATCTGACATAGTAACAGTTGGCCTTAGGATTAAAAAAAATACAAATCAAGCCTTTAACAAGCCATGAATGAAAAAATAAAGTTAGGATGGTCAAGTATTGCAAGAAACCAAGTCAGAAACAGAGTCTAAGTTGCAGCACAGTTTGAATGACAACAACATAGTTCATTTTCAACATAAATTTTAAGGACTTTAACCACCCTTAATAACTTGATAAGGATAAAGGAATTTAGTAACATTAAGGACTCATAATCAGCAGAAGAGTACTCCGAACAAAAGATAACAGCTAATGGAGAGAATAAAGGAAGCAAATCACGACAAAAACCAAAGGGGTCAAAGAGCATTCTTTTCTTCTCTATTTTTTAATTTTCAAATAGCTATGAGCTAAATTTTGACTTTTGATTCAGAAGAGTTTTGTTCCATTATTGTTTTAGATTGTGAGAAGAGATATTTCCAACTTTATTTCTGGACATTCAAGTACTTGTTTTACCTGAATTTGGTAGGTGATCTATTGTTTTCATTCAAGCTTTTTGAATGGTTTTTACGATAAACACGCTTTGTTTTGTGAATTTTTCAATCGGTAATTGTTGATTTGGATCAAGAAGAAAGCAAAATAAATGAATTTGGTTTATTTAACTTTCAAGTTAAAAAAATAAAAGTAAAAATCATTAAGTTTTTTAATGATAGCATAGAATGCTCGATCCTTTTTCACTCTTAAAGCTTTCATCACCAAATATAAAAAATGCTTTTCAATTTTGAATTTGATTGATATTAAGGAATTAATTAGGGCCTTTTTCTAATTAATTTAATATTTTTCAATCTTTCTTACTTAAAGGAATATAAGTATTTCCTTGAATTAAAGAATACTTATTTTACTTTAATAGTCAATATAATTTGTTGAATGAACAATCTCTTTGAACCGAACATATAAACACTGAATTATCTTTCACGTTTTGTTTTCAGAATTTTATTTTTCTTTAGTTTTCTTATTAATCCTCAACACTTATTATATTTTCTTGTAAGAAGAATTAGAATAATTTTCCTTGAGTTTGACCTGGCTTTCACTATCGTGCTCTAAAAATCATTTCCTTAAAAAGAAAGAAAAGTTAGAATTAATTTTGGTGGTTTTGACAGCGACCATCTTTTTGCACCTTAGTCTTTTTAATTTTGTATATTAGTCTTATGATTTCTTACACTTGATAAACTTTGGTAGAGGTGACAAAAGTATATTGGAAAAGGATTTATGGAAAACCAATGATTATGTTGCTTTCATTATTAAATGGAAGTCAATATTTGTTGTTTCCGTTATTTAAGGGAAGCCAATGATTATGTTGCTTTCTTATTGAATGAAGCCAATGCGTGTTGTTTTCTTGGAAAAAAGAAGTTATTGTTATGTTGCTTTTATCGTTGGATAGAAGCCAATGTTTGTAGCTTCCATTATTGAATGGAAACTAATGATATGTTGCTTTCATTGTTGGATGGAAGCCAATGTTTGTAACTTTTATTATTGAATGGAAGCCAATGATATGTCGTTTGCTTCTATTAATAAATGAGAGTCATTGTTATATTGCTTTCAAAACCGGATAAAAGCCAATGTTTGTAGTTTTCATCGTTGAGTGGAAGTTACTATTTGTTGCTTTCATGGTTAAATGAAAGTCAATAATATATCGTTTGCATTGTTAAAATAAAACAAATAAGAATATTGAATATGACTTTTGGGGGTGAGAACGAGGTTATGATTGTAAAGCAACTAAAATTTTGGATTGGATGGGAAAATGTATTATATTCAGGAAAATGATAATTAATGTGTTGAGAATTATCAAAATCTATTTAAATAATAGTGAGCACTTGTGAATTTTTTTATTAAATTGTTTATTATTTTATTGTTGTTATTTATAGAATCATCACACACTGTAAGATGGAGTTGATATACTAGGGTTAGATTTTACTGTATTAAGTATATTTTGTATGTACACACTTCTTATGTATGATTAATATAATCCTTGTTGCTACTCAATTTTTGACCCCACGTTTTGATAAATTTTTCAAAAAAAAATAAAAAAAATAATAATAAGGGTTTACGTGTGGCGATAACATAAAGCATCAGGGCTAATATTAAGAAAGCAATGTGTCAATGAGATAATTATTGAATCATATATAATTACTGCAATATAAGATACCATAGATATATGATTTGATTCATGTTGGTTATGGAAAAATAATCACTGCAATATAAAATACCATATATATAGGACTTGTTGGTCCTGGTTATAGAAAATAATCTCTGTAATAATTATTGTAATATTTTCTTAAATAGCATGTGTAAAGATTTTCTATATAAGTGAACCTTCAATCATATGCACAATGAGGAGAAAAATTTACAGGAAGAGCATAAAACAATTTAAAGACAAAAAAAAAAATAATAAGAGCAACAACAAAAACCCCAAACCTAATTTTTTTTCCAGGCCAAAACCAAGCCACCACTCCCATCTCCATCTTCCCTGCAGAACTAAGAACCCCACCTTGCCTTTGCTAAACAAACCAAAAAATCATCTCTCACTCTAACACCACCTTGCCGTCTCTTCCTTATCTCTCGCCAAAACCAGTATACCCTGACCGACCTCCACTGTTCCCCCCCATTCCCCCCTGTTACATAGCCTCCTATCCTTCCTCCTTTGCTGCTGCTTTCCCTAGCAAACCTTGAGACCCAGCACTCTCCCTCTCACAGTCGTCACTGTCCCTTTCCCTTTTCTTAGCCAAAACTTTCCCTCTGCACACAAGCTCCCCTTCTCCCTTCAGCCGCACACTCTCCCCTCCTTTTCTCTACATAGAAGTCACCTCTCATTTCCCTTGCCAGCCGGTCATTTCAGCTCCTTTCTTCTCCCTTTCCCCGTTGGTCCCCATTCCATCTCTCGGCCAGCCCTTCTTTCTCTGCCAAGGACAAACCAGACTTACCCCTTTCCTTAGCGAAACATAGACTAGTAGCCATCGCTCCCTGCCCATGTTTATGTTTCTCTCCAGGAACTAACCGCCTAAACCAGCCACACCGTCATCTTCCATTTGTTCTCGATTTTAGAAACAGAGAAGGTACACCCCCTGGGCTGTTGAATCTCTTTCTGAGAGTCGCCGCCCTTTACCGTGACAGCCCTGCACCTTGCCAGTTTGTCCTCATCAGCACCGTGTCTGCAACACGTCCAGCACTGCGGCAAACCTGGCTCCACCGTGAACAGCGAGCAGGGACGTCTTTCGTGAGCAGCAACCAGTCGTCTCCCTCCGCTTCGCCTCCAGCCGCTGCCTGACCAAGTAAGCCGTTTCTCTCCTTTCTTAATTCCATTTGCATTTAAAAGAGTTGGCACTGTGCGAAGGTAAATTAATTACCTTCGCACTGTGCAGTGCATGCATGAGTAATTCAAGCATGCACTGCACAGTGCCCAACCGGGTCACTAGTTTGAACTAGTGACCCGACTAGGCCGGCTGGGTTCAGCCAAACCACATGGGCCGAGCTGGATCCAGTCTAAAAAAACAAGTAATATCGTTGGTTTTTTCGTGTGTTTAGTTTATGGTTTGTTATTTTTTTTATATTGTGGAAATAGAAATCTGGTATTAAAATACCTGGTTTTTCCTACGAGATGTTGCAAATATATATATATATATATATATTTGCAACATCTCGTAGGAAAAACCAGGTATTTTAATACCAGATTTCTATTTC
>Ga0325410_1000243_pt1 | contig 54031 bp, 48 predicted proteins | sample PopdelMetagenome_16_FD_206182 | JGI IMG/M metagenome (GOLD analysis project Ga0325410, IMG submission 206182) | Populus deltoides microbial communities from Bellville, Georgia, United States - Xylem-PdIQD-R3 | ecosystem: Host-associated > Plants > Phyllosphere > Stem > Wood/Secondary xylem...
TTATTAAACTCAGTTGCTTCACAAGTTCATATACCACAACTCCGGTTTTGATATCAAACTTAGCAATAGATTGTCTACAATAATAACTTAGAGTCCGCTCTAGCAATTAAAATAAACAATCATAGGGAAAATAAGCATAGGAGAAAAAACATATTCATCATATAAACTGAAAAGAAAAGGTAAAATAAATCTCACAGTTCTTGAAATCCGAAAGTTTCCATGTCCTTACAACCAAGAAAACAAGTTTAGCCTTGCATGTTTGTTAAACAACTAATCAAAAAGATGAAGGAATGCATAGTTTCGAGTGTCTTAGAGGAGGGGGTCGTTTTTCTCCTCTTGGCTGGCTGCCCCCTTCTCTTCTCTCATTCTTTTTATATCCTAAGAAACCCTGGTCTCTATTTTACAAAATAGTCCTCCCTAAAGTAGACTGTTTACATTTAAGTACTTCAGTAACTATTTTTCTAAAAAAAGAGAAATATCTTTGCATGAAATCTTCAAGCTTTGACTTAGAGGATCTAAATTGCTAAAATGAAAACTTGGATATCGGTTTAGATGCTTCGAAACGTAATTTGGACTCGTTTCTTCACGATACCTGTTTACTGGCGGAATTCCGTTTCATCTTTGAAAACTCATATCTCTCTCATATGACATCTTTTTTTGTTGAACTTTGGATAGTTTATAGGCCTTTGAGTCAGGAATGCAAAACAATTGAGTTTTCATCAATTGGACTTCTGTAGCTCCAGATTTGACTTTGAAGGCTGCGATTTCCATACTCTTCCTTATTTTATTTTCTTGCCTTAGATTTCCAAAAAGGTATGGATGTTAGCTTTTTAATGCCACTGGAATCACTTCATTTCAACCTCTAGAACTCACGCTCTGCACAAAACATCGACTGAAGGTCAAATCTGTCAATTATCTCCAATTTACTCCCTTTTGCATCTTTCATCCAAAAGTGCCTTCAAAACATAAAATAAAGAATATCAAGACATTTTATATATAAAACATAGGCAAAACACTAGTTAAATATGGGTGAAACTATCGAATAATATGGTTGCATCAGTAGGTCTACAAGTTTTAGGAGGCATCGATTGTAGGACCTCAAGCTAGCAAAAACAAGACCACTAAGAGGAACAGGTAGGTGTTTACCACCTCATCTCTTTATATTTTAAAAAGTTTAAAACATTCTGAAATTTTATTTGTTTATGTTGTATGTTGATTTATGATAGTAAAGGATGAGAAATTTGAAAGTGAAAACAAGATTAAATATAACGGTTGGTGTCATGAGTGTTGCCGGGAAAAAAAATTTGTATAAGGTTACTATACTTGTTATCATAATTTCTAAGGACAACTCAGATTGATATAAAAGTCAGCCACATGAGTGGGGGCAAGAAAATTTAGCCAACCATATGAAGAGTAAAGAGGAAATAGGGGAAATTGTGATTTTCCTTATTGAATTTACTATAATAGGTTGTTTTTGTGAATGTGTGTGTGAATTGAATGAAATTAGCATGAAAGGAACGAGGGAACTCTTGGTTCCTTAAGGCCATGCTTTCAACCAATTATGCATCAAAGGGGGGATGTTTAATTTGACATGTATAGCTTGATGACTTGTGTTTAATTGTGTCCAAATGAGGAAAAATGCATGTTAAAATGGCAAGGATTGTGTTTAGAAGAATATTGTTCGGAAAGTTAGTAAAATCGATAAAAATGTTATATTTTGACGTTAAGAGGGAAGATTGAAATAAATAGAATAAATTCGCTCTTAAAAAGGTATTTTTGACACTCTTATATGGTATGTGATATGGCTAGGGGTTGAGATAAAAGAGGGAAAAATGAATTATGGATGTTGTGTGTAAATGGAAAGGTTGATTAATCTAGACAAATTCATCTCCTAACTTTTGGAGAGAATTCGAGTAGGAGGATAAGAGAATTAGGATCAGGTTCTTTCATAGTAATTGTAGTTTTGGATGTTGACTAACTAAGGAAATTGATCTTACTCAATTTGGAGCTATAAAATTCCAGTTATAGGTCACCAACCGAGATTGGGTCATGACAGACCTTATAGGACAATAGGTCTGATTTGTTGATGAATAATTTTGAGTGTCTTAGGGGCAGAACTGGGTTCTCCTCCCTTCAGGAGACTTGTAGCCCTGGGTCTAAGCTTTCAAAAGAGACCGACCTTGCTTGAAACGGAGTCTTATAACTCTGGATATAGTAAAAAATGTGACCTCTACTAACAGATTCAGAAAGTCGTTTAGACGTGTTAAGAGTGAAAAGTGGGTCATTTCCCTTCGGGGAACATATGATATTACATCTTTACTTCCAAAAGAAATGAGCCATTTTTGAAATGGAAATTTATAATAGTAACTATGGTCGAACAAAGAATGACGATATTAATGGATGAAATTGGCATCAGCTAGCATACATTTAGTGTATGTTAGGATCCCGGGTAAGGGGATCATCATGCATTGACTAACATACATTTAGCGTATGTTAGGATCTCAGGTAAGAAGATCGTTATGCATCGACGCTTACAAGGTGATGATAATACCAGTGAAATTGGTATCGGTAATGTGGTTGATCTTATAAAATCTTGAATTGAAGTTGAAAATGAAAGATGAAACGATTTTGGTAGTTAAATGAGAAAGAATTCCAATGGAAACAAAAAAAAATGAATAGAATAGAATATAAATACGTGTTTGTCTTTCTAAATTGTTGGATCTTTATGTTACTATACTTATTGTGATATTAATGTTTCAATAATATGTATTTTGTTTCAAGACCATCACATGCATGATTGGAGTACATCCTAACTTTTGTTCACTTTTTATTATCTAATTCTAGGAAGTATATCCTTGTATTTTAAAATATTAAAACATTTATATAACTTGATTTGTATAATTAATGTTTAAACTTGAATAGATGAACTTAACTCTAAAATTCATATAATCATGTTTTATGCATGCGTGTTTATTTCATTTATTCTTCTATAATGATATTTTGTTGTTTAATATATGTTACAAACATTATGGTTGTGATGATAATATTTGTGAGATTGAGACCCAGGATGATTGGGTTGTGATTGAGTTATGAGATATAAGATATTAGAAGTGTAGACAAAGTATATATCAATAACTTAGAACCTCTCTGTATAGAGGAGACTTTGCCAAAATTACAGTAAAAATTTTGATAGATTTTTATATTAAAACTATATATAAAAAAAAATTAATTATATTTTTATGTACTAAATCATAGAAAAGTAATTATAAACACATATGAAAGTGCAAGACGTTACAAGGGAGTGTCTAAAATTATTAAAAAAAAAAAAAAAAAACTTTACCAGAGCTTGGTTCCAGATCATCAGGTTACCAAGTCGACACCTCAAGCTAATCTAGGTTCAACAGCCATTTTCTCGCTGACCAATTTACAGATGATTGTCATCTATGGATGCTTTAACAGTGCACATAAACATTGTTGAAAATGAGCAAATGAAATTTCTCTGTAAATAAGGAAAGAAAGTGGGCAGGTCAGGGAAGGAGGGCTAGTCCCAGAAAATTCTCCTCTCCTAGGTTCTGTTGGGGCTAAAAATCCCTGTTTGCGACAAGTACGCTGCGGGTCTTTTACGCACCATCAAATCGATATCTTTCCTGTGCTCGGGTTAGAGACCTTGAGAAAAGGTGTACCAAATCCAAAAATTAAAATTACACAGGTCAGATGAAATCTTTTATCAGATGAACACCATCAAGAGCAAGCATAGAATGATATTAAGTTAGCCAAACAAGCTGACTTACAGTAACAGACATATCATCGACAGCATTGAGGCCTCCATTCATCCCACATGCTCACCATAGGTTTTACAGCAAGATGGCTGTGCATCAGCCGAATGTCTCAAGTCTTTTACATCTCAGTGCTTTTTTAACTGTCATTCCAACCCTTTCTGTATTAATAGCAGATTGCTTGCTAACCCTAGCATTCTTGTACCTCTCACTGTCATCAGCATGGACTGTTCTAAAATAGTGATGGAGCCGGCCACTCTTCCTTTTCCTCTCTTAGCCCGTTTGGTCATTTGCCAAATTGACGCACTGCTATGCATCATAGCATACCTGCTCCATAAAACACAGCAGAAAAGATTATTATTTTGCAAGTTTACATTATACTTTCCTTACAGTTAGAATCCAGAACGAAAACCACTTTCCAATGACAAATTACCATCATCCTGTAGTAAAGAGATAGTGACACTTTGCATCCCCGTTTTCTGAAATTACAACGTGCTATATATAGATTTGAAAAATAAACCAATGGCCTTCAAGAGTTTATCGCCAAGTAATTTCTAGTAACTTATTTGAATTTAGGACCAAAAAATAAAACGTGTACACATCGAAAATTAAGGATCGAAAGGCTCTGGAATCAGAACTTTCCCCCCTCTAGAGCACAATTGAAATAATGACATACAAACAACATATTGAACAAAATAAATGATTCTCATTCCTCCACCATCAAGCAAATGAGCTCTACAGAACCAACTCGATTTTCAGTTCTATGTAACTCGAATGCTCTAATTGCTGGAATAAGAGCTCGGTCCATTGCCAGCATGGCAATTTTTGCCGTAGTCCACCAGTGACAGCTTTTTCTCGACCAACAATCTTGGTGGAAATAATTTCCTGATCCCATACAAAATTTACAAGATCTTAGGCTTTACTTTTATAAAAGATCAGTCTCTTCTTGGTCTCCATCAGCATCCTCAACCTCATTTTCTTCATCTTCTTCAGGTGCGTCTGGATCCACCCCCTGCAGTAAGTAACATTTAGTTGCAAAATAGGATTTTCTCCAAGACGCCAACCCCACCCCAAGTCAGTTTTACCAAGTACATTTTGCCTGGTCAAAGACACTAGTTAGACAGTGCAGAAACTGAAAACGAAAAATGTTATACAGACCTTCATCTGTTTTTCCAAGCGCTCTAGCCCTTTTTTTGCAGCTTCATTCTGTGGGTTTATTCTGCAACCACAGTTTTAAATTGTGGGCATTAACAGCAATGCAATGCGATGCATTGTTGGGAATCAACAATAAAAGCACGCAGACATTCAGGTAAGTAATCTCAGATTCTAGATTAAATAAATCTGAGTGTATCTTTAATGTTCTACCTTAATGCAGCCTGATAATGTGACAAAGCCTCTTGCAGCATATTAGTGGCTGCAAATACTTGAGCCAACTTGACATGAAGAGAGTCATCTGCCCAATCCTTGAGATATCGCTCAAGCAGAGATACAGCATCCCCATTTCGACCCTCAATGACATGAAGCTCAGCCAAAGCTAATGCTGCACCAAGGTAACCAGGTTCCAGCCTCAGTGCTGACTCATAGAACTTTTTTGCCTGTTGAATTTGACATTAGATAGCCTTCTTTAACCATAAATATAGAGACGGGCACTCATGAGCTGATGAATGGTGATCCTTAACCAAAAGAAAAGGAAGTTAAAATGATCTGTTACAGCTTTACCTTCTCTCTTCCACCAGAGTTACTAGCGTGTACATCCCCTACTAATTTTAGTGCCTTTGCAGACTGAGGCATGGCCTTCATTGCCTCCCTAGCAGCATGCAGAGCCTCTTTAATTTTGGAGAATGCCAAATATGAATGAACCAAACCTGAAATTGTAATTGATTCAATTATTGCTGGATTGTTTTCCTTGTTACTGTTCCATTTGGTTTACATGTGTAAGCTAATCATAGATATACATGGAAATTATGCAGATGAATAATTGAAGTTCCGTTCTTGGTATTATTTTTTTTCTTACAGATTGTACAGTTGTACCTTGATATGAACGGAGATCGGCTCTCAATTCTTGAGCTCCCCTGAAAGCAATTACGGCTGCTTCTGGCCGCTTTAGTGATAAGAGCAAAGTACCCTGTTATCAGAGAAAAGATTATAATGTTCATTGAGATTTATACACCAGACATGTATCAACCCACAAAAATCTCAAAGAAGACTTTGATCAAACAATATCTGTTCTATCAGGCATAAAATATCTTTTACCTTCATAATGTAACCCGGTATGTGTCTCTCATCAATCCTGATGCTCTGGTTGCAAGAAGAATCAGTGGATTTGTGACATTACAAAGATGGAGAAAAGACTCATATTATAACAAAAGCTAGCTAACCTTCTCAGCATAAGACAATGCTCCTATCTCATCCTTCTTTTCCCACAGGACAGACAAAGCCACAAAAATTTCTGGCCTTGTGGGATCAATGCTCAGCAAATCATGCACCAACTTGTTTAGCTTTAAAAAATCACCTTTGGTCTTTAGAAGCATCGCATACTCATCCATATAAGTTACAACATACGGATCAATTGATCGAACCTGCAAGGTCATGAACTTAGTATGTTTGTGCATGTGCAGACACTGAAAAGTTCCTCAATGTGGAAAACATAACTTCTAATACCTTCTCAAAATTCATTATGGCCTCATCATTCTTCCCAATTATGGCTTCAGCCTTAAGACATCAGGTTACGTATTAGTAAAACATAAACAATTAATACATCTAGCCAGGTTGCACAGATTCTAATATAGCATTTCTTACCCTTGCGATTTCAAGTAATATGTGTATATTATTTGGAAAACGTTGCAAGAGTTCTCCAAAGAGCTCCAAACCACCTGCCAACAAAAGGGAAAGAGCCTAGGAGTGAGAACCGTAATGGATCAATGATCAATCAATAACCACTAAAGCTGACATGGCAGGCAACAGAAGAAAATACATCTTGTAATTGGGAAATCCAAGAAAGGAAAGTAAATTAAGAACTTGCTACAGTTGCTATCTAAAATTTCTTTTGTATTCACCTAAAAATATTTGGGATTGTATTCACTAAGATAATCAATTAATAGCAGCTGATCAACATTTAACATACCCCCTTTATTTACTAATCTATTTGCTTTTATATCAGGTCAGGTTGCTAACAATAGAGGTCCCCATCTAAACCTAGTTGTGTTGGCAGCAGATACGCATGCATTAGCATATAAACATGCAGACATATCTTTGAAACATAATTATTTTACCTTTGTAATCATTTGAAGCAATACAGCACTGGGCCTCAACATAGCGCTGCATACAATAACAAATTATAATATAGTAAGCTGGCATAAACAACGCAATGCAAACCAGCCGTTAAAAAGGTAACTGATTAATAATATATGCTATATACTGCCAAGAATGCCACTGGACAAGGTTGTTCATTTGTTCTTCAAGATTGGGTGATAGCAAACCATGCAGTATAGACAAGGAAATCATTCTGTGTTTTGACTTTGTGGTGATGGTGTCAAAAAAAGCTCCAATAGCATGGAAGTACAAGCTTTTCCTGCAAAGCACCAGAAAAGGCTTGTGCAGAGCTGGAGCTGCAGTGACTTTTTAGCCACCACAATGCCAAACTGGCTCAGCACTCACTCCAAGGTGATTACCGTGCACAAAATGACAATCCTTGTACAGTACATGTTTGATTTCATAAGGAAAAGAATGGTGTTTCCATGACACAAGGATGAACATCTAGTTTTTTTTTCTCCCTTTTCCTTGAATGATGATTTTGATTGAAGACTGAAATTTGCCATTCAAACAAACTTAACACCAGAGAAGCGTTTTGTTTAGGAAAAAAGTTTACTGTGGGAAATGAAGACAAATGCTGATAGTGAAGAACCATAGAGCTGTTAGCAGTTCACAACGGACCCAAATGTACTCTGTCTCATGCCATACTTACCTGAAGCCAGCGAGTAGAATCGGTATGATCAAGTGGAGCTCTCCCACTTCTATTTGATACCTGCAACCATAATAGAAGTGCCCCAAAGACATCAAGGTTGTGTTTACTTTCATAAAATAGTTTTTTAATCTCTATCTCTAGTTTTCTTATATATTCTAAAGAGATTTTTCTGTGGAGAAATAAAGAAACATGTTTATTAGATACAATTTTTCCAAAATAGAAAACACGGACCTTGTTTGGCATAAATTGAAAATATTAAAAGGAATGGCCATAAAACATTAGATAAACCAAACAAGGCCCTTGTTTTTATAGAGAAGAATTTGGAAAACAACATTTTGGTGAACTCCAATTTTCCGAAAAATTGGAGAATAAGAAAACACCTGTTTCTAAGAAAACAATCTTTACTCAATTAGTAAACGTGTTTTCTTTAGCTTTCTATTTCTTGTAAAATTTTCCTGGAAGTTTTGAAGACTCTCACAAGTAAGAAGAAAAGGAAGCCATGCGGATTCATTTAAAATCTTATTTTTCCATGAACTCGACAACGCTGCAGAACATCAAATCATTCACTATGAACTGAGAGAAAATCTTATGGGCAGCAGAAACCAATTAACCTGCCACTACATGGTTTCATGCTTTTGAAAAATTGAATCCTAGATAAGCCAAATATTCTACTAAATATGGGAGAACTATTTCCTCCACGGTATATAAACTGTGAATGTTTTGATAGGAACAACATGACAATTTATTTACAAGTCAAACAAGACAAAGTCTTCACTTAGATGACTTCTTGTGCCATGTAACCTTGCATAAATATGACAAAGTAAAACTTCACACCAGCTCAACAAAGCCTTACTGGACTTGCTAAAGCAAAAAAAATCAGCATTCATGAAGATAAAAATGATTTTACAGGGATAGAAGTGAAACATGATTCCTCACATACTTGTGAAAGAGTGAACGTCATCCATAACAAACCTGTGAAAAAAGTGAAATAACATCCTTGGCAGCAACTCCCAGTTCTGCCAAAGCTACAATAGCCTCGATGACAAAAGGGCAATGCCTGCCAAAAATGCACCCAAAAGAAAAATATAGATCAAATATAATAATCTCTATAGTATGAATAAAGGAAAAAAGAATTACTAATTTGACACAAATAGGTGAACAAGCATGTACAACAGTTTGTAAGTCACTGAAAATGTAAGCGATAGTAATTAAAAGAGGTAAAAAACATATTGAACACTGAAAGAGAGGAGTGGTCCTAAGTACACAGGAGTCCACAAAACCACAATATGTTAATTAAATAATCCTGAGGCAACAAGTTTCTCCAAAATTCAATCAAGTGAAACCATCATCAGAAGCACCATATTTGTTTCAAGACTCTCCAGATATGACATGACAGGGCTAACAGAAATCATACCACAAAATTTATAAGAAAAAGATTAGCAAATATATATATATATATATATTAAATTATCTGTCTACATTTGCTTATCAAGTGGGTGAATCTAAATTCACAGAAGAAAGCAACTCGGTGGATGCAAACCAAGGTTGTTAAATCGCGATTTTACGAGTTAATATATGCTTAACGTACTGAATCGCCTTAAAAACTCGAAAATTGATAAAATCGGGTTGAAATCGAGTGAAATCGGTAAAATCAGATGAAATCGCAAAAAATCACGATTTTAGTACCGATTTTACGATTTTAACAAAAACATATACTACACTACAATAGTGCAATATGTATTTCCTCCAGACCAACAACGACATGCCATTTGTCCGCACAAAAGATGTGCTGCCAGGCGCCAGCTACACCCCAAAAGGGATGACATATATGCTGCAATAGTGCACTTCCTTGTCAGGCTTGATTCCCAATATATGCCCTCTTGCCTTCACTCCAACGGGCATGACCTGGGCTTAGCTAATGTGTTCATGAATGTTAAGAGTACTAGCCAATGTGATCTCGTGTAACATTTTTTAAAATTTATTTTTATTTAATTATATAAACATTAAAATATATATTCATAAAAAAAATGATTAAAATTTTAAGTCAAAATTATCTCTGCTCACGAGTAACATGATTTATGAAATAAAAATCAATGACAATTAAATACTTGTTAGATTCTAATAACTTGAATCAAAGAGGAAAGAAAATGTTTATCTTTATCTTTAATAAAAACTCTATTTCCTTATTCATGTATTTCTTGTTCTTTTTTTATATTTTTCAATTGTTTTGATGTATTAATATTAAAAATAAAAATATATATTATTTTAATATATATAAAATTGTATTTAAACCATGTATTTTAAGGTGCTTGAACTATGTATGAATATTTATTTAAACCATATATTGTAAGTTGCTTAACTATGTATGGAAAAAAATTTCCTTACGATTTTACGATCCGTTTTTACAATCCGAGTTTATTTTGTATTTTCCGTGCCGTGTTAAAAATGTGTTTTTGACAACCTTGATGCAAACTATCTTAGCAAGTAAACTTCCCTGGTGTTGGACTCGGGACCAGGGATCAAATAGAGTATTGGGAATTTAACCAAAAGGGAGGCTACCACTTGCATCCAGCCTATGTAACAAAAATTGCAAAGCAACTTGACACACCTTAAGCACTCTTTGTAACAAGTGATAGCAAGGCGAGTATGTCTAGAACTTCTATAAAGCTTTGCCATCAATAAACTCATCTGAAAAGTTCTTGCTTTGCTAGGAATTCCTTCCATCTTCAAAACAAACAACCTAATTAACTGAAAGCAAGAAATTATTCATAAAAAAAAACTAAACAATAAAATACACTACATAAAAAGACCTCAACAAGAGCAGCTCTAGTTTCATTCAATGTGGCGTGACACGATGCGATCTTGAACTTCACCTACCATTGAGACAAATAAAACTGTAAAAATTCAAAATACACCATACCATGGTTGCGTTTGATTATTGTTCTAGGATGGAAGGCATAGATACAAAAAACGTGTTTAGTTGAAGAGACAAAGACAGAGATGAAAAAAAATATGTCTTAGATATAGTTTTGGAGTAAGTTTTTGTAATTTCAAAACAAGATGTACTGAGAAACTTGTCCCTTTATCTCCACTGTCTCCATCCATCTTTTCTTTTCTAAGAACGCTATCAATCAATGTATGTGTATAAAAGAGATAAATCAATGTACCTCATTTTCATTAATGGCTGAAATGTTAAAGGAATTCGGAGAAGAAGACCTGTTCGATAACGAACTTCGAGAAGTTGTCGAACTCTGTTTCGGAATTATCTTGTAGTAATGCAATGCTTGCTTATACGTATGCTACAAAAAATTCATAAGAACAAAAAAAAAAATTAAAAACGCAAAATAATTAAATTCCAGATTCTTCAAATTAAAAAAAAAAAAACTCACAATCGCTCTGCGAAACTCTCTCTCGCGAAACAACGCATCTCCAAGGAGAATCTGAAAACAAAACGTAATCACATAAAAAAATTTATCAAAGTTTTAAAAATAAAAATAAAAATGAGAAAAACCTGATTTTCGGCTTTGAGCTGAGGGCTGGTTTCCAGACTAACTGTAGCGGATGATACCAGAAAGCTGCCCTGCAAAAGCGAATTATATTTTTATTTTTTATTTTATTTTTCAAAAAAAAAAGGTGAAAATGTAGTATTAATTACGAGGATTTGAGCGGAATTGTAGAGTTCGTGGTCGAGAAGAGCTGTGATTTGATCCTTCGGCACATCCATTTATGAACCCAAAACCAGACGGAGACTGAAGCTCTAATTTGTACGCAATGCAATGCGAGTACTGTAGAGAAGAGAGTGTGCTTTTGGGGCTGAATTTTGGAAAGCCAAATGCGTCTCCTCTCGTGCTCTTCCTGGAAGGAAAACCCCAGCCCACTCTGTTTAGACGACACGTCGTTTGTATCGTTTTTAAAATTGGATCCGACCCAATGAAGAAATGGGTGTCGTTTACCCCAACTTGTCTGGGCTCAAGAATAACCTTACTTTTATGTGACCCGACAGGGATAGGGGCAGGTTTTTGATTGCCCGACTTCATTCCCTTGTCTTGCTTTGATGCGGATGTTGATGGGTTGAATATATTTTAAAAAAAATATTAAATTGATATTTTTTAAAAGTAATTTATAAAAAAATTTTAAAACAAATATTATTTTAATATATTTTTTCAATTAAAAAATATTTTAAAAATTATTTTACACTATATTAATTATTGAATCCTATTAATATTGCAGTATTTACTAAAGTCACTATCATAAATTTATTAATATGTCAACAAACATGCACAAGGGTTAGGGTAATTTTTATGAAATTAAAAAAATACATATTTAAATTGCAAAAAAACATTTTTTTAAATGAGTTTTTATTTATTTTTTTTTTTCCGACTACTTGATCAAGTTTTCCAGCTATATCAAAAGGTATTCAATAATTCTAAACGGGTTAATTGAGATAATGAACTAAAGATATGTTTGGAATTGTGATAATGGTGATGGTTTAAAGTGTTTTTATTTAAAAATATATTAAAATAATATTTTTTTATTTTTTAAAAATTATTTTTAAGATTAGCATATTAAAATTAATTTTGAAATTTAAGGAAATGGGTGTTCCCAAACGGTTTTTAAAAAACCAGATCCGACCGGTTGCCTCCCCCTAACCAAAGTAGACGACAAGCCGTCTCTACAGAAACTAAAACTATAAAACAGAGGAGGGCGGGCCATTACTATCTAGGCATCACTACCGGAATGGAATCGTCGTCTTCGATTGCTTTGCGGAGGTCAAAGAGACAGAGTCAAGAGAAGTTCTTATCGAAAGTAATTTTGCCAGCAATACGGGGGCAGTCATGTCCAGTATGCTTAAAAGATTTTGGTGGCGAAGAAGATTACCGAAGAGTTGCGGTGATTAGGGTTTGCTTACACGCGTATTGTCTCGATTGCATCCGCAAGTGGAGCGATATCAAGCGGAAGTGTCCTCTCTGTAATTCGGAGTTCAATTCTTGGTTCTGTAGAATCATTCTCTCCACTCGAAATTTCTCGACGGAGAAATTACCGGTGGTCAGGGAGAGCAGAAGGGTCACTCCGCTAGATATCCTGAGCTATAGGCAACGGTGAGGTTTTGTTATGTCCTATTATATGATGATTAAGTTGATATTTATGTGATTTAATCGAGATTAACTTTATTTTGTCTTTTTTTATTGTAGAAATTTCAATTTTTTTGAAATTTTTATAAAACAATTACATGGGGATGCTTTAGATAAATTAAATTTATCTTCTTATAGTATGGCTCGGCATGATGTAATCAGAGAAATTTAATTTAAAAAAAAACTTAAATTGATTTTGAAGATTTGAATCTAAAAAGAGCATGTCTTCCTTGTTTGATTTTAGAGCTGGATTGAATGTTGCTAATCGGAGAAGTAGGCCATTACCATGCCGGCGAAGATTTGGACAGCCAATGCCAGGATCAGTGGGTTCTGATGTTATTGCTCAAAGAAAGCTTCAGTGGCGTGCTAGGTACCCTAATTGACCTAAGTTTTGTTAATTTGAGAGAGGATTATTGAATCCGAACTATGCTTTTCTTGGTTGATATGATGCTGATTCCTTTTTCTTTTCTTTTCTTTTCTTTTTTTTTTTTTTTTTTTTTTTTTGCAGCATATATAATCAAAGATTGCATGCTGTTCCTATATCTTCAAGGAATTGCCTCAAGCAGGTATTCTCCTCAAAACCCTTATGAGGTTAAGTGGTTGTGTTCTGTTTTTGAACAAGCACATTGGCAAAGTCATAGTTTTGTGATACTTTACTTCACTGCATGCACTTGTTTGCCATCTTTTCCTACTATGGATTATGGTGGGTGCTTGCTACTTTTGCTTTCCCGAGTGACATGATGCATTGTTTTTTGTTTTGAAAAATTGATAGCATTAGGCTAACAGGCTTTGCTGAACTCATCTCCCTTCTAGAGGAAATATTATGAACCATTTCTTTGTTTGTGAGAAAATTGGTGCTCGTTTGTTGTTAAAATTGTATTTTTCTTGTAGTGGATTCCAGATTGTTGGTTCAAGGCTTTGTCATTGATTTGCTTGAGGATTTAGCATGGAAGAGGGTCGAATTCTGTTTGATTTTATTGTTTCTTCCTACTGATTCTATTGTCATGTTTTTAAACATTCAGATTATATCAAGAAATGGTTGCATGAAACAAAGGATACTGCACAGGATAGAACCATGGATTCAAAGGGAGCTACAGGCAATCCTTGAGGACCCAGATCCATCTGTCATCGTTCATCTTGCCTCCTCTCTTTTTATTGCAAGCCTTGAACGCAGGTCTGATGTTCAGTCAGATCAGCTTGGTGTTGAAGACCACTTTCTTGAACCACTGCGACGTTTTTTGCATGGTTGGACCAACACGTTTTGGCATGAACTAAGGTATAGAATTCAAAGACAATTGCATCATTTTCTGTATTTCAACTTCTTCATTTTTAAGATAATGTAGAATTTACATTAACATTATAATGAGAAGAAAATGCTCTCTAGATGTTTTGCAGAAAGCTCGCTTACCATGGAAACTTATGACACGGTGGTTGAATATAAACGATCAGACTAAGTGTGGAACTGGGACTTGGGACTTTCATTTGTCTTTAGCATCATTGCACCTCGAGGAGCACTTAATTTATGCTAGGAGCCTGACTGCCTGGGGCATCAAGACTGCTAGTTGAAAGCCGTTTGTGGTTTTACATGTAATTCACCTGGATGATTTCTCAAACATGTACATTTTGCTCAATTGCATGAATAATCATATAGGGAGCTCAGCTTGCTGCTGGAGAATGAGCCAAATTCTGTTGGGTTAAGACGCATGCAACATGGAGATGCAATGCTGAAGATCTTACCAGCGGTAAAAGTTAGAGCAGGGTTCTCTAGGAAAGGATAAGGATACAGAAATGATGTGCTGGTCCTGCCAAGTAATTACATTGAATTTGCAGTTTCTCAGGGTTCTCTTCCTTGTATCAAGGCAGGCGGGGAGGGAACGGGTTGGACGAGCATTCCACCTGCTAGGTCTTTGCATGAATGCAAATCATTTATTGAATCTCCAAAGAAGAAAAGCCTTGTGAGAATACACCATTTGCTCTGGAAAGACTGATCATGTTGAATTATTTATAACATTTACGCATGCATGCGTCTAGCTTTTTGGTACATTATTCACCGAAGAGAATCACATGAAATCAACTGTTCTTAACATTAACAATAAGGTGAGATAAGGTGACAAGAGTAATTTGCAGGAATCCTGAAAGAGATAGCAAGTTGTAGCCTCCATTGCCTTTGCCTCAACAAAAGAGAGGCATCTCAAAGGTGAAACAAAATAAACTGAGAGAACCCCATGAATTGAAGCTCAGAATTTTTGCCTAAGGATTTATTCTCAGAAACTTGACAGTTCAACGAGATGGGCTTGGAAACACATCTAACAACTCTTTCTGAATTCTGAATCCAGAAAATCAGACCGGGAAAATGAACAATAATTCCAGTGCCTTGCTTTTCACTATCAGAATGCATAACTGTTGTACATGCTTGCTTTACACTATCTGAATGCACAGCTGTTGCATCTTTTTACATGAAATTCGCTCGTATAGTTTTCCTAACAGAGTGCGTGCGCAAAGAAAAAAAATCTGTGAATCCCAAGGAAAGAAACAGATTTGTGTTAGTGCATGAATGGCTGGCTTCTAGATAGCAGATGTCATTCCTCTTCTGGTTCTTCCTCTTCCTGGAGAAGATTCTCTCTATTATCATGGGCCCAAAAACCGCGCACGTCTATAAGCATGCTGGCTACAGTCCCACCTTGTTTGCAAGCTAGCAGATCAGCCAGTGTAATACTCAGTGGGTCAGCTGGCTTGACCATATCCCATATTTCATCCCTCACATCCTCAATACACAATTCATAGTTACCGCCTTCAATCCATTTCTGGTGTACATCTCTGTTTCAAAGGTGAATAAAATGTTCAAGAGGACGATGTTAGCCCACCAACAGCTGAAACTGTAAAATCAAAATAGCAATGACATCCCAAAGAAGGTTATTGCGATCTTTATATGCATTTCAGTCTGATATCTAGGTTCATGTCTCTGAACATTTGAGGCTTGCAGGATTGCTTAAGCACTACAAGCAGGAAACTACAGAGTTTTCTCTAGGAAGGTTGTATCGGGTAGCATCTCAGCTCTTAGGTGCTCCCCTTCTTTACTTCCATAAGTTAATTTCAAAATTGATTTCTCGTGATGAAAGTTTTTGTTTCATTAACTCTTGGCAACCAAAGAAAATGAAGGGGAAAAAAAATGAAACAATGCAGTGCAGGCTAATTTAAATGCTGAAACCTGAAAAGTGAGTGAATATCAGCAGTGGTAAGAAATCCCCGTCCTTGAAGATCAAGACAACGAAATAAATATGTTAACCCTTCAGGGGTGTCTTTGTTTTCTAATGCCAAAACAAAGTCGAGAAAACTTTCAAAGTCCATTTCCCGAGTATTCCCTCCACCAATTTTTCCACGGCGGACATGCTCATCAAACACTATCAAAGCATAACAAACAAAGAATGAAAATAGCATTCTCTGGAGAAATTACATTCCCAGGAAAAGAAATCAAAAAGTCATAGATTCTGATAAACTAATAAAAACTCCTACCTCTTTCAATAAAGATTTCTGTCAGCGTACCATCAGCATATTCTTGAAGTTCTTGCTTGCTCAGTGTTCCATTCATATCTTTATCAAGGGCAAGGAACATATCTACGGAGGAATGAACAGTAATTAGATATACAACTAAGATGGACTGCTCCTGTGCCAAATTACAAAATTTCCTGAAGCCTAATTCTTCATGTCAACACATTGTAACTCAATCAATCATCCTACATCACTAACAGCAAGCAATTTCAATTCATAAACCTTATACAAACAGATGAGCCTTGAAAGAGAGACTCTACACTCAATTCTTTATTTCATCTGCCCTGGACTCTAACAGCTATTACCAATCATCTACCCTTATATTGCCATGTCTTTTTGTGATGATTGTCAAAAGCTTCTCGCATTACCATTTGATAATTAGATGACTACAAAACCTACATGCACATTGCTTTAAACTGCACTGATCTCTACTTGATGCTTAATCTCAGAGTTAACAAGGCTCATAAAAGAATGCATGCGGGGAACAATACAAAAGGTAAAAGGTAAAGGGAAGAGACACGGGAAACTATCAAAAGTAGTTTGGAAACAAAAACAAAGGGACTGCAAAAAATTAAAAGCACTCACCACATATTCGTTGTGCAGACATCAAAGAAAACCAATTTTCTGCTTGTTCAGTGTCAGTGACTTCCTCCTCACTTTCCTATTTATAGAAAAAAGTTAGAACCAAAAAATGGATCCAAACCAAAATATATTGGGATTATTTACACAAATTAGTGTCTTATACATCTTAACTGGCCAAAGAGAACAGACAAGGCAGACTACAATGCATTTAAAAGCTAATTATTCATCACATAAAGAAAGCAGGCAAGAAGTGGGTGCGGGTGCTCCCCTGTAACAAGCAATGACAACATTCAAATAAATTGTGTTTCTACAAAAATCATCTCTAGGAAAACAAGTTCCATTTCCCAGTGTTCCACTGTACTACGGAAGATGTAGCAAAATTTTGGTTTTCAGTATTGATGGTAAAGCAGTAGATAGAATTTGAAAGCAACAAATTCATGTATCTGACAGGGTATTGTTCCTTAGCTGTATGGGTTCTTATAAGATTGTATTCATTAGATGTGTCTTTTAGAAGGAAAAGAGAAGGCACAAAACAAATTGAGAATCAAGGAAAGGATTTTAGTGTCAGAAAAGAAAAGCAAACAGGCGTAAAACTACTATCAATTGTTTATCCATGCAACTAGAAGTTCAAACATATAAATCCATAATCCACCTGGTGCAGTTCCATCAATTCCTGGAGACAGTTGCTAAGAAGCACCTTCTTTATGCAGGATTTCCCTGTAAAGAAAAACTAACTGTCAACTACTCTGAAATGCCAGTACAAAGGAAAGTCGAAATTCTTAAAAAAATAAAAGGAAAACCAGGCGAGAAGAGGTAACAATTAGGCCATTTAGATCTTAATTCACCGATCCCCTTCCATTCACAGTGACTAGAATTCCATACATCAAACTATCTTTTAAAGGACAGATCAGTATATGTGTCAGTTTCCATTTCAAGTCCCAAAAGCTTATGAAATTCACTCTTCAAACATTTAGGTAATAAATATTATCTTCAACCTTTCAAGATATTTGCAGACATTTATTATCAGCCTAGGTCATCAGCAAAATAAAAACATCTAATGTAGAATAGCTAAAAAATTTGAAACCCCATCCTCACTAAAGTTTAATTTCAAGTATTTTTCTAGCTAGTTAAGGGGAGACCAAGAAGCACAGATACCAAAAAGTTGAGTCATACCCTGTATTCTAATAAAACATTTAAAGGGAGCGTACAGGTTATGGTAATGAGCAAACATATGTAATTACTGCAACAATCAAATAACAAGAATGGTTGCATAAATGAAGGAGAAATAAAATATCAGTGCCGAATAACTGGAAAAAGAAAAACACTGCTGTAATGAAAGAGGGTCGCCATGCAAACCTCGCCTATGAGGATCACAGAAGAAAAAGAATTTGTGAGCAGCTATGCGACAATACATTTGAATGAATGCAACAGGCATATCCCGTAGTTGCGCTAAATTAGGGATAAGACCACGTATATAAGCCTCCATTTCCTGAAAGAGGACAAAGCAATCCTTGTTTTATACAGAAGATTGTAAGAGTGAATTGCCATAAATAAGCATTCATAAAGATCTAATAGTAGGAGGACCAGATAGCGAAATGTGAGTGTTAAAATAAATGCATAAAGCCATACATGAGGCTGAAGAAATCCATCAGAGTCCTCATCAAGCTCACTCATATCAATTCTGGCCTGTGTAAGTGAAACCTGAACAACAATAAACAGTAATCAACACTCGCAAAGATTAACTTCAACAAATAGCTCAAACAATAAATGTGTAAATTCCGATACTTTAGAATTGTGAATAAAAGCATGGGACCAAAAAGCTGTACTCACAGTGCGCATCACATACAGGTAAAAGGGCAAAATGGCAATTCTTCCAGATTCATCCTTTTCAAACTTCATGAAATTAGATGGGCTGAAAAAGCGCCGACATTTGGGGCCTATTTGCTCTGTACATACTGAGGCTATGTGACAAAAATCTTCATAATTCATCTACAACATGATAATCCCAAAGATAAATTAGGTTAAAGTGATAAAAATATGAGGCCATGGAACAAAACATTGTGGAATAAATCTAGTTTAACAAATGCATCTACCAAAAACAAATACCAAGACATCACATGATAAGCAACGCTTAGCATAACTTCCCAATATCTGATAATGTTAAGCTAGGACATTCTTAAATGAAAACAAATGCAGATTTAGTAACTGAAATATAGAATTCTGCCAAACATATTAACAACATATGGTGCACTGCCGAAACAGATTGGCTAAGCATATCTTCCAAACCTTTTCTGCACCAGTGGCATCATCAATCACACAATTTTCTCTTAAGCAAACCCACATTGCATCCAGATCATCAGCATTTAGTAAAAGATCTGATTGTTTCTGCAATAATCAAATGGATAATGTTACCAACGAAGCCAGCAAGTATATCCCCAGCCAACCAAAAAGTAACAAGTATAGCAAGCAGAAGTGGAAACACAGTACCTTCAAAAAACGATATTTTGCCAGCCTTTGAACCCTATGACTAATTGATCCTTCTTCAGGTTTCTAAGCAAAGAAAAAATGAAAACAGATAAAAGAAAATCAGCAAATGATAAGGGAAAACACAAAAATATCATCACAATAAACAACTCAAAATCTAGCATTGAATCGACACAATTCCTCCATTCCATAAAATAAGCAAAACCCAGAATTTGTCCACAAACAAACGAACACACTGAAATCAAAGCTGTAAAGTACCATCCATGTATCCTAGTAAGAAAACAGTCTAACATCAAGCAAAAGAATTCCACCAACGTGCCTTCTTGTAGAAACTTGGTATCGTACCACCTTCAGCACTCTTTTGCTGCTTCTCTTTGAAAATATCTAGCAATATTCTCTTCGTCTCGAGCTCTACATAATAAAACCCAATTTTAGATTCTAATTTTAGAAATGCCTAAAATATATCTGTACAAAAAAAAAATAACTAATTATCCTTAATCTCTCTACATCAAAGCAAAGCACTAATCATGTAAACACTGAGAACTCTAATACAAAATTAAGTTAACATTTCACATTGATTGTATATTTAGGGCTACAGCTTTAATTTTGCTACAATTCCAAAAACACACAATTAAAATCAAAATCAAAATCAGCTAAGGCAAGGAGAAACGGACCCATGAGGGCTTCAGATCCGAGCCCGGCACCGGATCCGATGAACCGCCGGAGATTACGGGCCCAAAGCATTGACGTAGCCGGCGGGATCTTCCTCTGCGCGGCCTCGTGGCTCTCGCCATCGCTGGATCCACTGTACATAGCCAAACTACAGTTATCAAGTTGTCTGAGTTGACTCGGGAGAGATTGGAGTTCGTTTCCGCGAGTTAAAACCCTAGAATTACGTGCATTACCAATTCGGAAGGCAAAAACCGTAGCGCTCTCCCTCCCTTTGGTTTTTTGATTTATTAGTTTCTTCTGTTAGATTTTGAAAGTTACGGGAAAAGGGAGTTTTTCAATTTTCATTTTGGTATATCGAATTTGACCGCCACCATTTGTGAATCTCAAAAGTTACCTGTAAGTTTTTGAAATGTCAATTAACTCCATAATTTACTCAAAATTTTAGTTGTTGAATAAATTGAGAATTTAGTCCAGCCTTTGTACTGGCTTTGAAAATGTATTTCTTTTTAATAAAATATTTTATAAGAAAATTATTAAATGTTTTATAATTAATATTTAAATTTATTTTATTTATTGAAAAATATTTTTATCTTATAAAATTTATAAATTATTTTATAAACAGTAATTCACACAATATCATCTAATAAATTTACATAATTATTATTATTTCTATTATTAACATCACCACGTCATCATCCTCACTCCTCTACTATTTATTTTATAAGTAAAGATATCATCTTTTATATATATATATATATATATGTTTGCAATATTATTGTCATTTCATCATTACTCTGGATTATTAATTAAATTGACTTTAAAATTAGCAACGGAGAAATTTATTTTTAAAATTCATTTGTGAGATGATCAAACTTTATATTTTACATTGGCTCAAGCAACATTTATCATTAAACTTTTTTGCGACTCTTTTCTCTTTCATAGAAAGTTATTTTTTTTAATTTTTATTATGGGACTTTACCTCTTGTTTCATATTATTTATTTTAAGAGATAACTTATTGTTCTTTTTTATCCTTAACAGTAAAATAAGGTCTTCAAGTCTCATATTTGTGCACTTTTACTTAGGATATTTCTTGAAATTTTTCCAAAATAATAATAAATTTTCAATGATTGTATTTATTTGAAATTATTCACCTTGAGACTTACCTTTAGCATGAATATCATGCAAAATAAGTTAAAACTCTTTAACTTGATTTATCATTTTTCTTGAGTTGACCATCTTGAAACCTATTTTTTTATTATGATTTTCTTTATTTTAGTATCTTTGGCCTTATACTTTTTGTCCAAAGCTTCCTACAATGCTGAGCACTCTTAATTAAACTATATATATCATATAATTCATTCCAGATGTAGTTCATACATACTAAATTATTGTAATTCAAAGCAAAGCATCCACAACTGTCATAGTACTGGTATTAGATTCATCATCTAGCAATTTTGGCACTTCTTCAATTAAGAATTTTGCCAAGTTCAAAGAGATCAGATAAAATAACATCTTTAATTGTTATATTTTGAAATTCAGTTCTTTGAACTTTTTAAGTTTTTCATCATACACCATAGAAAGTGATGGTGGAATATTCATTGCTAAAGCAGTACTTATCGAAGCAACATTGGTTACAACAACTAAATCTTAAGTATAAAACATGATAAAATGTATAAAATAATGAAAAAATATATTTATAAATAAATATTTTGGCTTCTCACATGCAAATTAAAAAAAAAAGCTTGTAAAGAAATTAAAAAAAAATCCATGCATTGCAAGATTAGTTTAATCAAAGATTTAAATAAAATATGATATCCTTTTAATATGCACCATGCTAAAATATCAAGTTTAAACAAAATAAACAATTACCATGATAAATATAAACTAAACAAAAACAATTTTTTAGAAGTTTAGTTCTAGATGATATGCATTAAAACATATAATTGCATAAAAATAATAATTTTAGAAGATTAACTATAACTCTAATAAAAAGATATTTATCAACCTTCTAGAATTAAACTAAAAGTCATAAGCTATAAACTAAATAAAAGATTATACATCAAAACATTTAGTTAAAAAAATATTTATACGTGGAAAAGAAAACTTAAAAGAAATTTATATTATATATTAAAGATGCTAAAATATTATTTAAATGTTAATTTATGTTTTTTTTCCCAGAATAAACAAACAAAATCTAACCAAGTCTAATTATAACCATTAAAGCCTTAAGATTGTTGTATAAAGAAAAATTAATTAAACTAGTGAGCATTAATTGTTTAGTTTGTCGCACTAATAAAATTAATTGCCCAGAAATAAACTAGAGAACATAAAAGTTTAGATTATAAGTTTGTAAATTATATGTCATGACAATCATGCAATCAAAGACATATATTATAAGACACACACACACATATATATATATATATATGATAATAGACTCAAATATCTCTCAACAAAATAAAAAAGAAAAATCAAAACTTGCTAAAAACTGAGGTAATGAAGTGTGTGTAGAACATGGAAAAACATTGTAAAAAAAAAGATCTTTATAATGGATTTTGAAAGCTAAAAAGATAAAGAATAAATTCTCATCATTATCAAATTTGATTACCCACCATAAAACTAGAAATAAACCTGAATTTTCTTTTATCTAAAAAAGACTATTTAGGTTTGCAAAAAATATTTATTGAAGAAATAGATTAGATTCTCTGTTCATGGGCTAGATCTTGACAAAGATTAGGCTGGTAGAAATAATCCTTAATAGACCAGATCCAAGCCCTAATTAAGTTGGCAAAAAATATTTTCTTATGGCCAAAAAAATTATTTTACAATAAACTCAACCCTAGGCCTGAGCCAAGCCAGGCTACACATGTGTGAGTTTAAACTCATTTTATTTAGGTCCTCCACCTCTAAAAGTTTGGGCGCCATTTGAACTCAATTTTAACTTTTCTCTTACCTATTAGATAATCAAGAAACAAAGTTTGTTTCTTTCTTATATGAGATAAAAGTTTCTAGATAGTCTTGGGTTTCTCCAAGACATGTCAATTTAGGAGTCTTTGAGATTAATTTCTTATTAACCAATAATTTGTTTAAGTTGTGTTAATGTTCCATGTTAAATAACCAATATTAGGGATTAAATTCGAACAAAGTTTCAACACCAAAAGTTTATTGATTCCACTTTTAATTTGGTCTCATATGTGTCTGTTAACCATGTTTTAAATAAATTTCCAACATTATTAATACTTAATGCACAAAGACTATTGTTACCCATTTTAGAACCCCCTACATAAACATGCAAAGAAAAAAAAATACAAAAAGATTGACAAAATTTGAAGAAAATAAAAATATATATATATTAGTAAGGAGAACACGGAGAATGCCTAGAAAATTACCAAAGGCTAGTTGAGAAAAATCAAAATACACAAGATTAGAAAATTAGGCTACTCAATTTTGACTCATAAAGGCCCTATTAGTAATGAAAATTCAATTTAAAGAGGAAAATTCAAAATTGAATGTTTAAAGACTAAATTGGAATTCTTTAAGGTTTAATTGAATTTATTAAGGGCTTAATTGCAAGAAAAAATAATTTTTAAAGTAAATTTAGGCTTTAATTGGAATAAATTAAAGTTTGGGGGTCAAATTATAATTTTAAAGAGTTAATTGGTAAAATCAGAGGCTTAATTGCATAAATATTGAAGTTTGATAAGTAATTAAAGACTTGATTGAAGAAATCCAAAACTAATGATCAAACTAAAAAGGTGTGTGAATGCAAGGGTTGAAATTGATTAAATCAAGGGTCAAATTGAAGAAATTTGAAATTTGTTGATCAATTGAGGGCCAAAATGCACAATTTAATAACCAAGAACTAAAATTAAACAAGCAGTTAACTTTGGGGGTTGACATTCGAGTTTGACAAAAGTGAAATTGCATGCAATTAAAAGTTAAAAAGCAAGGCAATTACGTATACAATTAAAAGCAATTGAAAGAACATAGACTAAATTAAAGATTGCTAAATACCAAATTAAAAAAACCCTAATTTTAGGGTTTAACTTAGATGACGTATCGTTCAACCACTGTTTAGCTTCTTCTTCAGTAATTTTGGTTGATCGAGTAGGCACATTTAGACAAATAAATGTGGCGTTTCTGACCACTTATAGGGCTATAACTACCATCATTCAACTGAGAAACACCCCTCTACGAAGATTTGTTATTTTCATCAAATGTTTACATCCCATTTTATTCAATGAACTCAATAATATTTTGTCCCTGATCAGCCATCACTACATTTTCAAATTGTAGGCTGATCGGGTTGGTATTTTTCAAACGAATAAATATGGAGCTACAGACCTCCAAATTGAGCAAGGATGGATCTAGACAAAAGGTATGTTTCCCCTCTACCAAGATTAGGTGGTCTCTGATGATGTTTATATCAGAGTTCCTTCGACGAAGCCTTGAAAGTGGGTAACTCAGTCATCAATGGTTGTGATACTTAATTCGCAAAACCACTAATATTTTTCATGTGTTCACACTTTAAGTCTTCTCAGTGGGTTCTTATCAAAGGTTGGCCACATTTCTTTCAAGATCAAAAGGCTAAAAACAAAATCTTTAGTCTCCAAGTTTGGGAAAACCATCAAAATCTCTAAAAACCAAATTTTTTGCAAAACCACCATTGTAAAATGAGCATAGGTACAAAGCTTACAACTATAAAGCATATCCAAAACTCTTTTATTTTGATTAAAGGGTCAAGCTTTGATGAATCAGGTTTAATCTTTGATTAAATCTATTGTTACCTATTTTTTACCCAATAAAAAATCAAGAAAAAAAGAAGAAAAATCTAAAAAATACAAAAGGATACACATGAAGAAAGTAAAAGGTGGAAACGTTAGAGGACCAGAATGACACGATCAAAGAGTTGATGTCTTATCCCAAATGCAGGAGTGTCAAAGTAATAAATAACCCGGCAAGACTGGGGTCGAACCACAGAGAGATTAACTATATAAATTATAATAATAGTAGTAGTAGTAGTAGTAGTAGTAGTAGTAGTAATGATGATGATGATGATGATGATTTAAATAGGACTTTGAGATGTGAAGACTAAACAATGATAAAAATAATTGTCAAGGTTATAAGATATTTCAAATAAGTATATTATAAACTCTTTTTATTACTCAACTGGAAACCACACACAAAGAAGGTTCCAATCGGATGATTTATCATTATTAGCTCATTATAAATTATTAACATGATAATATTAATTATCTTATCTAAGTAACACCATACTTGTAAATATTTTCAGGTATTCATGATGCTAATTTATGTTAACAACAAATCAACTTCCTCTCATAACAACGATGTCAGCCGAAGACTATAAATGATCAAGCATTTGATGTACCAACTATTATACAACATAAATCTAGATAGTCATTTAACAAGCAAGGTATTAATAATTAGTAAGATAAAAAAAAGACATGTTAATAGCAAACTTTCTTGGATATAAACATTGAAGTCCATGTTGAGTTTATATTATACCTATTCTAACATCATTAGAGAAACCTTTTTACCTTGACATAATAAACTTAGCTAAACATAATGAAGAAGAAGAACATAAATAAACTAGACAAGAACATATTTATGATGAAAAGCATAAGCAAGAGATTAATGAAAGCAAAACTTAAGCATTACAAAAATATAAAGAAAGAAAGCAAGAACATGATCTTGATCTGAAAACCAAGATAACTAAATACATGGCAAATGCCTCCTTTTATAGGCTAAAATTTGGCACTATTGATTGGTTGACAAACATTTAGTTGGTGGCCAACCATTGATTTAGTGGCTGGTTTTTTACATTGTTGACTGCTGGTTGTTAACATTGTTGGCTGGCCAAAATGTCATTGCTAACATCAGAATTTGAGCCCTTTGTTCCATGAAAGTTGTGGGAAATTGTCTTAGCTTTCCAACAAAAAAAACCAGAGCTCATTTGGACTTCTAGAACTCAAGATATGAACTAAAAATCGAACAGTGTCTGAGCTGCATGACAGATTTCGACTTCTTCGTTATTGCTAAGATTTGAACTTGAAAACGGCAGAATTGAGTCTTGGACTCCCATAAAAGTTTTAGGTCTATGTCTTAACTTTCCATCCATATAAAGCAGACCTAAATCCAAAGTCTACAACTCCAGTTATGATCTAATAACCGAATGGTGTTCCGGTTTGGAATTGAACCATCATCTCTTCTCTTAGCCTAGTCCTCTTTTTGTCTCTTCACTTTCAATAGTTAATCACATCAATCAATGCTTTAAATTGTGAAATATATCTGCATTCAAAACAAACATTTACCATAAATTAAAGATATATTATATTATCAGACTTGTTATTATAAAACATGCTTTAGTTAGGGAATTTAATGATACTTTAGTGCAATATGATGATATAAAACCTTAATAAGAATGCACTTTTAATTACTAATCACATAATGTACAAAATTAATAACCTAATTTTGATTGACAAAAGACTCATTTGGTGAAAATATTTTTATTTGGGATAAAGAAATATAAATTTGGATGAGCAAAGACTCAATGAGGTTTTGAAAGGCTTAATTAATTTTATTGAGGACTTAATTGCAAGAAAAATCAGTTTTTTGAAGTCAATTTGGGTGTTATTTAGAAGAAATTGAAGTTTGAGGACTAAAATTGAACTTTGGAAAATTTAATTGATCAAATTAGGGGCTTAATTATGAAAAAATTAAATTTTGATACCCAATTAGGGGTTTGATTGAAGAAATTAAAAATCAATGACCAAATTATAAAAACATTGAATGTTTTATGGTCAATTAAGAGTCCAAATTCATAAATCAGAAATCATGGACCAAGATGAAAATAACGCTAAACTTTAGGACTGATAATTAAGTTTGACAGGGTGAAATTAAATGAAATTAAGAGTTTGAGAGGCAATTACTGGTGCAATTAAAAGCAATTGGAAGAATAAAGACTAAAATGAAATCCTTCAGATGACAAATTAAAAACCCTAATTTCTAGGGGTTTAACCTAGACGACGCGTCGTTCACTCATGGTTTATCTCTTTCCTTGACAGTTTTAAATGACCAGGTTAGCACCTTCTAGAAGCTCTTTATGGAGTTCTAAATCTCCGAATGACATGAGTTTTTTTTGTAAATGAAAGAAGAACATCCCCTCTATAACCTTATTTCTATAAAATTGGACGTTTACATCTCAATTCTGCTATAAAAATCTCCAACATCTTTTTCCTAATCACAATCACTACATTTTCATACTCTAGGCTGATTAAGTTGACATTTTCAAGCGAATGAATGTAGAGCTACAAACCTCTAAATAGAGCAAGGATAAATAAAAAAGAAAGGTGTGTATCTCCTCTACCAAGTTTAGGCGGTCTTTAATGATGTTTACATCAGAGTTTCTCCAACGAAGCCTTGAAAGTGGTCAACTCAGTTAGCCTTGACTAAGATACCCGTTTATGCAAAACCACCTAACCTTTTCATGTGTTCACACTTAAAAACTCTTGGAGGATTCTTATCAAGAGCTATAAATCTTTCATCCAATATTAGAAAGTGAGAAATACATGTCTTTGTCTCCAAGAAAGAGAAAACCACCTAGGCAAAACCATCATCCCCAAAAAGCATTAAAGGACAAAGGTTCCAGCTATTAACATTTGTTTAGAGCTCTCTCATTTTGATCAAAGGACTGAGCTTTGGTCCATCATTGAGAGAATCCACCAAAATAAAACTTAGAAAAAACCTATAAATACCCTAGAAAAATATAAGGATATACTCTATAAAAAAAAACCCTAGTGTGAATGTTCAAAGACCTAAAATAGAAGGTCTAGCAAGTTTTGGAAAGAATAGAAAGGGAAAGGGAAAGAAGGAAGGAAAAGAGAAGGGAAATAGCAACCTAAAGCCAATAAACTTGCAAAAGGTATAACCATGTAAAAACTAAAAGGTGGAGTCTATCTAACTTGCCTATCCATGCTTTTTCAATGTTTAATGTTGTTTTTGAATCTTTTTGGCATTATTCTATGTATTAGCACTTATGTAGATTGATGAATGAAAATATTATTTTGATTGATTAATTATATTTTGAAGTTGTTATAAATGTTCCTAGGGTGTTTAAAAGGTGTTTGTGTGTTTGGTTTTGATGAAAAAATGGTAGTTTTGAAATTTGTTCAAGGTAGCAGTAGGTGTTAGATGGTTTTTTGCTAGGTTCCTAATTCATGTTCTTGATTCTTGAGTTTAGTTTAGGTCTTAAGTGTTTGAAGAGTCAGTTTTGGATTGAGTTTTGATGTTTTGTTGGCTGATAATAAGGCTGCACTTTTGAAAGTTGAAATCTTATACATGTTTTTGATAATTCGAGGTTATTTGTTAGTGTTTTTTATTCAAACTTGTTTGTTTATGATAATGTGGCTTGTTGGGGCTAAGAGAGCTTGGTCTAAAGGTCTAAAGTGTATTTTCTAGGGTTGACAGTATATGTCAGGTTTTCTGGGCAACCTAGGTTCATGTTCTTCACGTTCATCCGAAGAACATTATCTTGAGTGCTAGTTTTAAGTTTCAGTTTGATTTGATTTTTGTTTCTATAAATTCATATATATCATTAGTAAATAATATAGGGTTTTCATGCATCAATAAAATAATTTTATGGGTTTTAATATAGTTTTGGTTTTGAACTAAACCCTATTTTGATAAAAAAAAAATCATGATGTTTGAGTAATAATCGAAGTAAATGGATGTTTGATTTTTAATTTATGCTTGATTACGAATAAAACCTTACTTTTTATTGCCTAGAATCTAGTCTGATTTGATGTTTACGTTGTTGAGTTTGAGTTTGAATGTTTTTCATTTCCCTTGATGTTTGATCTGTTTTTGTTAGAAAATTTTACATTTTTTTGTGTTTTTTTAGTTTTGATTTGTTTTGATGTAAATCTCTGTTCTGGTTTAGTTTTGAGTTAAACCTTGTGTTTTGGTTTGGTTCATGATTGAACCAGTGTTTTCGAGTTGACCTGGTCGAGTTAAAACCGGGTCAAATATTTAAGGCTCTGTTTGGTTTGCCACTGTTTGATGAAAGAAATTTTAGCTTGAGGGCTTGTTTGACAAACACATCTTTAGGTCTGTTTTGACAGTTTTGTTTTGAACAAAAATATAATTTTCCCAAATATAACCCTAAAATAATAATATTTTTTTCTTATTGCATATGACCCAATCCTTATATAAAGTGCATTTTTATTTATATATAAAAAAAGAGAAATGTTTTAGCATGGTTTTAGAAAAATACATGTGTTGATTTTCCTTTGTATCTTTTGGAATTTACACCAAGTTCGTAAAATTCCTTAAGGATTTGGCCAATATCTCAATAACTCTAAAATTTTAATTCATGAAAATTAATGGTCAACATCAATGCAAACACCCATCATTGCAAAAAAAAAAAAAAGAAATAAAGCTGAAACAACTAACCCGGTTGATGGCCTAAGCCTGAGGCCAAATTAACCTCTAATCTGCACTTGCTCAGCTGTAATGAAAATTCATCAAACAGGTTAATTTGGCCGATTGATGGCCTAAGTCAACCTCTAATCTGCACTTGTTCAGCTGTAATGAAAATTCATCAAACAGGTTGATTTGGTCGATTGATGGCCTAAGTCAACCTCTAATCTGCACTTGCTCAGCTATAATGAAAATTCATCAAGCATGTTGATTTGTCCTCAGGCTCAGGTCATCAATCATCAACATGATTTATGACCTGAGCCTGAGGACAAATCAACCTGCTTGATGAATTTTCATTATAGCTGAGCAAGTGGCCTCAGGTTCAGGTCATCAACCTGGCAGGTTAATTAGGCCTCAAGCTTAGGTCATCAACTAGGTTGGTTGTTCTGAGTAATACACACACGCACTTGTGACTTTTTTTAATAAATTAATTTATACGAACACCAAGTGTTTATGATAATTGGGTTCCACCTATTGTGTTTCTTTTAATATACATTACTTTAGGTAAATTATACTTCTTGACAATTTACCATTGTATGAAAAAACAAAAATAAAAGAAAAAGTTTTCTATAATTAACTTTGTTTGTTTGTTGAAAAGTAGTTATTTTATTAAAAAAAAATGATTCCTATGAAAGGTAGATTCCTAGAAAGTAGATTATTTTTTATTTTTGACAGTGTCATGGATAATAAATTAGAAAATAGTTTCCAGTGTTTGATTATACCATTCCAAATTTGACATATGAAAAAGCTGAAGGAAGATGATATTGAAAAAAAAACTAAATTTCATAAATAATTTAAAATAAAACAAATAGTAATAAAAAAATAGAAACTAAACTTGATAGATAAAAAAGTTGAAGGAGGATAAAATTGAAAAAAAATCAAATTTCATAAATTATTTCAAATAAAACAAATAGCAATAAAAAGAATAGGGACAAATCTAATAAATAAAAAAGTTGAAGGAGGATGAAATTGAAAAAAAAATCTAATTTCATAAATTATTTTAAATAAAATAAATAATAGTAAAAAAAATGAGATAGTGTTTAGTAATTTCACGTTGTTTTTTTTTAAAAAAAAGTTTTGGAAAATGTTTTCCATATAAAACAAAAGAAAAACACATTGTTTTCTTTAAAGTTAAATTTTTTCTTTGCCTATAAAATGTTATCTTTTTTATCAATTTTTTTTAAGTTTACAAAACATTGAAAAATAGAGAAAGTGGTTTCGAGAAAAGTGTAATCCTAGAAACAAACGGATACAATTCAAAGTAAAGAACCCATCTTGACTAAGTATACAAAGTCGAGGGATCATGCGTGGATTTTGAAAAATAATTAAAAAAGAAAAGTATTGTAAACAAAGTAAAAGATTGTTTTGATATTTAGTAAGCAGTTAAGTACAAAAAAAGATTTCATATCTGTAATCAATGTTATTAAAATTATGAAGTGACTAGTAAAATCATATGATTTTACAAGCAAATATGTTTTTATAATGAAAATTGTTTTAAAAACTCAAGAACTGATAAAATCAAACTAAAGTCTAAAAATTTAGAAAAATCAAGTAAAATTAAGTAAACTCGTGATTTTACATGTCTTTACATTTAAAAAAGAAGATGATCAAAAATATAAAAAGTACTATAAACTTAAATTTGAACAATCCACCCTCACTTCACTTCACTCTCTCCCCCTCTCTCACATATTTATTTTTTTTTCTAATAAATTACATTCACTATCTCTCAATCTCCTTAGGTCTAACTACACATAACCTCTAAATATTTCTTTTTTTTTCCTCTTCTTATTTTCTAGAATTTTTTTTTTTAATTTCTTGTTTGGTTTGCAAATCTTCCTCTACCTTGCCTTTAAAAGGTTTCAATTTCCATAAAAAAAAAAAACAACTTTCACCATCATTATCTCTCTTAGCATGGTTGTACATTCTGCTCCATTAGCATAATGTACACACTTGTTTTTTTGTTTTTCTTATTCCCATTCTATGTGAGTTTCTTGATGCAGGGAGCCAAGAATTACTGATATGATGTAGCTGTGAAGGTAATTTAAAAGCAGTTTCATATTTATTTTTTTATATTAAGTCAAAGCTTTTCCTTTTGGTTCATTTCTTTTAATTTTCAATCTTTTTATATTTGTTTGTTAGAAATTTAAAATAAATGCTAGTTTTATCTCTTTTTTTTTTTTTTTTATCACTGAAGGAGTGTCTCAACCATTAGATTTGTGGGAGCTATTAGTAAGACTTGTGATGAGATATTTCATATTGATTTTTTCTATATTTTTTTTGTTGAAAAGAATTTTTTCATAGAATTTTTTTTATTACTAATAAGAATTTATTTAGTGACCTTAGATATTATGGAGTTTAAAGTTTTTTTAATATGTTTAGAAAATACTTTTAAACTTAGTATTGATGAATATTCCTTGTTTTTTTTTTTTTTTGGTGATGTAAGGGTGGACTTCAAACCTAAGTTAATGAAGAAGATAATAAGACTAGTTTTAGTTTATATGACACATTGTTATATTGTTTATTTTAGGTTTATTAATTGTTATTTAATAAAAAATTATAGATATGAATAATTTTATTGTATTTTTTAATTACTTAAATTATATATAAAATTTTATTTGAAACATATATTTTAAGATATTTAAAATATACATAAAAAATTTTTCTTCATAATTTTATAATTTTACAATTTATTTTTATAATACAAGTTACATATTTTTAGTGTGGTATCAAAAATATTTTTTTATAGTCTTGTCCGAGTTGAGAATAATTAGGATGCTTAACCTTTGGTTTAACCAATTCTTTTCTATTTATATGTGTAAGGCAATATACAATAGTTAAGGTACAGATTACAATATTAGAGTAGTGCCTATAATATTTTTTATATATATAATTTACATTTTATAATATGCCCCCTCTAGCCGAGGATGAAAGATCGACCCGAAACTTGAAACGAAAAGCAACAAACAAAGCAGTATGAAGTGGTAGAATAAAGACATATGCAAGTTGATATTGAGAGAAAATAAAATGAATTTGAATCTCCTTCTTCACAACTCTATCTCAGACAAAATGATAATCAAGTTCAATATATTTTGTGCAAGCATGAAAGACAGGATTCACAAATAAATAAGTGGCACTAAGATTATCATACCAAATAATAGGAGCAGAAACAGATGGAATATAAAGATATGTTAATAAATACTAAAGCTAGATAACCTCAGCAGTGTCATATGCTAAAGCTTTGTACTCAGCTTTAGTAGAGGGGCGAGCAACTGTACATTGCTTACCTGATTCCACGAAATCGGCGTCTGATAAAAAAACACAAGATAACCACCTGTATATTTTCAATCATCAATACTACTTGCTCAATCTGTATTTATAAAGCCATGTAATGCAAAGGAAGAACTACGAGTAATATGTAGGTCATGTGTTGTCGTACCCTTAAGATATCGCAAAATACGTTTAACGACAACCCAATGAGAATATGTAGGAGCATGCATAAATTGATAGACTCTGTTAACAGCAAAACAAATATTTGGTCTCGTAAAAATGAGATACTGAAGAGCACCCATAATTTGATGAAAACGTGTAGCATCAGAAAACAAAGGATTTGGCAGTATGATAGATTTAGAGGTAGAGATAGGAGTATCAACAGGTTTGCAAGTTATTATACCAGCTCGAGTGAGGATGTCAAGTGTATATTTATGTTGTCGTAGCGTAAGACTCATACCAGTAGATTGAATCTCAATACCCAAAAAATAATAAACAGTACCCAAGTCACGAAACTTAAATTCTAAGCTCAGCAATTGTATGAAGTGTTTAAGCATAAGAGAGTTGATACCCGTAAGCAGAATATTATCAACATAGACCAGGAGATAACAAATATTAGTACCAACAGAGAAGAGAAATAATGAGGTATCAACCTTGGACGCGCAAAAACCAATTGATAGCAGAAAGTCATTCAAATGAGTGTACCAAACCCACAAAGCTTGTTTTAAACCATATAGAGACTTATGCAATCTACACACATGAGAGGGGAGAGCAGAATCAACAAAACCTAGAGGTTGTTTCATGTAGACCTCTTCGACAAAAACTCCATTGAGAAATGCATTATGGATATCAAACTGATGAATTTTCCAATCACACGAAACCACAACAAAGAAGATTAATCTAACGGTCGCCTGCTTGATAACATGACTAAAGGTTTCAGAATAATCAATATCTTCTTACTGAGTGAAACCTCTAGCAACTAGACGTGTCTTATACCTCTCAATGCTGCCATCAACTCTGCGTTTAATTCTATACACCCATCGACTACCAACAACATTAATTGAAGGATGAAAAGGCACCAAACTCCAAGTTTTGTTAGCGCGAAAGGCTTGAATTTCCTCATGCATAACACTATACCTAGCCTTATACATGTTAATACTAGTAAAAACAATTGGTTCATGAGTAGGAGGAGATACTACCCAATTGATAGGAGCAACAGTGGCGGTGGTAGTTGTTGTTGGTAGTGTTGTCTTTGGCTACCTAGGACGAAGGATCATGTGACATTGACAAATAGCTGGTCGAGAAGGAAAAGAGCTTGTACCTATAAATTGTTGAAGAGGATACAAGGAGAGATCTACATAAATTTGCAGACCAGCTGAAGAGCCTGTGGAGGGACTGGTCGACACAACAGACCTCGACGAACCTGCTGCAAAATTGGTCTGTTCTACAATAACAGACTTGGAAGCATGAACATTTGGTGATGAAGAACCTATTCTTGCATAATGATCATTGACAAAACAAGCAAATGGTGAAAATATGGCAGGGCTAAGTGGTGATGGAGTGGTTGCAAAATCTATGGGCAAGTGATGGGTCTGTTGGGTTGCAGTAGATGGTAGGATATGGGTGCTGGTTTGGCAAGGTTATGGAGCAGTAGGATGAAATTTTTAGGGAGGATTCAAGGTTGGGAGGTGTGTATGTTGTGTGGAGGGTATTAGTGTATGTGTTATCTGTTCAGAATTCGCAAAGGGAAAGACATCTGCATGAAAATGAACATGACGGGAGCATAAATATGTTGAGATGCTAAATTAAAATAACGATAGCCAAGATGAGATGAACTATACCCTAAAAAAACACATAGAGAGGAACGGAAATCCAATTTATGAGCATGATATGGACGCAAAAAGGGGAAACAAAAACACCCAAAAGTTTGCAGAAAATTATAATCTGGAGTTCGAAGAAATAGACACTCAACAGTGATTTATTTTTTGGAATAAGAGTAGGCATGCGATTAATAAGATATACCGATGATTCAAAGGAATAGTTTCAAAATCATAATGGTGCACTACATTGGCCTAAAAAAATAAGGCCGATTTTGATAATGTATTGAGGATGAAGCTCAACGGTTCCATTTTGTTCATGAGTATGAGGACAGATTAACCGGTGATGAATACCAATAGTCTGAAAAAACTAATTTAACTTACGATATTCACCACCCCAATTAGTTTGAACATATTTAATCTTATGTGAAAACTAACACTTAACAAGTGTTTAAAAATGATGAAAAATGAAAAACATATTAGATTTGGCAACAAGAGGGTAATACCATATATGTTTGGTATGCACATCAATAAATATAACAAATTAACAAAAACCATTAGAAGAAAACATAGGGGCAAGACCTCAAACATCACTAAATATTAAATCAAGTGGGGCAATAGTTTTATAACCTGTAGGTCACAACAACAGACGCAATGACTTGCCTAATAGACAAGCTTGACACCAAGCAAGAGAACACATAGAAATACATACTATTTTATTGTTGGAAACTAACAAATTTAAAATGTAAGGGGTAGGATGACCTAAATGACGATGCCATAGATCAACAGTCATGAAGAGGCAAGGAAACCAAAAAGCTTGAGGAATTGACATGGCAGAAGACTCGGATAGGACATAGAAACCATCATTACTCTGATCGGAAAGGAGAATTTCCTTGGTGATGAGATCCTTGACATAAAACACATAAGCATGAAATTTAAAATAAACACATATAAGCATGAAACTTAAAATAAACATGATTATCACGACATAATTTTTGAATAGATAATAATGGTTTGGTAATATGAGGCACATAAAGAACGTTAGATAATGTAAAAATATGTTTGAGGAATGTAATGTGATATGTCTAATATGTGATATGTCAAGGCCCTTACTATCACCAACATGCAAATGATCATTACCAAAATAAGTTGCAGACTTGGTCAAAGTTGTAAGATCAGGTGTGACGTGTTGATTTGCGCCGGTGTTAGGGAACCATGTCGTAGTAAAAACGTTCCCAATAGCAAGATGAGTAGAGAGTTGTTGGGTACTGCTGCGAAACTGGGGACAATGAGGAGTTGTGTGGCTGAAGTTTGAGCACAATTGGCACCCAACATTCTACTATCTAGAACACTGTCCAGCCCCTATGTTGCACATGTTCTGCTGCCAATTGTTTGGCCTCCAGTCTGTAGTAGATTAGAACCTGTTCTGGTGATTGTAGCGATTGTTGTTGGGGTGGCAATTGCCACAAGAATGCCCCCTGTTATGACTAAAATTTGAGTTATGATAAGACATAACAAGATGAACAGAGGGTTGTGGTGTTGGCAACAGTGGTGGTTGCGGCAGCAGAGGTGAAGACAACAAAGAGGAATTTGCGTCCATGGAATAAAGGGAGTTCTTGTGCAAAAATTCATGGGTAAGAAGATGGTTGTGAAGGTCAGCAGACAACAACGGTTCTGCCTTGGTTATAAGACTTATCACGAAGTCTTTGAACTCACCACGAAGGCCACAAAACATATATAGATTAAAATCTTCAAGAGACATGGGCTGACCAACAACAACTAATTCGTCAAATAACGATTTTGCTAGCTGCATGTATATACTAACCAATGAGTCACCTTGCTGAAGATCTTAAAAGGAACTATGAAGTTGCATGATGTGAGAATTAGACGAAGACGCTAAAACTTTCTTAAGAGTGCGCCAAATACATTGCAAGGTATGACAATCTACCACGAGATGCAACACATCTACGGAGAGAGAGGAGAGTAATGCACTCAAAATAAGTTGATCTTGTTGCTTCTAATGAAGAAAAGAAGGGTTGATTGTTGAAGAAGAACTAGCAGAACCATCAGAAACATGAGATGGGGGACACGACACTAAGCCGTCAACGAAGTGAAAAACATCTTGACCAAGAAGATAGGGCTTCATTTGCATTCGCTAAATAGATAATTTGTGTTCGTAAGTTTTAATGAAACAACTTGGTGGGTGTTGGATAGAGCGACGATAGCTGGAGTTTGTGCTCCCATAATGTGCAGAGAAACGACAGAAACATGCGAGGAGGAGTCATTGACGTGTTCTGCAACCGAAGGTTACTGCTGCTGTGGAAGAACACCATCGACAACAGCTTGTAGATGGCTGACTAGCTAGGCTACATCACTTGTGTTGAGGGAAGAGTCAGCAGTAACAACAATAGAATCCATTTAGAAGAGGAAGAGAAAAAACCAGCTACAAGAAAGAGAAGAAGAGAAGAGTTTTGATGGCAGAAGACTCCAATGCCAAGTTAAGAATAATTAGGTAATCAAAAGTTAAGCCTTAAAACAATACATAATAATTAAAATAGAAATTATAACGCTATAGTAATGCTTATAATATTTATTATATATTATACATTCCATAGGAGTCCACGATAACTACCTTCTCCTTTTCTCTCCAAGCAATTTCCCGCCCTAAAATCCAAAACCCTAACGCTAACAAAGCCTCACCGTAAAACCCTAACGCTAACAAAGCCTCACTGTAAAACCCTAACACCAATCGCAACCGCAAATTCAAACCTCAAAAGGCCAAATTCAAGTCCCCGCCGCGAACAATCACTTCCGCCGCCGGCGAAGACGCTGGCTCGCCTCCATCCTCTAGAACACTGCACCGTTCCGTATTTTAATTTCGAATCTGAAGCACTAAAAGAAGTAAAGCTCTCCGATTCTAATGCAGTCAAACTCGACGATGGACGTGAAACGCAGCGTTTCAGGACTCACGATGGGCTGAATGGTGATTTACGTGTCGATTCCAGGCGATTTGAAGTGTTTGAAATTAATGTAGATTTTGAAGAAGCAAAAGACGACGATTATGAGTATGAGAGCGAGGAGGAGGAAGAAGAAGAAACTGTGAATGATTGTAATAGCGGTGGCCTTTATGAAGGAGTTTGCTGACGGTGAAACATGAATTTGTTAGATTTTGAGGGTGAAGAAGAAGTCGGGAAGGAGGAGAGATTGTTAGCTGTGACGCGGTGTTTTGTCAGGTCGAAAATTTATGTCAAAGCGGGAGACGGTGGGAATGGAGTGTTGGCTTTTCGGCGCGAGAAATTTGTGCCAATGGGGACCGTCTGGAGGGGATGGATGTAGAGGATGGAATGCTTCTGTGGAAGTTGGTGGTTCAATGAATTCTTCGTTTCCATTTAGGAATATAGTGTATTATAGGACGGGGAGAGGGGTCCATGGGCAAGGGATGAGCATGGATGGAGCGAAAGGAAAGGATGTTGTGGTGATAGTGCCGGCGAGGATGGTTGCTAGGGAGTCTGGGAATGAGGAGGTTTTGTTGTGGTCATGCCTGGTGGGAGAGGGAATGCTGCGTTGATGTGTGGGAGTGATAAGGAACCTAAGATTGCGGAGAATGGTGAAGAGGGTTTAGAAATAGTTAGTGTATTTTTAATCGTGATTTGTGTTTCACTGTTAGTTGTTAGGGCTACTGTCTATAGGTTGCCTTTTGGATTGTGTGTGTATTATAAATTGTTAGATTTTAGGTGTTTGAATTGGCTTGTTGGCATAGTGTTTTCGTATTGATACTTTTCGTAGTACTGTGATTTAATTTGATTGATCTTGCTTTGCTTTGATTAAAGCCATGATCATGAGAATGGTGACAAGTCAGTATAATATACATTTTGAACTCCGATTGTTTTGCTTTGATTAAAGTGATTGATCTTTCTGCTTACGTTCTGCATTTTTAATGTGCTGGAGTTGGTTTATCTAGTGTTGCATGACTAAGAATGCTATGTTTGGTTATATTGTCGAGGTTAATACAATAAAGTTATTAAATTTCAATTGTTTGTTAGGCTTGAGGGATATAGCTATATATTCTGGAAGAGTTTATTTTGATATGTGCTCATAAGAAATAATGGCGTGCATGAACAGGTGGTCGGAGCCGGAGCCGGAGCTGGTCACAGATGTTGGAATAGTGGGTGCCCCAAATGCTGGGAAGAGCACACTTTCGAGTTTCACAAAGTGCTGCTCAGCCGGCACTTGCAAATTATCCTTTTACTACTTTACTTCCTAACCTGGGTGTAGTTTCATTTGATTATGATTCTACAATGGTATTAGCAGACCTTCCAGGTTTACTTGAAGAAGCGCATCGGGGTTTTGGTCTAGGTCAGAGTTTCTACTACACACTGAAAGGTGTTCTGCCCTGGTACGGGCTTTCTATCATGAGCTACAGCTAATTTAATTATCAGACCTGTGGTTACAACACTAAGTTTTGTAGTTTGAGCTTGTCATGCCGTCCTGCCTTGCCTCTGTAAGATTCTCCATCCTTGAGTTCTTTTGGGTCACTGCTAATCACGTGATGTGCATGATATTTTTCTGACAATTGGATCAGTGACTTAGTGCATAGTCTAATTTGATAAGAAGATAAAAAACTGAGTAATGTTGATCAAACAACAGTGAACTTAGACAGAGCTCATGAATGATAATTTGAATTAATGTAACAATGTGATCCATATCTACCATCTCTTCACCCATGGTTCTCTTATTTTCTTTCTTTTCTTGTCTTTTTCATTAAGGACATTTGGATGGGCATCATACTCGCCTTTTGGATGGGCTGATATCATCCTCTCCTATTATTTGTGATATTTCTACTGATAGAGTCTATATTGTTTTGGATTCCTAGGTACATGTTGCTGATAGCTCTTCACAGCAGCCAGAATTTGAGTTTATTCTGTTTGTCTTGAGCTGGAAATGTTGAGTCCTGAGCTTCCTGAGAAGACCTATGTAGTTGCCTCCAACAAAATGGACCTTCTGGAGGCATATGAGAACTGGCTGTTATTCAAGGAAAAACCACAAGCACATGGGATCGAGACTTTTTGCACGAGTGCTGTGAAGAGAGAAGGTACACATGAAGTGATCCGTGCTGCTCATAAGCTTCTGAAAGAAAGTAAAGAAGCCAATAAGGGGTTTGAAGGTCAAATTTCTACATCTGATTTATTTTTTAAATCTTCTGAAAGAAAGTAAAGAAGCCAATAAGGGGTTTGAAGGTCAAATTTCTACATCTGATTTATTTTTTAAATCGACTTTAGTAAAGGCTTAGTAGTCATGCTTGTGCTCTTAAAATCATGTTTCATATCCATTATTTCAATCCTACAGTTTCTTGAAGAGCTTTCATCTGTTTTAGGTTGGACCCATCCAGAAAATTTGAAATTTGAATCATGTTTCTGATATGGTACAAAAGCAGCAAAGAGCTCTTATCATTGACTTTGAAATCTCTTATGACAACGCATCCAATACGTGGCATGTAGTTGGTGCTGTTTATACTATATTTTTCTGTCACTTCTTGTGTAAGCATCTTTGGTTGATTATGTTCTTGTTCATCTCACCTCAGCTTGCCAAATATGATTTCAGATTATACTGTGTATTCATATGTCTTCTGTCTGAACATATGTTCCAGTAACCTAGCAAGGTGATGCTGACTACGTTAGGTTTCAGTCCAGGTAGAGGAGCGTGCAAAATCCTTGCTGTCATTTTTTACTGGAATCTCAAATTGAATTTTCTTCTCCTCTTTTCTATCTTGGCCAATGGATCACCAAACCGCAAACCTGCATTGTTTACCTGGTTTGGCGAATTCAGTTGACATGAGCATTTTGTGGATGTTAGTATCCGTACAATGATTAGGCACAAGAGAACCTTGCCGGAATGAATTAAACTTGTTTGGAATACAGAATCATCAGGAACTGTGCAACTTTGGTTGTGTACGATTCTCATTTCTGTATTATTGTTTGCATTTAAATTGCCTGGTTTTCATTGATTGGGAAAAAATCATCATCTTGTTTAATAGCCTGGTTCTATGCAATTGCTTCTATTTTCTATTAAGGATCCATTTTCTCCACTTATGTTTGAGCATATTTAATCAATGATTCAGTTGCTACTCTATGATAGAACAAAATTTGCCAGAACTTGAATGCTTGTGGGTGATCATTGCTTCCCATTTGAGATTTGACTATACTTTTGTTGTTAGTTTCCATTAGATCTGGCATATTGTAGATTACATAATTTATAGTTTTCAGATAACATCCTTTCCTCCTGGTTGTCTCTACTCTCTGTTGCATCTGAAGTTTTTAATGCATAATTTTGAACAGATATAAAGATTCTGAGAGAAGATTCCAACATGTGTTGGAGGCTTTTGGTGTTAACAAGCCACTCTTGAAGATGGGAGTTGAGGATAGATCTAGCATGCAAACTTCCATCACGGTTAGTTGCCACTAACATTGGTGAGACCATGTAAATCAGGTAAGGTACATTATCAACTTTGAGTCCTTAACTGCCTCTGTTGAAGCCCACAAGCTTGTAACTGATTCAACAGAGATTCCAATTTTTAAGTGGATAACAACTCATATTTCTCATGATGTCCTATTCTTTTCTCAAGCCAACCTCATGTCCACCTGAAGTTTTTTTTTAATGATTGTTATTTTTTTATAGAATTTTATTCTAGTCCATTGTTGGCAGAATTCTGATTGGTTTATCGAATGTGAAGAAGTTATCATTTGATCCTACCAAATGGAGTGGGAGTAATCCTTCTGTTCTTAATACCAAGAGTATAGTGACTGAGTTTCTTAGTATCATGACCATAATGATAGAATACCTGCATGGAGCAAAGTTACCACAATTTATTGCTCTTCTGCTTATTGACAGAAAAAGGGGACTTCTTCAGAGAAATAGTAAAGCTTTTCCTTGAATATTTGCAAGTAAGCCACTAGCATAAAACCAACCCGCTGTCCTGTTCTTGTTTATATAACTGTCAATGCATTGTGTACAACTTTCTTATACCAATGGCATTGTTGCTTTTATTTGGTGCTAACTAGCAGCTACAGCGTAATATCTGAAATTACTTTGGGTTACACACTTTAGCAATCCTTTGTTACTTTTTTCTATTTGTTGGAGCTCTAAGGAGTTGAAGAATTGCATTGCAGGCTCTGAAGTAGCTTCATGTGCAATTTTCCACAGTGGGCAGATTGTGGTTGCGTTCTATTTCATCCGACTGATGGCATGCAGGTTGCTACAGATGTTCAGCAGTTGCCACATAGAATAACCATGTAAAGCAAACATATGCCATCTGGGAAGATGTGATACTAGTTACCACTAGCAAAGGCAAATGAAAGTGGAGTTCAAAGCTATTTTGGCCCAATCCTGTTGTGTCTGATAATGAGATTACTTGAGATAGAGAACGTAAATCATAGATTCAGCACAAAATGCTAGAGGTCAGTATCTAGTTATCTATCCTTCTATTATTTGCAGGGGTGATGTTTAATAGATCTCGCTCAAATTGAAATAATGCTTGTGTAACCTCCTTGACTGAATTGGTCGAATAATTTTCGCAGACCGATTTTCTTTCAATTTCCTGCCACTTCTCATCAGTTACAAAATTGCAAGTGGTAGATGTGACAAACAGATGGATATGCTATCTTTATGTCGACCTCTTCTTCAATTTATGTGGGAGTTACCCCTCTAATGATCATTGGAAAGAGCTAGCAGGACAAGAATTCAGGTATGTAACAATTTGCTTCCGTGGTGGATCCTCCTTTCTGCTTTCTTGCCCCTGGAGGACTTTGGTGCTGCAATCCAACCGGTACAGCCCTTCACGCTAGGATGACAATGTATATCCATTGATCGGGAGGATTTGAACTATTCATACCAAAACCTGAACCTGAAATTACTATCAAATTCCTGACTTGAACTCGGACGGGTATGGATTTTCGATATATGAACTTGAACCTGATCGGTTGGGCATCCATAACCTGAACCCAAATGTTAAAACTTAGAACTATTTAGTATATAATTAGCTTAGTATATATATAATCTTTTTCAAAATTTGAGATTATTTCTTTATTTCAGGTCGGGTTCGGGTAATATTCATTCCCAACTTGAAACCTAACTTCTTTTTACCTTTGAGTTTTATCCAAATATGATCAATTCTAAAAAATTCCTACGTCTGGTTTTCAGGTTAGAGTGAAATTGCCGTCACTATATACTGCTCGAAACGAACTGATTGGTTAAGGAATTACATGAGAAGATCTCGTTATGGGAATTCATTTTCTTGGATCCAATCGATTTGGATTTGGATAACTCTAATATATCAGGATTTCCAGGCACTGGATGGGTAATCCACCCCTTGTCAGTTGGATCAGATGGTTTGGAGGTAAATTTGTTCTTTTCCAAATAGTTTCTAAAAAAATGTTTTCCAATTTTTTTGTGAATCAATAAAATAATTCACCATATATGAAGATATATACAACCTACGATTGTGATCATCTACATATAATGACACATTCTACTTCAAAATTATTTTTTAAGAAGTTTTCACAGTCGGATAATTTTAAAATGTCTGGTTGATTGGGTAACATAATGTTTTATTGATTCTGAAAAGAAAATATCGTTATAAATTGAATAAATATAAAATAAATAAATTTAGATGCATAATTATAGACTAAAAAGATTCAAGTGATGTAGCTTTTGCGCTATATATCATAGTTATCATTATATAAAAAATTAATAACTTTTAATTTTTTTAATAAGTTTTAAATATGATAGGTTTGCTCGGCGGCTCAAAATCTAACTATCTAGAACTTAAATTAATTTGGATTTTAAAAAAATAAAAGAAAGAATTAATTAGGTCTGATTTGTTAAAATCTTGAATTGACTCATGACCCAGTTCACCCAATAAAACTTGATAGATAAATTACTTTACATTAATTTGATATCTTAAAAAAACACATCTTAACCAATAATTCAAGTCAGGTTCATGTTTTTGGTTAAATGTTAATAGTTTTTGTTTTAAAAAAATTAGTTTAGCCCCTTTCATTTTCTATATGACAAGGTTTTTATCCCTTTAATCTTGTACATATTTCTCCTGTCTATAATATCTATGATACCATTCATAAAATTAAAATAGAATCATAAAATAAAATAAGAACAACTTATTTTGTATCACTAACTACTACTTTTTTGTGCAATAGTTTTTGCAATAAAAACAACCCTTCATATCCTTTTTATATTAATATTTCAAAAAAATCATCATTTGTTGTAATGTGGAGCTCACACTCCATTTGATTATAAATCATTTGTCATCTTTCTATAGGTTAACCCTAGTTTTCACAATCGGGTCATGTTATGGGTTGGATCAAAATTTCTTTGAATTTAAAATCTAAGCTATAAGAAATTATTTGATATTGTTATTAAACTTGAATTAGAAGGTTAACCTTGAATTTTTCTAACTCGACTCTTTACTAAACCTTGTTTTAAAATTAACCATGTGGGAATTGCCATGACATGACTTAGTTGACTCGATAGGTTTAAAGACAATCTAAATAACCGGTAAAAAGAATGATTTGACTTTTAAAAAAAATTTCAAAATGCATTTTTTTTTTTAATATTAAGACGATGACATGTTAGATCGATAGGGGCTTCATAACTTAACCCGCCAAGCTCATGATCGGACCATGGACTCCATCAGGCTTAACAACTTTGTTTTCTCAAACTAATTTTTATTTAATGATATGATAATAAAAATAAATACTCATAAAATTAGGCACCAATCAAATGTTAAGATGCTTGTTGGAAACTACGATAACTTTAGAGAAAGTAAACTGAAAGCAAATTATGAAGACCAATTCAAAATCAACCGAATATTGAAGGATAATATTGATAAAATAAAAAACTTAGAAAAATTGAAATATGAAATTTGAAAAGAAAAGAAAAGAAAAGAAAAAAAAAGTACTTGGCTTTGTTATCACACCCAACACAACAAGTTAATTTTAAAATCTCCTAAATCGACTCTTTATGATCTAATTGACTTTGTGAATATAGAAGTAATCTGAATGTCTGATAAAAACATGCTTAGGTTTTAAAAAAAATATCTTAAGATGAATTTTTTTAATATTAAGATGATGATCTTTTGAATTGACCTGAACTTTACGATTTAACTCGCAAAACCCGTGACCCGGATTATGGACTCTGGTTTAAAAACTTTATTTTCTTTAAACTATTTTTTTATTAGATGGTGTGATAACAAAAATTTGTAAAAATTGAGCATCAATCAAATATCAATATGTTTTTTTTTGATACTATGATAATTTCATAGAAAAAAACTAAAATAAATTATGACAATCAATTCAAAATCAATCAATAAAATATTAAAGGATAAAATTTAAAGAAAAAACTAAAAGGTATAATTTTTTTTTAAAAAAATACATATAAATTAATCACTAAAAGCTTTTTCAATTGTCTTATAAGAGAGTATAATATGTTATTACTATATGGAAAAAGATTTAATATGTAATGATATTCTTATATTTACATCAAAATATAAAGAGTACAAGATCATTATCATTAAATATGTTTGGCTTTGTAGGTTGATTTAAGACTCAATTAAAAAAATTTATTTCAAAATTAACATAGTTTGACTAAGTATGTGTTAAGTATTGTAATATAAGGTATTTTTTAAAAGTATTTTTCAACAAAAATTAATTGTGATGTAATTGATCTAGTCAAGATCTATTAACTTTACTTTTTTTTTAAATAACATTATTTTTACATTTAAAAAAAATATATTGATACGAACTAACCTAGCTCAACAAACCTAATTCAGAATTATTAATATAAACTAGCCTAGTTTAACACGTCTAATTCATGATCGGAGTATCTGGCCGGAATAACTTTTGGCCGGGTTTATTAACACTCGGGAGATGTGACAGATATAAAAAGGTGCTGGCAACTTGTGGCAAGGAAGTACGTAAATGGGTGGTGGGTGCCCTATAACTAGAACAAAGGACAGAGGCTTCTTCTCATTCTCCACCATCCTATCTAAATCCAGCAGTTGAGAATGAATCTTTGACCAGATATAACTTTAAGATTCGATTTCACTGTTCTACAAGCAGGCCCAAATAATTTACATTCATCGACAAATCTTCCCCGTGCATCTTCATCGTACTTATAAACGTCCAGATATCTGACACGTGTCCATTCATGATTTACAAAGAAGATTGAGCTTTCACTCTGGCTTACCTCGAGTCTTAGGTGGGCCCATGTGATGACTTGGCAATAGTGTCCGAAGTTCTGTAGTCTAAGTACTAGGTTTGGTCTTCTTGAGGCTACGTGGCAGTGTCCCATTTGCTGGTTTAAAATTGTTTTTGTTGGCTGAAAGGACTTTTACTGTTTGAAAAATAAGCAGAAGATCTTTCCATGCAGTGAAATAGTAATTACTTGTACTTGGGATTCACAGGCATGACTTGAGTATACGGGGACAAATTGTTCAATTAGCTTATAAATTAAAAAGAAACCGCAAATCAATAGGGAAATAACAAGTTTTGCTGAAAATACTTTTAAATTTCATTTTTCATAACCGTGGTATTTAATTAATATCATTTTTTAGAAATATAATATATAATTTATGTGATATCAATTAAATATTACAATTCTAAACTATAATATAAATAAAATTTTGGGATCTATTCCATGAAAATTCTAACAAATGTTCCTGCATCTAAGTCTAATAATAATAATAAAAATTGTTAAGAGATTTATTATTTAGTTTGTTAATCTAATATTTAATTTAGTTAATAATTTTAGAGAGTATATTTTTAATTTTAATGAAATTTAGGCTAAGTTTTCCCTATATAGAAACTATACACAAAATTTTAATATGAGTCATGCTCTTTATAATCATAGACATGCTCTCCGTAATTAATTTTAAATTAACCCAAAAAAACCCTAATAAATTATGATCATGTCAGTGTTTTTTCATGGTGTGGTTAGAATCGTCTTGTCCAGATTTTTCTAAAGTTACTAAACATGTCAAGAACAAAGCTCTGTTATGTCCGCGGTGACCCATTTTTTAGTGACCATTGAATCTTGAATCTCATTTCTTGACTATTGGATCTTCATAAAATTTTTGGTTGATTTGTTATATATGTTAATTAAATGAGAAGGACATTATTTTTTAAACAATTATTATTCTCAATAACAATTGTATTTAACTACTATTTTCAACAACAATTTTGTTCAACTATTATTCTCAACAATAATGATTATATTCAAACTATACTATTTCTCCAATCAATGTCTTTCCCGCAACCACATGACTCAAGTATCAGTGGGTCTGATAGGCATGTACTATATAACTCATGCTCTTTATAATCATAGACATGCTCTCTGTAAATGTCATCTTCATGTTCTTTGGGAATGTCATTGTCGTAATGTGGCCGTTCAACATGAGAAGAAGATCTGTTACCTCGCTTGTGCTTTATCCTATATAAGACATGTTTAATATGCTTTGCAAAAATATCGTAACATATTTGACCAAATATTTGTCATACAATTGTATTGTCATACATACATTGTCGATTAAGACATGTTTTTTTTTTTCATGGTGACACGACCAAAACGTTGATGTCTTATTCCAATGTAGAAGTGTCGAAGTAATAATAACTCGACAAGACCTGGATCGAACCATAGGGAGGTGAACTATATAAAATTATAAATAATAAATGAAAAGGAGTTGAAGAAAACTTTTGAGATGTGATATTGATGTAAAGATTAAACAAGGATAAAATAATTGTCAAGGTTAGAGGATCCACTAATGGTATTTCAAACAAGTATAGTATAAACTCTTTTTATTACTTGACTAGAAACCACACACAAATGAAGTTCTAATCGGATTATAAATTGTTAACATGATTCCATTAATTATCTTATTCGAGTAATGCCAATACTTGTAAATATTATCAGGTATTCATGGTGATAACTTATGTTAACAACAAATCAAGTTCCTTTCATAGCACATGTGTCAGTTATATCATACAGTTGGGCTATGAAAGTGCCAAGTATTTGTTATACCAAGGGTTGTTCAACACAAATTTAGATTAATCATTTAACAAGCAAGGTATTAAGAGTGAGTAAGATAATAAACACAAAACATGTTAGTATCAAACATTAAAGTCCGTTGAATTTATACTATACTTATTCCTACACCATTAGTGTAACCTTTTCACCTTGACATAATAAACTTAGCTGAACATTATGAATAAGAGAAACATGGATAAACAAGATAAGAATATAATTATATAAGTTATAGTAAAGGAAATGAAAAGTATAAACAAGAGATTAAGGAAAATATAACATGGAATAAAACTTGAACATTACAAAATACAAAGATAGAGAGCAAGAGCAAGAGCAAGATCTTGATCTAAAAACCAAGATGCCTAAATGCATGACAAATGCTTTCTTTTATAGGCTAAAATTCAGAACTATTGATTTGATTACTAATTGTTGAGTGGGTGGCCACATATTGACTTGGTGATAATCCTTATCTTCTTTTCTGAACAAAACGTCATTGCTAACATCAGAATTTGAACCGATAGTCTTCATGAAAGTTCTAGGCAATTGTCTCAGCTTTCTAATGAAACAAGAATCGACGCATTTGGACTTCTAAAACTCGAGATATGGGCTGAACACTGAACAATATCTGGGCTGCAGGACAGATTCCGACTTCTCCGTTTGCTACCATTTGAACTCGAAAATGACACTTTTAAATCTTGGACTCTTCATGAAAGTTTTAGGCCTATGTCTTAGCTTTCCATACATATAAACTAGACCTAAATTCAAGTTCTATAGCTCCAGTTATGATCCAATAACCGAATGGTGTTCCAGTTTGGATTGAACCAACAACTCTTTTCTGAGCTTAGCCCTCTTTTTGTCTTCTCAATTTCAGTAGTTAAACTCATCAATCAATCCTTTGATTTATATGATAGACCTGCATTTAAAATGAACATTTACCATAAATTACAGGTATCTTATATTATCAGACTTGTTATTATAAAACATACTCTAGTTAAGGAGTTATTGATACTTCAAGTGCAAAATGATGATATAAAACCTTGATAAAAATGTACTTTTAAGTACTAATCACATGGCATGTGTCATTGCATGTGCCACACCTATAATGTGCATGACCCTCTTTTGCACCCATCTTGTTATGAAAATGAGCAAAAATTCATCGATCACACCTGAATTTTCATCTAAACGAGTCTACTTCAACTCGAGATTTACTGTAATCACTTTATTCTAACTCGTCTGGTAATGAAAAAAATGATATGCCATACATTGATCTATAGCTTTGAACCATGCAATGATCATTAACAAATTGTATAAAGTCTAAGTGATTTTCAGCATAACTTGCCAAAACATGTGAACATGGAATATCCTATTATTTGCATCAAAAGTAACTATAATCATTAACTTTTCATCATATCGTTCATATAAATGTGTGCTATCAACACTGATAAGTGGTCTATAGTATTTAAAACCTTTAATACAAGCTTCGAATGATAAAAAAAAAACTCTCTAAAAAACCATTGTACTATTATCAAGATTTTTTTTGTGTGCCCAACTAATAACTATTCCATGATTTTATTCCTTTATTTCCAACAACATTTTGATAATTTTTCAAAAGACTCCTTATGTGAACAAAAAAGATGTTCAAACACCTTTTGTTTTGCAACTCATGCCTTTTCATATGATATTTTATATTTGTAATGTAATTTTATTTCATCTTGTATGCTTGCAACCATCATTGAAAGATTATTCCCACAATGGTTGTTCTAGCATTAGCAATAAAATTTGTATTGAGTTGATGATGATATTTTTGGACAAAAGTCGAAACACATGTGTGTAGCCTTATTAACTCTTCTATATTAATGAATCCAGCCTTTTATGAAATCCCCCACATAAATACCACTTACATGTAGGTGCTTGCATACATTGTAATTGAACAAATACCGAGTTTGATCGTTGGACTTGGTATTCAATTAAATATGTAATGTGCCACCGCTTAACTGTATTAACCAATTTATTTTTACTGGTGAATGTTTGTCCAAACTTCAAATCAGACCCTCCTGGCATATGTCTATGACTATGTGCCCAATCACAAGAAACAACAAAACTAGACCCAAAAGCATCTCTAAGTTTAGGAACAAAAGATATTATTTCATCATCAACATCATTATCAACACTTATTGTCACAACTAGGTTTAACATCTCATCATCTTCATTATCACTAAACTCAGAATAATCAAATCTATGTTGATCATGAATTGTCAAACATAGTATCATCAATTCTTTGTAGCAAATTATACGACAATAAATTGTTTTTACCTCTACCAATTGACTTTGAAGAACAGATAAAAGTTGGGAAACACAAAAATTTTGGTCGACTACTCACACACAATACCATAATGTTCAATCAACTTTGAATTAAATAATCAATCATTGTCTTAAAACTATCATCAAATACAATCAGTACAAGATAATATTAATGTTCACCAATTTGATACCTCCAAGTTATTTCAACATCAATATCATTATAATTCCACCCAAGTCCATGACAAATAATTTCTTTCATTTCCACATATGACATGCCTAAATTATCATTTAATAATAAAATGCTCCTGCCATTATATGAGATACTAGTGTTTACATCAAGAACAATAGTGTCATTGTAATTCCATAACATAAATATGTTATAAGACATTCTGTAAAAAAATCAAAAAAAAAAAAATTGAATTCTAGTTAGTTGGATATAATTTTTACTAAATTGCATCATCTCAATCTAGTTAGTAAAATTCATAGCAAATTCAATCAAATTCCTAAAATTTAATGCAAAAGCATACTTGAAAAAAATTAAATATAATTCATGATATCAAATCTAATTGATATTTTCATGCTCAATTGCATCAAATCAAATCCAAATTCATAGCAAATTAAAACTCTAACATATTTGTCATAACCTAATTTGTCATACAATTCAATGCAATTTATCAATTTAAAGAAAATACTAATTAAGCAATTTATCAACAATTCAATGCAACGTGTATTTCATCATAACTCTAACATATTTGTCATAACCTAATTTTGGACCTCGCCCAATTTACTTCTTTTTTTATTAAAAATCCAAAAATATTTTTAGGACACAAGGAGATAAGTCTTCAAGCTGTAAAAGAACAAACACCAGAAGAATAGTCAGATTGAGATGTTTTGACAAGATGGGATGAAGAAAGGAAGAAAATTGGTGTTGAAATCCAAAATTGACCAAAATTAGAAGAATTAATTAACTCTAAGGACTTAATTAAACTTCTAACATGTTTAATTGACTTATTTAAAGGACTTAATTGAAGAAAAATTAGGTTTAGAAGTCAATTAGGTAAAAATTAAAAGAATTAATTAAGTTCAGGGATTTAATTAAAATTCTAATGGGCAGGGAGGATTCAATCAAGAACTTAATTAAAGAAAAATCAAGTTTGGAGGCCTAATTCGGATCAATTTACAAAAATTAGTAAATTAGGAACAAAATTGAAACTTTGAAATACTAAATTAGTGCAATCAGGAGTTCAATTGCAAAAAATTCAAAGTTTGAAGGCTAATTGAGGGGTAAATTGAAGAATCCTAAAACTAAGGATCAAGGTGAAATAGGTGCGCAAATTCAGGGTCTGAAATGGATTAAAATAAGGGGTAAATCTAAAGAAACTGAAAGTTTAAAAGTTAATTGAGGATGAAATTGAAGATATACAAGACTAAGAGCCATATTAAAAAAAAAAGGCGCTGGAAATTGAGGGTCTACATTGATATAATTAGGGATTTAATCGAAATAAATAATGAAATCAAACCAAATTGGCCAAATTTGATACAATTGGAGGATCAAGGATCTCTTTGTAAAATAAACAAAATGACCACATTTTTGGCACCATTGTTCATTTTCTTCTTCATTTCTCCTATAGGGGAGTTGGCTGGGGATCCTTTTTTTTAGCATTTAATGCTCTCTCATGCCTTAGATAAGATAAAAAGGACACTCCTTTAATAGCCTTAACATCATACTACCTCCCAATATGATTCCCACTGAGTGGTTCCCCTTGTAGCCGCTCCAACATCAGTCCAAAACCATTTACTCAATTAGCCTTTGACAACCTGGTTTGAGAGTACTAGGTTGTTGGTTTGGCATCAATGGTTGGGATCATTCTAAAGGGATTAAAGAGGGTTAGAAGTTGAGTCAAGAAGGAGGATATACATCTCCATCACCGTCTATAAATAGTAGCCCCGTTTAGTTCAAAAAAGCAAGGGAATCTCGGGTTCGAGGATAAAAAAACTCTTTCTCCCATCCAAGACTATAACAACCTTCTCCTTAATTTTCCCAGCCTGAAACCAACCTAGAAATGACCCCTAGTTCTAGTTGTAAAGAATAACATAAAGCACTATTGCCTCCCATGTTCCAGCCAAAAGAAAAGCCAACACCTTACACTACACCAACACTTAACACTTTACAAGTAGACCTAAGGCTATTCACCACCATTTTTTCCCACGACACCTCATAGTCCCTCTCCTCACACCTGAAACTAGTTATATCCAGTGTCAAGACCAAAACCTACATAAACTCAATCGCCAACCATACAAAGGGAAGTAAAAAAATAATTAATCGTCAGCTTGAAAGACCAATCAACAACCTGACCAATGACGGACATCCAACAACAACTACTGCTTCATCTAAAGAACAAAAACCACAATATCGATAACTCCATCTCAGCAGCACACCTTACTTTCCAGCATCCTTAGTGTCATAACCCATTTTTAGGGAATTTGGGTTATTCCCCAAAAATTTTACCTTTTTTCCTTTCAAAATAAAAATAAAAAATAAAATAATAATAGAAAGGAGACTGATGACATGAAAAAAATTGGCTGAGAAAGGATTTCAAATGTAGAAAAATCGAGCTTCAATTTTGGATGGAATCAGGAGCCTAATTGCACCCCATTATACCGAAAAATGAAGAGATAATGCAAAGTTAATGTCAAATTAAATCATTATTGGATGAATTTACATAAAAATTAAGCTTAAGGACATAATAAGATTTTTAATAAGTCAATTTGATTTAATCAATGGCTAAATTAAAGTTTAATTATGTTTAAGAATTAATTTAGATCCAATTAAAGGATTTAATTAGGTGCAAGGACTTAGTTATATTTTAAATTAGTCAAATTAATTTTATTACGGGTTTAATTGGTGAAAAATTAAGTTTGGGAGCCCAATTGGGCTTAATTGAGAAGATTGAAATTTTAAGAGACCAAACTTAATTTTTACAAAGTCAATTGGTTCAAGGTGTATAATCATAAGAAAATCAAAGTTTTAGGATCAATTAGGGGTTAGATTGAATAAATTCATAGCTAATGACCATTTTGGAAAGGCGTAAAACTTTGGGGACCCAATTAATTGAAATAATGAGTGAAATTGAAGAAAATTGACAGTTTAACGGTCAATTAAGGATCAATTTGCACAAATCCAAAACCAAAGACTATAATGAAAAAGATGCTGAAATTTGGGGTTGATGTTGAAGTTTTTCATGGATAGAATTGCATAAAATTGGAAGTTTAGGGTTAATTAGGGGTGTAATTGAAAGAAATTAAAAGACGGAGGACCAAATTGAACTTTAGCGAAATCCCTGAATTAAAAGCCTAAAAGCCAAAACAACATCATTTTATTTAAAAGAAACAGTGTGTTTCGACCAATACGACGTTGTTTTGACCGAATATTAAAAAAAAAGACTACACAAGGGGCTACTTTTTAAGGGCATTTAATGCTTTATCTTTACACCAAAAATGATGGCCTGACACTTGACCATACCGCGATATGGTTTTTTCTGGCTGAATGACACTAGAATGGCCGTGGCGCTAACTCATAAAGGCCAACTCAGGCAACCTTCAACTACCAAATTTGACAGTTTATGAAGGTCACTTTGAGTCAACGGTTGGGATTCTTTCCAGCTGAATCAAGGGCTAAGATTTGTCCCTAAATGAGATAAAATGTCACTTTTCCACCCTCTATAAATAAGGGTGGATTCCATATCCTGAAGGAGAAGAAATCAGAGCCCAAAGCCCTCATTTTCCTCTTCTTTCATTGCGCCTCCACTGCCAGTGCCACCACCAACCACTCGCTAGTCTTTCTTGCACCACCAGGAATGTCTCCACCCTTTCTTCTCTTTCAGCCAGGCAAGCTTGCC